>Ga0306924_10004017_pt1 | contig 14290 bp, 12 predicted proteins | sample sta12Can44000111_FD_203756 | JGI IMG/M metagenome (GOLD analysis project Ga0306924, IMG submission 203756) | Lab enrichment of tropical soil microbial communities from Luquillo Experimental Forest, Puerto Rico - statanox.12C.anox.44.000.111 (v2)... | ecosystem: Environmental > Terrestrial >... | reverse complement strand
GCCTCGCCAGCATGTCCCAGGTGCTCGGGCTGGCACCGAAGCAAGGGTCATCAGCGGCGGTTCCTCTCGCCAGACGAGCGTCGTAGCAGTCATGGCGCTTCTTCAAGACTAAGTTTGGGCTGGGCACCCCGGTAGCCTCCAACGGCGCGTTTTGGCGGCGGCGGCCGACCGTGACGTGGGAGCCGACCGGCGGTTGCCGAGGTGCCGCAAACCACTTCCCCAGCCCTTGATGCCCGATTACAGTTGTGGTATGGGCACAGAGGGCGCGGGTAGCCCGCGACCGTCGGGTCCAGCCGATCGGCGGTCGCTCACGCCGCGAGAGCGCGAGGTCGCCGAGCTTGTTGCCGGGGGTTTGAGCAACCGGCAGATTGCGGAGCGGCTTGTCATCTCTGAGCGTACCGCTGAGGCCCATGTGGAGCACATTCGTGCCAAGCTGGACTGTCGATCCCGGGCCCAGGTTGCGGCATGGTTCGTGGAGACCACGCGCCCAGCCAATGGCGGCGGAGCGGTCCGCGGCGGCGGAGAGCCGATTGGGAAACCTGCACAGTCCGGCCCAGCGCGCGGAAGCCTGAGGCTTGGCGTGGTCGCATTGGTGGCGGTGGTCCTAGCCGCGGTCCTCGGCGGTGCGGCGGTCTGGGCCACGAGGTCGGGGAGTTCGGCGCCGTTTGCTGTGATGACGAGCGCGAGAGCTGCTTTCGAGCATCCGGCGGCGGTCGCGGTCGACGGCTCGGACCGTGTCTATGTGATCGATGGCAATCGGATCCGCCGCCTCGACGCCTCGGACGCTCCGACGATCGCCGGAACAGGCGCTGAGGGGTTCTCCGGCGACGGCGGGCCTGCGACCCACGCTCAACTCTCCTCACCGGCGGCGATCGCGTTCGACTCACAAGGCAACCTCTATATCGCCGACGCTGGCAACAATCGGGTCCGGCGCGTCGGGCGAGACGGCATCATCACGACGGTCGTTGGCATCGGTAGGCGCGGTTACGGCGGCGACGGCGGACCTGCGACGTTGGCGCGGCTCAACTCGCCGGCTGGTGTCGCGGTCGGTCTCGGCGACAGCGTGTACGTTGCGGACACTGGCAACAACCGGGTGCGGGTGATCTCCCCCGACGGCACGATCACGACCTTTGCCGGTACCGGGGAGACCGGCTACGCGGGCGACGGCGGCGTCGCAAGCCAGGCGGTGCTGAATTCGCCTCAGGGACTCGCGGTCGACGCCGAGGGCAACCTCTACGTGACCGATAGCAACAACGAGCGAGTCCGTAAGATCGACCTCGAGGACGTGATCACAACGATCGCCGGTGACGGGGCGCAGGGGTACTCCGGGGACGGGGGGCCCGCCACTGACGCGGGCCTCAACTTCGTGACGGGCCCGCTCAGCGGTGCCGGACAGGCCCTCGCCGTCGACCAGGCGGGCGACGTGTTCGTGGCCGACGGAGGCGACAACAGCGTCCGCGAGGTCGACGTGGGGGGCGTGATCCGCACGGTCGCGGGCACTGGCCAGCCCGGGTACGCCGGCGGGCGGGTCTCCCCGCAGTCCGCGCTCGACTTGCCGCTCGGCGTGGCCGTCGACTCAGCGGGGGTGATCTATATCGCTGACGCTGATAACGGACGAGTGCGAGAGCTCCATCCGTAGGCGCGCTGCCCGGTCACTGGTCTCCCGGCTGCCTCTGAGCGTCAGACCGGGTGGTGCACGGCGGTCTCGAATGGCGCCTGCACTGGCGTCACGATGAACGCCAAATAGCGGGCGACGCCAGCGCCGGCAGTGAACTCCTGCTCGGCTGTGCCGGGCGGGAGGTACCGCGCCTGCCCGGCTGACAGGGTGGTGGGCGGCTGGCCCGCAACGTCGAGACGGATCGTCCCTTCCAACATGAAGAGCAACTCGAGACCGCTAAAGCGATGCGCCGCGCTGCGGCCGCCCGGCTGAAGCGTCACCAGCCGCAGCGTCTCGACCCGCGGTCCCGGCGGCATCGTGGAGGCGTCGAGGTCGGAGCTCTCGTAGACGACCCGGGCGGCTGAGCTGACTAGCGGAGCATGGCGCTCGGCGGTCGGCCACAGCGCTATGAAGTACCAGCGGTTAGGTCTAGTCGTCGAGGGGTTCGCATGGGTGTGAAACACGCTCGGCTGGAAGACCGCCTCACCGGCCTCAATGAGCCTCGGCGACGCGCCCTGGCTGTGAAGGCGCTGGACGCCGGCTGCGACGTAGACAAAGCCTGGCGTGTGTTTGTGCGACGGGAACGTCGCCATGGGACGTTGGGAAAAGCCGATCACGCGGAGGAACAGGTTGCCGCTCGGCAGGGCGTCGACTTGCCCCCCGGCGAGGCCTTTGACCTGCTCGCCGTGCGCCGAGGCTTTCGCGCTCACAGCCTGGCTCGCCCCGCCGCAGCCGAAGAGCGAGCCGGCGGCCATAACGGCGACAATGAGCCAGCGAAGGGCCGATCCTCGCGGGCCTGGCGGGGCGTGAGCGATGAAACTGCACATCGCGCGAGTTATCGTCGGCCCACCGTAGCCTGCCGTCAAGCCTTCTAGGTACCGCCAGAGCGCGTTTAGGTACTGAAGTTAGGTGTTTCCACCGATGCGGCCCTCGGCCGGCACGCCCTACCTTGCCCGCGTGCCCGAGACTGCCGCACGCGCCCAAGACCGCGAAGCAGCCATCTCCGTGGTGGAGGCGTCCTGTTTCAGCCCCCTCGGCAACGGCTTTTCCAACCCCGCCGATCGCCCGACGGCAGAGCGGCCGATGCTCGCCTTGGTCAAGCGACTCCCGACGTCCAGGCGGCACGACGTAAGGCGGCGGCGATCGGCCCAGCGGCCGAGGAGCAGTACGGCCACAACGAAAGCCGACTCAGCTTGCCCGGGAATTCCCCGGAGACCCGTCGGACGCGAGCTAACCCGCGTGTTCTCCCTAGCAGCGAAATCTTCACAAACCTCGATCCGATGCTGAACACATCCTCAGATTCAACCCCATCAATCGATCGCACGCCGATCGACACAGGAGAGAGGGGTCTTTTATGACCAGCAGGCATCACCGCATCAGAACGGGCGTCGCGGTCGTTGTCGCAAGTGGTGTAGCGGCAGTCGCTTCAATTTGGGCGTTCGTCGGGCCGGCTAGCGGCACAGCTCCGCCAAGCGCGACCACCGACGTGCTCCCCGCCCTCGGCACCATCGCAGACGACTTCAAGATCGATGTTGACGGGATCCGCGTGAGTGCCAAGGGTCCCATCGACCTCGCGACCGCCCATCTAACGTTCCCGCCCGGTGCGACGACCGGTTGGCACGTCCACCCCGGGCCCGTGCTCGTCATCGTGAAGGACGGCACCGTCACCAAGTACTCATCCGACTGCGTCGCCACGCGATACACCGCCGGCCAGGCGTTCGTCGAGCTCGGGCCGAGCGACATCAACATGGTCCGCAACGAGAGCACGACCCAACAAGCCGACACCATCGTCACGTTCCTCGCGCCCGTCGGCGCCACACTGAAAGAGCCCGTGCCAGCGCCCTGTAACCCCTAGGCGTAGGCCAGTCCGAGCGGGCGGGGACGACGCACGACCCGCCCGCTCTAGGCCACCATGGCGAGCGCCACCTCGCCCAGATCGCGGAGAACGTGGCGCACCGATCCGCCGCGCGAGCAGCTATCGCATTTCCCGCGCGAGCAAACAGTCCTCATCGCTCCAGCCGAGCTCTCGGAATTAGGCAGTGGGAGCAGCCAGCTCATCGCCGCCGCCGACTGCGTCGCTCAGCCAGGCACTGCGGAAGCGCGGCGCGACCTTGACCTGGGTTCCGAATTGGACGAATCGCAGAAGGGTTCGAGGCGACGTTCAGCGCTCCTGTTCACACCCGGCCGAGCGCGAGCGCGCGTCCGTGTCAGCGGCACTGACGCCCAAGCGTTCAGGCGCCGCCGTAGGCGTCGGCGAGGGCCGCGGCCCAGCTCCCGTAGAGATCGGTGACGGTGGACGGCGCGGGCCATTCTCCGGCTTGTAGTCGTTTGAGCGCTTCGCGAACCCGCTCGTGTGTCCATTGCGGCACGATCGCGCCGGGGTGGCAGCGTTTGCAGTACGCGTAGGCGTCGCCCTTGCCGTTTCGTGGCGCGGTGGGCGCCCCGCAGCCGCGGCACACTCCCCGGTAGCGCGCTTTGACGTCGCGTGCCTTATCGCCGGTTGGATCGTAGAGATAGCTCTTGATGGTGGCTTGGGCGCGTCCCAGCCGGCGGGCGATCTCGGCGATCGACAGACCCTCGTGGTCGCGGTAGTGGCGGGCGCGTTGCGCCGCGCGGCGCCGTTCGGTCACACGGTCGAGCATCCGATCGCAAGCCTACCGGGGGTGCTGGACAGCCAACACGAGCGGAGGAGAAGGTCCTCGGGCGAGGGTTCTCCTGTTGTTGGTGAGCGCGCCCCGCGGGCCCCCGGCTGCCCGCGGCGCACCGCTCTGCCCCCGGTCCGTTGTGTTGCACCCGCGAGCTCAAGCACCCGGGCGCGTTGGCCCCGCTCGTCAGCTCGCCCGGCTAGGGCTCATGTGAGCGCCTCCGGGTCTTACAGCGGGCACCGTGGCGTTCGCTGACGCCGTGAGCGCCTGGACGGTGAGCGGACCCCGTAGAACTTTGCTCGCACCACCGCCCGCTACTGGCATGCGTTCGGCGTAGGGGCCGGGGTCCGGACCGCGGTCGCGTCCGGCGGCAGCACGTACAGAGCCCATGTGTCGGCACCCTCCGCACCGGTGATCGCTTCGTGGACGCCGGTGGTCGTCACGAACCCCTCGCCGGCGTTTGCGGTGATCGTCCGGCAATTCGACCCCTGCGGCTCCTCGAGCGTCTGCGAGCCGCTCACGACCATCACGATCGCCGGGCCCGGGTGCGTGTGCCATCCGGTCGATTGGCCCGGGGCGAACACCGAATGCTGCAGGAACAGCCGGCTGCCGTCCGGGTTCACCGCCTGCGCGAGCGCCTGGAGTTCCATGTCCATGATCCTGTTGTTCGAGACAAAGAATCCATACGGTGCCGACGTCGGCGGCAGCTGCGGCGGGAGATCGGCGTACGCCACGCCCGCCCCGATCACCGCGGCGAGCACGGCCGCCGCGAGCGCGATCTTCAATCGCTTCATGGTGTCCTCCTTTGTGTTGTTGGATCACTGCGTGCGTACGCTCGTCAGCTCCGGGTCGAGCTGGTCGAGCACTTCGTGGATGTGGTGCGGGTGTGACGGCGCGCGACCGATGCGATCTCACCCCCTTAGCCCGTCGGGACGTAGTTGCCGAACCCGGTCAGCGACTCTGTGACGATGAACCGACGGGTGGACTTGTCGACTGTGCGTCAGCTCGCGGTCGCTGCTGACCTGCTGGAGCGGCGCGCGCGGTGCTGTGAGACCACGAGCACAAGACCCAGCGCGAGCATCGAGAGCGCGAGACCGGCGGCGGCACCGATGCTCGCGTCGCCCCAGTCAAACCCGCTGGTGGGAGTGCTCACGCGCACGATCGTCACGCCGGTACGCGCTGGGGTCTGCTCGTCGGCGTTGGGTCGCACCACCGCACTTGTCTGCTCCGATCGCAGCGCGGCGGCGCTCGCCGGCGGTAGGCTCGCGATGGGCGTAGCGTGCGTCGGCGCGCAGTATTTCCCGTCAACGGAGTTCATGCTGTAGTTAGTCCCGCAGATATACGCGCCGGGGCTTCGGGAATGATCCCCGTGAAGTTGCGTTGCGCTGGCGCCGGCCGGGAACAGCACGATGGTGGCGAGCGCGGCGATTGTGATATGGCGCGGTCTCGACTTCATGCGGTGCTCCTTTGCTGAGCGAAGACTCGTCCGTGATGGGAGTCCTGTGGGTTGCTCGGAAGCTATGACCGCCGTGGCGGCGGGACAATCACGGCAGCAGGTGAGTTACACCCCGTGTGCGCGAGGCCGTGCTAGCAGGGGGGCGGGCTCCTGGGCAGCACCCTTGACTCTCGTCGCCGAGGGGTCGAAGCTTGCCGTGCCCGGCGGGCGCGCACACGGTTCACCCGGCCTCCCTGACTCGGGGTCGTGACGACAAGACGACCGGGGGTAACGCGAGGAGCTGGACGATTGAGAAATGCAGGATCGGTTCTGCGCACGGAGCGCCTTCGGAAGACCTTCGAGTCAGAGGGCATGCCGGTGCGCGCCTTGCGCAGCGTCAATCTGAGCGTCGAGGCTGGAGAGTTCGTGGCGATCATGGGGCCGTCGGGCTGCGGCAAGTCGACGTTGCTCAATCTCGTAGCGGGCCTCGATATACCCAGCGACGGCGAGCTCGAGCTCGCCGGCGTGACGTTGCGTGGCAAGAGTGAGCGCGAGCTGGCTCGGCTGCGCCGGGCCCACATCGGGATCGTGTTCCAGTTCTTCAACCTCCTGGAGGACATGAGCGCTCTTGAGAATGTCGCGCTGGCGGCGGCGATCGCGGGCGCCTCCCCCAGACAGGCTGAGCGCCGGGCGCGTGATCTGCTCGACCTGCTCGGTCTCGCCGACAAGGGGCGCGAGGCGCCGGGTCTTCTCTCCGGCGGTCAGCGCCAGCGGCTCGCGATAGCGAGGGCGCTGGCAAACGAGCCCACCCTGGTCCTCGCCGACGAGCCGACGGGGGCGCTTGACTCGGAGGGAGGGCTGGAGGTGCTCGAGCTGTTCCGGCGTCTCCACGCCGATGGCCAGACCATCCTTATGGTCACACACGACCAGCGCGTGGCGGACGCCGCGAGCCGGATCGTGCTGATGAGGGACGGTCGCCTGCCGTACGTGGACGACGACCTCAGCGCCGCTCCGTTCACCGGCGCGCGAAGGGCTTGACGTGGCCGCCGTGCGGATCCGCTTTCGTGCCGAGCTTCGCTCGCGCTGGCGGGCGTGGCTTGCGCTTGCGCTGATGGCCGGTGCTGCCGGTGGAGTGGTGGTGGCCCTCGCGGCGGGCGCGCACCGGACCCAGACCGCATTGCACCGCTACTACGTGGCGACGCATGCCGCGGATGCGTATGTCGATCCGGGCTTTGGGTTCGGGGAGGAGTCGCTCAACTTGGGGCGCATCGAGCGATTGCCGCAGGTCGCCCACTGGGAGCTCACCGCCCTGCTCGCGGCGCTCGCCCGCGGCAGGTCGGGGCAGCCGCTTGTACCGTCGAGCGTCGCTTACTTAGCGCCGATGGACGGCCGGCGCAAGGACTCGATCGATCGGCCCAAGCTCCTGCGTGGCCGGCTCCCGAACCCCGCCGTGCCGGATGAGGCACTCGGCGACTCGAAGGCTTTGCAGTACGCAGGCGTGAGGGTCGGAGACACCCTAACCCTGAGGCTGGTCAGCCACGACTCGCTCTGGCACCACGCCGACGCGATCCATTTCTACGCGGACCCGGCGACGGCGCGCTGGGGTCCGCTCGTGACCGTTCGAGTGGTCGGCGAGTCGGCGAATGCGAGAGCCGATGTGGACGGCGGACAGTTTCACCTGTCGCCAGGCTTCTACAGGGTGTACGGCGGGCGCGTGGGCCTTGGATCGTGGGTCGATGAACTCGCGGTGCGCCTCAAGCACGGCCCGGCCGATGTGCCGGCGTTCGCGGCGGGCGTGAGCCGGATCGCCGGGAACCTGGGCTACGGCTTCTTCGACCCGAGCGTGGCGCGTCCGACGGTGCAACGGTCGATGACCCTCCAGACGCGCGCGCTCGAGCTGCTCGCCGTTCTCGGCGGGGTTGCGGCCCTGTTGCTCTTCGGTCAGGCCCTGTTTCGCCAGGCCACGCTCGACTCCGCCGGTCACGGGACGCTCCGCTCGCTCGGGATGACCCGCGGCCAGCTGGTCGCGCTGGGCGCGGCCCGCGCGCTCACGATGGCGGCGCCGGCGGCGGGACTCACCGTCCTGCTCGCGGCTGTGCTGTCTCCGCTCGCGCCGATTGGGCGGGCGAGGGAGCTCGAGCCACACCCCGGCTTCTCGCTGGACGGGGTGGCGCTCGCGGTCGGCGGGGCGGCGGTGCTCCTGATCGTATTAGCGGTTGGAGTTCTCGCCACGTGGCGCGTGGCGCTCGCCGCCCCCGGCGAGGATCGCATCCGGCGCGAAGCGCCGGGAAAGGTCACCTCGGTTACCGCGGCGCTCGCTCGCGCCGGCTGTGCCCCGGCTCTCGTCGCCGGCGTGCGCATGGCCATCCAGCGCGGAGCGAGGGCCGCTGCCGTTCCGGTCAGGGCGGCGCTTGTCGCGTCGGTTCTGGCCGTGGGGGTGGCGGTTGCGGCGCTCACCTTCGCGGCAAGCGTGCAGCACCTGCTGCAGACGCCCCGCCTGTACGGGCAAACCTGGGATTTTGAAGGCGGACCGTCACCCTCGCGCCTCGTCGACAGGCTGAAAGCGGACCCGGCGATCGGGGGGCTCGCGGTTGGCGCCGGGTGGTTCAACCCGCCGGTCCACATCGACGGACGGGAGGTCGGGGTCCGCGCCGTCGACCAGCTCAAGGGGTCGATCGACCCGGCGGTGATCGAGGGCCGGGCGCCGCGATCGCCGGACGAGATCCTGCTCGGGACAAACACGCTGGGCGCTCTCGGGAAGCACATCGGCGATCGCGTGACCATGACTGATGGCACGCACGCGGTGTCGCTGCGAATCGTCGGGCGCGGCGTGATCCCTTCGAGCAAATCGCTCAAGCTGGGCGAGGGCGCAGCCCTGAGCTTCCAGACGCTGAGGCGCGTGCAGACCGAGGCGCAGCCCGACACTGTGGAGGTCCGCTTGGCGCCGGGGGTCGACCGGAACCGGGAGCTGGCCCGGCTCGACAGGCTCTTTGAAGGGAGCATCGCGGTTAGACCCCAAGCCGTGACCGACTTCGGCGGCGTCGATCAAATGCCCTTCTATATCGCTGCGCTGGTGGGAACGGCGGCGGCTGCGGTGCTCGCGCACGCTTTGCTCACCTCGATTCGCCGCCGTCGCCGGGACCTCGCCGTTCTCAAGACGCTCGGCTTCACGCCGGCGCAGTTGTCGGCCACCGTGGCCTCGCAGGCGACCACCGTGGCTATGGTCGGTCTGCTCGCTGGCCTGCCGCTAGGGCTCGGCGTGGGTCGCTACGCCTACAACCTGTTCGCGGACAACCTCGGTGTCGTCTCCGATGTGGTCACGCCGGTCGGCGTCATAGTGCTTGTAGTGCCGGCCGCGATCGTGGTCGCGAACCTCGTCGCTGCACTCCCGGGGTGGACTGCGGCGCGGACGAGGCCCGCACCGGTGCTCAGGGCGGAGTGAGATGGCCGCCTCCGGTGAGCTCCCATCTGCCGCGGCTTCGGGACGGCGGCTGCGCCGCGTGAGGGTGAGCCGCTGGACGCGGTGGGTCGCGGTACAGGCGATCTGCATCGCCGGGCTCGCCGGGCTCGTCCTCGTCGTGTTCCTCGCGGTCGCGCTCGGCATCGGTCACGTCCCGACCTCGCGGCAGACGACCCTGCTCGCGTTCTCGATGATCGCAGCAGCGGTCGTGGCCCTCTGGTGGCGACCGCGAACCGGCTGCTCGCGAACGAGCACGGGTCGGCCGACGAGGTCTTACGGGCGTTCGGAAGTCGACTCGCGACGCCAATCCCGTTCGACGAGCTGCTGCTCGAGCTCGCCGAGTCGTTGCGCAGGACGCTGGCGGTCTCCTCGGCCGAGGTTTGGACCGGATCCGGCGGGCTGCTCAAGCGCGCGGCGTCGGACCCGGACCTGGGCCCTGCGAGCGTAATCCTCAGCCGCCGCGAGGAATCGGTCGTAACCCGAGCCCCCGTGTCAGGGGCCGCGTGGGTCAGTGCCTGGCTGCCTGAGCTCGTGCTCGGTCGCGAGCGAGCGACGCTGCGCGCAGCGCCGATCACGCACTCCGGCGAGCTGCTCGGGCTGATCGTCGTAGAGCGCGCGGGCGACGGCGAGCCGTTCTCGGCAGACGACGATCGAGCGCTCGCGGCGCTCGCCCGTCAGCTCGGCTTAGCGCTCAACAATGTACGACTAGGCTCGGCACTCCAGGCGTCGCTCGACGAGCTGCGACGACAGGCCGAGGAGCTGCGTGAGTCGCGCGCGCGGGTGGTCGCCGCAGCCGACGCGGAACGGCGCCGGATCGAGCGCGACCTCCACGACGGAGCGCAGCAGCACCTGATCGCGCTGGCCGTGAACCTGAGGCTCGCGCGCCAGCTCTCGCGCTCGGATCCCACAGCGGCCCAAGCGCTGCTCGACGACCTGACTAACGACGTCAAGGACGCCCTCGACAGATTCCGCGAGCTGGCGCACGGGATCTACCCACCGATCCTCGAGGACCGCGGACTGGCCGACGGGCTACGCGCCGCGGCCGCCCGCGGACCAATCCGCGCGCGCGTGGAGACGGTCTCGGCCATCGAGCGGCATTCGCCCGACGTCGAAGCGACGGTCTACTTCTGCTGCCTCGAGGCACTTCAGAACGCGGGCAAGCACGCCGGCGAAGGCGCGCACGCCACCGTCCGACTGTGGGAGGACGCCGACAGCATCCGCTTCGAGGTGACAGACGACGGGAACGGATTCGACCCTTCGCCGCGTCCCCGAGGCGCCGGTCTGACCAATATCGAGGACCGGCTCGGCGCCCTAGGCGGTCGCCTGAACGTGCGCTCATCGCAGGGGGAGGGAACGACGATCGCGGGTGTGGTCCCGCTGGGCCGATGATCACCGGCGCGAATTCGCCCGTCCAGGTGATCGTCGTGGACGATCAGGCACCGTTCCGAGCCGCCGCCCGGCGAGTAGTAGCCGCCACCGCCGGCTTCGAGCTCGCAGCGGAGGCCAGCTCGGGCGAGGAGGCCATCGAGCTCGTGTCGGCGATCCGGCCGGACCTCGTGCTGATCGACGTTCACATGCCCGGCATCGGCGGGATCGAGCTTGCGCGCCGGATCGCCGCCGGCACTCGAGCGATCCTCGTCTCGAGCAGCAAACCCGAGGAGCTTCCGAAGGAGGCGATGTCGTCGGGCGCTGCTGGCTACATCCGAAAGGACGACTTCGGCCCGAACGCGTTGCGAGCCGCATGGGCAGGCCCGCGCTAACTCGGCTCGGCGGCGAGATACAGCAGCACCGCTCGCACCCTGCGATGCACACTCGGTTCCCAGGTCACGCCAAGCTTGGCGAAGATCGAATGGACGTACTTCTCCACCGACCGCTCCGAGATCACGAGCGACTCGGCGATGGCGGCGTTGTTCCTGCCCTTCGCCATCTCCCTCAACACCTCCAGCTCACGCGGGGTCAATTCCGACAGCGGTGACTGCTCCGCCTCCGACTTGGCGGACACCAGCGCCTCGACGATCTTCGGATCGATGACCGAGCCGCCCGCGGCCACCGCGCGGATCGCGTGCACCAGCTGCTCGACGTCCTCCACCCGCTCCTTGAGCAGGTACGCCCGACCCTCCGAGCCGCTCTCGAGTAGCGCAAGCGCGTAGCGCGGCTCGACGTACTGGCTGAGCACGACCACGCCAACCTCCGGGCTCGCCGCGCGGAGCTGCCGCGCCGCCTCGATGCCCTCGTCCCGCCGCGCCGGCGGCATACGGATGTCCGTGAGCACCACGTCCGGCCTCTCCGATTCCACCGCCGCCAGCAGCGAGCCCAGGTCGCTGCACGTCGCGACGACACTGAGCTCCGGTTGAGTGCCGAGGAGACGAGCAATGCCCTCTCGCACCAAGTAGCTGTCCTCGGCGAGGACCAGCCGAATCGCCACCCGCCAAGCATACCCTCGCCGAAAGCCGTCCGAGCGCGCTGAACCGAGAGTCGAACGCGCTTCCTTAGTTCTCGGAAGCGGCTCCAGCCTTCTCGACGTCGCCGATCAGTCGTCGGCTCACCGTGCGACCGCCAGTCGTGGTGCAGCGGTCGATACCGAATCCTCGGCTCGCCATGGGCAGCCGACGACACGGCCCGAGAGGCGCCAGCGCGAGTGATGCTCGCGCAGGGGGTTGCGGAAGAGCCCGCACCATCCCGCGCCGCTCCTGCCTAGGACGAGCAGCGGGTGCCACGGCGCGAGCAACGGCAACGCTCTCGCAACGTCACGAAGGAGCAGCAGTCCGAGGCAAACCTACGACGTGTGGCGAAGCGGAAGCCTCAGGCGCGCCGATCGAGGCCGAAATTACTATCGTCTAGGACGAATCTCGCAACCCCGGTGAGGCCGATCTCGCTCTCCTGCTTCTGGCGGTTGGGGAAGTTGTGTCTGACGACGACGTCCGACTCCGCGACGGTCGGCAGCGTTGTGCGCGTCGTAGAACCGGAGGGTGTGGACGGAAGCGCGAGACTCGCTTCGGCGGCTTCCCTACGGATGCTCGCCCCGGAACCTGATGTCAATCCGGCGAGGGTCCCAGAGGCGACTGGGCCGCCCATCCGCCGTCATCGCCGGCGCGACCGTAACCGCCTCGACGGTGTCGGTGATCAGCCGTCGCCAAGCCGCTAACCGCTTCGCGGGTTCGCGCAGCTTGTCGATCTCGTCGGGACCGATGATGTTGCTCTCGCGCACATCGCCGAGTCGGGCCCGGACGGCGTGCGAGTCATCGAGGGCCGTGGTCAGCTTCTCTAAGGTCTCCTGGCTCGCGGGCCGGCCGAGCAATCCAAGCTTGCCGAGCTGCCGGATCGTGTCATCGAGCTCCGCGTTGGCGCGTTCGATCGCGTCGTCCGCCTCGCGGATCCGCTGCCTGCCCGACGCGCGTCCGCGCGCGTCGGCCGTGACCGAGTACGCCCGGACCGCGTCCAGGACCATCGCCTCGACGCGGTCGGCCTTGACCGCCGCCCGTCGCCGGCACCGGTCAGCGCTCGTATCGCCGCAACGGTAGCTGCCGCTGTCGGAGTTGATCACCATCCGCGACCCGCACGTCCCGCAGCGCAACACACCCAGGCGGGCCAGCAGCCGCTCGGACTTGGCTTGGCGCCCGCGCGAGACCGTCCGCCGCTGCACCCGCTCAAACAGCCCACGATCCTTGACGATCGGCTCATGAGCGTGCGTGTTGTGCAGCTCGCCGAAGTGGATCTCGCCCAGGTACATCCGCGAGCGCAGCATCCAGGCCACACCGGAGAGAGCGCGCTCGATCCCATTCGCGGCCAGCCACGCCTGGATCTCCACCAGCGACGCGCCGCGATCGCGGCGCCTGAACGCCTGCACCACGAGCTTCGCGACCGCGGGGTCGACCACCAGCACGCCGGTCTCGCCGCGCACATACCCTACCGGAACCCTCGGGTGCGGGTACACACCCCGCGCCACCGCCCGCGCCTGAGCCGCCGCGACCTTCTCGCCCGTGATCTCGGCAAAGTATTGAAACACCGAGCCGAGCATGTTCGTCGACAGGCGCTGCGCCGCCGTACCGTTCGTGAGCTTGCCGTGGTCCAGCGCGAAGATCTCCCCGCCCGCCCGCTCCACCCGCTCGATCACCTCCAGCTGCACCTTGAGCGAGCGCACCAGCCGATCGAAATACGCCACCACGAGCTGATCGGCCCGGCCGGCCTCGATCATCTCGATCGCCGCCAATAACCCGGGGCGCTTGGACAGCGGCAGCTTCCCACTGACGTCGATCTCGGGAATCGGCGACGCGACAAGCCGCTCACCGCGATCCTTCGCCCAACGCATCGCGGCCTCGATCTGCACCTCGGGCGAATGAAAGTGCTCGTCCTCCCGATCGCCCTTCTCGCTCACGCGGACGACCACGACATCTCTGAGCTTCGACATGCGAACCCTCTCGACGGAGACTAACGCCCTTTAGGCGCGCAGGACCCAACCGGCGAGAAGGCCAAGAGGTACCCGGGGAAGCACCGCTGTGCCCGGTGCGGCAGTCGACCGATGCCAGGTAATGGGCGTTAGTGGCCTCTGCCTTGGCTCCTGGATGCGCGCCTTCATGCGATGATGATCCTCTGCTGCATCCCGATGCTGGTGATCGCCGTCGCATTCGTTCTGCGCGGTGGGAATCTCAGCACGCGAGTTCGACTCAATACCCGGCATGGCGATCGGGAGTGCTGGTGTTCACGCACAACGCGGACGGTCCGTACGGCTGGTGGTGCGCTTGCGGCCCCGCAGTCGTTCTTATGGCGGCGAGGGCCGTACCGGTGAAGGCGATGCCCCCGTGAGTTCGATGCCGCGCTGCCGCAGGTAGTCGCGTTGCAGGCCGGGCTGGTCGGCGGCTGCGAACACCTCGCGGGCGATGTCGTGGCGTCGTCGTTTGATGGCGGCCTCTGCGAGCGCGACGATCGGCATCCAGTGATCGGAGCCGAGCCGCTCGGCCACCGGGACAAAACGGGTCAGGCGCCCCGCGGCGATGTGCACGTAGGCGACGTTCTGAAGCGTCTGGTCAGCTTCGTAGCGCAGGCGGTGGGCGCGCAGTTCGTCCGCGAGCGAGAGCATGAACCGCTCGGCGTGC
>Ga0306924_10004015_pt1 | contig 14292 bp, 11 predicted proteins | sample sta12Can44000111_FD_203756 | JGI IMG/M metagenome (GOLD analysis project Ga0306924, IMG submission 203756) | Lab enrichment of tropical soil microbial communities from Luquillo Experimental Forest, Puerto Rico - statanox.12C.anox.44.000.111 (v2)... | ecosystem: Environmental > Terrestrial >... | reverse complement strand
CGTGGACGTTCACGCGGAACTTGCCCGACTCGAGGTCGATCAGGATCTGCTGGAGCTGCGCCGGCACGTCCTCGGCGAGGGTCTGGAGCTGCAGCAGGGACCGCATGAGCGTGCCCCGCGCGTCGGCGGGGTTCAGCCGCGCGTAGAGCAGCTCCTTCGCGTAGGGCAGGCCGATCTCCACCACGTCGAGGCGCGGGTAGAGCCGGCGGATGATCCCCTCCACCGTGATCGAGGCCTTCGCGAGGACCGCGTACTCCTTCGGCACCTTGATCCGGTGCTTCACCGCGAGGTCGAGGAGATCGCGCAGCAGCGTCGAGGTGCGGATCTCGTCGAGCTTGCGGCCGAGGTAGGTGTCGAGGATCGCCTCGACGTCGGACCGCAGCGCCGCGATGGGCGGGCGCTGGTCGGAGGTGACGCCGATGCGCGTGAGCACGCGCGCGATCGAGTCGGCGTCGCGCAGCGACACCGCGAGGATCATCGTGACGAGCGCCTCCTGCATCGGGCGCGTGAGGCGGCCCACGAGGCCGAAGTCGAGGAGGGCGATCCGGTCGCCGGGCAGGACGAGCACGTTCCCGGGGTGCGGGTCGCCGTGGAAGAGGCCGTCCTCGAAGAGCTGCCGGAAGGCCGCCTCGATGATGTTGCGCGCCACGCGCTCGACGTCGTGGCCGCTCTCGGCGTTGATCTCGGAGATCTTCACGCCGTCCACGAAGTCGAGCGTGAGCACCGTGGACGACGAGAGCGCCTCGTGCACGCGCGGGATGACGAGGTACGGCCGCCCCTCCGACGCCGCCCCGATCGCCTGCGCGTTCTGCGCCTCGTTCGAGAAGTCGAGCTCCTCGTGGATCGCGCGATCGAACTCCTCGACCACGTCGGTGGGCGTGTAGACGCCGGTCTCCTCGACCACCGCCTCCAGCACCGCGGCGAGGTCGCGGAGCACGCCCAGGTCGGCCTCGATGCGCTCCCGCGTCCCGGGACGCTGCACCTTCACCACCACCGGCTCCCCACCATGCGTGCGCGCGCGGTGGACCTGGGCGATCGATGCCGACGCGAGCGGCTCTGGATCGAGCTCGGCGAAGCAGGCCTCCACCGACCGCCCGAGGCCGCGCTCGATCTCGGCGCGGACGGCCGAGACCGGGATGGGCGGCACGGCGTCCTGCAGCTCGGCGAGCTCGTCGATCCAGGCCGCGGGGAGGATGTCGGGACGCGAGGAGAGGAGCTGCCCGAGCTTGATGAAGGTGGGGCCGAGGTCGATGAGGAGCTGCCGGAACCGCGCGGCCGTCTTCCGGTCGCCGCCGCCGGCCGGCGCCGTGCCCTCGGCCACCGCCCGCACCTCGTCGGCGTCGCGCTTCCCGAGCACGCGCGCGAGGCGGGACGAGTCGAGGTAGGCGCCGAAGCCGTGCATCGCGACGATCTGCGCGATCTGGCGCAGCCGGTTCAGATCCTGGAACGCCTCTCGGAGCACGCGCGGAGGCTAGCACCGCGGACCCCAGGCCGCACGGAAAGCTCCGTCAGACCGCGGAGGTAGGCTCCGCCGGCCGATGCCCGAGCTCGCCGCCCCGCAGACCATCGCCGCCGTCACCCCGATGATGCGCCAGTACCTCGACGTGAAGTCGAGGCACCCCGACGCGCTCCTCTTCTTCCGGCTGGGTGACTTCTACGAACTCTTCTTTGAAGACGCCGTGCAGGCCTCGGAGGCGCTCTCGATCGCCCTCACCGCGCGATCGAAGGGTGACGACAAGGTGCCGATGTGCGGCGTGCCCCACCACGCGGCCCGCGGCTACGTGGCGAAGCTGCTGGAGCGCGGCTTCAAGGTCGCGATCTGCGACCAGGTGGAGGAGCCGGGCAAGGGGCAGATCGTGAAGCGCGAGGTCACGCGGGTCGTGACCCCGGGCACGGTGCTCGACGACCAGGTGCTCGACCCGCGCGAGGCGGTGTACGTGGGCGCGGTCGCGCTGGGCGAGGAGGGGGGCGGGGGGCTCGCGCTCCACGACGCCACCACCGGCGCGCTCTCGTGCGGCGAGTGCGCCACCGACGCGCGGCTCGCGGAGGAGCTGCGGCGCGCGGGGGTGCGCGAGCTCGTGCTCGCCCGGGACGACGCGCGGACCCCGCGCGGCGAGGCGCTCGTCCAGGCGGTGGGGGTGCCGCTCGCGGCGCGCGACGCGGCCGACTTCGAGCGGCCCGGAGAGAAGCTCCGGCGCCACCTCGCCGTCGCCTCGCTCGACGGCTTCGGCGTGGGCGATCTCCCGCTGGGCCAGGCGGCCGCCGCGGCCGCGCTCGCCTACGTGGCCGACACCCAGCGCGCGGCGCCGGTGCACGTGGACCGGCTCGCCCGGCTCGCGGTGGACGACGTCCTCCACCTCGACGAGGCCACCCGCTCGAACCTCGAGCTCGAGCGCACGCTCTCGGGGGCGCGGAGGAAGGGCTCCCTGCTCGCGCTCCTCGACCGCACCGTCACCGGGCCCGGCGCGCGCCGGCTCGCGGAGTGGCTGCGCTGGCCGCTCGTGGACCTCGCGCGCATCGGCGAGCGGCACGAGGCGGTGGCCGAGCTCTTCGCCTCCTCCATCGCGCGCGACGGCCTCGCCGAGGCGCTGAAGCCGGTGGCCGACGTCGAGCGCCTCCTGTCGCGGCTCGCGCTGGGGCAGGGGAACGCGCGCGACCTCCGCCAGCTCGCCGGCGCGCTCGCGGCGCTCCCACGGCTCGCCGATCTCCTCGACGCCACGGCGGCGCCGCTCCTCCGCGACGCGGCGCGTGGGCTGCGCGGCCTCGAGGACCTCGCCTCCGACCTCGACCGCGCGGTCGAGGAGTCGCCGCCGGCCACGCTCGACGAGGGCGGGCTCTTCCGGCGCGGCTGGTCCGAGGAGCTCGACCGGCTCGTCGCGATCTCCGAGGACGGGAAGGGGTTCATCGCGCGGCTCGAGGCCGAGGAGCGGGAGCGGACCGGCATCGGCTCGCTGAAGGTCCGCTTCAACCGGGTGTTCGGCTACTACCTCGAGGTCACGAAGGCGAACCTGCACCTCGTGCCCAAGGAGTACGAGCGCCGGCAGACGATGGCCGGCGGCGAGCGCTTCGCCACCCCTGCGCTGAAGGAGTACGAGGAGCAGGTGCTCGGGGCGGAGGAGAAGCGCGCCGCCCTGGAGCGGAAGCTGTTCGAGGAGCTGCGCGCGCGGGTCCTCGGCCGGGCGGGTCCGCTCCGCACCGCGGCCGGGGCCGCGGCCCACGCCGACGCGCTCCTCGCGCTCGCGCGCGTCGCCGCGGAGCGGAGCAGGGCGCGGCCCGAGGTGGACGACTCCGAGGTGCTGGAGATCGTGGAGGGGCGCCACCCGGTGGTCGAGTCGATGCTCCCGGCCGACTCGGGCGGGTTCGTGCCGAACGACACGCTGGTGGCGTCGGCGCGGGACGCGACCTCCGACGGGCCCGGCCAGATCCTCGTCATCACCGGCCCGAACATGGCCGGCAAGAGCACCGTGATGCGGCAGGCGGCGCTCATCGCGCTCCTCGCGCAGATGGGCAGCTTCGTGCCGGCGAAGCGCGCGCGGGTGGGGCTCGTCGATCGGATCTTCACGCGGGTCGGCGCGTCCGACGACCTCGCGCGCGGCCGCTCCACCTTCATGGTCGAGATGACCGAGACGGCGGCCATCCTGCACAACGCGACCCGGCGCTCGCTCGTCGTGCTCGACGAGATCGGCCGCGGCACCTCCACCTTCGACGGCCTCTCGATCGCCTGGGCCGTGGCGGAGCACCTCCACGACGGTCCGGGCTGCCGGACGATGTTCGCGACGCACTACCACGAGCTGCAGGACCTCGCGCGCGAGCGGCCCCGGGTGAGGAACCTCACCGTGGCCGTGCAGGAGGTGGGCGACCGGGTGGTGTTCCTCCGGCGGCTCGTCGCTGGTGGCGCCTCGCGGAGCTACGGCATCGAGGTGGCGAAGCTCGCGGGGTTGCCGCGCCAGGTCCTGGCCCGCGCGCGGGAGATCCTGCGGAATCTCGAGGCCCTGGAGGTGGACGAGGGGGGTCATGCGGCGCTCGCCCGCGACGAGCGGAAGGTGAAGGGCGCGGCGCGGCCGGGCGCGCAGCTCGGGCTGTTCGGCCCGCCGTCGGATCCGCGGCTCGAGGAGCTCGCGGCAGCCGTGCGTGAGCTCGACCTGGACACGCTCCGGCCGATCGACGCGTTGAACCTCATCGCGAGCTGGAAAGAGAAGCTGGCGTAGACGACGAGACGCGGCGCGCCCGCGACGACCGCGTGTCGTGTGGCAGATCGCCACGGTTCGGTGTAGCCGTGTGCGATGCCCACCGGCTCGCCCGAGCTCGCCCACCTCGTCGCCGCGTTCTTCGCCTCGTTCCTCGCCGCCGCCGTCAACTCCGTCGCCGGCGGCGGGACGCTCATCTCGTTTCCGGTCCTCGTCTGGCTCGGGCTCCCGTCGGTCATCGCCAACGCGACGAGCACCACCGGCATCTGGCCGGGATCTCTCGGGAGTATCTGGGGCTTCCGCCACGAGCTCGGCCGCGCCGACCGGCGCATGCGCGCGCTCGTCGTGCCCTGCTTCGTCGGCGGGGCGGCCGGGGCGCTGCTCCTGCGCAGCACCTCGACGGCCACGTTCGACCGGATCGTCCCGTTCCTCGTCCTGTTCGCCACGATCCTGTTCGCCGTGCGCGGTGCCGTGCAGCGCTGGCTCCAGGCGAGGCAGGGCGAGGCGCGGTCGGGGGCGAAGCTTCACCCCGTGGCGGTCCTGGGGATCCTCGCGGTCGGCATCTACGGCGGCTACTTCGGCGCGGGCATGAGCATCATGATGCTCTCGGCGCTCGGCGTGCTCGGGCTGACCGACCTCCTCGAGATGAACGCGCTCACGAGCCTCTTCTCGGCATGCGTGAACGGCATCGCGATCGCGCTCTTCGTGGCGGCGAAGCTCGTCTACTGGCCGTTCGTCGTCGCGATGGCCGCCGGCGCGCTCCTCGGTGGCTACGGGGCGACCGGCCTCGCTCGGCGCATCGGCCGCAAGCACCTCGCTCGCTTCGTCATCGCCGTCGGGTTCACCGTGAGCGCGGTCTTCTTCTACCGGAAGTTCGTCTAGGGGCAGTCGCCGCGCACAAAAAAAGAGGGCCGGCATCGCCGGCCCCCTCCCGAAATTCAGCGAAGGTGCGGAGTTACGCCTTCTTGTGGCACTCGGCGCACTTCGTCGGGCCCTTGCCGCCCGTCTTGTGGCACTCGACGCAGAGGCCGTGGGCCTTGTCCTTGCCGAAGCCCTCGATCTTGCCGCCCTTGGCGTCAGCGTGGCACTTCGTGCAGTCCATCGGGTGCTTGCTGTGATTGAAGGTGACGTCGCCGGTCTTCGCCTTCAGGGTCACCGGCCCGGCCGGGGCGGCGGCAAACGCGGGGGCAGCGGCGACGAGGGCGAGGGCGGCGGCAATCGAGACGATGATCTTCACGGGTTTCTCCTGAGTCTGGTGTGGCAGAACGTCCCCTGTCCAAGGGGGCCGCAGTCTAACCGCTACACCTGGGACGACGAGGATTTTTTCCCGGGCATTCAAACTGCGACAATTCGCCACGCATTATGGACCCGACAGGTCCAAAGGCGATTCAAATCATCTCCAGCACCGCCGAGACGAGCCGGTCGATCCCCGCGGCGACCGGAGCAATCGAAGGCCCGAGCATGTAGGCGGGCGTCGAGACCACCTTCAGCCGCTCGTCGGTGACGATCTGCTCCACCTTGCACGCGACGTGTCGGGCGCCGAACGACTCGATCGCCGCGGCGGTCTCGGCGTCGTCGCCGATCGTGAGCTTCACGCCCTCGCTCCCGAGGAGCTTCGCGGCGATCACCGGGCTGATGCAGACGAAGCCGAGCGGCTTGCGGGCGACGCGCATCGCGAGCACGAGCTGCTCGACGTCGGGGCGCACCGTCATCGCGCGCCCCTGCGTGGCGAAGGTGCAGAGGTTCTTCGCGGCTCCGAAGCCGCCGGGGAGGATGAGCGCGTCGAGCTCGGCGGCGTTCGCGTCCGCGAGGCGGGTGGCCTGGCCGCGCGCGATGCGGGCGGCCTCGGCGAGGACGTTGCGCGACTCGCCCGCCACGGGCGATCCGGTGCGGTGATCGACGACGTGGAGCTGCGGCGCATCGGGGGCGAAGACCACCGCCTTCGCGCCGCGACGGTCGAGCGAGAGGAGCGTGCAGGTCGCCTCGTGGATCTCCGCGCCGTCGAGGAAGCCGCATCCCGCGAGCAGGACGCCGACGCGCTTCTGCTGGGCCATTGGACACCTCCGGAGGGGAGGGGAGTGTACCCGGTCGAAAAGTGGACCGCGCCCCCCTCGCGCCTACCCTCCAACGACCGATGCTCGCTCCCGTGTGCGCCGCGCTCGCGCTCGCCCTCGCCGCGACCCCCGCCCGGCCCCACGCCGCCGCGCGTCCGGCCGCGCATGCAGCGACCGCCGCGACCGCGAAGCATCGCGTCCGGCCGGCGCCGGCGCCGACCCTCGCGCAGGCAGAGGCCGCGCTGCGCGCGCTGCAGCGCGACCCGGCGAAGCGGCGATATCGGCATCAATGGGAGAAGGCGATCCACCGGCTGGAGCAGGCGGCACGCGGGAAGGATCGGGCGCCCGCGCTGCTCGCCGCCGCGCGGGCCCGGTACGCGCTCTACCGGTTCTCCCAGGTGGAGGCCGACCGGACCCTCGCGCTCCGGCTCGCGGATCGCGCGCGGCGCGCCGGGGCGAAGGAGGCCGCCCCGTTCGCCGCGGCCGTCCGGAGGGAGGCCGGGGATCACCCGTCCGCGCGGGTCACCGCGGCCCCAGCACCGCGACCCGCTCCCCGCGGGGGAGAGGTGGCTCAACGCCCTGCGCCCCGGACCTCGACCGCAGCCTCGACTCCGACGACTCCGGCCCCGGCGGCGACCGCGAGCCCGGCCCCGACGGCCAGCGCGACACCGACCCCGAAGTCGCCCCCGACCGCGAACCCGCCCCCCTCACCCCAACCCTCTCCCCCGCGAAACGCAGGAGAGGGAGCGGAGCGCGCTGCGACCGCGGCGCCGCGATCCCCGGACCGCCCCGACGAGCCCCCGTCCACGGATCCCGTCCTCGATCGGATCGTCGCGCAGCTCTCCTCCGCCGATCCCGCTCCCGATGCCGCCGGCGCCGAGCCGGCTCCGGTGGACGATCCGGCGTTGCGGAAGATCCTCGAGCAGCTCCGCTCGCGCCCTCCGCCGGCGGACGAGGGCGCCGCCCGCGGCCCGATCCGGCGCGTGGTCGTGGACGCGGGCCACGGCGGTCACGACACCGGCGCCATCGGCCCCTCGGGCGTCCGCGAGAAGGACGTGACCCTGGCGATGGCGCGCCGGCTCTCGGAGCGGCTGCGCGCCACCGGCTTCGAGGTGGTGCTCACCCGCAGCGACGACCGCTACCTCGCGCTCGACGAGCGCACCGCGGCCGCGAACCGCGCGCGCGGCGACCTCTTCGTCTCGCTCCATGCGAACGCGCACCCGCGCCGCGATCAGGCGGGGGTGGAGACCTACGTCCTCGACGTGGCGCACGACCGCTACGCGAAGCGGCTCGCCGCCCGCGAGAACGGCGCGCTCGCCGACGAGGGCGAGCCGTCATCGGAGGCGCCGGAGGTCCGCATGATCCTCGCCGATCTCGACGCGAAGGCCTCGGCCGAGCCCTCGCGGCGCCTGGCGGCCGGCGTGCAGCGCGAGCTCACGGGCGGGATCCGCGCGCACTTCGGCGAGGTGCGCGACCTCGGCGTGAAGAGTGCGCTGTTCTACGTGCTCCTCGGCGCGCGCATGCCCGCGGTGCTCGTGGAGACCTCCTTCATCTCGAACCGCGCCGAGGAGCGCCGGCTCGCCTCGCCGCGCTTCCAGGACGAGGTCGCGCGCGGGGTGGCCCGCGCGGTGAAGGCGTTCGCCGAGCACGAGGCGCGGGTGGCCGCGCGCTGAACGAGGCGGCCTCCCGGGCCGCCGGGGCCGAGGCGGTGGCGTGGCTCGCCGCTATACTCGTGCCGTGATCCCCGATCCTGCGCTCGCCGCCATCCCTGCCCCCGCACCCTACGAGTACGAGGCCCGCCTGCCGGAGCTGCCACCGGTCACGGGCGACGCGAAGGCCGACCTCGCCGCCGCGCGTGCCTACCTCGAGGAGCTCCATCGCGCCGGCGCGTCGGGGCACACCGTGGTCCGGCTCCAGGCCGCCGCGATGGACCGGCTCCTCGCAGACCTCTGGGAGCGGGCCTGCGTCACGGCCGCCATGGACCACGCGGAGTCGCCGGTGGCGCTCGTCGCCCTCGGCGGCTACGGCCGGCGCGAGCTCGCCCCCTACAGCGACGTCGATCTGGTCGTGCTCCACGCGCACAAGGAGCCCGACGGCTTCACGAAGGCGGCGAGCGAGAAGCTCCTCTACACGCTGTGGGACCTGAAGCTCGAGGTGGGCTACGGCGTGCGCGACCTCCAGGGCTGCGAGGCGCTCGCGCGGCAGGACCACACCGCGCGCACGGCGCTCCTGGAGCTCCGCTACGTGGCCGGCGATCGGCCGCTCTACAAGGAGCTCGAGCGCGAGCAGCTCCACGGCCTGTCGCAGGCGCGCGTGGACGAGTTCGTCACCGAGAAGATCCGCGAGATGCGCGAGCGGCGCGAGAAGTTCGGGGACTCGCTCTACCTGCTCGAGCCGAACCTGAAGCAGTCGGAGGGCGGCCTGCGGGATCTCCAATCCGCGCTCTGGATCGCCCGCGCGCGGTTCAAGATCTCCGGCCTCACCGAGCTGCTCACGCGCGCGCTCCTCCCCGAGCGCGAGGTGCGCGAGCTCCGCCGCGCGCGCGACTTCCTGTGGCGCGTCCGGAACGAGCTGCACTACCTCTCGCGCCGCAAGGTCGACCAGCTCACCTTCGACGTGCAGCCGCAGGTGGCGCAGTTCCTCGGCTACCAGGATGGCGACGACGGCTCCGCCGTGGAGCAGTTCATGCGCCACTACTACCTCGCGGCGAAGACGGTGCTCGTCGCCTGCGACGCCATCGTGGACCGCGCGCTCGAGCCGCAGACCTCCACCGGCTGGCGCCAGGTGCCGCCGCCGGCGGCGATGACCGGCGCGGAGAAGGGGAAGGGGCCGCCGCGCCAGGAGTGGACACTCGCGGGCGGCGAGCTGAAGGTCTTCCGGAACCGGCTCACGGTGACCGACGCGGCGGTGCTGCGGCGCTCGCCCGCCGCCCTCGTACGGCTCTTCGCCACCGCGGACCGGGAGAACCTCGAGCTGTACCCCTACGCGCGCGACCTCGCGGGCGCGGTGGCGGCGGAGCTGCCGCCGGAGGCGGCGCACGATCCGGAGATGAACCAGGAGCTCCTCGCGTGCTTCACGCGGCCGGGCACGCGCGGGCGCTTCCTGTGGCTGATGCACGAGCTCGGCGCGCTGCCGCGCCTCGTGCCCGAGTTCGCGCGCGTGACGGCGCGGCGCCAGATCGACCTGTACCACGTGTACACGGTGGACGTTCACACGCTCTTCGCGGTGCGCCGCCTCTACGCGCTCCGCTGCGGCGACGTGCAGGAGGAGACGCTCTCGCCGCTCATGCAGCGCGTGAAGCGGCCGCTCTCGCTCTACCTCGGCACGCTCTTCCACGACATCGGCAAGGGCTCCGGGCAGGACCACTCGGCGCGCGGCGCGGAGATCGCGGTGAACGCCTGCGTCCGGCTCGGGCTCGACCCGGCGGACGCCGCCGACGTGGAGTGGCTCGTCGCGAAGCACCTGCGCATGAACGCGATCGCGTCGCGCCGCGACCTCTCCGACCCGCACCTCATCCATGCGTTCGCCGAGGAGGTCGGATCGATCGACCGGCTCGAGAAGCTCTACCTCCTCACCTACGCGGACGTCGCGACGGTGGGACCGCGCACGTGGACCGACTGGAAGGCGCGCCTCGTCCGCGAGCTCTACACGAAGACGCGCGCCGCGCTCGAGGAGGGCGCGGGCGCACGGCCCGAGCCCGGCACCGCAGAGGCCGCGGGGCGCGCGCGCGTGCGCGACGCGTTCGCGGAGCGGGCGGGCGCGTCGGCCTCGGTCCAGGTGGACCGCTTCGTGGGAGCGATGCCGGCGCGCTACTTCATCACCACCGAGCCGCAGCTCGCGCCGCGCCACCTGCGCCTCCTCTCGCTCGGCCGGAACCTGCCCGTCGCCGCCTCGGTGCGCCACCACGTGCCCCTCGGCTACTCCGAGCTCACCGTCACCGCGCCCGACCGGCCGGGCCTGCTCGGCCTCATCGCCGGCGTGTTCGCGGCGAACCGGATCGACATCCAGCACGCCGAGGTGTTCTCGACGCCACCGGACGAGCGGGCCTTCGGCTGGCTCGCCGGCCGCGCACTCGACGTGTTCGAGGTGCGAGGGCCGGACGAGGGAGCGCTCGACGCCGCGCGCTGGCGCGCGGCCCGCAGCGACCTGCGCCGCGTGCTCTCGGGCGAGGAGTCGATCGACGCGCTCCTCGAGCGGAAGACGCGCTCCTCGGCGCTGCTCAAGAAACCGCTGCCGCGCCTCGCGACGAAGGTCGTGATCGACAACGACAGCGCGGTGGATCACAGCGTCGTCGACGTGTTCACCGCCGACCGCGTGGGCCTGCTGCACGACGTCGCGCGCACGCTGCACGAGCTCGGGGTCACCGTGGACCTGGCCCGCATCTCCACCGAAGGTCATCGGGCCGCCGACGCCTTCTACGTCCGGACGGCGGAGGGAGGCCGTCTCGAAGGCCCGCGCGCGGAGCAGGTGGCGGCCGCGCTGCAGGAGGCCCTCGCGAGAGGCTAGCCGCAGAGCGAAAAAACCTCCCACTCCACGCCCCCTTGCCCGTTTGGCAGGGCGTGGCCAGCGTTTGGCGCGGGCGGCTGGTGGAGGGGGAGGGAAGCAGGCCTTTGCAGCTTTTGGGTGACATCCGATTCGGGGTCGTGACCGCGTGGCCCGACGAGGACTGGCACAGCCGGCGCCTCGTCGAGGCGTGCGCTCGCCACGGGCCCACGCTCGCGCTCGACCCGGCGCGGCTCTCCGCGACCATCGGCTCCGACGGGCTCGTGGTGCGCCACGGCGACCTCGACGTGACGCGGCTCAACGTGGTGCTCCTCGCGCGCGGCCTCGGCCGCAGCGGCGACGTCGACGTGCAGTTCGAGCTCTACCGCGAGCTGGAGGAGTCCGGGACGCTGGTGGCGAACCGGATCGACGCGCTGCTCGCGGCGCAGGACAAGCTGCGGAGCTCGTGGCTCCTCCAGCGCGCCGGCATCCCGACGCCCCAGGCGGCGGTGGCGCAGACCCGGCGCGAGGCCCTCGACGCGCTCGCCACGCTCGGTGACGCGGTGGTGAAGCCGCTCACCGGATCCCTCGGAGAGGGCGTGGAGCGGATCCGCTCCGACCGCGCGGGGCGTAACGAAGTTGTCCGGCGGATGGAGCGCGAAGGTGCGGTGTACCTGCAATCGTTCGTCCCGAACCCCGGACGAGACGCGCGCCTGTTCGTCGTCGGCGCCAGAGTGGAAGGCGCGATCCAACGCACGGCACCCCGAGGAGAGTGGATCGCCAACGTCGCGCGCGGTGGGACGGCCTTGCCGCTCGCGGTGGACGCCGGGCTCGCCGCACTGGCGGTCGCGGCCGCGCGGGCGCTGGGCCTCGACTGGGCTGGAGTCGACGTGGTGGTGGGCCCAGGTGGGCCGTCGGTCATCGAGGTGAACGGAAACCCGAGCTGGGCCGCCGTCCACGAGGTGACCGGGAAGGACATGGCCGAGCCGATCGCCGAGCACGTCCTTGCTCGGGCGTTGCGGCGGACGACGAGGGTCAAGAGCGTTTCAAAGGACGTGAGGGCGACACGACATGGCTGACGAGAAGAAGAGCGGTTCGAAGGGCGCGATGACGGTCTCGGAGGCCGGTCGCAAGGGTGGAGTCCGCGTCCGCGAGACGCGTGGCCGCAAGTTCTACGAAGAGATCGGCAAGAAGGGCGGCGAGACGGTCAAAGCCGAGCGCGGCCGGAAGTTCTACGAGGAGATCGGGAAGAAGGGCGGCGACACGGTGAAAGCCGAGCGCGGCCCGCGCTTCTACGAGGAGATCGGGAAGAAGGGCGGCGAGACGATCAAGGCCGAGCGCGGGACGCCCTTCTACGAGGAGATCGGCCGCAAGGGCGGCCACAAGGTCCGCGAGCTCATCGAGAAGGGGAAGCAGGGAGCACCCGAGGCCGGCGGAGGCGCCCCGGCCGACCAGCACCACGAGTAGTAGGCGCCGAACGCAGTCCAAGGGGAGGGGTCGATGGATTACGAGGGGAAGCCTGGCGCCGTCGGGCAGCCGGAGGAATCCGGGCGTCCGGCCCGGAAGGCGATGACGGTGTCGGAGGCGGGGAGGAAGGGCGGGATCACGGTTCGGGACGAGCGGGGTCACGCCTTCTACGAGGAGATCGGCCGCAAGGGCGGCCAGAAGGTCCGCGAGCTCATCCAGCGCGGGAAGCAGCGCGGATAGCTCTGGCGCGTGCCGGGGCGCTCGACGCTCCGGGGCTTCGGGCGGGGGACTCCGGTCCCCCGCCCTTGTCTTTCATGCTAGAAGCGCGATCAGCCATGTCCGCGGCCCCGATCCTCGCCATCGATCCGAAGCATCCGCAGCCCCGGCTCGTGGAGCGGGCGGTGTCCACGCTCGCGGCCGGAGGGCTCATCGCCTTCCCCACCGACACGTACTACGGGATCGGTTGCGACCTCTTCGACAAGAGGGCGATCGAGCGCATCTACCAGCTCAAGCAGCTCCCGCGCACCCACGAGCTGTCGTTCATCTGCGCCGATCTCGCGGAGGTCTCCCGCTACGCGATGGTGGACAACGCCGCGTACCGCGTGCTCCGCCGGAAGACGCCGGGCCCGTACACGTTCATCCTCCCGGCGACCCGCGTCGTCCCCGACCTGCTCGTGCGCCGGCAGAAGACGGTGGGCGTCCGCATCCCCGACTCGCCGATCGTGCTCGAGATCGTCCGGCGGCTGGAGCATCCGCTCATCTCCACCTCGGCGGCGACGCCGGAGGGCGAGGTGCTCATCGATCCGAAGGACATCAAGGAGCGGCTCGGGCACGGGCTCGAGCTCATCCTCGACGGCGGCTACCAGCTCAACGAGCCGTCGTCGGTGATCGACCTCTCGGGTCCGCAGCCGGTCGTCGTCCGGCAGGGCAAGGGCGACGTCTCCGACCTCTTCGTCTGACGGCGGATGTCCCGCTGGGCATCGCGATGACCCGAGCCACCGCATGATCCGCCCCGCGCTGCGCGCGGACCTCCCGCGCGTCGTCGACATCTACAACGCGTCGATCGCGGGCCGCATGGCCACGGCCGACCTCGAGCCGCTGCCGGTGAGCGCGCGCGAGGCGTGGTTCGCGGAGCACGGCCCGCGGTGGCCGCTGTGGGTGGACGAGCGCGACGGCGTGATCCTGGGCTGGGCGAGCCTGTCGAGGTTCCGCGACCGGAGCGCGTACGACATCTCGGCGGAGCTCTCGATCTACGTCGCGCCGGAGGCGCATCGCCGTGGCGTGGCGGCGGGGCTCGTGGAGCACGCGGTGGCCGCGGCGCCGCGCCTGGGGATCGAGAACCTCATCGGCCTGGTGTTCGGTCACAACACGCCCTCGCTCGCGCTCCTCGACCGCTTCGGCTTCGAGCGCTGGGGCGTGATGCCGCGCGTGACGGTGCTCGACGGCGTCGAGCGAGACATCGTGATCGTGGGGCTGCGGGTCGGCTGACCACACGCGTCTTCCTCGGTTTGCCGGCGCGGGTTGGCAGCCGGGTCGTGTCGCCGATGAGGGAGCCGGATTCTGGACGTGCCCGGGGCCAGCGATATCGTCCGGCCGTGGCCTCGCCCCTCGACCCAGCGCTCGACCTGTTCCTCGTGCACCTCCGGGTCGAGAAGGGGCTCGCGGCGAACTCCGTGGAGGCGTACGCGCGCGACCTTCGGCGCTGGATCGACGACGCCGCCGGGCAGGGGCTCGCGGACTGGGCCGACGTCCGCCGGGAGCACCTCCTCACGCACCTCACCGGCCTGGCGCGCCGCGGCATCTCGCCCCGCTCGCAGGCGCGCGCCCTGTCCGCCATCCGCGCGTTCCACCGGCTCCTCGTCACCGAGAAGCTCTCGCGCGTCGACCCCACCGAGGACGTGGACGCGCCGCGGTCGGGCCGCGCCCTGCCGCGACTCCTCTCGCGCGAGGAGGTCGACGCGCTCCTCGCCGCCCCGGACCCGCGCACCGCGGCCGGCCGCCGCGACCGCGCGATGCTCGAGGTGCTCTACGCCACCGGGCTCCGCGTGTCGGAGCTCATCTCCCTGGGCGTGAACGACGTGCGGCTCGAGAACCGGGTGCTC
>Ga0306924_10004013_pt1 | contig 14294 bp, 12 predicted proteins | sample sta12Can44000111_FD_203756 | JGI IMG/M metagenome (GOLD analysis project Ga0306924, IMG submission 203756) | Lab enrichment of tropical soil microbial communities from Luquillo Experimental Forest, Puerto Rico - statanox.12C.anox.44.000.111 (v2)... | ecosystem: Environmental > Terrestrial >... | reverse complement strand
CGAGGACGACGGAGGCGAGCGAGGCGCGGCCGGTGAGCGCGATGGAGACGCCGATCGGCGCGAGCGCCTGCGCGACGCCGAGCCAGAGGTGGCAGGCCCAGGTGAAGCGCTTCGCGTAGGAGTAGCCGCAGAGGATCGCTAGCACCGGCAGCGCGAGCGCGCCGCAGAGGGGTGCGATGGCCCAGGCGGCGCCGACGAAGGCGGCGCCGCTCGCCGCGAGGAGCGCCCAGGCCGCGGGGACCGACACCTCGCCGGTGACCAGCTCGCGGCTCCGCGTCCGGGGATTCCTCGCGTCGAACGCCCGGTCGGAGAGCCGGTTCATCGCCATGGCGGCGGTGCGGGCGGCGACCACCGCCACCGCGACGAGCGCGAGGACGCGGGGCTCGAGCCGCGCGTCCGGCGACACGAGCACCACCGCGCTCACCACGAACGGGAGCGCGAAGAGCGAGTGGGAGAACTTCACCATCCGCAGGACGGCGGCGACGCTGCTCATCTGTCGGGGCTCCGGTGGCGAGCGATCCAGGTGAACGGGCGGTCCGCCCGCTCCTCGAGGAGCCAGCGCGCGGGATCCGCCGGCCGCGCGCCCGCGAGCGGCGCGGCCACGACGCCCGGCGCGGTGCCGGCCGCGAGGCGGCCGACCGACGGGGCCCCGACCGCGGCGCCATTCCAGGCGAGCGGCAGGAGGGTCTCGGCGGGGATCTGGGGGAAGGCGCGCGCGAGCGCGGCCAGCTCGGCGAGCGGCGAGAGGGACGGGGACGAGGCGAGCGAGTCGGTGCCGACCGCGAGCGGGATCCCGGCGGCGAGGAGGCGCGGGAGGTCGGGGAGGGCGCCGCCGATGTGGAGGTTCGAGCGGGGGCAGAGGACCACCGTGGCGCCGCTCGCCGCGAGCAGCGCGAGGTCCTCGTCGTCCACGTCGACGCAGTGGACGCACAGCGTGTCGGCGCGGAGGTGCGGCGCGACGGCGGCGACGGCGCTCCGCGCGAGCGGCGCGACCTCGGCGCCGAGCGTGCGGTTCAGGTGCGCGAACGGACCCTCGGCCCGCGCGCAGAAGGCGCGCTCCTCGGCGTGCTCGGCGAGGTGGATCGACGCCGGCCCGGCCCGGAGCAGGCGCGCGAGGACGGTGGGGTTCGTGGAGTAGACGGCGTGCGGGCTCAGGCAGATCGTGAGGCCGGGCCCCGGCTCTCCCGCGGCCTCGCTCGCGTCGGCGGCGCGGGCGAGCGCCGCCTCCACGCGGGCCGGCGCGAAGCCGAACACCTCGTGGAAGACGCGCCCGACGAGCCCGGCGCGGCGCAGCGCGGGGAGCGCCGCGAGCGTGTTCGTCACGTCGCCGACCGCGGCGACCCCGGCCTCGTCGAGCTCGAGCACCGCCTCGTCGATGCCGGCGAGCGCGGCGGTGGGATCGGGGTGGGCGGCGCGGGTCGCGACGAGCATCCGCACCCAGTCGGCGAGCCCGGCGCCGCCGGGGACGCGGTTCTGCAGGTACGAGAGCTCGAGGTGCGTGTGCGCGTTCACGAGCGCGGGGAGGAGCACCGCGTCGAGCGCCTCGGCGGAGCCGAAGCGCGCCTCCACCTCGGCGCGCGGGCCCACGGCGGCGACCGTGTCGCCGTCGAGGGCGAGCGCGGCGTCGTGCAGCACGCCCGCTCCGGTGAGCACGTACGGCGCCGCGACGACGCGCACTAGGCCTTCCCCACGCGCTGGTACTGCATGTTCCGCCGCGCCGGCGTGAAGCCGGCCGCCGCGATGTGGCGCTCCACCTCGTCCGAGTCCATCCGGAAGCTCGTCCCGGCGGCGGAGACCACGTTCTCCTCGATCATCACGCTGCCGAAGTCGTTGCAGCCGCCGTGGAGCGCGGCCTGCGCGACGCCGCCGCCCATCGTCACCCACGACGCCTGGAGGTTCGGCACGTTGTCGAGCACGAGCCGCGCGAGCGCGTTCACGCGCAGGTACTGGTGCGCCGAGCCGTCGCCGGCGGCGAGCCGCGTGTTCCCGCTCTGGAACGGCCAGCAGATGAAGGCGGTGAACCCGCCCGTCTCGTCCTGCACCTCGCGGAGCCGGAGGAGGTGGTTCACCCGGTGGCGGCTCTCCTCGCCGACGCCGAACATGAGCGTCGCGGTGCTCTTCAGGCCGTGGTGGTGCGCGGCCTTCATCACCGCGAGCCACTCGTCGGTGGAGCACTTCAGCGGCGCGATCCGGCGCCGCACCTCGTCGTCGAGCACCTCGGCGCCGCCGCCCGGGATCGAGTCGAGCCCGCTCGCGATGAGGCGCGACAGCACCGTGTCGAGCGGGAGGTCGTCGGTCCGCGCGATGTGCCAGATCTCCTCCGGCGAGAGCGCGTGGAGGTTGATCGTGGGGTAGTCGCGCTTCACCCAGCGGAACAGCTCCTCGTACCAGTCGATGCGGAGGTCGGGGTGCAGGCCGCCCTGGAGCAGGATCTCGATGCCCCCGAGCGCGATCGTCTCCTCGATCTTCCGCGCGAGCTCGTCGCGCCCGAGCACGTAGGACTCGGCGTGGCCGCGCGGCCGGTAGAACGCGCAGAAGTGGCACGCCGTGGAGCACACGTTCGTGTAGTTCACGTTCCGCGAGACGATGTAGGTGACGACGCCGTCGGGGTGGAGCGTCCGGCGGCGCTGGTCGGCGGCGAGCCCGAGCTCGAGCATCGGCGCCTGCTCGTCGAGGAGCTCCGCCTCCGCGGCGTCGAGCCGGCCGCCCTCCGCGGCCTTCGCGAGCGCGGCGTCCACGGAGACGGTCTTCGCGCGCGCGCGCCCGCTCCTCACGCGGTCGTCGGCGAAGCGCAGCGTCGTGGGCGGCAGGAAGCCCTTCTCGGCCGCCTTGGCGAAGTAGAGCTCGAGCCCCTCGAGCTCGAAGTGCGCGAGGCTGTAGCGGAGCCGCTGCGTGAGGTAGCGCCGGTAGCGCTCGGGGTCGCCGCCCTTCTCGCGCGCGAACTGCTGCGCGATCTCGGTGCGGAGCCCGAGCCCCTCGCGCGCGGCGCGCTGGATCTCGAGCACGTCCTCGGGCGCGAGCACGCCCGGGCGCGCGGCCCACAGCGCGAAGACCATCGGCTTCTTCGTGAGCTGGTTCCACTCGCGGCCGAGGTCGAGGACGTGGTTCGCGCGGGGGTCGAAGGCGCGGTCGCCGATGACGAGCGCGCCCTTCGTCCCCTTCGCGCGCGGGACGCCCTCGTCGGCGGGCATCGGCGTGAACCGCGGCCGGATCCCCATCTCGTCGAGGATCACCTTCGCGAGCACCTGCGAGGTGCGCGACGCGGTGTCGAGGAAGACCTCGTCCCAGATCACGGGCGACTGCTCGCCCAGGAGCACCACGGTGGAGACCGGGCCGTCGGCGCCGATCGCGACGCCGGGGACGATCTCGTAGTCCTTGCCGGGGAGCGCACCCACCGGCTGGAGCGCCAGGTCCACCTCGCCGCGATCGAGCATCGCCGCGCACTCGGCGGGCTCGGCGAGCACGAGCTCGAACCGGCCCGACTGCTCGAGCGCGTAGGTGAGCGGGCGGGCGTTCAGGAAGGAGACGGCGGCGCGGAGCTTCGTCATTCGGGGATCCTCGGAGTCTCAGGCGGTGACGCGGACCGGCGCCGGCGCGTCCGGGCCGTGCACCTTCAGCACGTGGTAGAGGCTGTCGCGCTCCACCGGCGTGCGGCCGGCCTGGCGGATGAGCTCGTGCAGGCGCGTCTCCGAGAGCGCCTGTGGCGTCTGGGCGCCCGCCATGTGGTAGATGCGCTCCTCGAGCACCGTGCCGTCGAGGTCGTCCACGCCGAACGACAGCGCCACCTGCGCGAGCCGCTCGCCGATCATCACCCAGTACGCCTTCACGTGATCGAAGTTGTCGAGGTAGAGCCGCGCCACCGCGTAGGTGCGCAGCCCGTCGGCGCCGGTCGGCTTCGGGAACGCCTTGCCGATCATGTTGTGCTCGGGGTGGAACGCGAGCGGGATGAACACCTGGAAGCCGCGCGTCTCGTCCTGCAGCTCGCGCAGGCGGCGCATGTGGTCCACGCGCTCCTCGGGCGTCTCGATCGTCCCGTAGAGCATCGTGGCGTTCGTCTTCATCCCGAGCCGGTGCGCCACCCGGTGCACCTCGAGCCACTCGTCGGCGGTCGCCTTGTCGTCGCAGATCTTCCGGCGCACGCGCGGCGCGAAGATCTCCGCGCCGCCGCCGGGCAGCGTGAGCACGCCCGCCGCCTGGAGATCGCGGAGCACCTGCTCGTAGCTCCTGCCGAACTTCGCCGCGAGGAAGTGGATCTCCACCGCGGTGTACGCCTTGATCTGGAGCGACGGCCACGCGGCGTGGATGCGTCGCGGCACCTCGAGCCAGGTGTCGTACTCCATGCCCGGGTGGAGGCCGTTCACGATGTGGACCTCGGTGATCCCGAGGTCCCGCCTCGCGAGCACCTGGGCCACGGCCTCGTCGGCCGACATCGTGTAGCCCTCCGACGCCTCGCGGTCGTCGGGGCGCGCGAACGAGCAGAACTTGCACGACGCGACGCACACGTTCGTGAAGTTGAGGTGCGTGTTCTTGTTGTAGAACGTGCGGTCGCCGTGGCGCGCCTCGCGCACGTGGTTCGCGAGCGCGCCGAGCGCGCCGAGGTCGTCGGCGTGGAAGAGCCGTGCGGCGTCGTCGTCGGAGAGCCGGCGGCCGGCGAGCACGTCGTCGCGGACGCGGCCGAGGCCCGCGCGCTCGAGGGCCCGGTGGGCGAGGGTCGAGAGCATCGTCATTCGTCTCCAGTGAGCCCCTGCCACCGGGGCATGAGCTCGTTCGGCACGCCGAGCCGGTCGAGCACCCGGGCGACGACGGTGTCGACGAGCGCCTCCAGCGTCCGCGGCCGCGAGTAGAAGCTCGGCGAGGCCGGCATCACGATCGCGCCCGCCTCCACCGCGGCGGTGAGGGCGCGCGCGTGCACGAGCGACAGCGGCGTCTCGCGCAGGCAGAGCACGAGCCGCCGCTTCTCCTTCAGCATCACGTCGGCCGCCCGGCCGACGAGGTCCAGCGAGACGCCGTACGCGATCCGGGAGAGGCAGCCGGCGGAGCATGGCACCACCGCCATCGCGTCGTACCGGGCCGAGCCCGAGGCGAACGGCGCCGTGAAGTCCTGGTTCTTCCAGACCTTGAACGGCACCTCCGGCTCGGCGCCGATCTCCTGCATCCACACCTGCTTGCCGGTGGCGGTGAACACGACGTCCACCTCCACGCCCTCGGCCGCGGCGAGCACCTCGAGGAGGCGCTTCGCATAGGGGGCGCCGGACGCCCCGGAGATCGCGACGACGAGCTTCATGCCTTGCTGGCGACGACGAGCCCGCAGACGCCGGGGAAGAGCGAGGCGCCCGAGACCTTCGCGAAGCCACGCCGCAGCGCGGCCGCCTCGAACTCGGGGCGCGAAGCGAAGCGCTCCATCGACTCGACGAGGTAGCGGTAGGCCTCCGGGTCGGGCGAGAGGATGCGGCCGAACACGGGCAGCGCGAGCTTGTTGTAGGCGCCGTGGACGAAGCGCGAGCCGCTCGACTCGGCGCGGAAGAACTCGAGGATCCCCATGCGCCCGCCGGGGCGGAGCACGCGCGCCATCTCGGCGATGCCGGCCTCGTAGGAGTCGAGGTTCCGCACGCCGAAGGCCACGGTCACCGCGTCGAAGGTCGCGTCGGGGAAGGGGAGCCGGAGCGCGTCGGCCTGCGCCGCGGGGAGGCCGGTCTTCTCGGCGCCGCGGGCCAGCATCTGCAGCGAGAAGTCGGCGCCGATCACGGCCACGCCGGGCTGCTGGCGCTTCACCTCGGCGGCGACGTCCATCGTGCCGGCGCAGAGGTCGAGGAGCCGCTCGCCCGCCTCGAGCGCGAGCTCCCGCACGAGCCGGCGGCGCCAGGCGACGTCCACGCGGAACGTCATCACGCGGTTCAGGAGGTCGTAGGACGGGGCGATGCGGTCGAACATCGCGCGCACGGCGGGCGCGCGGTTCCCCTCGCCGGGAAGCGGAACGTTGGACCTGGGGGGCCGTGCCGGCCCCCCAGGACAGTCGGGTGCTCCGCCTTCGGCTGCGCCCGTCGACGGGCCAAGCCCGCCTCCTCCCCGCTCGTCCTGGTCGGGACCTGGCCGGTCCCTCCCGCCACTCGCAACGGGATCGTGTCCGCTCACAGCGTCGTACTCCCTTTCTTCGGCGTCCATGCGGCCGCGGGCGAGACCGGGAGGTTCATGCGGCGGAACGGGGCGGCGCCGGGCACGAGCCGCTCGTAGAGCGCGTCCATGCGCCCGAGCAGCTCGGGCGGGTGGGCCACCGGCTCCGGCCACTCGCGGCCGCCCTCCTCCACCCACTTCCGCGTGGCGTCGACGCCGATCTTCGCGCCGTAGGCGAAGTGCGGCGCCGCGTGGTCGAGCACGTCGACCGGGCCATCGACGATGGCCACGTCGCGCCGCGCGTCCACGTTCGCGAAGGCGCGCCACGCGCACTGCGCGTGGTCTTGCACGTCCACGTCGTCGTCGAACACGACGAGCGTCTTCGTCTGCGCCATCTGCCCGGAGCCCCACATGCCGTGCATGAGCTTCTTCGCGTGGCCGGGGTACTCCTTGCGCATCGACACGAAGCACAGGTTGTGGAACGCGCCCTCCACCGGCATCGACATGTCGACGACCTCGGGGAAGACGACCTGGAGCATCGGCAGGAACAGCCGCTCGGTGGCCTTGCCGAGCCACTGGTCCTCCACCGGCGGGACGCCCACGACGGTCGCCGGGTAGACCGCGTCGCCGCGGCGGGTGATCGCCGTGACCTCGAGCACCGGGTAGTCGTCGGCGAGCGAGTAGAAGCCGGTGTGGTCGCCGAAGGGCCCCTCGCGGACGAGCGGGGCTGCCGGGTCCACGAAGCCCTCGATGACGAGGTCGGCCTCGGCTGGCACCTCGAGGTCGTGGGTCGTGCAGCGGACGAGCGGGACGCCCTCCTTCCGCAGGAAGCCCGCGAACAGGTACTCGTCGATGCCCGGCGGCAGGGGCGCGGACGCACAGTACGTGAGGACGGGGTCGCCGCCGAGCGCGATGGCCACCGGCATCCGCTCGCCGCGCGCCCGGTAGGCGCGGTAGTGGGCGGTGGCCGTCTTGTGGAGCTGCCAGTGCATCGCGAGCCGCCTGGGCCCGAGCACCTGGAGGCGGTACATCCCCACGTTGCGGGCACCGGTCTCGGGATCGCGGGTCACCACCTGGGGCAGCGTGATGAACGGCCCGCCGTCGTGCGGCCAGGTGGTGAGCACGGGCAGCTTGCCGAGATCCGGCTCCGGCTCGACGATCTCCTGGCAGGCGCCGCGGCCGCCGTGGTGCTTCGGCGTGTAGGTCGCGAGCTTCCCGAGCTTCGGGACGAGCTTCAGCTTGTCCCAGAGGCTGGCGGGCGGCGCCATCTTGAGGAGCGCCGCGAGCTCCCTCGCGGGGTCCTCGAGGTCGTCGCACGAGAGCGCCCAGGCCGTTCGCCGCCGGGTGCCGAAGAGGTTCATCGCCACCGGCAGGGCGCCGGGTAGCCCCTTCACCTGCTCGAAGAGGAGCGCGGGGCCGCCCTGCTTGGCAGCGCGGTCTGCGAGCGCGGCCATCTCCAGCACCGGGTCCACAGGCTCGGAGACACGGACGAGCTCGCCCGCGCGCTCGAGCCGCTCGAGGAAATGCCGCAACGACCGGTATGCCATGAGCCCAGGGGTTCTACTCCCTCCCCTGGATCGTTTCAATGTTCGTTGAAAATCCGCGAGTCTCCCGCGCTGCGGGAGCGGGAGCGCGTCAGCGCACCGAGCGCCGGTTGACCGTGCGCACCTCGGCCGGTGGGCGGTGGGGCTGGCCGGTCTTCCAGATGATCCCTGCGAAGATGCAGGCGCCGGCGACGAGCAGGACCGGGACGCCGAGCAGGAAGTACAGCCCTACGCCTCCGCCGGCCGCGAGCACGATGAGCAGCGCCGCGGCGGCGCGCTTCGCTGGACCGCCGAGCCGCTGGAGCGGGTTCGGGCGGACGATCTGGAGGATGCCGTCCTCCCGGCGCCGGTAGCACGCACGAGCCATCACGAAGACGATAAGTGCGGTCCTCTTCGCGCGGCATCCCCGGCACCCTCGGAGATCGAATCCCGGGTGTGGGTCGCTGGAGGGCGGGACGGGCCCTACGGAAGAGTTCGCTTCCTCAGGGCGCGGACGCACGAGTCCGGTCTCGCGTGACCGGCCGGCGGGGCGCAGACGCAGATCCGGTCTACGCTGGGGGCGCGCAGCGCCCCATCAAAAAGCTCTCTCCGTGAGCTGCCGCGCCGCCTCGGCCATCGCGCGGCGGTGCACGCCGTCCGGCACCCGCTCGAGCGCCGCCATCGCCGCGGCGGTGTGCTCGCGCGCGCTCGCGCGCGCCTCCTCCACGGCGCCGGTGCGCTTCACGGCGGCGAGCACGTCCGACACGAGCTCGTCGATCGCGCCGTCGCCGGCGATGAGCCGGAGGAGCCGCGGCGCGAGCGTCGCGTCGGCCTCGCAGGCGCGGATGAGCGGCAGCGTCGCCTTCCCCTCGAGGAGGTCGATGCCCAGGCGCTTGCCGAGCTTCTGCTCGTCGGCGTCGTAGTCGAGCGCGTCGTCCACGAGCTGGAACGCGGTGCCGATCCCCTCGCCGAAGACGACGAGCGCCTCGGGCACCTCGCCCCGCGAGCCGGCGGCCCAGGCGCCGGCGGCAGCGCTCCAGCCGAAGAGCGACGCGGTCTTGCCCTTCACCACGTCGAAGTAGTCCTGCTCCGAAGCCTCGAAGCGGCCACGGAGGGAGAGCTGCAGCACCTCGCCCTCCACGAGCCGCCGCATCGTCGAGAGGAGCGATGGCAGCGCGGCCGAGCGGGCCGGCGCGGCGGCGACGATCTCGAGCGCGCGGGTGAGGAGCCAGTCGCCGGAGAGCACCGAGACGGCGTTCCCCCAGAGCACGCGCGAGGCCGGCTGGCCGCGGCGCATCGGGCCGTCGTCGATGACGTCGTCGTGGAGGAGCGTCGCCGAGTGGGTGAGCTCCGCGGCCACGGCGTAGGGGATCGCGCTCTTGGGGTCGCCGGCGCACGCGCCGCAGGCGAGGAGCGTCACCATGGGGCGGATGCGCTTACCGCCCGCGGAGACGAGGTGGCGGGCCGCGGCCTGGAGGGTCTCCTCCGCGTCCTCGGTGGCACGGACGAGGGCGGCCTCGAGCTGGATCAGGTCTTCCTCGAGCCGCGGCACCTGCTCGAGCGCGGCCTGGGCCTTCTCCGGGCGGTCGCCGCGGAGTGCGCTTCGGTCGAGCTGCTCGAGGACGACGGCCTGCTCCTTCGCCATGCCCGCTCCGATGTTTCTTCAAGAAAAAGTGAAGAAGGAAGCCGGCGGTATACCGCGCCGCCTCGTGCGGGGTCAACGCGAGCAGACGCCTGGCACGTGCCGTGAAAACGCCGTTCTTCGGGTGGGAAACGTGTTGCTTCCTCGCCCCGCCGGCCCGTCCTCCGCGAGGGCCCCGCGCGTGGGTGGTTTGCCTCGTCGGAACGCGGGAGTCGCCGGGACGCGCCGTGGCCCACGGCCTGCACACCGCCCGCACGCGCCGCTGCGGCGCGGGGGTGTTGGCTTGGGGCGTTTCGGATGGGGATCTTGGATGATCGTCGCAGCGGCGCTCTCGCTGGCCTGCGGAGGCAGCAGCCAGAGCACCGGCTCGGGGCTCACGTGTCCGGCGGGGCAGCTCGCGCAGAACGGCGCCTGCGTCCCGGCGTGCGCGACCGGTACCGCGGCCTGCGGGAGCGTCTGCTGCGCCGCGGGCCAGACCTGCGTCGCGGCCGGTCAGTGCGTCACGCCGCAGCCGGGCCTCGCCTGCGGCGCTGGGCACCCCGCGTGTGGCGACGGCTTCGCCTGCATCTCCGGCTCCTGCGCGGCGTCGAACCCGGCCTGCACCTGGAAGCCGCCCGCGGGCGAGTTCGCGCCGCGCGTCGCCTGGCAGTGGACGCAGACCACGGGCGGCGTGCGGCCCGACCTCACGCAGGTCCTCTCGACGCCGATGGTGGTGCCGCTCCAGCGCAACGTCTCCGACGCCTTCGCGGCCCCGGCGGTGATCTTCGCGTCGGTGGCCTCGAACGAGGGCGCCGGCGCGTCGGTCACCGGCGTGCTGCGGGCGGTGAGCGGCCGCGACGGGAGCGAGCTGTGGACGAGCGATCCCGCGCACCTCGTGAACGGGCTCGCGGCGATCGCCGCGGGAGATCTCGACGGCGACGGCTTCACCGAGGTGGTGGCCGCGCGCCTGCCGACCCGCGATCCGGCGACGAACCAGGTGATCCCGTCCACCGAGGGGCTCGTGGCCTTCGATCACCAGGGCCGGTTCCTGTGGGAGCTGCCGCTCCCCACCACCGCGTCGCGGGGACGCGTCTACTGGGGCGCGCCGTCGATCGCGAACCTGTACGGCGGCGGAGAGGCGCAGGTCGTGATCGGCGCGACGGTGGTCGACGCGCACGGCAAGATCGTGTGCGAAGGGAAGTTCGGCCAGGGCGACAACTTCCTCGGGCCGATCTCGGTGGTCGCCGACATCGACCTCGACGGCGTCCCGGAGATCGTCACCGGCAACACGGTGTACCGGAACGACTGCACGCCGCTCCCCGGCTGGCCGTCCACGATGCCCGACGGATCCGCGGCGCCGGACGGGCTCGTGGCGGTGGCGCGCTTCACCGACGATCCGCACCCGCAGATCGTCACCGTGTCGGGCGGCAGCGTCCGGCTCACCGACTGGCAGGGGAAGGTGGTGTGGGGGCCGGTGAACCTGCCGCACGCGACCGCGACGCTGAAGGGCGGCGGCGCGCCGACGATCGCGGACTTCGACGCCGACGGGAAGCTCGAGATCGGCGTCGCGGGCGACTCGTTCTACACGGTGTTCAAGCCGTTCGCGGCGAACCCGATCCTGTGGAGCCGGCCGACCCAGGACGAGAGCGCCGTGACCGGCAGCTCCGTGTTCGACTTCCAGAACGACGGGCATCCCAAGGTGGTGTACGGCGACGAGTGCTACACGCGCGTTTACGACGGCGTGACCGGTACGACGGTGTTCGAGTCGCCGAACCCGTCCTGCACCGTGCACGAGAACCCGGTGATCGCCGACGTGAACCGCGACGGCCGCGCCGAGATCGTGGTCGCCACGAACAGCGTTTGCGACAAGACCTGCCCCTGGGGGACGCACGTCGGGTCGGGGAAGCACGGGATCACCGTGTTCAAGGATCTGCGCGACCTGTGGGTATCGACCCGCTCGGTGTGGAACGAGCACGGGTACCACGTGACCAACGTGGGCGAGGACGGGTCGATCCCGGTGAAGGAGAGCCCGCACTCCGCGGTGAAGGCGACGAACATGTTCCGCGCGAACCTCGCCGGTACGGCGAACTACGCGGCGCCCGACCTCGCGGTGGACTCGGCGCTCGACCTCACGCTCGGCACCGCGCAGTGCCCGGCGACGCTCACCCTGGCGGTGCGCGTGTGGAACCGCGGCGCGGTGCTCGTCGCGCCCGGGCTGCCGGTGGCGCTCCACGCGGGCGCCGCGACCGGCGCGCGGGTCGCGATCGTGCGGACGGTGGGGGCGATCATCCCCGGCTCCAGCGAGACCGTGACGTTCTCCTTCCCCGCACCCGCCGCGCCGCAGGACTACACCGTGGTGGCGAACGAGGACGAGACCGGCCAGCCGGTGGTGGGCGAGTGCGACACCACGAACAACGCGGCGAGCGTGACCGCAGCGCGCTGCCCGCCGTTGTCCGGGTGAGAGTGACGACCGGGCGGGCATCGCCGCGAGGGCTCCGGCGGGGTAGTGTCCCGCCCGTGCCGGTGGTGAAGCTCACGCTCGAGTACGACGGGACCCGATACGTCGGGTGGCAGGTCCAGCCGAACGGTCCATCGATCCAGGAGGCGGTGGAGCGCGCGCTCGCGACGCTCCACAAGGCGCCGCGGCGGGTGACCGGCGCCGGCCGCACCGACGCGGGCGTCCACGCCAAGGGACAGGTGGCGTCGTTCGCGGAGGCCCGGCCGCTGCCCATCGACGCGTACGTGAAGGGGATGAACGCGCTCCTCCCCGAGGACGTCGCCGTGCGCGCGGCCTCGATCGAGCCCGAAGGCTTCGACGCGCGGCGGAGCGCGAGCGGGAAGCGGTACCGGTACCGGATCGCGCGCGCGCCGACGCGCGCGCCGCTCTCCCGCCTCTTCGCGTGGCAGCTCTTCCGGCCGCTCGACCTCGCCGCGATGCGGGCCGCGACCGCGCACCTCGTCGGCGTCCACGACTTCGCGTCGTTCCAGGCGGCCGACTGCGCGTGCGACCACGCGGTGCGGGACCTGCGCCGGCTCGAGCTCGTGGAGACCGCGGCCGGCGTGGACGCCGTCGTCGAGGCGACGGCGTTCGTGAAGCACATGGTGCGGAACCTCGTCGGTACGCTGGTGGAGGTGGGGCTGGGGCGGCGCGACGCGGCGTCGATCCCGGCGCTCCTCGAGGCGCGCGACCGGACCCGCGCCGGGCGGACCGCGCCGGCGCACGGGCTCTGCCTCGAGGAGGTCTTCTACCCGGCGCCCGGGGAGCCGCGCTGACGCCCTGGTGTCGCCGGGGTAACGTTCCGAAGGCATACCCGTAAGGGGGTTTTTATCGATCGACCCCGCGCGGGGCCCGGATACTATCGCGCCCTCTTTTTCATCCCAGGGAGGGATCGATGAGGCGGATCGCGAAGGCGGTGGTGGCGCTCGCAGCACTGGCGCTCGGCAGCACGGCCTGGGCGCAGGGCGCGCCGCACCAGCACGACGGCTTCTTCTTCCGGCCCGAGCTCGGGGTCGCCTACCTCAAGTCGTCGGCCTCGCAGCTCGGGAACGACTACTCGATCCACGGCGGGGCGGCGGATCTGAGCATCGCGGTGGGCGGCGCCGTGGCGGAGAACCTCATCCTCGCCGGCCACCTCTACAGCACGGCGGCCAGCAACCCCGACGTCGAGGTGAACGGCCTGAAGGGGAGCACCAGCGACACGACGAACGGGCTCGTGGGGCTCGGGCCGCAGCTCACCTACTACTTCATGCCGGTGAACCTCTACCTCTCGGGCACGCTGGCCTTGACCCGGGTCGTGTCGAAGTCGAACGGCGTCGAGGGCAAGACCGACTTCGGCGTCGGCGGCCGCCTCGCGCTCGGCAAGGAGTGGTGGGTGTCCGACAACTGGGGCCTCGGCCTCTCCGCGCACGTCGGGCTGTCGTCGAACAAGGACCAGGGGGCGGGCGCGCCGACGGTCGGCTCCTGGACGAGCGGCGTCTCCTTCTCGGCGACGTACAACTAGCAGTGAAGTGACCGGTCGCCCGGGGCGCGCGTCAGCGGCGCCTCAGGGCGAGCCGGCGCGGACCGCGATCCATCCCTCCTCGCCGGAATCCGCTGGCAGGGGGTCGTGGAGCCGACCGTCGACCACCGCCGTCGCGCACACCGCCGCGAGCACCGCGTCGAGCGCGTCGGCCGACGCGAGGGCGGCGGCTGCGTGGGCGCCGAGCTCGACGCGGCCGTGGAGCGCCTCGACGATCGCGGCCCGGACCGGCGCGCCGGCCGCCCCGTCGTAGCGCTGGTGCGGGAGCTCCCACGCCCGGAGCTGCGCGGTCGGGAACGCCTCGGCGAGGCAGCCCGGCGGCGCGCCATCGTACGGCCACGCGGGGCGCCCGCAGCGCACGGCGAGCGCGAGGCACGCTGCGGTGAGCGCCGCGCCGCCGCGCGCTCCATCCCAGAGCGACGAGCGGACGTTCACGCCGCGCGAGCGCCACGGCACCTCGCACGCGCGGAGCGGCTTCGGCGGCACGAGCGGCGGCGGTTGCCCGGCGACGGCGAGCACGAGGTCGGCGCCGCGCGGAAATGGCTGGCCGGGGCAGGGGAGGGCGGCGACGCGGCGGAGCAGCTCCGCGCGCGTCCCGCGCCACACCGCGCGCGGGAAGGCGAGCGGCGCGTCGATCCCACAGCAATCGAAGTCGCCGGCACGGAGGAGCGCCACGAGCCGCTCCCACGGCGCGCCCTCGCCGGGGAGCCGCTGCACCGGCAGGAGCCGCGCCAGCCGCGGCCGCGACGCACGCCCACGGAGCTCGGCGAGCCACACGTTCGACGTCGTTCGGCGCGCCCACTGGGCGGCGCTCCCGGAGAAGTCGAGGCCGAGGACGCGCACCGGACCCCTCACCCCCACCCCCTCCCCGCTCCGCGGGGAGAGGGTGCTCGAGCCTTCAGTGCACCGTCGCGTGCTCCACCGGCCGTGCGCCCTTCTTGAACTCGAGCGTCTCGCCCGGACCCTCGTCCACCACCACGTGGTCGCCGGGCTTGAACTCGCCGCGCAGGATCTTCGTCG
>Ga0306924_10004012_pt1 | contig 14296 bp, 13 predicted proteins | sample sta12Can44000111_FD_203756 | JGI IMG/M metagenome (GOLD analysis project Ga0306924, IMG submission 203756) | Lab enrichment of tropical soil microbial communities from Luquillo Experimental Forest, Puerto Rico - statanox.12C.anox.44.000.111 (v2)... | ecosystem: Environmental > Terrestrial >... | reverse complement strand
AACGTCCTCGACACCGTGGGCGAACATCTAAACGCGGCGCGGATCCGCCTCACCTCAGCGCAGCAGGCCTTCGCATCCGGCGATCGTGCCTACGCCTATGTCCATCTGTTCGGGGTGGCGGAGAACCTCGACGATGTCGGGGACCGTGAGGCCGCCATCCTCCTTGGCGCATGGGTGATGCGCCAGGTCGTTGCGGCGGGCTGGGATGCCGCCAGTCTTGATCGCGATGATGTGACTGTAGAGGTGAGCGCCCACACGGGCGAGTTTGCTTCCTTCGTCCGCTCTGAGCTTGAACGCCTCGAGCCGCAGGTCGCCGACATGAGCGACGACGACGCCCTCGCGCTCGCGAGAGACCATCTCCGGAGAGAGGACCTGCTTGTCGGGATCGAGAGCGATGCGGCAGAGCAGGACACAGGAAAGGGCTTCAGGACCTGATCGTCGGCAGATGGAGAGCCGTGTGACGGAAACCGCCTCCGGACCGCTCAGCCGAAGAGACGCCGGCTGTCGACGTACGACAGCTCGAGCAGGTCGGCACCCGGCAGCCACCGGCCGATCTCGGCCCGGATCGGACCGACGTCGGTCGCGGTCGAGAAGCCCGGCAACCAGTCGTCGTGGTGTGACAGCACGATGCGACGGGCCTTCACGAGCCACGCCTGACGGGCGACGAACTGGGCCAGCGTGCCTTGCACCGGCTCGCCGTCGACGTTGCCCCGGCCGGCGGCGGCCAGGATGGCCACGTCGGGACGGAGATCGTGCAGGATGCCGCTCCAGTGCCCGGACGTGTCCTGGTAGAGCACCGAGCCCTCCGGCATCTCGAACACGTACACGAGGGCGCCGCCGTCCCCTCTCGAACCCTGGTTGCTGGCCGCCAGGTGCGCGCGCACGTCATCGCCGAGTGAGGCGAAGTGCGCGAAGAGATGTGCCATCCGCCCGTCGCGCTCCTGTTGGGTGAGGCCGAGATCGCCGACGCAGACCGCGTCCGACCCGCCCATCGCCGTGTGCGACCACACGCACGAGTGCAGCGACGGGAACACGCCCACCACCACGTCGTCGGAGAGGCGCACCCGCTCACCGCCGGAGACGGACATGAGCTGTGACTCCGGAACGCCGTTCGCGGCGAGGATGCGGGTGGACTCGTAGGACCCGATCACCGTGGCGCCGGTGTTGCGGGCGATGCGCTCCGCCCCCCACAGGTGGTCGAAGTGCGAGTGGCCGACGACGATCCAGTCGGCCCGGTCGACGTCGTCCGCTCGTAGACCGGTGCCCGGGGCGCCGGACACCCGGTCGATGTAGGCGTCGAGAAAGATGACGAGCTCGCCGATGGTGAGCCGGAAGGTGGCGCAGCCGTACCAGTCGAGGAGCGTCGCCCGAGCAGTCATGCCGCCCGAGTATGCACCAGGCCGCCCGTGCCGGTCCCGCCTGGCACCGCTAGGGCCCGGCGGTCACTCCCTCGGCGCGGAGCCGCGCGAGGTCGTCGGGACCCAGGCCGAGGACCTCGGCGAGCACAGCGTCGGTGTCCTCACCGAGTGCTCCGGCCCGGCGCCGCAGGCCGATCGCCGCGTCGGAGGACCGCCACGGCGCGGCGGGGGCGAGTACGCCGGGAGCGGCCTCGCCCAGAAGACCCCGGTAGGCCGCCCACTCGCTGGCCGCCAGCTCGGTGAAGGGACGGATCGGCGCCGCGGCCAGGCCCGCGCCCCGCACGGCGGCGAGCAGTTCGTCGGCGGTCGCGAAACGGCCGGCGGCGTCCCTCAGGTACTCGATGGCGGCCTGTTCGTCCGCCGGCTGATCCCCGCCGGTCGAGCCGCCCAGCGCGCTCATGAAGGCGGAGAACATGCGCAGGCCGTTCCCGACCAGGCACACCCGCTGCCCGTCGCCGGTGGCCACGATGGGGTAGGCCCAGGTGTCGAAGTCCCGCTCGCCGTCCCAGCCGCGCAGGTCGATGGCGGCGTGGTCGTTGACGTACGAGACGACCTCGGCGAGGGCGATGTCGAGGTGCTGGCCGCGGCCCGTGCGCTCGCGCTGGTACAGCGCCGCGCAGATCGCGCCCACCCCGAAGATGCCCGAGTAGAGGTCGGCGTGCTGGAACACCTCGGTGACCGGCTCGGCGCCGCGCAGGCGGGCGGCGGTCTCGATGGTGCCGAACTCGGCGTGGGCCATCGGGGCGTGCGCCCGGCGCTCGGTCATCGGCCCGGTCTGGCCGAACCCGGTGATCGAGCAGTAGATCAGGCCCCGGTTGTCGGCGCGCAACGTGTCGTAGCCCAGGCCGCGGCCGGACAGCGCCGCCGGTCGGAAGTTCTCGATGAAGACGTCGGCGCGGCGGGCGAGATCGCGGACCAGCTCGGCGCCCCCGGGAGCGCGGACGTCGATGCAGACGTTGCGCTTGCCGGCGTTCATCTGGGCGAACAGCGCGCCGATGCCGTCGACGATCGGAGGCACCCTGCGGCTGAGGTCGCCTTCGGGGGGCTCGATCTTGATGACGTCGGCGCCGAGGTCGGCCAGCACCCGTCCGCAGATCGGGCCGGCCACGATCCGGGTGAGGTCCAGGACCACGACCCCGTCGAGCGGTCCCGGGCCGGCATGCCCCCTACCGGTGTCCGCGCTGGAACGTCGGCGCCCGCCGCTCCGTGAAGGAGGCCACCGCCTCGACGTGGTCGGCGCTCCGGAACGTGATGGCCTCCATGGCGAAGGCCATCTCGTACAGGCGGGTCACGCGCTCCTCGAGCTCCTTGTTGACCAGCTGCTTGTTGAAGCGGATGGCGAGCGCCGGCCCTCTGGCCAGGCGCCTGGCCATCGCCATCGCCGCCGTCTCGAGCTCGGCCGCGGGCACGACATGGTTGACCAACCCGATCCGCTCCGCCTCGGCGGCGGAGAGCAAGTCGCCGGTCATCAGGTACTCCTTGGCCCGGTTGACGCCGACCAGCAAGGGCCACAGGATCGCCCCGCCGTCGCCGGCGACGAGTCCCGCGGCCACGTGGGGGTCGCCGATCCTGGCTTCCTCGGCCATGAACACCACGTCGCAGAACAGGGCCAGGCTGGCGCCGAGGCCGATGGCGTCGCCGTTGACCGCCGCGATCATGGGCCGGCGAACGGCCAGGATGTTGCGGGCGATCGCCACCCCGTCGACGAACAGGGAGGAGAACCCGTCGTCGTAGGTGGCTGCGTCGTTGTTGTCCTGCATCTGCTTGAAGTCGGCGCCGGCGCAGAACCCCTTCCCGGCGCCGGTGATCACGATCACCTCGATGTCGGCGTCGTCCGACATGCGTGCGTACAGCTCACGCAGCTCCCGGTGCATGACCGCGTCGATGGCGTTGCGGCGGTCAGGCCGGTTGAGGGTGACGCGCAGGATGCGGTCGTCGTCGAGTTCGGTGGCGATGGTGTGCAGCCCGTAGCGGTCCATAGCCGTAGTTCTACTCTCAGCGGTTGACTGCGCCACCGTCGACGACCATCGACAGCCCGCTGACCCAGCCGGCTGGATCGCCGCAGAGCCACACCGCCGCCTCGGCGACCTGTTCGGGACGGCCGAGCCGGCCGCCGGGCATGGTGGCGAGGACGGCCTGGGCGACCGCGGGGCTCGACTCGAACCAGCTCTGGATCATGGGCGTGTCCGTCATGCCGGGGCAGACGGCGTTGACCCGGATGCCGGCCCCGTTGTACTCCTGGGCGGCCGCCTTGGTCAGCCCCAGCACGCCGTGCTTGGCCGCCGTGTAGTGCGGCAGGTAGGGGGCGGCGACAATACCGGCCCCTGAGGACGTGTTCACGACGGCGCCGTACCCCTGGGTGGTCATCTGGCGCAGCTCGTGCTTCATGCACAGGAACACCGCGGTCAGGTTCACCGCGATCATGCGGTCCCACGCGTCCTTGGCCAGCGAGGTGAACGGACCGGCGGCGTCGGTGATCCCCGCGTTGTTCCAGGCGCAGTCGAGACGACCGTGCTCGGCGACGATGCGGTCGATCAGGCCGGCCACGGCCCCCTCGTCGGTCACGTCGACGGCCACGAAGCTGGCCCCGGCGCCGGCCTTGTGCACGGCCGCGGCCACCCGCTCACCGCCGTCGGTGTTGACGTCGACGACGTACACGTGCGCCGCACCTTCCCGGGCGAAGATCTCCGCCCCGGCGGCGCCCATGCCGCTCCCTCCTCCCGTGACCAGCACGATCTTGTCGTCGACGATGCCCATGATTCCTCCAGTGCCCGTTTGAGTCCTGCCTATCATCACCGGCGTGCTCGACCGGCTGTGCCTGGCTCCGCACGCCCTGGCTCGATGGGCGACCGAGACGCCCGAGGCGGTCGCCCTCGAGCACGTCGACGGGGAGCGCTTCACCTTTTGTGAGCTGCACGAGGAGGCGCTCCGCTGGGCCGGAGCGCTCCAGAGCGTCGGCGCGGACCCGGGCGTCCACGTGGCGACCTTCCTCCCCAACGCGTCCGTCGCCCATCGCAGCATGCTGGCGCTGGGTTGGCTGCGCGCCGTGGAGGTCCCCCTCAATGTGGCCTACCAGGGCCGGATGCTGCAGTACGCCCTCGACCACTCCGACGCCACCGTGCTGGTCGTGACCACGGAGCTCCTCGACCGCGTGGCGGCGGTGTCCGACGCGTTGCCCAAGCTGGCGACCGTCGCGGTCGTCGACGGGCCGGGCCGTCCGATCCCCGGCGGTGCGGACGTCAAAGGACTGACTGAACTGCTCGCCGTGTCCGGCCCGGCGACCGGCCTGGCCGGGCCCGACCCGTGGGACATCGCCTGCCTCCTGTTCACGTCGGGGACGACGGGCCCGTCCAAGGCCGTCATCAGCCCGTGGGGAGCGGTCGTGTACCAGATGACCAGCTGGATGCCCGAGGAGATGATCGGCCGTGGTCTCGGCCTCTACACCGCGCTCCCGATGTTCCACAACTCCGGCCGTTCGTCCTTCAACCTGACGCTGACCCGGGGCGCCCGCCTCGTGTACCGCGAGAAGTTCAGCGCCACCCACCTCTGGGACGACGTGCGCGCGACCAGCTGCACCGGCCTGGGCCTGGTCGGGCCCATGACGTCGCTGGTCTGGTCGGCCGAGCCGCGACCGGACGACGCCGACCACCCGGTCCGCTACGTCGGCCTGGGTCCCATGATTCCGGAGATGGAGGCGTTCGAGCGGCGCTTCGGCGTCCAGGTGGTCACCTGCTATGGACAGACCGAGATCGGGACCCCGGTGGCCACCGGCGTGGACCACGGGCCGTGGGCCAACTGCGGCAAGGTGCGCCAGGACTACCCGTGGCCCGAGGTGCGGCTCGTCGACGAGCACGACGAGCCCGTCCCGCTGGGGGAGGTCGGGGAGATGATCGTGCGCACCACGGAGCCGTGGGCGCTCAACCTCGGCTACTACAAGATGCCGGAGGAGTCGATGCGCGCCTGGCGCAACGGGTGGTTCCACACCGGCGATGCGTTCAAGCAGGACGAGGAGGGCTGGTTCTACTTCGTCGACCGCATGAAGGACGCCATCCGGCGCCGGGGTGAGAACATCTCCTCCTTCGAGGTCGAGAACTACGTGGTCGAGCATCCCGCCGTCGTCGACTGCGCCGCGGTGGGCATCCGCACCAGGCACGGCGACGAGGAGGTGCTCGTGGCCGTGGTCGTGAAGGACGGTTTCGACCCGGCCGCGCTCATCTCCTATCTCGAGCCGCGCATGCCGCGGTTCATGGTGCCGCGTTACGTCCGGGTGATGGACGACCTCCCGCGCAACGAAACCACGGCGCGGGTCCGCAAGCAGTACCTCAGGGACGACGGCGTGACCGACTCGACGTGGGACCGCGAGGCGGCCGGTTCAGAAGGCTGAGGGCAGGCGCTCCATGGGGACGGCGATGACCGTCGAAGTCTCCGCTTCGCACGCGGCCCGGATGGTCTTCGCCAGCTGTTCGAGGTCGCGGACGACGACACCCTCGGCGCCGTAGGCGCGCGCCAACTGCACCCAGTCGGGGTTGTGCAGGACGGTGCCGAGCTCACGGCCGCCGAACTTCTCCCGCTGGTCGCGGTTGGAGTTGCCGTAGGCGCCGTCGTCGAAGACGACGGTGACGGTGTGGATGCCGTGCTGGACGGCGGTCGCCAGCTCGCTGGCGGCGAAGAGGAACCCCCCGTCACCGACGACGGTGACCACGGGACGACCGGGACGGGCGAGCTTGACGCCGAGCGCGGCCGGGAAGCCGAAACCGAGCGTCCCCATGTACGACGTGGACAGGTACGTCCGCGGCGCGTAGACCGGATAGAGCATGTGGCACATGTAGGCGACGGTGGTCGTGTCGCACACCAGGATCCCGTCCTCGGGCACGCCGGCGCGCAACGCGTCGACCATCGCCGCCTGCGGACCGACGTCCCGCAGCTCCGACTCGGTGGCCCGCCGCCGGGCGGTCGCCTCCTCGGCCCGCGAGCCTCCGGCCCGCGGCACCAGCTCGGCGAGCGCCCGCAGGGCCAGGTCGGCGTCCCCGGTGACGGCGACGTCGGCCGGGTGGTTGCGCCCGATCTGGCCGGGGTCGACGTCGAGGTGCACCAGCCGCTGACGCGGCGAGAGGCCGAAACCCTGGAACCGGGTGCCCACGGCGAGCACCACGTCGGCTGCGTCGATGGCGGGCTGGAGCCTCCGGTTGACCCACATCGTCCCGACCGACAGGGCATGACGGTCGTCGATGGCACCCTTGCCCTCGCGCGTGGTGATGACCGGAGCCTGGAGCCGCTCGGCCAGGGCGACGAACGCTGCGGAGGCGTCGCCCAGGACCACACCGCCGCCGGCGACCATCAGCGGCGCGGTGGCGGAGGCCAGCACCTCGGCGGCGCGCTCGAGGTCGTCCTGGGCCGGGATCACGGGCTGACGCGGCTCCGGCTCGATCGGGACGGCACCGGTGACGGGTTCGGTGAACGCCTCCGGAGGCATCTCGACCTCCACCGGCCGCGGTCGCCCGCTCCGCATGAGGACGAAGGCCTTGTGCACGGTCGGGGCGATCTCGTCGGCGCGCGTCGCCCGTGCCGCCCACTTCGTGATCGGGCGGACGAGCTCGAGCTGATCGTGCACGTCGTGCAGCAGGCCGAGGTCGCGGCCGATGCCGGCCCGGTTGACCTGCCCGGCCAGGAGGAGGACCGGCGAGGAGCACGCGTACGCGGTCGCCAGCCCGGCGCCGGCGTTGTAGACCCCGACGCCGGGAACCACCATGGCCACGCCGGGTCGACCCGAGGCCCTGGCGTACCCGTCGGCCATGTACGTCGTCGCCTGCTCGTGCCGGGTGACGACGAAGCGGATCTCGGGCACGTCGACGAAGGCGTCGAGTGCGGCCATCAACTGATCTCCCGGCAGTCCGAAGACGACGTCGACGCCCTCGGCCCGCAGCTGACGGACCAGCGACGCGCCGCCGCTCACGGGGCCGTCGCGTTCCACTTGCATATAGTATCTGCGGCGTGCCCACCGCGGTCGAGCTGGATGTCCGGCGCCAGGCCGGCGCCCTGGGCGCGCTGATCACGGGCGTCGACCTGTCCCGGCCGGTGGGCGACGACACGTTCAACGCCATCCAGGACGCGTTCCACGAGCACATGGTCGTGTGCATCCGGGGTCAGGCGGCGATGACCCCCGAGGACCAGCTGGCGTTCGCGGCGCGCTGGGGCGAGATCTCGATCCACCCCTACGTTCCGTCGATCGACGGCTACCCGGGCATCATGCGGATCTACGATCCCAACCCGGTCACGGTGACGTGGCACGCCGACACCACTCACGCGGCCAGGCCGCCGGCACTGACGCTGCTGCTGGCCAGGGTGCTCCCGCCCTACGGCGGCGACACCATGTTCGCCAACGCCGCCCTCGCCTACGACCATCTCTCGGACGGCCTGCGGTCCTCGCTCGACGGCATGCGCGCCGTCCACCAGGGCACCGAGCTGGCCGCGTCGGCCGGTCTCGACCAGCAGGCGGTGACGACCACCCACCCCGTCGTCCGCACGCACCCCGTCACCGGCCGCCGCGCCCTGTTCGTGAACGGCAACTACACGTCCCACTTCGAAGGCTGGACGCCCGACGAGAGCGCGCCGCTCCTCGCGTACCTCTACGCGCAGATCGCCCGACCCGAGCTCACCTACCGGCACCGGTGGGAGGTGGGTGACCTCATCATCTGGGACAACCGCTGCACCCAGCACGCCGTGGTCGGCGACACGGGGGGCGCCGAACGGACGCTGCACCGGGTGACCATCGCGGGGGACGTCCCGTACTAAATGGACCTCCGGCTGAGTGAGGATCAGGAGGCCACGCGGGACCTGCTCCGACGCCTGTTCGAGCGCGAGGTCGGGACCGACGTCGTGCGTGCCGCCGAGTCCCTCGGTCACAGCCCGCAGGTGTGGGCCACGCTGGCCGCCGCCGGGATCCCGGCGATGGGGATGCCGGCCCGTCTCGGCGGTGGGGACGCCGATCTGGCCATGCTCGCCGTCGTCGCCATCGAAGCCGGTCGGGCGATGGCTCCCGTGCCGCTCATCGAGCACCTCGTCGCCACCAGGGTCGTGGCCGAGCTCGACCCTGCCCACCCCCGGCTGGCCGACCTCGCCTCCGGCTCGGCCATCGCCGCGTTGGCGCCGGTGCCGGCCGTGAGCGGGCGCGCCTCCCTGGTCCCCGGCGGCGCCGTCGCCGACGTCGTCGTGGCCCTCGACGGCGACGTCCTCGTGGCGGCCGGCGGTCCCCCGCCGGGCGCCGCGCTCCGCAACCACGCGTCGGCGCCGCTCGCCGACCGCGACCTCACCGGTCCCGACCGCCGCGTCCTGGCATCGGGCGCCGACGCCGGCCTCGCGCACGCGGACGCGGCGACCGAGTGGCGCGTGCTCACGGCGGGCGCCCTCAGCGGGCTGGCCGCCACCGCGCTGGAGCTGGCCGTCGCCTACGTCAAGCAGCGCCACCAGTTCGGCGTTCCCATCGGCTCGTTCCAGGCCGTCCAGCACGGCCTCGCCGACCTGCCCGGCCCCGTCCTCGGTGCCGAGCTGCTCGTCCACGAGGCGGCGTGGGCGCTCGTCACCGGCGAGGTCGCGCCGACGGGTGCGGGCGGGCGCGAGCTGGCACTCATGGCGCTGCTGTTCACAGCCGACGTCGCGGCCGACGTGACCGCCCGGTGCGTGCACTACCACGGCGGTTACGGCGTCGCCGAGGAACAGGACCCCCAACTGCTCTACCGCCGGGCCCGGGGCTGGGCCCTGGTCGGCGGGGACCCGGCCGACGACGTCGAGCGCCTCGGTGCGCTGCTGGCCGAGGGCGGTGGCTGAGCGATGGACTTCACCATGAACGCCGACGTGGCCGCCTTCGCCGCCGAGGTGCGTGAGTTCCTCGACGGGCACCTCACCGACGACATGCGGCGGCGGATGCACCGCACCGGCACCAGCCACGACTGGGACCTGCACCGCGCCATCGCCGCCCGGGGCTGGGTGGCGGCCGCCCTGCCCGGGTCACCCGAAGCCCGGGACCCGTTCGAGATGGCGGTCCTGTTCCGCGAGCTCGAGCTGGCGGACGCGCCCTACCACGGTCTGTCCGTCACCATGCTGGCCGCCGGCGTCCTCCAGCAGGTGGGCAGCGACGAGCTCAAGGCCAAGGTGCTCCCCCAGATCCTCGCCGGTGACGCCCTCGTCTGCCTCGGCTACTCCGAGCCCGACCACGGCTCCGATGTGGCCGCCGCCAGCACCCGGGCCGTCCCCAACGACGAGGCCCACTCGACGTGGACGATCAACGGCCAGAAGATGTGGACCACGCTCGCCCACGTCGCGCAACACGTGCTGCTGCTGACGAGGACCGATCCCGACGTCCCCAAGCACCGGGGCCTGACGATGTTCCTGGTGCCGCTCGACACGCCCGGTATCACCGTGCAGGCGGTGCACACGGTCTCCGGTGACCGCACCAACGTCACGTTCTACGACGACGTACTCGTCGGCGACGAGTGCCGGGTGGGCGACGTCAACGGCGGTTGGCGCGTGATGGGTGTCGCCCTCGCGCTCGAGCGGGGGGTGATGGGCGGCACCGCGCTGGGCGAGGTGCTGTGGCGCGCCGCCAGGGCGTGGGCGGCCGGTGCCGGCGCGCTCGACCGACCCCGGGTGCGCGAGGTCCTGGCGCGCACGCGGATCGACGTCGAGGTGGCGTGGCTGCTGGCTCAGCACACCGCTTGGATCGCGGCGTCGGGCGGGCTGCCCAGCGTCGAGGGGTCGATGACCAAGCTGTTCGCCAGTGAGACCTACCAGCGGGCGGCCGACGAGTGGCAGGACCTCGCCGGCGCCCCCGGCCTGCTCGACATGGACGCACCGGGCTCGATGGCGGACGGGCTGTTCGAGCGTGCCGCGCGACACGCACCGCTCACGACGATCTACGGCGGGACCAGCGAGATCCAGCGCAACAACATCGCCGAGCGCCATCTCGGGCTCCCGTCCACCCGAGGAGGCCGTTGATGCCGTCGACCCCGACCACCGCCGTCGTCGTGACCGGAGGTGCGTCGGGCATCGGCCGGGCCAGCGCGGCCGCGCTCCGCGAGGCGGGCCGGCCCGTCGCCGTGCTCGACCGGGACGCCGGCGCCGTCAACGAGACCGCCGCCGCCCTCGGCCCCGACGGGGTGTGGGCGGCGGCCGTCGACGTGACCGACCCCGATGCGCTGGCGGCCGCCGTCGAGGCCGCCCGCTCGCACCTCGGCCCCATCGGTGGCCTCGTCCACGCCGCCGGCATCGTGCGCACCGACCCCATCGACACGATGCGATGGGATAACTGGGCGGCGGTGCTCGAGGTGAACCTGACCGCCTACGCCCGTTGCGTCCACGCGCTCATCGCCGACCTGCGCTCGGCGTCCGGCTCGGCCGTGGTGGCCATCGCGTCCATCGACGCGCTCGTCGGCCACGCCATGAACGGTCCCTACTGCGCGTCGAAGGGTGGCGTCGTGGCCCTGACCCGGTCGCTCGCCGTCGAGCTGGGTCCCGCCGGCATCCGCGTCAACGCCGTGTGCCCCGGGTACATCGAGACCCCGATGCTGGCGCCTGCCCTGGCTTCGGGGATGGCCGACCACATGCGCGCGGACGCGCCGCTCGGGCGTCTCGGCCGGCCCGAGGAAATCGGCCGGGTGGTCCGCTTCCTGCTGTCCGATGACGCGTCGTTCGTCACCGGCGCCGCCATCGTCGTCGACGGCGGCACCACCGCCAAAGCCTGAGGAGATCGACATGGAGAACAAGGTCGCGCTGGTCACCGGAGCCAGCCGTGGGATCGGCAGGGTGTGCGCGCAGTGGCTGGCGCGCGCCGGCTACGACGTGGCCGTCACGGCGCGCACGGTGCACGAGGGCGAGTCGCGGGAACACTCCTCGACCCTGAAGAAGTCCAAGACCGACCCGCTCCCCGGGAGCCTGGACGCCACCGCCGCCGTCGTGGAGGCCGAGGGCGCCCGTGCCCTCCCGGTGGCGGCCGACCTGCTCGACCCCGTCTCCCTGGGGGCGTGCGTGACCACCGTGCTCGAGCGCTGGGGCCGCATCGACGTGGTCGTGCACAACGGCCGTTACATCGGCCCCGGCCACATGGACATGTTCCTGGACACGCCGATCGAGCTGCTCGAGAAGCAGATCTTCGCCAACGCCGTCGCACCGCTGATGATCAACAAGCTCGTCCTCCCCGGTATGGTCGCCCGCGGGTCGGGCACCGTCATCAGCATCTCGTCGGCCTCGGGGTACGCCGATCCCACGCAGCCTCCCGGCCAGGGGGGCTGGGGCCTCGGGTACGGCATGTCCAAGGCGGCGTTCCACCGCGTGGCCGGCCAGCTGGCGACGGAGCTGGCCGGGACGGGGGTGCGGTTCTACAACGTGCAGCCCAACCTCATCGCCACCGAGCGGATCGCCGTCGACATGGCCGAGTTCGGCATCAAGCCCAACGGCGCGCCGGCCGAGGTGGTCGCCGCCGTGGTGGTGTGGCTGCTGACCGATCCCGGGGCCGAGGAGTGGAACGGCCTCAACATCGAGGCCCAGTTCTTCTGCCACGAGCGCGGGCTGCTCCCGGGGTGGTCGGGGCCCGAGCCGGCCGAGGCCCCCATCCGCTACGACCTGTCGGGCAAGGTCATCGACGACTACGAGCGCGCCCTGCGGGCGCGGCTCCAGGCGGGATGACGGTCCGCTTCGGGTTCACCGGTCTGGGGCAGCGCGAGGAGGTCGCCGCCCTGGAGGCGCTGCCCATCGACTCGCTGTGGGTCGGCGGGCACGTGGCGTCGCCCAACCCCTCGCCGGAGGTCATGGTCGCCCTGGCCCGGCTGGGGGCGCTGACGGAGCGCGTCCGCATCGGCACGTCGATCCTGCTGCTGCCCCTCTATCCGCCGGCGATCGTGGCCAAGCAGATCGCCGACCTCGATCGCGCCACCGGAGGGCGGGTCACGCTGGGCGTCGGGATCGGCGGTGAGTACCCCGCCGAGTTCCGCGCGTGCGGTGTCCCGATCGGGGAGCGGGGCCCGCGGACCGACGAAGCCATCGGGCTGCTGCGCCGCTTCTGGACGGGCGAGCCGGTCACCCATCACGGGCGCTTCTATCCCGTCGAGGACGTCCGCATCCATCCCGCGCCGGCCCAGCCCGGGGGCCCACCCATCATCGTCGCCGGGCGCCAGCCGGCGGCGATGCGCCGGGCGGCGCTGCTCGGCGACGGCTGGATGCCCTACCTCTACTCGGCCCGCCGCTACGCAGCGTCGGTCGAGACGGTGCGGGCGGCGGCCGCGGAAGCCGGGCGCGACCTCAGCACGTTCGAGTGGTTCGCCTTCGTGTTCGTCAACGTCGACGCCGATGGGGACCGCGCCCGTGAGGAGACGGCGGAGTTCATCGGGGGGACGTACCGCCAGGACTTCACGGCCATGGTCTCGAGCGTCGCCGTGGCCGGTACGCCGGCCGAGGTCACCGAGCAGCTGCAGGCGTTCGTCGACGCCGGCGCCCGCCACTTCATCCTCGCCACCGCGACGCGCTCACGGGCGTGGGAGGTCGTGCAAGTCCTCACGACCGACGTCATGCCGGCGCTGACCATCAACGGGGACGGGGCATGAACGACAAGGTCTACATCCACGAGTTCATCAACATCATCGGGCACAACCGGGCCAAGTACATGCACCACATGACGGCGAACTGGAGCCCCATCGCCCAGGAGGAGCGCCACCAGCTCTGCTACGGCGTGTGGGGCATCGTCGGGACGACGCGGGGGTGGCCCGAGGTGCTCAACATCTGGGAGGAGGACGGCTTCGACGGACTGGCCTCGTCCTTCCGCCACGAGTTCAACCACGCCGGCCTGCAGGACCCCAAGCTGGCCAAGTGGTGGGCCGAGGCGGCCAACTACCGCCACAGCGGGGAGGACCGCGTGCTGGTCCCGGCGCCGTGGACGCGCACGATCGAGCAGCTGTGCGCCGACGGGGTCAGGGGCGAGGTCTACGCACACGAGCAGTTCTCGCTACCGCAGGGAGGCGCCCACGACTTCCTCGAACACGTGGCCGACTCCGCCGTCGACCTCTACGAAGCGCACGGCTGGGTGCTGGCCGGGGCCTGGGAGACGGCCATGCGCAACGAGGCCGAGTGCATCCTGCTGTGGGCCATCCCGACGTGGGAGCAGTGGGCGTCGCTGGAGAAAGCCGAACGGGCCGACACGCCGCTGCGCAGGTGGCGGACCGAGAGCTACGAGCAGAGCACCGCCTGTCATCGCTTCCTCGTCGTCGATTCGCCGCTGTCGCCGTTCCGCACCGGTCGTCAGCCCCGCGTCGAGGACCGGGTCGACAACTGGGACGCCTGAGCTCGCTCAGGTGTGGGTCGACCAGCCCCTGCGTTCCCGCAACAGACGGAGGGCGCGCTGGCGCTGCTCGCGGGCCCCACCGAGCTGGGCGTCGAGTCCCTTGATCAAACGGGTCCAGTGGTGGATGCCGGCGTCGGCGAGATACCCGGTGCCGCCCCAGAGCTGGTGGGCCGACGCCGCCACCCGGAGGCAGGCGGCGCCGCAGACCGCCTTGGCCGCCGCCACCTCGACCTCGGCCGCTTGACCGGCATCGATGGACTGGACGGCCTCGTCGAGCGCGCCGAGCGCGGCGAGGTGGTCGATGGCCATGTCGGCGCAGCGCTGCTGGACGACCGGCATCGCCCCGATCGGGCCCCCGAACTGCGACCGCGCCGAAACGCGCCCGGCGGTGCGCTCGATCAACGCGGCCGACGCGCCCACCGCCTCGGCGCAGAGCGCGGTGGTGGCGATCAGCATCCCCCGCACCACGCCGTCCCACGCCCCACCCGGGTCCCCGACGACGTCACCCACCCCCACAGGGACGCCGTCGAAGCGGACCTCGGCCTGCCGGTCA
>Ga0306924_10004010_pt1 | contig 14300 bp, 8 predicted proteins | sample sta12Can44000111_FD_203756 | JGI IMG/M metagenome (GOLD analysis project Ga0306924, IMG submission 203756) | Lab enrichment of tropical soil microbial communities from Luquillo Experimental Forest, Puerto Rico - statanox.12C.anox.44.000.111 (v2)... | ecosystem: Environmental > Terrestrial > Soil... | reverse complement strand
GCCGGGATCGTGGGGACGACCGCGGCGCGCCTTTTGCCGGAGACCTTGCAGCAGCCGATGGCGGGACCGTTTTCGGTTGCCGCGATGAGCGCGCTCTATCGATCGGTGCTGGTCCATCGCGGCTTTCTCGCCAATCTCGCCATTCTAACGACGACCTTTATCGGGCTCTTTGCCTGGATATCGGGCGCCCCGATCGTGATGCAGGGCGCAAGCTATGGCCTGTCGCCGTTCGCGTTCGGCGTAACATTTGCCGTGGCCGCTGCGGGATACATCCTGGGCACGTTCATTGCCGCGCGCATCATGATGCGGCTCGGGCTTGACCGCGTGATCGGCATCGGGACCGTGGCCTTGGCGTGCGGCGGCCTCAGCATGGCGGCGGTGGTGGCGCTCGGCCTTGCGCATGTTCTCTGGTTTGTCGGAGCGATGACGATTTATCTGTTCGGCCTCGGTCTGGCGCTCCCGGCGACCATGGCCGGGGCGTTGACGCCGTTTCCAGACCGCGCCGGCACCGCGTCCTCGGTGATGGGATTTACGCAGCAATCGGGCGCCGCCATCAGTGCTGCGGCAGTCGGCCTTTATCTCGGCCACTCGGCCTGGCCGGTCGCGTCTGTCGTCGCCAGTATGGGCTGCCTCGCGTTCCTGATCTGGCTCTTAACGCGGCGCATACGCGTCGCCGCGCTGAGCTGACCTGCGCCCAGCGCTGTGATGGTTCCTGTCGCAACGGTCATCAAGCTGCTATAGGCGGGGCGCAAATTCAAAGGCGGCCCCAAGGAGACCACCGGATGAGTAAAGGCGACAATCTTCCCAAACGTTCACTCGGTTCCTCGGGCCTGCAGGTCTCCGCGCTCGGCTTTGGCTGCATGTCGCTGTCCGGCGTTTACGGCAAAAGCGGCGACGAGGAGGGCATCGCGCTTATTCGCGAGGCGCTCGATCGCGGCATCACGCTCCTCGACACCTCCGATGCCTACGGCGCCGGCCACAACGAACAGCTTGTCGGCAAGGCGATTGCCGGGCGGCGCTCCCAAGTCGTGCTGGCGACGAAATTCGGCAATATCGGCGGGCGCGACGGCAAATTCGCCGACGGCCGCCCCGAATTCGTCATCGCTTCATGCGAGGCGAGCCTCAAACGCTTGGGCGTCGAGGCGATCGACCTTTACTACCAGCACCGGATCGATCCGTCGGTTGCGATCGAAGACACCGTGGGCGCCATGGCGCGCTTGGTCGAGCAAGGCAAAGTGCGTGCACTCGGCTTGAGCGAGGCGAGCCCGAAAACCATCCGCCGCGCCCATGCCGTGCACAAGATCGCCGCCGTGCAAAACGAGTTTTCGCTACTCTACCGCGCCGAAGCCGAAGAGACGCTGCTTACCACGCGCGCGCTCGATATCGGGTTCGTCGCCTATTCGCCGCTCGGCCGCGGACTACTGACCGGCGTCGTCGAGGATCCCAAAACGCTCTCGGAAAGCGATGCGCGCCGCCGGCACCCGCGATTTGCCGCCAAGAACGTCGCGAGCAATATCGCGCTCGTCCAGCGCATCGAAGTGATCGCGGCAGAGAAGAAATGCACGGTGGGCCAGCTCGCGCTGGCATGGCTCCTGGCTCAGGGCGACGACATCGTGCCGATTCCAGGCACCAAACAAAAGACGCGGCTTATCGAGAATATCGGCGCGCTCTCCGTTGCCTTGTCGAAGGACGATCTGGCGCGAATCACGCAGGCGGTTCCCCTCGGCGCCGTCGCCGGCTTGCGCTATCCGGAAGGGCAGATGAAGAGCCTCTATTTGTGAGGGCGTTCGGCGCGAGGCGTGAACGTTTTGCGCGCCCATCAATACTTCTTCATCAAACCCGCGGGCGTCAGGAAAACGAGGAAATAAAACGCGCCCATCAAGCCGTAATGGTCGGCCACGATGCCCGCGCTGACGGGGCCGAGCGCTTGGCCCAAGGCCTGGCTCGCGAACAAGAGCCCGATGGCGCTCCCGGCCATCGCCGGCGGCGTCGCGTCGAGCAGCCAGGCCTGCAGCACGGCCCTGACGGCGAACAGAAAAAATCCAAGCAACGATACGAACAGCACGAACCAGCCGGTGCCGCCGGCAACGATCATGAGCAGGATCACGATCGCGCTCATCGCCATGCTGGAGACGATGATCTGCCTGCGGCCCACTCTGTCGGAAAGATGGCCCGCGACCGGCGCGGCGATAAAGCCCCCCGCTTGCAATGCGAACATGCAGGCGCCGATCCACAGCGTCGGGTATCCCATGACGCGGCCCAAATAGATCGGCAGGAAGGTCAAGAGCGCCCCCTGCGTCATGGTGCGGAAGGCCGAGCCGACCGCGAGCGTGATGAGCGCGCGGTTCTTGAGAAGCGCGCCGAACATCCGCAGACGCTCGATGGCCGACATCGCGACCGCATGGACGTCGGCAAGGCCGGCGTCACGATCGGCGCTCTGCTTGCGTCCGATATAGATCAGCGTGAAGGCCGACAGCGCTATGCCGGGCAGCACGTTGAGGACGACGACACTGCGCCAGTTGAGCACGCCAAGCAGCGCGCCGATCACAAGCGGCGCCACCGCATCGCCGACATTGCCGCCCATGCCGTGAATGGAAGTGACGAGGCCCTTGCGCTGCGGGAAGCGATTGGCCAGCCACGGGATCGCCGTTGGATGCCACAGATTGTTGCCGATCCCGACCAGCGTGGCGCAACCAAGCACCATCCAATAGGCGTGCGAGAAGCCCATCAGCAGATAAGGAAAGCCGATCCAGAACAATGACAGCGCCATCAGCAGGCCTTTGCGTCCGACGCTGTCGACGAAGATGCCGCCCGGGATGTTGGCGATAGCGCCAGCGGCGTATTGGCAGGTCAGTACCGACCCGATCTCGCTGTAGCTCAGGCCGAGTTCTTTGCCGATGATCGGCAACAGCAAATAAAAGGTCGCCGGGTACCAATGCGTGAGCGCATGGCCGAGGCTGACGATATAGACTTCTTGAAATGAGCGGTGCGGACGGACTTTGACGTCAGCCGTGATGGCAGTCATTTGAGGTCTTGGCCTCCCGCGGGCGCGCTAAATTCAACTCCTCCCCTGAGGGGGAGATCGCGCGTCACGAACATCGTTCGCGACGTGCGGGAGGGGGATGTTGCCGCCGCGACTTCCTCCGCGATTCGCGCACGCACCGCATCTCCGTTTTTTAAGCATTGTCAGAATTCCAGAAACGACCGACGCGGCCGGTTCTAGATTGAAGAGCGTCATGGAGCAACGCCAGGCCCCGCAAGGGGGGTATTCCGCCGCGCCAGTATTACGCCCCGCTCTAGGCTGCCGGCAGCGCACCGCGCAGGATTTCGCGCGACGGCTCCGTGCCGTCCACGAGGCGTAAGGTTCGCCGTTTGATTTCCCATCCCGACGGTGTGCGCACGAGGTCCCAGCGATTGGTCACGACCCGGTGAATATGGTAGCCGCGCGAGGCGCCGTGATTGGGAACCTCAATTGGTTCCCCGGATTTTTTCGGCGTCAGAATTTGCAAATAAGAAACAACAACCGCGCTGTCGCCGTTAATTGTGACGTGCGGCAGGCAGGTAAAATGCGCAAGGCCGCCGGCGATCGCGGCTTGATGTCCAGCGCTTTGCAGGCTGGCGCCGATCGCCTTGTTGCCGGCGGCGCCGGAAAGGTCTGGGCCGCGGCCGAAAACGCCATCTTCGGTATAGACGGCCTCGGCGTAGCGCGATGCGCCGGTATCGGCGCTTGGCGGGTGGGCGGCGATCAGATTGTAGATCTCCAGCCTGTCCTCGACCGCGCGAAGGCGCCGTTCCAGGCTCAATTCTTGCTCAACCAGGATCAAATTCCCCGAATTGTGATTCATGCCCTCAATCGGGTACAATATCCGCGGCTGAGGCACTCATTGCACTGGCCGGCTGTGCCCCTGTGGCGCGGCCGGAGCATTGGGAGTGGGGGGATTTCATGACGTCCGGCGGCGAACTCAATCGCCGTTCCTTGCTTATCGGCGCGAGCGCCGCCGCAGGGGGGCTGACGCTCGGCTTTGCCGTTCCCTTAGGTCGTTCGCTTGCCCGCGGCGCAGACGGCACGCCGGACATCAACTGCTGGGTCGCGATTGCGGCCGATGAGACCGTCACGATCCGCGTCGCGCATTCCGAGATGGGGCAGGGCGCCTCTACCGGGCTCGCCATGCTGGTCGCCGAAGAGCTCGAATGCGATTGGAGCAAGGTTCGCACCGAGTTCGTGTCGGAAGGGCTCAATCTTATGCGCAATCGCGTTTGGGGCGATACGTCGACCGGCGCCAGCCGCTCCATCGCATCGTCGCAGGATTATTTGCGACGCGCCGGCGCCACCGCGCGCGAAATGCTGATCGGCGCCGCAGCCGCGCGATGGAAAGTACCGGCGGCCGAATGCTCCGCCCATAACGGGACGATCAAGCATCATGCGAGCGGCCGAACGGTCTCCTACGGCGCCATCGCCGAAGCCGCTGCCAAGATCGCGCCGCCCGCCGATGTCGCGCTTAAGCCGGCGTCGGCGTGGAAGCTCGCCGGCACGGCGCAAAAGCGTCTCGATGTATTCGACAAAGTAACCGCCAAGCCGGTTTACGCCATCGATGTGCGCCTGCCGGGAATGCTCTACGCGGCCATTCTGCAATGCCCTGTCTTCGGCGGCAGGCTCAAATCGGTGGATGAGAGCTCCGTTTCGGCGATGAAAGGCGTGCGCGGCGTCGTGCGCATGCCCGACGCGGTCGCCGTCGTCGCCGATTCCTGGTGGCGGGCAAAACGCGCCACCGAGGCTTTGCGCGTCAGTTGGAACGACGTTGGCAATGGCACGGTCTCGACTGACACGATCGCTGCATTCGTTCGCGATGGGCTTGATATGGACGAGGCCGAAATCGGCCGCGCCGAGGGCGACGCCGCGGCGGCGTTGTCGCGCGCGGCGCGGCGAATCGAAGCGGATTATACGGTACCGTTTCTCGCCCACGCCACGATGGAGCCGCAAACTTGCACCGCGCATGTGCGCGCCGACGGCGTCGAAATCTGGGCGCCGACGCAGAATCCGGCGACCGCGCTCGCCACCGCGGCGGTCGCCGCCGGCGTGCCGAACGAAAAAGTCACGGTCCACCGGCTGATGCTTGGCGGCGGTTTCGGCCGCCGCGCGCCGATCCAGGAATATGTCCGCCAAGCCGTCGATATCGCCAAGGAGTTCGACAAGCCGGTTAAGCTCGTGTGGACGCGCGAACAAGATATTGCGCACGATCTCTATCGACCATTCGGCATGGCGCGATTGACCGCCGGGCTCGATGCGCAAGGCATGCCGCTTGCCTTGACCATCAGGCTCGCGGGACCGTCATTCGTGGCTTCGCTCGTGCCCGGCTTCGGTACGCACATCGCGGACCGGACCTTCGTTTCGGGCCTCGCAGAGGAAATGCCCTACGCGGTCCCGAATTATCTGGTCGATTATGTGGTGCGCCCGACGCCGGTGCCGCTCGGCGTCTGGCGGGCGATCAACTACACCCAGAACGCCTTCTATAAGGAAAGCTTCATCGACGAAATGGCGCATGCTGCGGGCGTGGATCCCTATCTGTACCGGCGCAAATTGCTGGCGCACGATGCAAGAAATCTCGCGGTTCTCGACGCCGCGGCGCGTAAAGCGAACTGGGGCTCGCCGCTGCCTGCCGGCGTGTTCCGTGGCATCGCGCTCAATGAGGCTTGCGGCAGCTATTGCGCGCAAGTGGTCGAGGCCTCCGTCGCCGACGGAGCCCTGTGCGTGCATCGCGTCGTGGCCGCGATCGACCCCGGTCATGTCGTCAATCCGCTGTCGGTGGAAATGCAGGTGGAGGGCGCGATCGTCTATGCCCTGACCGCCGCTCTTTATGGCGAAATCACCATCCAGGACGGCGCCGCGGTTGAATCGAACTTCGACACTTATGAAATGCTGCGCATGGCCGATGCGCCACGGGTCGAGACCGTGATCGTGCCGAGCGGCGGCTTTTGGGGCGGTGTCGGCGAACCGCCGGTGCCGCCGCTGGCGCCGGCACTGTGCAACGCGCTCTTTGCGGCGACCGGCAAACGCGTCCGCTCGCTGCCGCTGAAGAACCACGACTTGCTCCATGCATGACGGCGCGCGGCGGCCGGCGCAGACATGTTGCGGCCGGTCTGTTTGTCGTCTTTCATCCTTCGCGGCCGCCGACCAGGGCCCCGGCGACTGCCTCGGCGTCGGTTTCGACGTGCAGCATCCGGTTGCAATCGCCAAGATCATTGCCGACGAGCCGCAAGTTCATTTTGTCAAGAACGCTTCCGACAATGCGGTATGCCCGGCGGATGCCGGCGACTGCCAAGACTCCGCCTATCTGGTGCCCGGCGAATCTGATGCAGGTCGGCAAAACGCGCGGCGCCTATAGCTGCGTGTCCTATCAATCGGCGGCCGATCGCAAGCAGTACTCGACCGTCGGCTGGGTTCGTTCCACGAGCCTGACGCCGGTTTTGCCGACACCGTCGCCCTCGCGCGCGGATTGGATCGGCGCTTGGATTCGAGCCGGCGGGAAAATCACCATCAAAAAAGGCCCGCGCGACCGGCTAAGGATCGGCGGCGAACCGATATCCCGCCGCCGAGAGCGTTCACGACGGCGTCATTCACGCCACGGCCGCGCCCGCAAACGGGATTCTCCAATTCGCCGGCGATGGTAGCGCGCCTTTCAATCAAGCAAGCGCCGATGCCGGCGATTGTCTCGTTCACATGCAGCGGATTGCGGATCTTTTGGTGGTGCAAGACAACGAACCGTGCGGCGGCGCCATGGTGACCTTCACAGGGTTCTACCGGCGCAAGTACCGCCGGCGCTAGAGCGCATCGTTTCAAACTGAATCGATTGCGGCTCCAGGTATTTGCTGGGGCAGGATCTTTTCGGAAAACCGGTTTCCACTTTTCCGGATCATGCCCTACCGTCCGAACAGTTTATCGAGCAGCCAGAAATCGAGCCCGCTGGCGTTGTTCTGCCGATTGTCGGGCGGGGCGCTCGGCGCGGCGGCAGCGACCGGCGCCTGCGGTGCGGGCGCTGGCGGCGGATTGAACCAGCTGTCGGCGATACCCGGCAGCGTCGCCGGCGCCGTGCCGGCAAGCGCGGCGCGCATGAAATGGCCCCAAATTTCGACCGGCAGCCCGCCGCCGACCGCTTTTTTGGTCGGCGAATTGTCGTCATTGCCGAGCCATACGCCGGTGACCAGGCGCGATGTGTAGCCGATGAACCAGGCATCGCGGAAATCCTGGCTGGTGCCGGTCTTGCCGGCGGCCTGCCAGCCGGGGAGGCTCGCGCCGTGCGCCGTGCCGCTGACCAGCGTCTCGTGCATCATCGCATTCATCATGCCGACATAGCGTATATCGACGATACGGCCGAGTTGCTGCTTCGTGCGGTCGTAGAGCGTCTTGCCGTCGGTTGAGCGGATGCGCTCGATGACATGCGGCGACACTGCGAGCCCGCCATTGGCGAAATTTGCGTAGGCGGAAACAAGTTCGAGCGGCGTGACTTCCGATGTGCCGAGCGCAATCGAAGCATTGGGTTCGAGCATCGAAGCAATGCCGAGCCGGTAGGCGGTGCGCACCACGGATTGCGGGCCGAATTCGAGCGTCAGGCGCACCGACACCGTATTGAGCGAATCGGCAAGCGCCTGGCGCAATGTCACCGGCCCGAGATATTGCCGCTCGAAATTTTCCGGCCGCCAGCCCTTCACCGAAATCGGCGCGTCCTCGCGCACGCTATCGGGCGTCAGCCCATGTTCGAGCGCGGTGAGATAAACGAAGGGCTTGAACGCCGAACCGGGCTGCCGTTTGGCGTCGATGGCGCGGTTGAATTGGCTTTCGCCGTAGTCGCGTCCGCCGACCAGCGCCCGCACCACGCCGTCGGGCGTCATCGCCACCAGCGCGCCTTGCGCGATATCGAACTTGTCGCCCCTCTGATTGAGCGTGTCGACCAGAGCGTGTTCGGCGGCGCCTTGCAGCGCCGGGTCGATCGTTGTTTCGACAACGATGTCCTGGTCGATATTGCCGATAAGATCGTTGACCGCGTCCATGACCCAGTCGGCGACGTAGTTGACCGAGCCGGCGGCGGGGGGCTTCACCGCTCGTGCCGGACGGGCCAGCGCCTGCCGCGAGGCGGCTCCGCCGATCATCTTCAATTCCGTCATGTCGGCGATGACGATCGCGGCGCGGCGCTTCGCCCCCTCGGGATTGTGATTGGGCGCGAGCCGCGACGGTGCTTGCACGAGACCGGCCAGCATCGCCGCCTCGGCCAGCGTCAATTGCCGCGCCGATTTGCCGAAATAGCGCTGCGCCGCCGCTTCGATGCCGTAGGCGCCGGAGCCGAAATAGACGCGATTGAGATAAAGCTCCAGAATTTGCGCCTTGCTGAATTTGTGTTCGAGCCAGAGCGCCAGCACGATTTCCTGAAGCTTGCGTGTGACGGTGCGTTCCTGGGTGAGGAACAAGTTCTTGGCGAGCTGCTGCGTAATCGTCGAGCCGCCCTGCGAAGCCCCGTGGCGAACGACATCGGCGACGAGTGCGCGCGCGATGCCGAGCGGGTCGACGCCATGATGCGAATAGAAGCGGCGATCCTCGATGGCGACGAAGGCATTGGGGACGTAGTCCGGCAATTCGGCCAGCGGCACCGCCGCGCCGCCCATCTCGCCGCGCGTCGTCAGCGTCGCGCCGTTGTCGCCCAGGATGAGCACCGAAGGCGGCCGCTTGGGGATTTCAAGCGATTGGATCGGCGGCAGGTGGATGCCGATCCAGACGAGCACGCCGATGACGGCGACCACCCCCCACAATGCGAGCACCGCGCCCCAATAGCACGCGCGGCCGAGCATCGAGCGGCCCTTGCCGCGCCGCTTTCGTTTGTGGGTCTCACGGGGGCTGCTGTCGCTGCGCCACCCGCCTTGGAAGCTGCGCCTGACCAGAGCCCGGCTCGCGCTTCCAGACGGCCTACGCTCCTCGGACGGCAGGCGGACGTCGAGGCTCGGCTCGCCGGAGCGCTTTCGTCCTTCCCGCCACGCCATAACCGGTCCCCAAGCGCGGAAAATGCGCTGAAATCACGGTAAAGGGCGGCGTTTAAGGCGCGGTTACCGGCGCCAATTGCGCCCGTTATGCGAGCAAAAGACCCGCGCCAACCGGCGGGCCCAGGGCGAAATTCCGCCGAAGCGAGAACGAGGAAGACGCCGCTACCCCGCCGCTTTGGCCGGCTTCGGCTCGCTCGCCGGTGCCGTGAACAGCGCCAGAAGCGGCCGCTTGATCGCGGCCTGCCGGGCCGGGGTCGTGATTTGGGCGCCGAGCAGATCAGTCACATAGAAAACGTCGACGACCCGTTCGCCGAAGGTCGCGACATGGGCGGATGCGATGTTCAGATTGAGTTTCGACAGTGTCGTGGTGAGCTCGTAGAGGAGCCCCGGCCGATCGAGCCCGGTGACTTCGACCACCGTATAGCGGTTCGACCATTGGTTATTGACACTGACTTCGGGCTCGATGGCGAATGCCTTGAGCCGTCCCTTCGGCGGCGCGCGCTTGGCCGCGATCTCGGGCAGTCTGAGCTCGCCGCGCAACGCTTTTTCCATGGCCTCGCCGATGCGCGCGGCGCGCCGGGCTTCGTCGTTATCCTGCTCGAATTCGCGAGACACGGCGATCGTGTCGAGCGCGAGCCCATCGGTGGTGGTGAAGATCTGCGCGTCGACAATATTGGCGCCGGCCAGCGCGCAGGCGCCGGCGATGATCGACAACAGCCACGGATGATCGGGGGCGAACACGGTCAGCTCGGTAACCCCGCGCGCCGCGTCGAAGCCGACGCTGGTTGCGAGCTTCTTGGCGGCCGCTTCGGTGGTGCGTACGAAGCGCGCGTGGTCGAGTTTGTGCGGCAGATCGACCTTGAGCCAATAGGCAGGATAGAGCCGCGCGATATAGGCATCGAGCTCTTCGCTCGGCCAGTCGGAGAGTTGGGCGCGGAATTCGGCTTGCGCTACGGCGACGCGCTGCGCGCGATTGACTTCGGAGAAGCCGCCGGTGAGCACCGGCTCGGTTTCGTAATAGAGCGTGCGCATGAGCTGCGCCTTCCAGCCGTTCCACACGCCGGGTCCGACGGCGCGAATATCCGCGGTGGTGAGGATCGTTAGGAGCTTCAAGCGCTCCAGCGACTGCGCCACCGCGGCGAAATTCTCGATGGTCTTGCGGTCGGAGAGATCGCGCGATTGCGCCACCGTTGACATCACGAGATGCACCTCGACGAGCGAGGCGACCAGTTCGGTGTCGGCCGCGCTCAAGCCGAGCCGCGGGCCAAGGCGGCGGGCAAGGCGTGCGCCGGCGAGCGAGTGGTCCTCGATGCGGCCCTTGGCGATATCGTGCAGGAACAAGGCGACGCAAAGTACGGTGCGGTGCTGCGGCTGGATCGTCTTGATCAATTCGCTGGCCAGCGAAACTTCCGCGCTCTCGCCGCGCGCGATCTCGTTGAGCACGCCGATGCAGCGGATCAGGTGCTCGTCCACCGTGTAGTGATGATACATATTGAATTGCATCATCGCCACGATGCGGCCGAAAGCGTGCACGAAAGCGCCGAGCACGCCGACTTCGTTCATGCGCCGCAGGACGATTTCGGCGGCATTTTCCGAGGTCAGAATTTCCAGGAAAAGCCGGTTGGCTTCCGGGTCCTCCCGTACGCGCTTGTCGAGCAGCTTGAGCGAGTGCGTGGCGGTGCGCATGGCCTCGGGATGGAAAGCCAGGTCGTGCTGCTGCGCGAGCCGGAATATCCGAATCAGATTGACAGGGTCGCGGCTGAACACGTCGGCGCGCGCGATATTGATGCGGTTGTTGTCGACGACGAAATCATCGGTGCCGCCGAGCTTCTTGGGCGCCGGCGCCGAGCGAAAACGCGCCATCATGCGGTTCAAGACCGGCGCCGGCTTGGCCTGGCGCTCCTCCAGCCCGGCGCAGAGGATGGCGGTCAGGTCACCGACATGCTTGGCGGTGAGGAAGTAGTGTTTCATGAAGCGCTCGACATCGCGCAAACCGGGATGCGTCGTGTAGCCGAGACGCACCGCGATATCGCGCTGAATGTCGAACGACAGTCGCTCCTCGGCCCGTCCGGCAAGGAAATGCATGTTGCAGCGGACCGACCATAGGAAATCTTCGCAGCGGCGGAACATATTGTATTCGTCGCGGCCGAACACGCCGCGTTCGATCAGTTCCTCGGGCTCGCGCACGCGATAGACGTATTTGGCGATCCAAAACAATGTGTGCAGGTCGCGAAGCCCGCCCTTGCCGTCCTTGACGTTCGGCTCCACCAGATAGCGCGACTGGCCGGCCCGGCGCAGACGCTCCTCGCGCTCGGCAAGCTTGGCGGTGACGAATTGCGCCGCGGTACCCTGCGCCACTTCCTTGTCGAAGCGCGCGGTCAGCTCGTTGTAGAGTTTGGCGTCGCCGAACAAATACCGCGATTCGAGGAGCGCGGTGCGGATCGTCATGTCGGCCTTGGCCAAGCGAATCGATTCGTCGACCGAACGCGTCGCATGGCCGACCTTCACTCCCATGTCCCACAAACAATAAAGCAGCGCCTCCGCAACCGACTCGCCCCACGCGGTCTGTTTGTAGGAAAGTAGAAACAACAGATCGATGTCGGAACCCGGCGCCAGCAAGCCGCGGCCGTAACCGCCGGCCGCGATCACCGCCATGCGCTCTGCCTCGGAAGGCACCCGCGTTGGATAAAGTTCGCTGCAGGTGAAATCGAACAGAATTTGGATGATTTCGTCTTGCATCCGGCACAGCCGCTGGGCGCATCGCCGTCCATGCCGGTCCTTGAGCAGCAATTCTTCGGCGCGCGCGCGTCCTTGCGTCAGCGCGGCTTTGAGGCATTGGGCGACGGCGGTGCGCAGCTCGCGCTCGCGCCCGGCATGGCGCTCGGCGAGCGCTTTAAGCTCGCCGATGATTGCCGGCGGGTCGATCAAGTCGCCGGCGGCGCGGTGCGGGCGCTGAATGTCCAACATGTGATAGGCTTAGCGGAGCGGGCGCGCGGTGTCATCGTGATCGCTGACGGCGGGATTGTAGTCCTGGCTACATGGCTAAAATATTCTTCGCCACGGCGGCAACAAGGTAAATCCTTCCGATTAATGTGGCTGTGAAGTCCTCTCGAGGAAGAAACTTCCGTCCAGGCACGGCGGCGAGACTTATCCCAGTCGCCGCGATAATCGTCCGCTCATGATTTCGTCCAACCTGATGTTTTGGCTGGAACTCGCCTTGAAGATGGCGCTGACGGCAAGCGTCGTTGTCATCACCTCGATTGCCGTCGAGCGCGCCGGACCGTTCGTCGGCGCGCTCATCGCCGCACTGCCGACCGCGGCGGGCGCGGCTTACGTCATCCTCGCGATCGAACATCCGCCCGCCTTCATTGCCGCGAGCGCGGTCGGCAGTATCGCGACCGGCGCCGCGGTCTCGATTTTCGGCGCCGTCTACGCCGTGCTGGCGCAGCGCCGTGGTCTCGCCGTGAGCCTCGGAGTGGCGCTTGCGGCCTGGTTCGCCGTCACGGCCCTGTTGCGGCAGACGGTCTTCACCCCGCTCGGCGCGATCGCGCTCAACGCCGCCGTCTTCGCGGTTACCATTCCCCTGAGTTGGCGCTATCGCATCTCTGGACCGCCCAAACAATTCCTGCGGACCCCATTCGACATTCCGCTGCGCGCGCTGGCCGCTGCCGTCGTGGTCGCAGCGGTGACTACGGCGAGCTACAGCATCGGCTCATTTGCCTCGGGAATGTTCGCGCTCTTTCCTATTATCTTTTGCAGTTCGATCGTCATTTTGCATCCGCGCGTCGGCGGCAAGGCGACCGCCAGCATGGTGGCCTATGCGCAAGTGGCCTTTATCGGTCTCGCGCTGAGCTTTTTGGCCGTGCACTATCTCGCGGAGCCGCTCGGCTCCTGGTGGGCGCTCGCCATCGGACTCTTGATCGCGGTCGGCTGGAGCGGTCTTTTGTTTCTGGTGCGCGGCCAAGCGCTCGCTCGCGGACTCAAAAAGATATAGCGCGATCTATGGTCTGCCCTTGGCAAGCCTCGCTTTGAGCGCATAGAGCGCTTCGAGCGCGTCGCGAGGCGACATTTCATCGGGATGAAGCGCCTCGATCGCGGCGACCAGATCGGCCAAGGCGGTGTCGGCCTGCGCGGCGGGAGCGGCGGGTCGCGCCGCGGCAAATAGCGGCAGGTCGTCGATCAGCCGGCGTGCCGGCGAGACGCGGTCTTCCGCTTCGATCTGCGCCAGCACGACCTTGGCGCGCTCGATGACGCTCGGCGGCAGGCCGGCAAGCTTGGCCACTTGGATGCCGTAGGAACGGTCCGCCGCGCCGGCCACCACTTCGTGCAAGAAAACCACCTCGCCCTGCCATTCTTTCACGCGCATGGTAGCATTGTGCAAGCGCGGAAGTTTCGCGGCGAGCGCGGTCATTTCGTGGAAATGGGTTGCGAACAAGGCGCGGCAGCGATTGCTTTCGTGCAGATGCTCGATGGTCGCCCAGGCGATGGACAAGCCGTCGAAGGTCGCGGTGCCGCGGCCGATCTCGTCGAGGATGACGAGTGCGCGTTCGCCGGCCTGATTGAGGATCGCCGCCGTCTCGACCATTTCGACCATGAAGGTCGAGTGCCCCCGCGCCAGATCGTCGGCGGCGCCGACACGCGAGAACAGCCGGTCGACGACGCCGATATGAGCGGCCCGCGCCGGAACGAAACTGCCCATCTGCGCCAAGATCGCGATCAGCGCGTTCTGGCGGAGAAACGTCGATTTGCCCGCCATATTCGGGCCGGTGACGATCCAAATGCGGCCGGCATTGCCGTCCGCCGGCGGCGACAGATCGCAGTCGTTGGCGATGAACGGGCCGCCGTCCGCGACCAGCATCTGTTCGACGACGGGGTGCCGGCCGCCGGCGATCGCGAAGGCGAGGCTGTTGTCGACCTCAGGCCGAACATAGTCGCGCTCGGCGGCGAGCGCGGCCAGCGCACAGGCGACATCGATCGCGGCGATGGCGTTCGCCGCTTCCTTGATGTTCGCGCTTGCCGCCGTCACCGCACCTGCCAAGCGGTCGAAGATTTCAAGCTCGAGCGCCAGTGCGCGATCGGCGGCATTGGCGATTTTGGCTTCGAGTTCACCGAGTTCCGTTGTCGTGAAGCGAACCTGTCCCGCGGTGGTCTGGCGGTGGATGAACGTGGCGTTGAGCGGCGCGGTCATGAGCTTTTCGCCGTGCTGCGCCGAAACGTCGACGAAGTAGCCGAGCACGTTGTTGTGCCGGATTTTCAGCGCGCGGATGCCGGTC
>Ga0306924_10004008_pt1 | contig 14301 bp, 14 predicted proteins | sample sta12Can44000111_FD_203756 | JGI IMG/M metagenome (GOLD analysis project Ga0306924, IMG submission 203756) | Lab enrichment of tropical soil microbial communities from Luquillo Experimental Forest, Puerto Rico - statanox.12C.anox.44.000.111 (v2)... | ecosystem: Environmental > Terrestrial >... | reverse complement strand
GGAGGAGAATGAAGCCGGCATCGTTGGCCCATCCGCGGCTCGGCGGGCGTCAGTATACTCGCGCGCTGCGGCGACCGATCACGCCCCGGCTGATGGACGCGCTACGATGAGCGAGCGCTTTCAGCAGGTCGCAATCGTCGTGAATGGCGAGCACGTCGGTGGGCGCCTCGACGCGCGCAAGACGCTGGTCGATTTTCTCCGTGAGGACGTCGGACTGACCGGCACTCATATTGGCTGCGAGCACGGCGTGTGCGGCGCCTGCACGGTGCGTATCGACGGCGCGGTCGTGCGCGGCTGTCTCATCCTGGCGGTGCAGTGTGACGGCGCCCGCGTGGAAACCATCGAAGGCGTATCCGATGCCGGCGAGATCGCGGAGCTCCAGGACGCATTCATCCGCCGCAACGCGCTGCAATGCGGCTTTTGCACGCCGGGCATGCTGCTCAGCGCACAGGAGTTATTGCGCGCCGGCGGTGTTCCCTCCCGAGAACAGATCCGCGCGCATTTGTCCGGCAATTATTGCCGCTGCACCGGCTACCAGGCGATCGTGGACGCGGTCGAAGCCGTCGCACGGGCGCGCCGCGGCGACCAAACGCGCGCCGCAATCGATGCCGCAGCGTCGCAGCCCTCTGTGACCACGGGGCGCACGAGATGAAGGTTGCCGACGACGCGCCGTCCGCGCTTTCCGCGCTCGACCGGCCAAACTCCTATATCGGCCGTTCGGTGCCGCGGCCGAATTTGGCGCGCCTCACCCAAGGGCGCGGCCAGTTCGTCAGCGACCTCACCCTGCCGCGCATGGCGCATGTGGCGTTCCTGCGCTCGCCGCACGCGCACGCGCGCATCGTGTCGATCGACACGGTGGCCGCGCAGCAAACCCCCGGCGTGATCGCCGTGGTGACCGGCGCGGAGCTCGCGCAGGTGATCACGCCGTGGATCGGCGTTCTCACCCATCTCAAAGGACTTAAATCTGCGCCGCAGCACGCGATCGCGGTCGAACGCGCCTGCTGGCAGGGCGAAGCGGTCTGCGCGGTCGTGGCGCGCGCCCGCGCCGAAGCCGAGGACGCCTGCGAGCTGGTCAATGTCAATTATCAGGAACTGCCGGCGGTCGCCGATGCCGAGACTGCGCTCGAACCGGGCACACCGGTCATCCACCCCGACCTCGGCGACAACCTCGCCTTCCAGCGCGTGCACGCGGCCGGCGATGCCGACGCAGGACTCAAGGCGGCCGACGCGGTCGTGGAGACGACGTTCGTGTTCGGCCGCCACACCGGCGTGACCAATGAGCCGCGCGCCGTCGTCGCCGATTGGAATCCCGGCGAGGCGCGGCTGACGATCTATCAGGGCACGCAGGCGCCGCACATGATGCAGAACCTGTTTGCCAAGCATCTCGGACTCGAGGAGCACCAGGTCCGCGTCGTGACCAAGGACGTCGGCGGCTCGTTCGGCATCAAGGTGCACACCTATGCCGACGAGATGGCGACCGCCGCGCTGTCCAAGCTGCTCAAGCGTCCCATCAAGTTCGTCGCCGACCGGATGGAGAGCTTCAGCACCGACATTCACGCGCGCGATCACAGCGTGAAAGCGAAGATCGGGGTCAAGAACGACGGCACCATCACCGCCTGGGAGATCGACGACCTTACCGGCATTGGACCCTACTCGGTTTATCCGCGCACGTCCGGTATCGAGGCGAACCAGATCGTCAACTTGGTGGGCGCCCCCTACACCTGTCCCAATTATCGCGCGCGCGCGCGCGTGGTGTTCCAGAACAAGAACGTCATGTGCCAGTACCGTGCGGTCGGCCATCCCATCGCAACCGCGGTGACCGAAGGTTTGATCGAGCTCGCCGCGGCAAAGATCGGGATGGATCCGCTGGAAATCCGCCGCCGCAATCTCATTGCCGACGACGCGCATCCTTCGAGCGCCCCCACAGGGCTCAAGTTCGAGGCGCTGTCGCATCACGAAGCGCTCGCGCATCTCGATGCGATGATGAATTACGCAGGGCTGCGGGCAGAGCAGAAGCGGCTGCGCGCACAAGGCATCCACCGCGGCATCGGGTTTGCCAGCTTCGTCGAGGTGACCAATCCCTCGGCCGCCTTCTACGGCGTCGGCGGCGCGAAGATTTCCTCCCAGGACGGCGTCACCATGCGGCTCGATGCGCAAGGGGCGATCATCTGCCACACCGGCGTGACCGAGCAGGGCCAGGGCGCCGAAGCAGTGATTGCGCAGGTCGCCGCCTCGTCATTCGGCGTGCCGATCGAGTGCGTGCGCGTGATCACCGGCGACACCGACAACACGCCCTATGGCGGCGGCACCTGGGCATCGCGCGCCGCCGGGATCGGCGGGGAAGCCGCGTGGCAGGCCGGCAAAGCGCTGCGCGCCAACGTGCTGGCCTGCGCCGCCTCGATCCTGCAGGCGAAGCCGGAGGACCTTGACATCCGCGACGGACTCGTGGTCGACGCCAACTGCGGAGCCGAACGGCTGCCGCTGCACGAACTCGCGCGCATCGCCTATTTCCGTCCCGACACGTTGCCGCCCGGCTTTCAGGCCGAGCTGATCGCAACGCGCCATTACGTGCCGCGCGCCTGGCCGTTCGCGTTCACCAACGGCATCCAGGCGAGCTATCTGGAAGTCGACATCCGCTCGGGCTTCGTCACTTTGCTCAAGCACTGGTGCGTGGAGGACTGCGGCACCGTGATCAACCCGCAGCTGGTCGACGAGCAGATCAGGGGCGGCGTGGTGCAGGGAATCGGCGGCGCGCTCTACGAGCAGTGCCTCTATGATGAGCGCGGCCAGCTGCTCAACGCCAACATGATGGATTATCTCGTGCCGATGGCCGCCGAGATGCCTGACATCGAAGTCGGCCACGTGGTCACGCCCACCGCCGATTCCGAGCTCGGCGCCAAGGGCGCGGGCGAGGCCGGCACCGCCGGCGCCCCGGGCGCTGTCATGAACGCGATCAACGACGCCCTGCGCCCGCTCGGCGCCAAGCCGCTCACCGCCATGCCGTTTACGCCGGAGCGAATCCTGGAGGCGCTTGGGCGGATTTAGCAAACCAACGACACGCGTCCAGATCGCGGGTTGCAGCGCACGGAATTCACAGCGACGAGGGGACTATCAATGGAAATCAAGGTGAGCCGGCAGGCGGTCGCGGAGGCCACGCAGAAGCTCAGGAACTGGGGGCGCTGGGGCAAGGACGATCAGGTCGGCACGCTCAACCACGTCCGGCCCGAGGACGTGGTCGCGGCCGCCCGCCTGATCCGCAGAGGCAAGGTGTTCGCGCTCGGCATCCCGCTCGACGGCAACGGGCCGCAGACCGGATTGTTCGGCGGACGCTTCAACCCGATCCACCAGATGCTGGCAACCGGCACCGACGCCATCGCCGGACGGCAGGACTGGAACAAGATCCGCTACGCCGACGACACGCTTAATCTGTGCGTGCAGGGGGCCACGCACTGGGATGCGCTCGGACACGTGTTCTACGAGGAAAAGACCTATAACGGCTACGACGCCAAACTGATCGACGCGCGCGGACTGAGCGTGCTCGGCATCGAGCACTCCAAGAACAAGATGGTGGGACGCGGGGTACTGCTCGACATCGCCCGCCTGCGCGGGGTCGACTGGCTTAACGACGGCGACGCAATCGCCAACGACGAGCTCGACAAATGCGCGAAGCAGCAAAACGTCGAGATCAGGCGCGGCGACTTCGTCATCATCCGCACCGGGCAGATGGAGCGCTGCCACAAGGAGAAGAAATGGGGCGGCTACGCCGGCGGCGACGCGCCCGGTGTGAAATTCGAGAATTGCTATTGGTGTCAGGAAAAGGAAATCGCAGCGATCTGCTCCGACACCTGGGGGGTCGAAGTGCGGCCGAACGAGACCAAAGAAGTGAACCAGCCCTGGCATTGGGTGGTGATCCCGGCCATGGGGCTCTGCATGGGTGAAATTTTCTATCTCAAGGAGCTTGCCGACGACTGCGCCGCGGACCGCGTCTATGAATTCTTCTTCTGCGGTCCGCCGCTCGTGATCACCGGCGGCACCGGCTCGCCGATCAATCCGCAGGCGATTAAATGATTATCTCTGCTGTCGTCCCGGGCGACTGACCCCGGCCGAGCAAAGCGAGAGCCGGGAGGGAGACCCGGGACCCATGACCACCATCGGTGCAATCTAGCGCGTTCTGTGGTTATGGGTCCCGGCTCGCGCGGCCTCCGGCCGCTTGGCGGGACGACGCGTCAAAGACGGAGGCATGCCATGGCCCGAACCCTCAAGCGCGGAATGGACGCGAGCGCGATCAAGGCCGCCGATGCCAAGGTGCGCGAGACCGTGGAACAGATTCTCGCCGAGGTCGAGGCACGGCGCGATGCGGCGGTGCGCGAGCTGTCGGAAAGGTTCGACAAGTGGTCGCCGCCGTCGTTCAAGCTGAGCGCGCCGGAAATCGAGCGCGCCATCGGTCAGGTGGCCAAACGCGATCTCGACGACATCAAATTCGCCCAGGCGCAGGTGCGCAATTTCGCGCAGAAGCAAAAGGAGACGCTGCGCGAGCTCGAGGTGGAGACGCTGCCCGGCGTGGTGCTCGGGCATAAGCACATTCCGGTGAATTCGATCGGCTGCTACGTGCCGGGCGGGCGCTATCCCATGGTCGCGTCCGCGCACATGTCGATCGTGACCGCGCGTGTGGCGGGGGTGAAGCGCATCATCGCCTGCGCGCCGCCGCACAAAGGCGGGCCGCATCCGGCGATCGTCGCGGCGATGCATTTCGGCGGCGCCGACGACATCTACGTGCTGGGCGGCGTGCAGGCAGTCGCCGCCATGGCGCTCGGCACCGAGACGATCCCGGCGGTGGACATGCTGGTCGGCCCCGGCAACGCCTACGTGGCGGAAGCCAAGCGCCAGCTGTTCGGCCGCGTCGGCATCGACCTGCTCGCCGGGCCGACCGAGACGCTGATCATCGCCGACGACAGCGTCGACGGGGAAATCTGCGCCACCGACCTGCTCGGCCAGGCCGAGCACGGGCCGACCTCACCGGCGATCCTGATCACCAATTCGGAGAAGCTCGCGCGCGACACCACGCGCGAAGTCGAGCGCCTGCTGGCGCTGCTGCCCACCGCCGACGCCGCCGGCAAGGCGTGGGCGGATTTCGGTGAGGTCATCGTCTGCGCGGACGAGGCGGAGATGGTGCGCGAGGCGGACCGCGTGGCATCCGAGCACGTGCAGGTGATGACCCGCGACCCCGATTATTTCCTCGTCAACATGAAGAACTACGGCTCGCTGTTTCTCGGCCCGCGCACCAACGTCGCCTACGGCGACAAGGTGATCGGCACCAACCACACGCTGCCGACCAAAAAGGCGGCGCGCTACACCGGCGGTCTGTGGGTCGGCAAGTTCCTCAAGACCTGCACCTATCAGAAGGTCCTCACCGACCAAGCGGCCGCGCAGATCGGGGAATATTGCTCACGGCTGTGCATTCTCGAGGGCTTCTATGCCCACGCCGAGCAAGCCAATCTGCGCGTGCGCCGCTATGGCGGACGCAACGTGGGCTTCGCGCAGGCGGCGGAGTGAAATCGGCAGTCGGCACCATGCCGGACCAAGGAGCTGGCACGGCAGCAAAGCCCGTGATCTCGTCGATTGCGGCGGAATTGTTCGTCGCCGATATCAAACGATCGTGCGACTTCTTCACCCAGAAGCTCGGTTTCTCGATTGTGTTCAGCTATGGCGAGCCGCCCTTTTATGCGCAGGTGAAACGTGACAGGGCGCTGCTCAATCTCAAATGCGTCGACTATCCCGTTATCGACCCTGCTCTCAGGGACCGAGAGAGCCTCTTGTCGGCCGACATGGGCATCGACACCCACGAAGAGATCAAGCAACTATTTCTTGAATTCCAGGCGGCGGGCGTCACCTTCTTTCAAACGCTGAGGAAGGAGCCCTGGGGCGCCAAAACCTTCATCGTCAAGGATCCCGATGGCAACTTGCTTCTATTCGCGGGTCCGGCCGACTAAGTTTCGATGTTGCGCATCACGTGGCAAGAAGCGTCGCAATGGCGGTCGAGCTGACCAACACGCCGTCGTTCCGTCTCGACGGCAAGCGCGCGCTGGTCACCGGCGGCGGGCGCGGCATCGGCCTCGCGGCCGGCTCGGCGCTGGCGCAGGCCGGCGCCGATGTGACGCTCGCCGCCCGCACGCGCGCCGAGATCGAGGCGGCGGCGCAGGCGATCCGCGCGCGCGGTGACAAGGCGCAGGCGCTGGCGCTCGACGTCACCGATATCGACGCGGTGCGCGGAGGCATCGCAGATGCCGAATCATTCGACATTCTGGTCAACAATGCCGGCACCAACCGTCCGGCGCCGCTGCTCGACGTCACGGTCGAAGATTTCGACCTGATCATGGGGCTCAACGCGCGCGCCGCCTTCTTCGTGGCGCAGGCGGTGGCGCGCCGGCTGATCGAGGCCAAGCGGCCCGGCTCGATCATCAATATTTCTTCGCAGATGGGGCATGTCGGCGCCGCACGGCGCACGGTCTATTGCGCCTCGAAGCACGCGATGGAGGGATTCACCAAGGCGATGGCGATCGAGCTTGCGCCCCACAACATCCGCGTCAACAGCCTCGGGCCCACGTTCCTGGAAACGCCGATGACGCGGCCATTCTTCGAGAACAAGGCGTTTCGTGACGAGGTGCTTGGCAAGATCAAGCTCGGACGTCTCGGCCGGCTCGATGAGCTGACCGGCGCGATTATTTTTCTTGCCTCCGACGCTTCCTCGCTGATGACCGGCTCCGCCCTCGTGCTCGACGGCGGCTGGACCGCGGAGTGAGTCTATTTGACCGGATAGACCGGCGCTTCTCCGCTCAGCACCCGCGCCACGTCGCTCGCGCATTTGGTCTGCAGCTCGTTGAGCGCCTCGACCGAATAGAACGCGGTGTGCGGCGTGAGCAGGACGTTGTCGCGGCCGACGAGCCTGGAATCCTTGGGCAGCGGCTCGACCGCCACCACGTCGAGCGCGGCGCCGCCGAGATGGCCGGAATCGAGCGCGGTGACCAGCGCCGCCTCGTCGATCAGTGGCCCGCGCGCGGTGTTGATCAGCAGCGCGCCCTTTTTCATCTTTTGCAGCACCTCGCCATTGATCAGGCCGCGCGTCGCCGGCGTCAGCGGGGCGTGAATCGAGACGATGTCGGAGATTTCCAGCAGCCGGTCGAGGCTGATGCCCTCGACCTGCGCGGTTACGAGCGCCTGCGGCGACACATAGGGATCATGGGCGACTACACGCAGCCCGAACGCCTTTGCCTTGGGCGCCAGCGTGCGCGGAATGTTGCCGAAGCCGACCAGTCCGAGCACGCGTCCGGCAAGCCGATGAATCGGGACGAGTGGCCCCATCTCCCAACGCCTCGCCTGCACCAGCGCATTGGACTGTGCGACCTTGCGGCAAAGCGCGAGGATGAGAGCCATTGCATGGTCGGAAACCTCGTGCATGCAATAATCCGGCACGTAGGTCACGGTGATGCCAAGCTCGCGCGCGGCGGCGACATCGATGTTGTCGACGCCGAGCCCGAACCGGCCGATTGCCTTGCATTTGCGCAGCTGCCGCAGCAGGTCGCCGGTCAGCCTGGCGTAGGTGACGAGAACCGCGTCGGCGTCGCGCGCCACGGCGAGCACGTCGGCGGCGGACGCGCTTTTTGCTGTCCGAAACTCAGGATCGACGCGCTGGAGCGCGGCCTTTGCGGGGTCGAGCGAGGGAAACGGGCTGTCGGTAATCGCGATCAAGAACCGCGCCATCAGTCACTCTCCATCCGCCAGCCATTGACGATTCTCGCAACACCTCCGGATTGATGCAATTGGGCGGGACCTTGCCCGCGAGCAGGGCGAGGATGTTGTCGACCACGATATTGGCCATCTGCTCGCGGACTTCGCCGACCGCACTGCCGAGGTGCGGTGTGGTGACCACGTTCGGCATTTTGAGCAGCGCCGGCGTCACCTTGGGCTCGTGCTCGAACACGTCGAGACCGGCGCCGGCGATTTGCCGCTTCTTGAGAGCGCGTGTCAGCGCCACCGCGTCCACGATCGCCCCGCGCGCGGTATTGATCAGGTACGCGCTCGGCTTCATCAGCGCCAATTCGCGCGCGCCGATCTGATGAATCGTTTCCGGCTTGAGCGGGGAATGCACCGACACGAAGTCCGATTCCTGCAACAGCTGATCGAGCGGCACGTAGGTCATGGCAAACTCGTGCTCAAGGCTCTCGGGCTTGCGGCGCGGCGACCAATACAGCGCGCGCATGCCGAAGCCGTGGGCGCGGCGGGCAACCCGGGTGCCGATCCGCCCGCCGCCGCCGATCAGCCCGATGGTCTTGCCGTAGACCGCGGTGCCCACGAGGTAGTTCGATTGCGAGCCCGGAAAGCGGCCCTTCTGGACTAGGCGATCGGCTTCGACCATTCGCCGCGCCGCCATCAGCATCAGCCCGAAGGTGAGGTCGGCGGCCGCCTCCGCCACGATCGGCGGCACGACCGTGATCGGGATCTTGCGTTTGATCGCTTCGGCGACATCGATATTGTCGGGCGTGATCGACTGCGAGGCGACGAGACGCAGCTTGGGATTTGCCGCCAGCACCTCACGGTCAATCGTATCGTGCAGCAGGGAAAATACGATGTCGCAGCGGCGCACGCCGGCGATCAGCGCCGTCTTGCTGATGATGTGACTCGCATCCGGATTGACCTTGACGGTCGCAACCTTGCGCAAGCGCGCGACTGCGCCGTCGGCGATGGGCTGGGTGATAAAGATGCGTGGACGCATCAGGCCACCCACCGGACCACGCCGGCGACCCCGTCGACCGCGACCCGCGCGCCGTCCGGGATGCGGCTCGTCGCATCGAGCACGCCGAGCACCATGGGGATGCCGCGTTCGCGCGCGAGCGAGGCAAGATGCGAGGTGGAGCCGCCCAGCTCGGCGACCACGCCGGCAACGCGCGGCAAAACCTGACTGAGCGCCGGTCCGGCAACACGGGTCACCAGCACGTCGCCCGGCGCAACGCGCGCGAGCTCGCACTCGCAGTTCACCACCACGGCGCGGCCGGCGCCCCAACCGATGCCGGCTGGATGTCCGTTGATGCCGGGATGCTTGAGCCAGATTTCATCGGGCACTTTGACGGGCTCGACAATGAGCGGGCGCGCCTGCAGCAACTTGAACCCCTCCGCATCGAGCGCCCATTCGATCTCGACCGGGCCGCCGATCACCGCTTCCGCCTTGCGCAGCATGCGGCCGAGGCTGACCGCCTGCGCCGCATCGAGGCACGGCGCGGCGACGAGTTCGCTCGGCACCGCCTGGGCCATGGCACCGCCCGTGTGCTCGCAGGCCTCGCGATGATCCTTGCGTCCAGGTTCGATGCTGCGCAGGAATCCTCGCCGCGAGAGCACGATGCGGTCCGGCACGACCGCGCCTTGTGCAATGGCCGAGCCCAGCCCCCAGGTCGCGCTGATCAGCATCTGGCCGTCGGCGGTCTCGCTCAGGCCGCCGCCGGACGCGCGTGCATCGACGAGCGGCTGGATCAGCACCGCCATCGCCGTATCGGCGGGCGACAGGCCGTGGCTCTCCATGCTGCGCCGCGCGTTGGTGGTCCACAGCGCGGCCCAGCACGCGCGCACCGCGGTGAGGAACGCGGCCTCGTCGTCGACGCCGAGGAAGCTTTCGAACTGGCCGGCGAAGTTCGCGCCTTTGTTGTCTTCGATCAGCGCGGAGGAGCGCACCGCGCTTGCACCTTGCCGCCGCGCGCGTTGCGCGCGCCACGCAGCGAGCAGCGGCGCCTTGATCTCCTGCGCAATCGGTTCCTGATAAAGCGCGAGCCGAATTTCCACGGACAGGCGCCGTTGCGCAATGGTGTCGGAAGCAGCGAAGCGGCCGAGCACGCGCTCGAAGCCAAGCGCCGCGATTTGCGCGCGGTAGGCATCCGCGCTCAGGCAGAAACCGCCGGGCGTCGGCAGACCGGCGCGCATGAGCTTGGCAAGGTTCGCCGTCTTCGGGCCGACCCGCGCAGGATCGCCGGCGCCGGCGGCCTCAAACGAAATGATGAACTGATGCATCACTTCACGTGGTCCGCGTATCCCGGAATCGGATCGACCACGGTGATCTGCTTGACCGGGAAGTTGGAGATGATCTCGATCTCCTTCTCGTGCACGATCAGCATTTCTTCGATGCGCACGCCGTAGCGGAAGCGCTTGCCGTGCTGGGTCTCCAGCGCAAAGGTCATGCCGGCCTTGATCTCGACGGGATGATCGAGCGACCAGATGCGCGAGATGACCGGTGGATCGTATTGCGCGAGGCCGAGGCCGTGGCCCCAGAGATTGGCCGCCGCCTGGTCTTCTTCTTTGTAGCCCCAGGCCTGCTTTGCCGACGGCCACTTCTTGGCGATCTCGCGCGTGGTGGTGCCCGCCTTCACCGCGTGGATCGAGTCGTAGAGCCATTCGAGCGCGGTGGCGTAGGTGTCCTTCTGCTCGCGGGTCGGCTCCTTGCCCACGCAATAGGTGCGGTAATAGCAGGACTTGTAACCATTCCAGGTGAGCGCGGCCAAATCCATGAACACGATGTCGCCGGGCTGGATGATGCGGTCGGAGAAGTTGCGCCAGTTCGGCCACGTGTTCGGTCCCGACGAGACGATCACGTCCTCCACGTCCTCCATGCCGGGGATGCTGTAGAGGTATTGCATCAGGTGCGCGGTGACCTGGTTCTCGGTGATGCCGGGGCGCAGGAATTTCATGCACTCCCAGTGGGTGGCGTCGCCGATCGCGCCGACGATGCGCATGCATTCCTGCTCGTCGACGTTCTTGACCGCGCGCGCTTCCATCATCGGCGTCATGCCGTCGACCCAATTGATCTTCTTCTCCTTGAAGATGTTGATCATGTTGATGTCGATGAAATCGACGCCGAGCTTTTGCCCGGCGACGCCGTGGCGCTTCATCTCGGAGAGGATCGCGTTGGTGAACTTGGTCACCTGCTGACGTGAGGCCGGTCCGGCAGCGCCCTTGATCCAGGCGTAGGAGTAACGGACGTTTTCCTTCGGGATCCACGGCGAGTGCCGCTCGATCTGGAAGCCGAGATCGCCCTGCTCGAACAGCACCGGCGCGCCGTCGCCGCACAGCAGCGCATAGCGCAGCCCCGGCTTGAGCCGGTTCCAGCCCGGTGTCAGCGTACCGGTGAGGTAGCGCACGTTCTCGTCATACATGCAGAGCAGGGCGCCGAGGCCGTGCTTCTTCATGTGCTGGCGCGCGCGTTCGGTGCGGTATTTCTTGAGCCGGTCCCAGTTGATTCGCTGCTGCCAATCCAGTCCGGCGATGCCGAAATTTGCCGTTCCCATTGATTCCCCTCCCCGCAGTTAAGCCTGCGGTATTGCGGTATTATTGTTCGTTTGCGCGAATCCTAGCGTTGCCCGCTCACTCGCAAAAATAATATATTCTGCCCTCAGACATTAATTTCCTTGATGACCTAGGAGACAGCATGACCGACATCGCGCTGCGCCAAGTTCGCGCCATCATCGCCGCCTGCGAGGAGGGCTCGTTCACGCGCGCGGCCGCGCGCGAGAATGCGACCCAATCCGGCATCTCGCAGCATGTTGCCACCATCGAGCGCACGCTCGGCGTCAAGCTGTTCGAGCGCTCCGCGCGCGGCATCGTGCCGACGCCGGCGGGGCTGCGCTATTACAGGAGCTGTGTCGAAGCGGTCGGTCGGCTGGAGAGTGCCAACGAGGAGGCGCGCAGCCTTGCCGGCCTCGTTACCGGTGATCTGCGCATCGGCCTGATGCCCACCTTCACGCGCGCGGTGCTGGGGCCGACGCTGCAAAGTTTCGTCCCGCGCCACCCTGAGGTTCGGCTGCACGTCGTCGAAGGCTACAGCGGGCTGCTCACCGGGATGGTGCTCGCGGACGAGCTCGATTTCGCCGTGGTCCCTGCGTTCGAGGGACGCACCGGACTGAAATCGCGACTGCTCATGCGCGACCAGGAAATGCTGCTCTCGGGCAGACAGCTTGGACTGACGCCGCTCGCCCCGATTCGGCTCGCCGATTGCGGGCCGCTCAAGATCGTGGTGCCGGGGCCGCAGAACGTTCGCCGCCGCAACCTCGAGACCTATTTCCAGACGCACGGCGTCGAGATCGCCGCCATGCTGGAAATGGACGCCATGATCGGCACGCTGGAATTCGTGGCCCGCTCCGATTGGGTGACCGTGCTGCCGAGCGTCATTTCGGTCAACGACATTGGCAAAGGCAGTCTGGTGGTCAACCCGATCGTCAAGCCGACGCTACGCGCCGACTTCGTGGTCATCCAGCCAGCGCGGCGCACCTTGAGCGTGCCGGCGCGGCTGTTCCTCGAGCGCTTCGAAGCGGAAGTGGTCAACATCCACGCGATCTGGGATCGCGCACTTAAGACCAAAAACGCTAGGGCCTTCAATTAGATGAATATCGAAGGATGGCTCGGGGTACCGACCCGGGTAACGCTTATGGGCCGCGTCGCAGCAGAGTGGATAGCTGCTTTCACCGCCCCGCCCGGCTCAAGGCGGACTATGCCAGCCGCCGGTGTCGCATTTTCAGGGGCAGACGACCAGCAAGACGCTGATGAACGCGACGAGCGCGGCGAACGCGAGAATGTCGCGCACGTCACGATGCAGACTCGAATCAAAGGCAGTGATTCGTTTGGTCATGGCTGGCCCCTCCTACGGGCTGCGATGGCTAGGGCTGGCGTCGTGCTGGAACCACGGCGCCAGCCCGCCCAATGCCTTGCGCACCGGGCACCCTCTAGCTTGAACCGCATCCCTTAAAGAAGCGTGAAAACAACGTTGCGCGCACCGTGGCGAGCAACGTTACGCAATCCACCTTGAACGCCGGCAAAACGCCAATTGCGCATCGTTGCCGCGCAAATGTGCCGCCGCGGTGCCCGCAACGGGTAACGGTTTGTCAACCATGAGCGACGCATCATTGCTGCACCGTTTCCAGCGACGATGCGCACCAATGACCTTCTACACTCTCGCCACCGCCGCTAACGCCTGTGGCCTGAACAAGTCGACCGTGTTCCGCGCGATCAAAGCCGGAAAGATTTCAGCCACTCGGAATGAGCACGGCGAGTGGCAGATCGACCCGGCCGAAATGCATCGCGTTTACCCGCCGGCCGAGAGCAACGGTGCAGAGCAACGCAGCGAGCAACGTTACGCACCAGTGCCGGCGCGGGACCGCACCGACGAGCTGATCGCCCAGTTGCGTGAGCAGCTCGCCGAGATGCGCACCGAGAATGGCCGGTTGCGTGAGGATGCGAAGACCTGGCGCGCAGCCTTCGAGCAAGAGCGCTCGCAACGCGCCCTGCCCGCTCCGGGCAACGATGCGCAAAGCCCGGAAACACCACCCGCCGCGCCTGCCGATCAGCCGTCACGCCTACGCCGCGCCTGGCGCTGGATCCGAGCGACGGGGTGAACCATGCCCGCCTACGTCGCCATCAGTTCGATGATCCTATTCTCGGCTATCGTGTGGTTCAGCCTCGTGCGAGCGGAATTCAACGAGGATAGCGCCACCGCTCGGGATGCGGAGAATGAGGGGTGGCTAGGCCCGCCGGCCGGGTAGGGGGCCGAGCAGTTGCGCGGCATCCCCGATTGGGCCTGGGTCATCATCACCGTGATGGTTCTATACGCGGACCGTGCTCCGGCTTTACCGGCTCGAAAAACACTTAGAAGCGGGGTTCAGCATCGTGCGCGAGGAATTAGCCTTGTTGGCGGGCAACGATGAGCGAGCGGCCGAACTACGCGATGAGTGGAGAGAGGATCGCGCAAAAGAGAAAAGGGCGCTCCTGCTTTTTTTGATGATTACTTTGGGCGTTTTTGGCGCGGCGGCGGGATTTGCCTGGTGGTGGTTTACAGCAGGGTAGGGCGGAGCGCCTGGCGGGGGGTGCGCACACCCGCAGCCAACGCCGTCGCACTCAGCCGCGGCCGGCCGGCCGCAGCGCGGCTTGCGAATGAGCCGCGCCAGGAGCCGTCGTAGTTCTTCGAAGGAGCGCTAAGTTACTGCCTTTTCCATCAAGCGGCTAAGACTGCCCCTGCGCCCCGCGGCACGCATCAGCAAGTCAATGGCAGAAAATAACGGGGCGAGCGGGGAAGGTGAAATGCGGCCGAGTGCTTCGACTGCCAGCAGCGTCGCACGATTTTTCGTGTCGACCTCGCTGTCCCGAGGCGCACCTCGTTCGGGACGAGGGGGTCGCAGGTTCAAATCCTGCCACTCCGACCAGCATTTGCCGCAACGTCCGCACAGCTCCGCCAATACATCCGCCAATGAATAGCGGGACGAAAGTAGAACGTCA
>Ga0306924_10004003_pt1 | contig 14303 bp, 11 predicted proteins | sample sta12Can44000111_FD_203756 | JGI IMG/M metagenome (GOLD analysis project Ga0306924, IMG submission 203756) | Lab enrichment of tropical soil microbial communities from Luquillo Experimental Forest, Puerto Rico - statanox.12C.anox.44.000.111 (v2)... | ecosystem: Environmental > Terrestrial >... | reverse complement strand
CATCTCCAGCGCCCGCGGGCGCCCGCTCGGCGAGATCGACCTCGACTACTCGCCGCTGCAGCTCGAGGACACCTTCGCCGAGGAGGACGAGCGGGCTCTGGCTGCGGTTTAGCGGGTGGCAGTCGGCCGCTAGCCGACCCAGACGGTCTTGGCGTTGCAGAACGCGCGGATGCCGAGGTCGGCGAGCTCGCGACCGTAACCTGACCGCTTGACGCCGCCGAACGGCAGTTCCGGGTAGGACACCGTCATCCCGTTGATGAAGACCTGGCCGGCCTCGATGCCGTCGATGAAGCGCTGTTGCTCGGCCTCGTCGTTTGTCCAGGCGTTGGACCCCAGCCCGAAGGTCGTGGCGTTGGCGATCTCGATGGCTTCGTCGATGCTCGCGGCCCGGTACATCGACGCGACCGGACCGAACACCTCCTCGGTGTAGAGCGCCATGTCCTTGGTGATGTCGGTGACCACCGTCGGCGGGTAGAACCACCCCGGCCGGTCGAGAGGCTTGCCGCCGGCGCGAATCTTTGCGCCCGCCGCCACGGCGTCGTCGACCTGCTTGGCGATCTCGTCGCGGCCGGACTCCGTGGCCAGCGGGCCCACGTCGGTGTCCGGGTCGGTCGGGTCGCCGACCTTGAGGGCCTGCATCCGCTCGACGAACTTGTCGACGAACGCGTCGTAGATGTCGGTGTGGACGATGAACCGCTTCGCGGCGATGCAGGACTGGCCGTTGTTCTGCACCCGGCCGGTTACCGCGGTGGTGACGGCCGCATCGAGGTCCACGGACGGCATCACGATGAACGGGTCGCTGCCGCCAAGCTCCAGCACGGTCGGTTTGATCTCGTCGCCGCAGATGGCGGCGACCGACTGACCGGCCGGTTCGCTGCCGGTGAGGGTGGCCGCCGCGACGCGGGGGTCGCGCAGGATGCGCTCGACGACGCTGGCCGAAACGAGCAGCGTCTGGAAGCAGCCTTCCGGGAAGCCGCCGCGGGCGATGACGTCGGAGAGATATAGCGCCGACTGCGGCACGTTCGAGGCGTGCTTGAGGATGCCGACGTTTCCTGCCATCAACGCCGGCGCTGCGAACCGGACGGCCTGCCAGAGCGGAAAGTTCCACGGCATCACGGCCAGCACCACCCCGAGCGGTTGGTACCGCGTGTATGCCCTTTTCGCGCCGACCCTGCCCGCGTCGGCCGGCTCGTCGGCCAGCAGCTTCTCGGCGTTCTCGGCGTAGTAGCGAAAACCCTTGGCGCACTTGAGCGCTTCGCCCTTGGCTGACTTGAGGGTTTTACCCATCTCCAGGGTCATCATGGCCCCGGTTTCGTCGGCCTCCTTCTCCAGCAGGTCGGCGGTCGCGTTGGCCCATTCGGCGCGCTGGGCGAAGGTGGTGGAATGGCGGTAGTCGAGGAACCGCTCGTGAGCACGCGCGATCGCGGCGTCGACTTCGTCGTCTGTCGCTGGGGTGAAGGTTTTGACTGTCTCGCCGGTAGCCGGGTTGATCGTGGCGATGGGCACGCTGGCATCCTTCGTCTGGTGGGTTTGTAAAAGCGTCCGCTGTCCAGCCTGCCACTCCGGCTTCCGCGCCACTGCTCAAGCCGGCAGTTTCCCAGCTTCCGCCGCTTTTCCTGCAGCGATCGTGCGAGATTTTCGTCAGGCGAGCTGAGTGAGGTTGTTGTCGACCCAGCCGCTGGTCCCGGGTGCGATGTAGAGCTCGTGCAAGTCGCCGTCGGCCCCGATGAAGTTCACGTGCTGGCTGCTGTCGCTGCCCCAGTACCCGTGCAGCTCTCGGTCACCCACGACAGGGTCGACCGCGTTCGCCATTTTCGTCAGGTCGTTGTCGACCCAGCCGGCGCCGGCGGCCCCGGGGTGGTTGTAGAGCTCGTGCACATGCCCGTCGACGCCGAAGAAATTGATGTGCCGGCTGCCGTCGGTGCCCGAATACATGTCCAGCGCCGTCCCGATGTTCGGCGCGACGGCGTGCCCCACTTTCGTCAGGTCGTGCTGGCCCCAGCCGGGTCCGCCCGGAACGATGAAAAGCTCATGGATGTCCCCGTCGGTGCCGATGAACAACAGGTTCTGGCTGCTGTCGGTGTCCCACAAGCCGGCGAGCGCCGTGTTCACGTTGGGGGCCAGCCCCCCCGTCAGTGCGGTCAGGTCGTTGTCGACCCAGCCCTTGGTCCCGGGTGCGATGTAGAGCTCGTGGACGTGGTCGTCGGTGCCGATGAAGAAGACGTGCTGACTGCTGTCGCTGCCCCAGTAGCTGACCAACGCGGTGTTCGAGTGCGGTGGCACCGCACCGGCCATCGCTGTCAGATCGTTGTCGGTCCAGTCGGTTGGGCTGGCGCCGGAGGCCCGGCAGAGCTCGTGAATGTGGGTGCCGGAGCCGATGTAATTGACGTGCTGGCTGTTGTCGGTGCCCCAGTAACCGTTCAGAGCCCTGCTGACCTCGGGCACAATTCCATCCGCCAACGACGTCAGGTCCTCCCACACCCAGCCGGGTCCGCCCGGAAAGATTCGGAGCTGGTACACGTGGTTGTCAGTGCCGGCTCCGCAGTAAAAGACGTGCACGCTGTCATCGTTCTGCCAGTACCCGCTCAGGCCCGATTGAACAGCGGGCGATTGAGCGAGGGCCAATTCGGTCAGGTCGTTGTCCACCCAATTGGCGCCGGGCAAGATGTAGAGCTCGTGTACGTGGCCGTCGAGGCCGATGAAGTTGACGTGCTGGCTGTTGTCGCTTCCCCAATAACCGGTGAGGCTGCTGCCTGTTTCGGGCTTGATCGCGCTCATGCCAATGCCTTCCATCGAGTGGTCCCACGATCGTGTTCATTGCACCGCCATGGCGCCGGATGCGGCAAGGTCGCGGTCCGCTGAACGGACCGGATTCGCGTCGGCTGCTCGGATGGGCAGGCAGTGGGCGCACCCAGAGCTGAAGCCGGCGCTTCGCCGCGCTACCTTCTAATCGGTCGTAGCCGCAGGAGGTGATGGGTGACTACCGCCGCCCAGTTGATGGTGAAGTGCCTCGAAAACGAGGGTGTAACCGTCGTCTTCGGGATACCGGGCGAGGAGAACATCCGCTTCGTGCAGGCGCTGGCTGCCTCGAGCATCCGCTATGTGCTCACCCGGCACGAACAGGCCGCGGCGTTCATGGCGGAGATGTATGGGCGCGTCACCGGCCGGGCGGCGGTCGTGTCGGCCACCCTGGGGCCGGGCGCGATCAACATGCAACTCGGCGTGGCCGACGCCACCACCAACAGCACCCCGATGGTCGCGATCTCCGCCCAGGTCGGTCAGGACCGCGAGTACAAAGAATCGCACCAGTACGTCGACCTGGTGTCGATGTTCGCGCCGATCACCCGGTGGGCCGCCGGCGTCCCCACTGCGCACGCCATCCCCGAGATGTTCCGCAAGGCGTTCAAGCTCGCCGTGAGCGAGCGGCCTGCCGCGGTCTACCTGGCGGTGCCCGAGCACATAGATGCCGACGCCACCGACTATGAGCTGAAACCGTTGCCGCGCAACGTCGTCCGCGCCGAGGCGCCGGCACCCCGTCAGGTGGCGCGGGCGGTCGAGATCCTGCGCAACGCGCGGCGACCGGTGGTACTGGCCGGGCACGGCGCCGCCCGCGGCGACGCGACGGCGGCCCTGGTGCGGTTCTCCGACGAACTGGGCATCCAGGTGGCCAACACCTTCCACGGCAAGGGCGTCATGCCGGACGACCATCCCAACAGCATCGGGACCCTCGGGTTCATGCGACACGACTACGTCAACTTCGGATTCGACCACGCCGACGTCGTCATAGCGGTCGGCTACGAGCTGCAGGAATTCGATCCCGTCCGGATCAACCCGCAGGCCGACAAGAAGATCATCCACGTTCATCGCTTCCCCGCCGAGGTCGACATGCACTATTCGGTCGACGTCGGGATCATCGGCGACATCAGCGCCTCTTTGAATGCGCTCACCGATGCGCTCGCCGATGCGCTCTCGGGCTGGCGCTTCGACTGCGCCGACGTCCCGGGGTCCGGCCTGCTCGCCGAGGAATTCGCCAGGGGACAACAGGATTCGCGTTACCCGCTGGCGCCCGCGCGGGTGGTCGCCGACACCCGGGAAGCGTTGGGCCGCGGCGACGTCGTCCTGGTCGACACCGGCGCGACCAAAATGTGGATGGCGCGGCTTTACCCGACCTACGAACGGAACACCTGCCTGATCTCAAACGGCCTGTCCACCATGGCTTTTGCGCTCCCTGGGGCCCTCGGCGTCAAGCTGGCACGGCCCGAGTCCAAGGTGCTGGCCGTCGTCGGCGACGGAGCCTTCCTGATGAACTCGCAGGAAATCGAGACCGCGGTGCGCGAGCGGATACCGCTTGTCGTGCTGATTTGGGAGGACGGCGGTTACGGTCTCATCGAGTGGAAGATGGACCTCGAGCTGGGCGGGCACTACTACGTGAAGTTCGGCAACCCGGACGTCGTGACCTACGCGAAAAGCTTCGGCGCCAAGGGGTATCGGATCAATCGCGCCGAGGAATTGTTGCCGACGCTGAAGGCCGCGCTCGACGACGACGCCGTCTCGCTGATCTGCTGCCCGGTCGACTACTCCGAGAACCTGCGGTTGACCGACCGGCTCGGCGAGCTGGACGAAACGCTGTAATTGCGGAGCTGGTGCTGGCAGTTGAACCACAACCGGCTCAAGAAATTTCGGCTCGCACCGCAGCGTGCGCCTGTGGGGTGATGGGATCGAGAATGTCGTCGTAGTCCTCGTGTTTGTCAGCGAAGGCGGCGACGAAAGGACAGATTGCCACGACGCGTTTTCCTGCGGCTCGGGTATCGTCCAGCGCGGCGGCGATGAGCTTGCTGGCCAGGCCACGACCGGCAAACTTATCGTCGACCTCGGTGTGGTAGAAGATGCGCTGAGTGCGGGTATCGACGTAGGCGGCGAACCCGGCACGCACGCCGTCGGCGCTGATCTCGTAACGCTTCTTCTCACTGGCTTTGGTGACGGACGGCTCGGTGATGTCACCACTCCCTGGTGGCGTTATCAGTCCTCGACGATTCCGTCGTAGTCGCACGGGGGCCCCTATGGCAATTTGGGTCGCTGGTAGTCACGCTACCGCCTGAACGCGACGGAACGGTTGCACGAAACCCTCAGTCGAGGATGGCTGCGCCGAACCAGTGGCAGAGCAACAGAGCAACCTCGACGTCTAGTCGGTCGTCGGCGATCGGACGTCCCCGACGTTCGATAGCGCGCCCGATGCGGTACTTGACGGAGTTGACGTGGAGGTGGAGCTCCTCGGCTGCGCCCTTGAAGCTCGAGCCGGCGCCCAGAAACACCCGCAGGGTTTCGCGAAGCCGTTCGTCGCCTTCCGTAGGGGAGGCGAGCGGTCCGAGCACCTCCCCAACCCAGGCCGACGCCGCGGCGACGTTGTCGCCGAGCAGGGCCGCCACCGAGAGGCCGGGATCGCTCACCGCCGTGAACTGACGCTCGGCGGCACCCGTTGCGATCGCGACGGCGCGGCCGTCTTGGGCCTGCCGATGCGAACGGCGGAAGCCGTCGATGCCCGGCAATGGGTTGCCGACCGCGATCGATGGCGCGCCTTTTGCCGTTTCAGTGAAGGCCCGAATCCGTGCTACCGCGTCGGGTGCGGCACCCGCGCCCAGTGGAATCCATGCCCATGCCGTCACGCGATCCACCGGAATGAATAGCGGGTTCTCTTTAGCGCCAGCAGATTCAGCGAGCTTTTGGGCGAAACGTTCCATCACGGTCAGTTCGTCACCATCGCTGGACTCGCCGCACCAGGCGACAACCGCCAGGTGGATTCGTCGGAGCGGATAGCTGATCGCCTCGGTGATTGCGTCCACGTCGATGTCGGCCCCGGAGAGCAGTTCGCGAACTCGCAACGTGCGCAGGCTGGTTCGATTCTCCAGCCAGTGGTCGCGCTCGGCCTGGTAGGTGGCGATGACTTGCTGCGAGATCCAGTCGATGTAATCGAACGAGACCGCCTCGATGAGCTCGTACACGTCCATGCTCAGTTGCCGTTCCAGGTTGGCAGCCCTGATCTCGGCGATAAAAGCCTTCAGTGCCGTCCGATGGCCCAGACGGTAGGCGCGGACCAAAGCGTTCGCGGATATTTCCCGCTGCGCCAGGCGCCGCGCATACTCCATCGCGGCCGTGGGTGGCTCGACATTCCTGACCGGGATGTTATGGCGGATCGACGCGAAGAAGGTGTCGACGTTTGCCACGACGGTGTCGTGCAACAGCTCTTGCAGCTGTGCGTCGCCATGCAATTCCGAGATTTCGGCGGCCAACAACTGCTGGATCGACTCCGTTACCTCACCGAGCTTGTTGTCGAGCCGGCTGGTGATCAGCGCCGCGGTCTCGGTGACGCTCGTGTCACTGTCGCGGCTAGGGCCCGCCATATAAGGACCGTAGTTCGCGCGGGTTCTGCGGTGAAGTGTTTAGCGAGCCCAGGACGCTTCCTTGGCTCCGGAGGACGAAGGTGCGCCGATAGTTCGGCCGCGCGGGAGGTCGTCCCGCCGAGGCGGGCTCCGTAACGTCCCAAACGACCGCAACGACCCACAGATCCGCCATCGCGGAGAAACGAGAACAACCATCCTCAGCATCATCGGCATCATGACGATGGTCCTGTTTCCCGTGCTGCTTCCACTGGCCGTCCACGTGGTCGACGTCTTGACTGACTGGCGCACCGCGTGATCGCTTGTAGCACAAGATTTTTGAGGTAAAAACACTCACGCAGTCACGTTAGGGCAGTGTGACCGCGATACCTTTCCAGCCCGCGTCCATCATTGTCGTCCACACATTTACCGTCAAGGCATCGCGGCGCGAACTGAAGATCACCGGCACTCCCCTCGACGGCAGGTTCTGCGCCGTTGGCCGAAACACGAAGTAATTCAACGCAAGTAAAAGGAGTAAGCGATGACAACCCTCGACCAGCGGGACCTCGACACCGTCGACCTGGCCGACCCCGCCGTCTGGGACGACGGGCCGCCCTACGACCTCTTCGCCAGGATGCAGCGCGAGGCGCCGGCGCACTTCAGCCCGCAACGCAACCTGCCGGACGAGGGGGGCTTCTGGTCCATCACCCGGTTCGAAGACGTGCGCGCGGTGAGCCGGGACCACCGAACCTTCTCCTCGGAACGGCGCGGCATTTTCCACATGGACGACATCGGCGTCCCGCTGGATATGCAGCGGCTGCAGATGATCTCGATGGACCCGCCCCGGCACGACCGGCTGAAGGCACTGGTCATCAAGGAGTTCACGCCGGAGGCGGTGGGCGCGCATCAGGGTGGGGTCAAGCAGATCATCAGCAGTGTTCTGGACAGTGTCGCCGACCGGGAGCGCTTCGACCTGGTCGCCGACGTCGCGCGCCCCATCCCGTCGCCCGTGATCGGCTCGCTGCTCGGCACGCCACCCGAAGACGACGCCAAGCTCGTGCACTGGACCAACGTGTTCACCGCGTTCGAAGACCCGGCGATCCGCGGCCAGTGGGCAGACACTATGGCCATCGTCAGCGAGATCGTCGAGTACACCGCCAAGGCCTGCTGGCGCGCCGGTTGCTCGACAAGCCCGTGGTCCTGTACCGCCGCGACTCGGGCGAAGTCGTGGCGATGGAGGACCGCTGCGTCCACCGGGCCTACCCGCTGTCGGAGGGTCGGCGCGACGGGGATCGCGTGGTGTGCGGCTACCACGGATTCTCCTACGACCCCGACGGTTGCCTGGTCGACGTCCCGTCGCAAGAGAACGTCCCGCCCGGCGCCCGGGTGCGCACCTACCCGATCCACGAACAGTCACCGTTCGTCTGGATCTGGCTCGGCGATCCCGGCATGGCCGCACTGCGCCCGCCGCCGCGCGTGCCCTGGTACGCCGACGGCGCGGGCTGGGCGAGCACGCATGAGGTGCTGCGCGTCGAGGCCAATTATCTTCTGCTGCACGAGCATTACCTCGATCTCACCGATGTGTTCGTCATGCACCCGGAGGCGGTGCCGCCGGACATCGGGGTGCTGCCGCAGCTCGACGAGGTCGAAGTCTCCGAACGGTCCGTCGCCTATTCTCGGGCGACGCCGCCGAGCCGGCTGGCCGCCTGGGAGGCGGAGGTCACCGGCCTCTCCGCCGACACCACCGGGACCCGCATGGAGGAGGGGATATTCGTCTCACCGGCTCTGCACGTCCAGCATTACGTCATCGATATGGAGACCGGAAAAGCCTACGGACTCTTGCGGATTCAGGGTTTCACACCCGAGTCCCCCGGCGCGACGCACGTCTTTTTGCAGATGGCCCGCAACCATGCCACCGACAACGAGCGGGTCGCGGAGTTTCTCCGCACCATGTTCCACGACTGGGCGATGCGGGATTTCGTTGTGTTGGAGACGATTCAGCGTCGCCTCGGCGAAGAGACGGTGTCAAGGCGCGACATCAACGTGAAGGCCGACCGGGCTGCGGTCCGGGCGCGCCGCATCGCGCTGGAGATGGTCGACGAGGAATCCGGCCGGTTCGCGCTCCATCGGATTCTGGCGCCGTCATGACCGGACGCTCGCCGGAATCCGTAGACACCGTTCTGCTGAAGGAACTGGCCAATCGGGTGGAGGCCGCGGACGCGGGCTCCCACGTCGAGGTCATCAACGCGATGACGGGCCGCCCCCTCGGGGACGTTCCCCGTTGCACGGTCGACGATGTGGCGGATGCGGCTAAGCGAGCCCGCGCGGTGCAGTCCGCGTGGGCCACCCGGCCGATCAACGAACGCGCCGCGGTGCTGCTGCGTTTCCACGATCTGGTGCTGCAGCACCAAGACGAAGCCCTCGACCTGATCCAGCTCGAGAACGGCAAGGCGCGCCGGCACGCATTCGAGGAGATCCTCGATGTATGCCTGACGGCCCGCTACTACGCGAACACCGCCGCCGATTACCTGAGCCCCAAACGCCGGCAGGGCGCCCAACTGATTCTCACCCAGGTGACCGAACTCCATCACGCCAAAGGCCTGGTGGGGATCATCTCGCCATGGAACTATCCGTTGACCCTGGGCATCAGCGACGCGCTTCCGGCGACCGCCGCGGGCAACGCGGTGTTGGCCAAACCCGATCAGCAGACTCCGTTTTCGGCGCTGTGGGCGGTGCGCCTCCTCGAAGAGGCCGGCATGCCACCCGGTTTGGTTCAGGTCGTCACCGGGTCGGGTGCCGAGCTTGGCGCGTCCATCATCGAACAATCGGATTACCTCATGTTCACCGGCTCCACCGCCGTGGGGCGCACCGCCGCCGCGCAAGCCGGTGAGCGGCTCATTGATTGCTCGATGGAGTTGGGCGGCAAGAATGCCTTGCTGGTCCTTGACGACGCCGATGTCGGCAAGGCGGTCTCCGGCGCGGTGCGCGCGGCATTCTCGAATACCGGTCAGTTGTGTATTTCAGTTGAACGCATCTACGTTCCAGGGACCATGTGGGACGATTTCACCACCCGGTTCGCCACCGCGGCGAAAGCGATGGAACTCTCTGCAGCGCTTGACTATTCGGCCGACATGGGTTCGCTGATCTCGGACAAGCAACTCAAGACGGTAGCCGGCCACGTCGACGACGCGGTGGCCAAGGGCGCCACCGTGCTGGCCGGCGGTAAGCCGCGGCCGGACATCGGCCCCTACTTCTACGAGCCGACCATCCTCTCCGGGGTTCGTGACGACATGGCCGTGTTCGCCGACGAGACGTTCGGACCCGTGGTGTCGCTGTACCGCGTCGACAGCGAGGAAGAGGCGATCGACAAGGCGAACGACAGCCCGTACGGCCTCAACTTCAGCGTCTGGACTTCCGATCCGAAGCACGGCGGGCAGGTCGCCGCCCGTCTGCAGGCGGGCACCGTCAACATCAACGAGGCCTACGCCGCCGCCTGGGCGTCGGTCGACGCACCGATGGGTGGCATGAAGGCCTCCGGCCTCGGACGCCGGCACGGCGAGCACGGAATCCTGAAATACACTGAACCGCAAACGATTGCAGTAGAGCGCCTGCTGCCGGTTGGTGCGCCACCCTGGCTCAGCCCCGGCCGCTATGCGCGCATCATGACCACTGGGCTGCGGGCGCTGCGGCGAATGCCCGGGGTCAAATAGGAGAAGACGCGACGTCTCACCAATTCGACTACGACGTTGCGGTCGTCGGCTCGGGCTTCGGCGGCTCGGTGGCGGCGCTGCGGCTTACCGAAAAGGGCTATGCGGTGTTCCCGCACATGCGCCATCAGCGTTGCGGCTGAACCGATTCGAACAGAACGGGGAGGCCTGAATATGACGACGAATAGGAGACCGAGATGACAACGACGAAAACTGACGGCGGGGTTGAGAACAGGCGAGCGGAGCGGGGTTGGCTCGCCCAACTGGTCTCGCGCCGCGCCACCGGCGGACCCTCGCTCGACGGACCCAACGAGCTGTTCATGCGCTACGCGCAGAATCCCATCTGGAACTTCCTGTGCGACCACTACTTTCGGCCGCAAGGGATTTGTGCGTCAGGCCATTCGCTCCGGAGTCCCGATCGTCCCGGTGGCGACGGTGGGCGGCCACGACACCGTCTTCGTGCTCTCCGAAGGCCGGTTCCTCGCCCGCCGGACCGGTCTGGGCAAGCGGCTGCGCGGCGCGACGGCGCCGATCATCGCGGGCTTCCCGTTCCCGCTCGCCATCGAAATCCTGCCAGCACACCTACCGCTGCCGGCCAAGATCCGCACCGAGTTCCTGGACCCGATCCGGGTCGACACCGACCCGGCGCGCGCCGACGATACCGACTATGTCGACAAGGTGTACCGGGAGGTCGAGGGCGCGATCCAGGAAGGCATGGATCGCCTGGCCAAGCGCCGTAGCTTCCCGGTGCTGGGGTAAGCAGGGGTCGACGACTTCGAGAATCTTAAATCACTTGTTCACTGTGGTTTCAACGATTTCGACGCGTTATACCTAGACGATTCGACGCGTTATGCCGAGACGACCGGCTAGGATGGCCAGTCGTGGTAAGTCGGTCGGAGGTGCGGAATGTCTTTCTTGATCGCGACGCCCGAGATTTTGTCGGCGGCGGCTACGGATTTGGCGGCGCTTGGTTCGATGCTAAGCGCGGCCAACGCGGCGGCAGCAACCGCGACGACGGGCGTGCTGCCCGCGGCATTTGATGAAGTGTCGGCGGCGATCGCAGCGCTGTTCGGTGCGCACGGCCAGACATATCAGGCGCTTGGCGCCCAGGCTTTGACGTTTCAGGAGCGGTTCGTCCGGCTCTTGGGCGACGGTGCGAGCATGTATGCCACCGCCGAGGCCAATATCGTGCAGGCCCTGACGAGTGCGGCCCCTGGCTCCGCCCAGGCGATCGTGCCAGCCACCGTGTTGCAGTCGATTGAGGCGGCCGCCGCGGACCCGCCGCACATCAACTTGGGTCCGCTGAACACCGGGACCTTGAACCTGGGTCTCGGGAATATCGGAAACGTCAACCTGGGCAGCGGAAACAGGGGAGGCGTTGTCAACGGGACCACTCTTCTCGGCAACAACAACCTGGGTAGCGGAAACCTCGGCAGCGGCAACACCGGCTTGGGGAACGACGGCGGCAATAACATCGGCATCGCCAACACCGGCACCGGGAACATCGGCTTCGCCAACACCGGCAATAACAACATCGGCATCGCCAACACCGGCACCGGGAACATCGGCTTTTGGAACACCGGCATCTTCAACACCGGCATCGGGTGGTTCGGTACCTCCAACACCGGCACCATGACGCCGCTGGACTCGGGTACCCACAACGAAGGCTTGTTCAACTCGGGCGACAAGAACGTCGGTTTCTTCAACTCGGGAGATACCTCCACTAGCCCAGTGGTCGACTCCCCGCTCTCCGGCGGCCACAACTTCGGTCTCTTCAACTCGGGCGGCGGATTCTTTTCCCCCACCAACCCCCCCACCCCTGGAGCCGGACCCCTCCCCCCCACGGGCACCGGCCATAACTTCGGCTTGTTCAACTCCGGCTTCAACAACTGGGGCATGTTGAACTCGGGCTTCACCAACACCGGCATGGGGAACACCGGCTCGCTCAACACCGGGTCGTGGAACGCGGGCACCTTCAACACCGGCTCCTTCAACCCGGGGAACATCAACACCGGTCTCTTCAACTCCCTCAACCTGAACACGGGCCTCGCCAACCTTGGCTTCGACGATGGCACGGGCAACTCGGGCTTCGGGAACACCGGCATCGGTAGCTCGGGCTTCTTTAACTCAGGCAACGGCAACACGGGTCTCTTCAACTCGGGCGGCGGTTCCAACTCGGGCTACTTCAACAGAGGTACCGGACAGTCGTGTTTCTTCAACATCCACTCATTTTTCTGGCTGACACCTTTAGATCCGGGTTACGGCTAATGCAATAGACGTTGTCAGGCATCCCTTTGGACACGCTGCCGCCGACGCCACACGGGCTGATCGGGCAAGGGGGGAAAGCGGTCAAATTTGTGCTGAACCGGGGAGGTAGGGGGTGTCTTTCTTATCGCAGCAGCGGAGCTAATCGCCAACACCGCAACGGATTTGGCGAACATTAGTTCGACGACCGGTTCGGGCAACAGCGCGGCGGTCGCAGCGTCCACGGGTGTACTGCCCGCGGCCGCAGACGAAGTTTTCGCGTAAATTGCCGCGCTGTTTTCCTCGCATGCCGTGGGCTACCGACAGCTGAGCGCGCAGGCGGCAGCGTTTCACCACGAGATAAAGAAGGACCGATGGCGTTCATCGCGATGCTCAGAGGAGCGTCTGAGTGATGTCGCACTACAACAACATCGCCGGCCTTGTCAGCAAGATTCGCAACGCCCGCTATGGCGAGATGGTCAATTACATAGAAACGCTTATCGATTCGGGTGATTAGCGTAACTTCACCACCCCGGTCGGGACACGTTTCCGGTTCCGGGAGTGCGAGTTCGACTACTTCCTGCTGGCGATGGAAGTTGACCCGACCCTAGTGCGGCACGCGTACCTGTATGCGACTGGTGTGGAAGGTTTGGCGGCCAAGCAGATTCGATTGGCTGATATCACGGGTCGTGGGAAGAAGGCCGATGAACGTTGGCGGCGTCATTGGCGGCAGGTGGCTGACGACCTGGACGCTGACCCATCGGGTGCTGCGGCACGGATTCGGGCTGCCCAAGACAAGGAAAGCAGTTGGTTCGTTACCGGTCGTACGGGCAAGTTAGCGGCTGACCCCAAGCATCGGCGCGATGCCGAGCAGGGTAAGCCGGTGCGCCGTGATGCCACCAGGAAACGCTGGTCGGTCGAATTGGGTCAAGAAGGGTCAGCGGTGGAGGCGATCGCTCGGAAACTGTTGGCTGATCCGCAGTTGGCCGAGGCCGTCCACGAGAAGCTGCGCTCGTCCAGGAGTCGCGCCTGACTTCCACATCGTTGCTTAGCAGTGTGGTTTTGGAACGTACTTCAACGGTTCATGGTCAACCACGAACCAACACGTACGGGCACCCCGAAAAGCTCTTACGTCACGAGGATGATGACCACGAGTGGTAGCAGCCTATCTCTCAGCGCTTGTACTGTGACGCCGCCGTCGGCAGCGTCATGGGGCGGACATATCCGCCGATCAGCGTGCGATGCCACCATGCCCGATCTCGGCGCAGCTCGGCCAGTGTGGTGAACCGGTACTGGTAGAGCTGCGCGCGCACATAACGCGGCGGGGAATCCGGAAAGGGGTTGTGTCGCAACAGGCGCAGTGTCGGCCGATCGTTGCGCAACAGCCGCTGCAGGAACGGTCGCAGCCACGGCTCCGCGTAGCCGGGCGAGATGGCGGCGAACCACATCAGCCAGTCCAGGCGTAGGTGGTACGGCGCCCATTGTCGGGGCAGCCGGCGCACCGCACCGGGCTTGCCCTTGAATTCGTATTCTTTCCAGAGGGTCTGCGGGGTGAGCCGCTCGTCCTCGGTGCCTTCGATCACCACTTCTCGGCGGACGCGGCCGATGCTGCCGAAGGCGCCGTACGTGTTGACAAGGTGAAACGAGTTGAAAGACATGTTCATTCGCTGATGCGACGAAAGCATATTGCGCACCGGCCAGTAGGTCATGAACAGCACCGCACCGCTGAACGCGATCACCAACCCGGCGAACCACACGGGCGGCGCCGGCCACACCGGATGCGCGGGTGCCCCGAAGAGCGTCGCCAACGAAGAGTCGTCGATGGCGCTGAACGCCAACATAATCGTCACCCAATTGAGCCAGGCGAAGTTGCCGGATACCACCAACCACAGTTGGGTGATCACGACGATGCCCCCGGCCACGCCGGCCACCGGCTGCGGCGCGAACAACCCGAACGGCACGATGAGCTGGGCGAAAT
>Ga0306924_10003998_pt1 | contig 14312 bp, 12 predicted proteins | sample sta12Can44000111_FD_203756 | JGI IMG/M metagenome (GOLD analysis project Ga0306924, IMG submission 203756) | Lab enrichment of tropical soil microbial communities from Luquillo Experimental Forest, Puerto Rico - statanox.12C.anox.44.000.111 (v2)... | ecosystem: Environmental > Terrestrial >... | reverse complement strand
CAAAGAGGCCGTCCAAGACAAGCAAATGAATTTCTTGCAGCTGGACCGGTACATCCGCGATCTGCAGCAGAGCGGTTTCGATACGCTCAAGCTGCAGGTGCAGCTCTACCGCAAGTTTTCCGTTCCGCTATTCGCCCTGATCATGGCCTTGATTGCGATACCCTTTGGCTTCCTGGTAGGCCGGCGTGGCGCCATGACTGGGATCGGAGTCAGTATCGGGATCGCGCTCGCCTACTGGGGGACGGGTATCCTGTTCGAGAAACTCGGCGACGTCAACCTGCTTCCGCCATCGATGGCCGCCTGGTCGCCCAACGCGGTGTTCTCGCTGGCAGGCTTATATTTGCTGTCGCGGTTGCGCAGCTAGGTGTGATTGCGCGCGGCTCGAGCAGCTCAAGGGCGTGATGGCGGATGGCCTATCGAATTCTTACGCGTGACGAACATTTTCAAAACCGGGGGCCGAAGCGCATCTTGGCTCTCGACGGAGGCGGCCTGCGAGGCATCCTGACGCTGGGGTTTCTGCGACGGATTGAGACGGTGCTGAGAATGCGGCACGCCAAAGATCCAGGCTTTCGCCTGTGCCACTACTTCGACCTCATCGCCGGAACGTCAACGGGCGCCATCATCGCAGCCGCACTCGCACTTGGCATGACCGTGGCGGAGGTGATCGGACACTATCAGAAACTTGGACGCGAAGTATTCTTGAAGGGCTGGTTTCGAGAGGGTATCGTGCGCGCCCGGTACGACGAGAACAAACTCACCGCACACCTAAAGCGGGTGTTTGGAAAAGACCGCACGCTCGGGGACGAGTCGCTAGTGACTGGTTTGCTTGTGATGACCAAACGACTTGATACGGGAAGCCCATGGCCGCTCGGCAACAATCCGCGCGGCCGATACTTCAAGGCGGAGCAACGAGACACCTGGATCTCGAACGGAGACTTTCCGCTGTGGAAGGTGGTACGTGCGTCAACCGCGGCTCCGTCGTATTTCGATCCCGAGCCCATCACCATCGCGTCCGAGAAGGGCAAGAAAGCCGTCATCGGCACGTTTGTGGACGGCGGAGTAAGCCCGTTCAACAACCCGTCCTTTCAGGCATTCTTGTACGTGACGCTTTCCGGTTACCACGTCCAGTGGGGGACGGGAGCGGAACAGCTACTGCTCGTGTCGGCCGGAACTGGCGCCTCCGATCCCGGCCGGACGCCCGCGAACATAGCCGCCGAGGGAGCCGTCAAGGCGTTGCTCAGCCTCATGGACGATTGTGCTGCCCTGGTAGAGACCCTGATGCAGTGGATGTCGGCGAGCCCGACCGCTCGGGAGATTGACCGCGAGATCGGCGACCTGCGCTCCGATCTGGTGGCGGGCACTTCGTTGCTGTCGTACCTGCGGTATAACGTCATGCTTTCGCAAAAGGAGGTGGAGGAGTTGTGCCCGGGACTCTCGACCAAGCAAATCGCGTCATTGCGCGAAATGGACAATCCCGACAATCTCGATGTTCTGCTCGATTTGGGAGAGGCCGCTGCGGAGCGGAAGGTCAGGGACGGCGATTTCCCGGCGACCTTCGATCTGCAGATCTAGGATGGAAGATGAGCAGTCGGCTGAAATACGTGAAGCGCGCCACCGCGGCGGTTGTGGCCGTGCCGCTGGAGCTGGAGACGGATGGATTTACGTATGAGAAGTGGGGCAGCGTCCAGCGATGCAAAGCGGGAGACTGGGTGGTCAACAACGGTGGCGACATCTACACAGTGGATCGCCAAACCTTCGAGCGCACGTACCGCCAGGTGGGCGCCGGCACGTACGCGAAGGTCACCCCGGTGTGGGCGGAGGTGGCGCGGGAGCCAGGTTCCATCTCAACGAAGGAAGGCGTGACGCATTATCGCGGTGGGGATTACTTAGTGTTCAATGAAGAACAGGGCGGTGACGCGTACGCAGTCTCGGCAGAAAAATTCGAAGCGATGTACGAGCGAGTGGAATAGGATTGAGTGGTCAGCCCTGGCGTTAGGTCAAGGTTTGTTAGACCGAAGGGCGGTTCTCGCCGACGATCCGGTACCACTAGCTGTCTATCCGGCCAAGTGCCGAATCGCGCGTGACTTGGGGGCAATCGCGAGAGCGTCGCTTGGGCGAACAAGGGCGCCTCTATTGTACTGTCTCGCCAGGCAAACCCGCCCAACGGTGCCGTGAAGAGCGTGGCGGTGATCCGGTCCGGTAGTCTTGGGTGTATAGTGGCAGCCGGGAGGCATTTGGCCCGTGAACATCTTCATGACCGCGATCGTCTTGGCTTCGTTCGTGACGCCCCTCACAGCGCAGTGGGCGCAATATCGCACGCCCGGCATCCCGCGCACCGCCGAGGGGAAACCGAACCTCGACGCCCCGGCACCGCGTACTGCCGATGGCCACCCCGACCTGACGGGTCTATGGGAAACGATTGGGGCAGGCGGCAATATAGGAGAACGCAGTCTCGGGGATCTCAGGCCCGCCGACGTTCAACCGTGGGCGCAAGAGTCGGTGAACGAGCGCGCCGAGAACTTCGGCACCGACAACCCGCATTACCGATGTCTGCCGCAGGGTCCGGTCTACAGCACGCTCGGAGGTATGAAGAGGTTCGTCCAGACTCCCGCGATGATCGCCATCCTCGACGACGATCTGACTTTCCGTCAGATCCACATGGACGGGCGAGCCCTGGAGACTGATCCCAATCCGAGCTGGATGGGATATTCGGTGGGCCACTGGGACGGAGACACGCTGGTGGTAGAGAGTTTTGGATACAACGACCGAACGTGGCTCGTGGGCGGCTATCCCCATACGGAGAAGTTACGCATGACGGAGCGCCTTCGCCGCCCCGATTTCGGCCACCTGGAACTGGCGGTGACGTTCCAAGATCCCGGGGCGTATTCCAAGGCTTGGACCGTTCCCCTCCGCGCGCAGCTGGCCGCCGACACGGAGCTGCTCGAATCGGTCTGCAATGAAAATCCCGACAATGGGCAACAGCACTGGGTCGGCAAGGCCTCCGACGCAGAGAGAGCGAAGGTGAACGTTGCTGCCGAAATACTAGCGAAATATACGGGCGTCTACAGAGGGCAGTACCTACGGGGTCCCCGCACGGTCGAGGTTAGCCTTTCCGGCGATTCCCTGTCCGTCGCGGTGAACGGAGGGCCGAAACGGCCTCTCATTCCGCAATCGGAGACCAGATTTTCGGGTACTGGGCTCTCCTACGAGTTCATCCGGGATGGCCGTGGCATGGCCACCGACGTTGTGGAAGGTCATGTGTCCGGCGACTACAAATTCGCACGCCAGAAGTAGCATTCGCTAGCCGCGGTGGGGGTGGATAACAGGCTTTTGGAAGATTACAGATCGGACCTATAGATCCTGACGCCCTAGGTTTACCAATCGGTCGACTCCTAGATCTCTAGATGAGAGCGGCAACCCAGAAGTAGCCGCTTTGAAGCGCGCACCCCATTGCCAGAGCCGCGGAAAGGCGACGCCCAACTAAGAGGGATCGCGCGGGGCCCCAGCATGATACACGTGTGTATTAGTTATAAGGAGTTGCTGCGAGTGTGGCGAACCCGCTCGAATCCACTCGATTTCGATCCAGACCAGGGGATCAGCGACGGGCACAAACGGCAAGAGGTGCTGTATCTAAACCTTCGGGCGTTCGGAACCCTTGTTGTTCTCTCGAGCAGCCAGGCGCGAATTCTCGATGGGCGTAAAGCTCTTAGGCCTCCCGATCTTTCCCTTTTGCTGATCTCGAACCCCGCGTCTTCGGTTTTCTAGCTAGCGCCGCTTGGAGCGCTCCTCTGCAATCGAGTGAGACCTTCGCCCCGAGCGATCTGCAGGCTTCTGGCCAAGCTCGACCTGTCCGTCATCGTCATTACGAATGTGAGTACAAAAGCTAATTGGCCTTAGCGGGCAGTCCTTCTACGCTCGTGACCACGGTCTCATTGAGGCGCAGTTCGAAACGGCCATCATCGCCCGAGCCGGTCACCGCGGCCCCGGTCTCCGAGGCGATCTTCATCTGTTTCCACTTCTTCGCCAGCACCTGCCGGTATAACTCCAAATAGCGGCGCGCCATCTCGGGGCTGTCCCATTCGACCGCGTACAGCAGGACGACGCGAGCCGCCTTCTTGTTCTCGAGCAACTCATAGACCGAACCGCGCCAGTGCGGGCCGATCTCGCCGGCCTCACGCTTGCTCGTATATTGTTCGAGCAAAACCTCGTGGTCGAGCTCGCCCAGGCTGCCGCCGATCAAGGCTTTGAAGCCGCGAGGCAGCTTGGGGTCCGGGAGTGGGGGCAGAACCGGCTTGGCTTGCTCGAAATATTTTTCCGGATGCAGAATCTGCTGTGTGGAAACCGGCGGCCGCCGGAAGACCGCTGCGAATCCTTCGTTGCCGTCGTGCTCGATGACGGCCTGCTGAAACAGCAAGCCCTGCGTGTAGGGGAAGACCAGGGTTTGCCGCAGGTACAGCGGAGCGCTGTCGAAAACCGGAAATTGTCCGGAGCTGTTGCCTAAGGCGCTCATCATCCGCACCAGCGCAGGCGACGTTTTCAACGATTGGCCGGCCTTGCGCGCCAGATACTCGGACATCAACCAAGTGGCCTGACCCTCCATGATGGCCAGGCGGGCAATGGCCCCATCGTCGCTTTTGCGGCCCTGGCGGATGAATTTGGCAAGGTTGAAATTCTGATCGGCGATGGCGTGCGAAAGTTCATGGGCCAATACCGGCAATTCGGTTTCCGGCGACGCCGTCTCCGTCACAAAAAGTTTTTTCTTGTCGTAATCGTAGAACGCGGCGGCCTGTTCGGTGAGCAGGTCGATCGTAGTCTGCTCTAGTTTGAACTCGGGCGGTGCGAAACCGAACTTCTTCAGGGTCAGCTCCTCGGCGCGGATCTCCTCCGGCGTGGTCGCCTCCTTGACCCGCTTCTTGAGAAACTCGTTGACCTTCTCCTTGCTGATCAGATCGCAAGGAACCGGGCGGCGGAGCTTCAATCCGGAGATAACCGCCAGTTCCGACGCAATGCCGCCGGCCTGTCCGCACAGTTCGCTCGCGTGCGGTGAGCTGGCTCGAGCCGCTGTGCTCCAGGTCACCAACAAGGCCGCAGCCAGACCCGCCGGTGCTGCTCTAAATTGCAACAGAACGCCTCCGGTTGGCCAGGCCGAACACGGCGGCCGAGGCGATCGCCAGCGCGCCTCCCAGCACCGTAGTCGCCGGCGCGCCGAAACGCCCGGCCAGCGCCCCCGCAGCCAGGCTGCCGAACGGCCCCAGTCCGACGATCGTCATGCTGTACATGGACATGATGCGGCCGCGGTATTCATCCAGGATCAGGGTCTGGATCGTGGTATTGGCCGACGCCATCTGCCGAAATACACTGTAGCCGATGAGCGGCATGATGACCACGGAAAGTGCATACGAGGGCGACAGCGCGAAGGCGATCGTGGCCGCGCCCATGACCATTCCGCTGTAGGCGATGATCGGTTGCAGATTCATGCTTTGCGCCCTGCGGGCCAACCCCAGCGTGCCGATCACCGCTCCCACGCCCATCGCCGCCAATAGAAACCCGAGTCCCCGCGAGCCGCGATGAAAAATCTGATCGGCAAAGACCGGCGCCAGAACTAAGACCGGCATATTGGCGAACGTGGCCGCCGCCATCACCGTGAGCACGCGACGCACGTCGCTGTGATGCCGCGCGTAGCGGAAACCGTCCACCAGGTGGCTCCAGGGCGACGCTGCCGCTTTACGCTTGAACGGCGCCAGACGCATGGCCAGCAGGCTCCCGATCACCGCCAGAAAGCTGACGCCATTCAGCAAGAAGCACACCCCTTCGCCCAGCCACGCCACCAGCAACCCCGCCACTCCCGGTCCCACGCTGCGCGCCGCGTTGAACACCGCGGAATTCAGCGAAATGGCACTCAGCAGGTCGTCTTTACTGGTCATCTGAATCAGCAGCGACTGCCGCCCGGGCATGTCGAAGGCGTTGATTGCGCCGAGCACCACTGCCAGCGCCAGGATGTGCCACACTTGGACCAGTCCGGTCAGCGTCAGTGCGGCCAGCACGAACGCCAGCACCATGGAGAGGGTCTGGGTGAGGATCACCAGCTTGTGGCGCGAGAAACGGTCGGCGGCCAAACCCCCCAGGGGTCCGAGAGCGAAGACCGCGATTTGGGAGCAGAACAGGGCGGTGCCGAGCAGGAGTTCGGAGTGCGTCAGCCGGTAGACTAGCCAGCTCTGCGCAACATTCTGCATCCACGTGCCGATGAGCGAGACCCCTTGCCCCCCCAAAAACAGACGGAAGTTGCGGTGCCGCAAAGCCCGGAACGCCGGGGCACCGCTAGAGGCGGATGTCTCGGTGAGAATCCCGGCCGCTGGCAGGGGAGTGACATCTGGCTCTGGCGTGGTCCCTGAAGGTGACATCCGCTCCTTTCAGAATACGGCGCGGTACAATGGGAGATCAAATTGCGGCGGATCGATAGGAGGGATTGTCTTGGCGGAAGATAAAACTTACAAAGCCGAGTATTTGGGGAGTGGAACTTTTGTCATTAGCAAGCCGAAGCGGAAGAAGACCAAAATCCGCCAGTCCAAGCTGAGGAACCCCGAACGCGGCTCCCGGAAGTGATCAGCGTCTTGTCCGGCGGCCTGCCTGCATGATGCGAAACAGCCCTTCCAAAGCAACCTTTTGAATCAGAAACGCACCCGCCAGACTCCCCAACAAGGCGCCCCCGAGCACTAACGTTTCCATTGAAGTCCTCTCTTACGGATAGGACTTGCAATTCGACTGCCAGGATTCCTAGCAGGGCTAGAATGAGGGGAACCCGGCGGTGGGGGGGAGTGGGAACGCCCATGCCAGCACCGATGGTGTCGCTCGAAGCGAGAGAGGTCCAACGTGGTGTTGGAGAGTTCCCTCTCTCGATTCACGATCGCTAGGGGGGCGGGGCCCGCCCCTTTTTTCCTCACCCGCAACCGGTTGAGATTTCGAGCAAGAGAAAAATTGCACATCTCAGGCGATTCCCTGATTCATTCGCAGGCTTGGGCGGAAAATAGACTGGCGCGATTCAGGGCAACCCACGGTGGCCGCCGGCCGTCTAGTGACTTTCGGCCTCCCGCCCGGGCGGGGATCTCGGCCCACCGCACGCATATGAGGCGGCACGCAAATGGCTGCGGATTCGGCGAGGCTCCTGGTATAATCGAAGGTCCTAAGCCGCATAGACTCATGCCTCTCAAGCATTTTGCCCGCAATGACGGTGTGGAAGGAAAGATCTTCTTGCTCAAACCCCGGGGCTTTTGTGCGGGCGTGGTGCGGGCGATCGATGTGGTGAAGATAGCGCTCGATCTCTATGGTCCTCCCGTGTACGTGCGCAAGGAGATTGTGCATAACAAGCACGTCGTCGACGAACTCCGCAACGCCGGAGCGATCTTTGTGGAGGAACTGGATGAAGTGCCGGCCGGCGCGCGCGCCATCTTCAGCGCGCACGGAGTGGCTCCTACCGTGCGAAGCGACGCCAAGCAGCGCCATCTCGAGATCATTGATGCCACCTGTCCGCTGGTCACCAAAGTGCACCTGGAGGCCGTCAAATTCGCCCGCGAGGGCTACAGCATTGTGCTCATCGGGCACAAAGATCATGACGAGGTAATCGGCACCCTAGGCGAGGTTCCCCAGTGCAGCTACCTGGTGGAAACGGTAGAGGACGTAGACCGGCTGGAAGTACCAGATCCCAAGCGCGTCCGCTACCTCACCCAGACCACTCTCAGCCTGACGGAGACGCGCGAGATCGTTCTTCGCCTGAAAGAACGCTTTCCGCACATTCAGGGTCCGCCCGCGCAAGATATCTGTTACGCGACGGAGAATCGCCAGATGGCTGTAAAAGCGATCTCGGAGGCGATCGATCTGCTGCTGGTGGTTGGTTCGCAAAACAGCTCGAATTCGAAGCGCTTGGTGGAAGTGGGCGACAACGTGGGCGTCCGATCCTACCTGGTCAACGATTGCAGCGAGGTGAAAACTGTCTGGCTCGAAGGCGTCCGCAATGTCGGGGTCACGGCGGGAGCCTCGGCGCCGGAACACCTGGTAGAAGAGTTGGTGGAGTTTTTGCACGAACGCGGGTTCCGCCGAATGGAAGAAATCGAAATGGTGGATGAAGACGTGCGTTTCTCCTTGCCCGCCGAACTGACCATCTCGCTTCGATGAGCGCACCGGCACCAGTTCGGAGCTCTCAGGAAACCGCGGTGCGGCGCGCGATGGACCGCGCGGCCGGCCATCTGGTCGGCTTGCAGGCGCGCGATGGGCACTGGTGCGCGGAACTGACCGCCGACAGCACGCTGGAATCCGATTTCATCCTCTTTCAACTTTGGCTCTACCCGCCGAATAATGGGAGGTGGGAGCCAAAGACCCGACCGCTTATCGACAAAGCCGCGCGCGCGATCCTCGACCGCCAACTCCCCGACGGCGGCTTCAGCATCTACGTCCACGGGCCGTCGGAGGTGAGTGCATCGGTTAAAGCGTATGTCGCGCTGCGGCTGGCCGGCCTGGCGCCCGGAGATTTCCGCCTGGTTCGCCTGCGCGAGTGCATTCTGGCGTTGGGCGGAGTTCAAGCGGCCAACAGCTACGTCAAGATCAATCTCAGCTTGTTCGGTCTGTATCCGCGGGAGCACTGCCCCAGCATTCCGCCCGAAGTAGCGCTGTTGCCGTTCGATTTTCTCTACCAGATGTCCTCATGGACGAGGGCCATCGTGATCTCGCTTTCGCTGGTTCACGCGGCGGATCCGCGGCGACCCGTGCCCGCCGGCTTTGACTTGAACGAGCTATGGCTCGCCGGCGTGAATCCCGCGTTCCCGAGAGACGAGCCGGCGCTGACGTGGCGCAATGCCTTCCTGGCCTTGGACCGCCTCCTGAAATGGTGGGAACGGCATGGTTTCAAGTCCGTGCGCCGAAAGGCGGTGGAGCGGGCCAAGGATTGGATGATCGAGCGGTTGAATGACTCCGACGGATTGGGCGCCATCTACCCTCCCATGATGTATTCGGTCATGGCGCTGGATGTGCTCGGTTACGCCCCGGATCATCCGTTGCGCGTCGAGGCCCTGCGCCAGTTCAACAGCCTGATGGTCGATGACGGGGAGCGTTTCTTTTTCCAGCCGTGCTTCTCACCGGTGTGGGACACCGCCATCGCCGCCTATGCCTTGAGGCAGGCCGATTGCGGCCGCGAGGCGCTCCCGCGCGCGGCCGACTGGCTGCTAGCTCGCGAAATCCGGCGCAAAGGCGACTGGTCCGTCAAGCGCCCCCATACAGAACCCTCCGGCTGGGCCTTCGAATATGCCAACGCGTTTTATCCCGATATTGACGACACGGCCATGGTGATGCTCGCTTTGAGCCAGTCCTCGGCGAGCAACGGCGTCGCGCAGAAGGCTTGTCAGCGCCGGGCGCTCGAGTGGCTCGTGGCCATGCAGTCGAGCGACGGCGGCTGGGCAGCGTTTGATGCCGACAACAACTGGGAGTTTCTCCGTCACGTCCCGTTCGCCGACCACAACGCGATGCTCGACCCGGCCTGCCCGGATATCACTGGCCGCGTACTGGAGGCGCTGGCCGCCCACGGTGTCGACCGCCATCATCCGGCCGTGCGCCGGGGAGTCGATTGGCTCGTGCGCCATCAGGAGGCGGATGGAAGCTGGTACGGGCGCTGGGGCGTGGCCTACCTCTATGGAACCTGTTTCGCCCTCCGCGGTCTGGCCGCTTCCGGGGAGAACGACCGCGAGGCGCACGTTCTGCGCGCCGGTGAGTGGCTGCGCTCCATCCAGAACGCCGATGGCGGTTGGGGCGAAAGCTGCGCCAGCTATGACAACCGCGTCTTCACGGCCGGTTCCAGCACTCCGTCGCAGACCGCCTGGGCGCTGCTCGGGTTGGTGGCCGGCGGCGACGCCTCGAGCCTAAGTGTGCGGCAGGGGATCGAGTACCTCATCGAAACCCAGAATCCCGATGGAAGCTGGGACGAAGAGTCGGCCACCGGAACCGGTTTTCCCAGGGTTTTCTACTTGAACTATCACCTGTACAAGGACTATTTCCCGCTGTTGGCGCTGGCTTCGCTCGCGAAACCTGAGCAGCGCCTGAACGGATAGACCATCATGAAGTTTCGACTCGCCATGACGGCCGGCCTGGCCGGATACATCTTCAAGAACAAGATCCGCCCGCGTCCGGAGTGGCAGAAGAATGTCGCGCCCGAGGCCAGCGCGGCCAACCCGTTCCGTATCCTGCCGGCCAAGAGCGGGGAGAAGCGGCAGCCGCACCCCATGATCAACAAACGCTTCCCCATCGTGCTCATGCTGGAACCGCTGCACGCCTGCAACCTGACCTGCACAGGCTGCGGCCGGATTCGCGAGTACGAAAGCACCATCACCGAGCGGGTGCCTCTTGAAGAGTGCCTGGCGGCGGTGGACGAATGCGGCGCTCCGGTGGTCTCGATCTGCGGCGGCGAACCGATGATGTATCCGCAGATCGGCGAGCTGGTCGCGGCAATCCTGGCGCGCAACCGGCATATCTATCTCTGCACCAACGGCATGTTTATCCGCAAACGCTTGAAGGAGTTCCAGCCGGACAAGCGTTTCTATTTCAACGTGCACCTGGATGGGATGGAGCACAACCACGATATCGCCGTCGAAAAGGAAGGGGTCTTCCGCGAGGCCATCGAGGGCATTAAGCGCGCCAAGTCTGCCGGTTTCCAGGTCTGCACCAACACCACGGTTTACAAAGAGACCGACATGGGCGAGATCGAGGAGTTGTTTGAATACCTGAAACAGTTCAACGTGGACGGCCATCAGATCGCGCCTGCTTACGGCTACTCTTCGGTAAACGATCGCGAGATTTTTCTCACACGCGACGATATCCGCGAAAAATTCAAGGATTTCGACCGCGTCGCCCGCAAATACCCCGTGCGCGAAACGCCGCTTTACGTGGATTTCTTAAGAGGCGAGAAGGATCTGCCCTGCACCGCCTGGGGCAACCCCACGTATAACGTGAAAGGGTGGAAGGGGCCCTGCTACCTGATCACGGACGGGCACTACAAGACCTTCGAAGAATTGATGACGGCGACGCCGTGGGAAAGCTATGGTCACGGCAATGATCCTCGCTGCGAACACTGCATGGTGCATTGCGGCTACGAGCCTTCCGCCGCTTTCGGCATCAACGCCGGCGTCGCAGACAACCTGAAGATGCTCGCGTGGGTGCTGCGTTAGCCCGACAGAGCGGGTTCGCCCGATGAAGCCCGCGCTGGTCACGGGCGCCTCCGGGTTTTTGGGATGGCACGTCGCTCATCTGCTCGTGGAACGCGGGTATTCGGTTCGCGCGCTGCTGCGTCCGGGCCGCCGGCTTTCGGAGCTTGACGCGGAAACGGTGACCGGCGACTTGCGTGACCGGGACTCGATCGAGCGGGCGGTAGCCGGATGCGGCCTGGTGTTTCACGTGGCCGCCGATTACCGCCTGTGGGCCAGGGACCCGGGCGAGCTGTACCGCTCGAATGTGGACGGCACACGCCATCTTCTCGAGGCCGCCCGGCGTGAAGGCGTAGACCGCGTGGTCTACACCAGCACGGTGGGGTGTATCGGGATCCCGGACGAGGGACTAGGCGACGAGGACACTTCGGTGTCGCTCGAGGATATGGCCGGCGCCTACAAGCGCTCGAAGTTTTTGGCTGAGCAAGTCGCGCTCGAGTTCGCGCGCGAGGGATTGCCGGTGGTGATTGTCAACCCCACAGCCCCGGTCGGCGATCACGATGTCAAGCCTACTCCCACTGGCCAGATTGTCCTCGATTTTCTGGAAGGTAAAATCCCGGCGTTCATCGACACGGGGTTGAACATCGTCGATGCACGCGACGCCGCCAAAGGCCACCTGCTCGCCTGCGAGCGGGGCCGGCCGGGCGAGCGGTATATTCTCGGGTCCGAGAATCTGACGCTGGCCGAGACTCTCGCGCTCCTGGCTCGGATGGCGGGACGCAAGGCGCCCGCGCTGCGGCTCCCCTACGCGGTCGCATACTGCGCAGGGGTCTGCAGCACGGCTTGGGCGCAAGTCACCGGCAGGCGGCCGCGGATACCGATTGACGCGGTTCGCATGGCGCGGAAGAAGATGTGGGTGACGCACGAAAAGGCCCGCCGGGAACTGGGCTTTACTCCCGGTCCGGCGGAGGAGGCGCTGCGGCGCGCGGTGGAGTGGTTCGGCGGGGCCTGGCGCGCCTTGGCTCGCTTACCGGCTGCGTGATGAAACTTTTGCTGGTGGCATCGGATCCGATGGAATTTCGCGGCATCCTGACCGTCACGGCTCAGCCGAGGAAGGTTGACGTCGCTGTCGACTGGGCACGCTGCGGCGGAATCAATGGTCACGAGGTGCTCCTGGTCGCCAACGGCGTCGGGCGGAAACGGGCGGCAGCCGCGGTGGATGCCGCCCTGCCGAACTTCCCCGCAGACCGCGTGATCAGCACCGGGTTTTGTGGTGCGGTCGATCCGCAATTGGTGGCGGGGGGTGTGGTGGTGGGAACGTTGGTAGCTGCGGCCGGCCAGCGCTTCGGTGCGCTTGCTGTCGCCAGCCCGCGAGCGTTCGCCCTCGGGGTGGTTTGGACGGTCGATCAGGTGGCCCGCTCCGCCGAGGGGAAGCGCGCCTTGCGCGCTGCCGGCGGTAGCGTGGTCGAAATGGAAGCCGCCGGAGTCGCGGAGCGGGCCGAGGCGCTCCAGGTGCCGTTCTCGTGCGTGCGTGCGGTAACGGATCTTGCGGGTGAAGATATGGCGAATGATTTTGGCGCCGCCCTCCGTTTCGACGGCCACTTCGATACAATGCGTATTATTGGGGATGCGCTGCGCCATCCAGCCGCCCGACTTCCAGAACTGATCCGGCTGCAAAGACGTGGCGCGCGAGCTGCCCGGGCCCTTGGAGAATTTTTTGCCGACTGCCGATTCTGAGGTAAGCGCCATTCCCGCGACTATGCAGGCCGCGGTGTACCGCGGACGGGGCACGGTCAGCGTGGAAGAGATCCCGACACCGGCCATCGGTTCGGGCGAACTGCTGGTGCGCGTCGAAGCGTGCGGAATCTGTCACACCGACCTCAAGAAAATCGAGCACAATCTGCTGGATCCGCCCCGCATTTATGGACACGAGACCGCCGGCATCGTGGCGGCTGTGGGGGCGGGCGTGACGCGATTCGCGCCCGGCGACCGGGTGGTCGCGTTCCATCATATTCCCTGCCTGAACTGTTTCTACTGTGAGCGCAAGATTTACGCCCAGTGCCCGGTCTACAAAAAAGTGGGTATCACGGCCGGATTCGAGCCGGCCGGCGGCGGGTTTGCCCAATACGTCCGGGTCATGAGTTGGATCGTGGAACGGGGCGTGGAGAAGATCCCCGATGGCGTCTCCTTTGAACGCGCCACGTGGGTCGAGCCGCTGAACACTTGTTTGAAGGCCGTGGTGCAGTCGGATCCACAGCCCGGCGATCTGGTGCTGGTGATGGGACAGGGACCGATCGGTCTGATGTTCACCATGCTGGCCAACCGCAGCGGCGCGCGCGTCGCCGTTACCGACACCATCGAGGAACGCCTCGGGATCTCCGCGCGCTGTGGTGCGGGATTCACCTGGAACCCGCGCAAGGTGGACATCGCCGCCGAGACTCGGAAAATCACCGCGGGCAGGGGCGCCGACCTCGTGATGGTAGCGGCCTCGGTACCCGGAATCGTCGAGCAGGCCATCGCCTGTTCCCGTCCCGGTGCCCGGATCTTGCTGTTTGCCCAAACCTCGGTTACAGAACGTTTTGAAGCATCCGGAGCAGACCTCTGCGCGGAAGAGCGGACCCTGTTTGGCTGTTACAGCGCCTCGGTGGACCTACAGAAGGAGTCTACGGACCTGGTTTTCTACGGTGGCCTACCGTTAGAAGAATTGATTTCCCATCGTGTGCCCTTGGTTAAAATCCGTTCAGGTTTCGATTTGGCATTGCATCCTGGACCTAAATCGTTGAAAATAATCGTTCAGCCACAGAGGTGGTTATAGTGACTAGCCAGATGATGGCTGCCGTTCTTTACGGCAAGGAGCACTTGCAGGTAGAGGCGGTAGCTATTCCCACGATCGGTGACGGAGACCTCCTGGTCCGAGTGAAGGTGGCGCTGACCTGCGGGACCGACGTGAAGGTTTTCCGCCGCGGGTACCATGCTCGCATGATCGTGCCCCCCGCCGTATTCGGTCACGAACTGGCCGGCGATGTGGTCGCGGTAGGCCGAGATGTCCTCGGTTTCGAGCTCGGGCAGCGGGTGGTGGCGGCGAATTCCGCTCCTTGTAACGATTGTTTCTTCTGCCGCAAGGGTCTGGAG
>Ga0306924_10003996_pt1 | contig 14318 bp, 20 predicted proteins | sample sta12Can44000111_FD_203756 | JGI IMG/M metagenome (GOLD analysis project Ga0306924, IMG submission 203756) | Lab enrichment of tropical soil microbial communities from Luquillo Experimental Forest, Puerto Rico - statanox.12C.anox.44.000.111 (v2)... | ecosystem: Environmental > Terrestrial >... | reverse complement strand
GCGCCATCCGCGACAAGCATGTACCCCGCTACCTCGCCGAATTCGAGTACCGCTTTAATCGCCGATACGATCTCGCCGCCATGATGCCACGCCTCGGCTATGTCGCAGTCCGAACCCCGCCGATGCCATACCGCCTCCTCAAATTGGCTGAGGATCATGCGTAATCAGGAAAGCGTTTGGCAAATGCCGAAGCTGCGACATCTGTCTTGAAATCGACGGACAGGACGACATCATCTCCGTCCTGATCGTATTTGAATCTCACGGGCTCGTACCGGTTGCAATCGAGCCACTCACGGATCTCTACTAGCGCGGCAAAAAGCTCAACCCCGTTCAATATTATGATCGCATACATTTAGTGTTCCCATCGATTCCAGATCGGCACACCGCGTGGCAAGGGCCGCGCTCTCGCTGCTGCGTCCCTAAATGGGTGTGCCCATTAGGTTGAGCCACAGTGATAGCAACAGCTTCCCAATGGCCGTCTCGATTTTGTACTATCGTCCCTGCACTTTCTAGGCGTTTTAATGCCGCTTCGGTTCCTTCCGGAATGTAATCAATGGCTTTGGCGATCTGCTCTCTCGACATTGCTTTACCTGAAAAGGACAGTTCTTTTACTATCATTTGACGTATATCCCGGCGCTTTCCTCTAACGAATTTACCCATATTTACTTCGGCATCAGGGGTAATACTCAGTCCAAAAATCTCCATCGCTTCTCTAAAGCCTTCCTGCCTTGCTTTGATGAGCATCGCCTCTCGCACTTTTTCCTCGCTCACTGCCATCGCAGCCACTCGATCGGCTTCTAGCTTAGAAAGGAAAGCAGTTGCTTTTTCTATAGGAGTAGACATGCGCCGATTCTTCCATTCTTGATCAACGGGTTGTTGATTTGATCGAGGGTCTGTGCCGCTTGGGACATGGTCGGTAAGCTCGCCAGACAGTGCGTTCCTTAAGCGGCTCTTGTGCCAGCCTGGTCATGGTGCGCACCAAGATCCGGGCGCACGACGAGTTTCGCGGCCGGCATGGCCGCTGGGTCACGCAATACATAGCCGCGTCCCCAGACGGTCTCGATGTAGTGTTTACCGCCGGTCGCATGGGCAAGCTTTTTGCGCAGCTTACAGACAAAGACATCGATGATTTTGAGCTCTGGCTCGTCCATTCCGCCGTAAAGGTGGTTAAGGAACATCTCCTTCGTCAACGTGGTCCCTTTGCGCAGGCTGAGCAGCTCGAGGATGGCGTACTCTTTGCCGGTGAGGCGCACTGCCTGGTCGCCGACCGCGACGACGCGGGTGTCGAGGTTGACGAGAAGCTCACCGGTCTGGATCGTCGATTCGGAGTGGGCTTTGGAGCGCCGCACGATTGCCCGGACGCGTGCGATCAATTCGCGACGATCGAAGGGCTTGGTCAGGAAATCATCGGCGCCGAAACCGAGACCCTTGATCGTGTGGTCGAACTCGGCAAGATCCGAGACGATCAGGATCGGCGTCTGCAGACGCGCTGCGTGCAACCGTCGCAACACTTCGTGACCTTGGATTCCAGGACGGGTCAGATCGAGGAGAATGATGTCGTAATTGTGGAACTGGCCGATCTCCAGGCCGTCCTCGCCGAGATCGGTCGCATCGCAAATCAGGTCCTCTTCCGCCAGAGCCACCGTAATGCTGGCGGCGATAATTACATCAGCGTTGACAATAAGCGCGCGCATGGGAATTTCCAATTCTAAGCATCGATCCGTAACTGCACAGTATTCGGCGCTCGGTGTCGCCGCTGTGCCGGTCGACCCGGGGGAGCATCGCGATAAATCTGTAGTCGAGTGACGCGCAACCCCGGGATGCCGTGGGCCTCAATCGCACGCTGCCACGTGACAAACTCATCGATCGACAGCTCATAACAGCGGCAAACTTCATCCAGGCTCATGACGCCGTCGCGCACAGCGTGTACGATCATGGCCTTGCGCCGCGGGACCCATCTTTTTGTATCCGGCGACGGCAAGTGGACAGGAATTGCTTTCACCTCGTCTTTCAATGGGTCCTTAAACATTACGTTCTTCTCCATGCGGGTACCATTGTCTCCCAGTCGCCGCAGTGGTCGAGTGTTTCCGACCACATTGCAGTTGCCCAATTTGCCCTATTGACCTCGCCTCGCGGCAGGTGCTGGCGGTGAGAGGGCAGATCGCACCGCGGGCCGCGATCCCCTATTTTGCGAGGCTTAATCGGCTAATCGCACGTGAAGAGACCTAAGCCGCGTGCTTGTTAACCTCATTCCGCGTGAGCGGGGAGTTTCGGATCGGGAGCCGATATAAGGTGTAACCCTGCGTAACGCTAGGTAACAAACTCTGCGATGGGCCGCAACATTCAGTTACAGAATGCATGTTAGCCCGACCCGCCCGAGAGGCTGACCCTCCATATAGGAGTCAAAGAGCATTTAGCCGCAATATGGCGTACCATCACCTCAGAGGAACCCAATCGCGAATCGCTCCAACTGCGTCAATTCGTCTCACAGTGGACGATACGGCCAAGGCGCCGAGCCTGAGGGCGATCCACGGAACCTCGCTGCGGGTCGGCAGCCGCGCGAACTGCGCCTTTTCAGGCCTCTCCTCCCTGCGGACACACATGCGCGCAGACGCGCACGCGCGCGGGCGAAATTCGCCACGTGGCGTGACGTCGTGATACGACTCCCGGATCATGCCGGTTCGCCGCGAGGCCGGCGCCCGCGAGCGAACCGGCAGCGAGTCCTCGACGAACTCGCGCGCCGGCTCGAGGGCACTGGGAGGGCGAACAGTGCCGTAGCCGACTGACGTTCTGGAAAACGGGCGCGTGGGGAGGGTCGCGGAGAAATTGGACGCGGCCGCCGAAAATGCGGACGATTTTGAGAAAATAGGGTGCCCGAGCTTCGCCTTACCGCGATGCCAGCCTACACTGCGATGATCCGGTCTTTTCGTCGCAGAGATCAAGATCATGCTCGGCCTGCCGACCGGACTGATCGTTGAGCCGCCCTCCCTAACAGCAACCCGCAGGGGCAAGGCGGTTCTGCATCCCCCGGTGCCCCCGGCCTACTCGGGGGAAATCCGCGCCAGGCGGGAGGGGCGCGAAAATTAAGGAGAATGCGTTGCACCAGGCGCGCGAGATCATGGGCAAGCTTAAGCTCGCAGTGAACGAGGAGAAGACACGGACCTGCAAGGTTCCGGCAGATCCGCGCGTGCGGTTCGATGAGCGGGGTGTGGAAACGGAGCCTTGATCGAACCAGTGAGGCACCGCAGACGAAAGGGGCGGCAACACATACGTTCGGCCTACAGACACCGCGCCACATTCCGACTCTACCGACATAGGCTGTTCGCTCTCAGACCGGTTAACGGCAGCTGTTGGCACGCCTCTGACCAGCTGGCAAAGGGCAGAGCATTGCTGCTCTGCCCGGTAGTTCAGACATCGATCTGTTCGGCTATGGCAAGTGCGTCGTCAACTTCGATACCGAGGTAGCGCACCGTGCTCTCGATCTTCTTATGTCCTAGCAGTAGTTGCACTGCGCGCAAGTTGCCGGTTCTACGGTAAATGAGTGTGGCCTTGGTAAGCTTGGGTCGAGCCCGATGCGGCAATCCACTTGCCGACCAGTCGAGCATATTGACGTGTCGTAATAGCTCGGTCGCAGCCGCGACGGCCGGTAAAGAGGTGCTGACCCGGCTTTTTGTTGGCGGTTCTGATGTAGTCGTCGATGGCCTCACGGGTCTGCTCGGTCATCTCGAACCGGACAGGCTGGCCGGTCTTCTTCTGGCGCACCGTCGCGCGATCGACAGCATGTCCGTGCGGCGCCACATCTTCCACCTTGAGGCGGACGACGTCGCAGCCTCTCAGTTTGCTATCGATGGCCAGATTGAACATCGCGAGATCGCGTGTTCGTCCTTCGATCTGCAGCTTGCTCCGAATCGACCAAACCGTGTTTGGGCCGAAGTGGTGGCTTCGCCCCGGTTAGTTTGCCCTTGTTCCATGGTTCGCGGCGCGGAGCCTGAGAGATCGGATCTTCAAGGTCTTGCATGGTCGTGCTCCTCTGTTGCAGAGGATGACCAGCCTGTACCACCCGCTCTCTGGTCTATCAGTAGTCATCTAGCGAAGGCTGGCAACTGACTCCGTTGTTCCGGGAGCAGCGGCCCACTTGGTCATCCTGGTCTTCCAGTTTTGACGGTAACCGGGCATTGCCAGTAACCGCGCTGGTTGCGATGCCCTGCCTACGAACAGAAGGAGCTTGCCCGGGGCGTACGAGATTTCGGGCAGCCCCAACTCGTGTTGGGCGGCAACGAGGACAATGAGCGCATTCTGCGGTTGAACATCTCGCGTTGGGGTGTTAGACGCCAAAGGATTGAGCATTCGATCGACCTGAAACCACTGAAGGCCACCATGCCAACCCCAACACTGACGATATTGGACCAGATCAGCGCGGAGAAGACGAAAATCAGCGAGCGGCTTGCACGCCTCGATACTGATCGCGCAGCGGTCGCCACTCGGCTGACCGATCTCGAGACGGCCGAACGCGTGCTGACGCGCGTTGGCAAGACGCCGCCTGCGAGGAGAACCACATCGGCTGCCGCCGCGGAAGCCAAGGCCTCAGCCGCGAGCCGAGGCCGCGGTCGGCCGCCAAAAGCCGCTGCGAGCAAGTCAGCAGCACGCCAACCCGACGCGCGGAGCCTAGGCGACCGTGTTCTGGCTCTGGCTACCGGCAAGACACGACAGGAGCTTTACCTGGCGTGCCCCAACGATCGCCCGAACCATGTCGGCATCGCAGTGCAGCGCCATCTCCGGGCCGGACGGATCCAGGAGCGTGACGGCAAGCTTTATGCGACATAGCCGGCACACCCGACAGCCGAACCGGAACTCGGTAAGGTAGGCGAGCGTGTTTAACTAGGGCCAAAGGGAGCCCGACGCAAGGCGGGCCCCTTCCACAAGCGTGCGCAGCTTGGCCCAGGCAAGGTCGGCGTGGACCCGGCCGCCGAGGCCGCAATCCGTGCCGGCAGTCACGTTCTCACGGCCGACGATCGCCGCGTGCCGCAAAATGCGGTCGGCGACGAGCTGCGGGTGTTCGACAAGGTTGGTGGCATGGCTGACGACGCCGGGCATCAGCATCTTGCCCGCCGGCAGCTTTGCCTGCTGCCACATGCGCCACTCATGCTCGTGCCGAACGTTGCCGGCCTCGAAGGAATAGGTCTGCGCCTTCACCTCGAGGATCAGATCGATGATGTGCTCAAGCGGCAGGTCGTGGGTGTGCGGCCAATGCCAGCTGCCCCAGCACAGGTGGTAGCGCACTCGTTCTTCGGGAATGCCGACAAGCGCGTGGTTGACGGCATCGATGCGTAGCCTAGCGAATTTGCGACAAGCCTCGATCGTCGGTTCGGGCTTCAGCATGTCCCACCAGTCGGGCAAGCCAGGGTCGTCGATCTGCAACACGAAGCCTGCCGCCACCACTGCCCGATATTCCTCGCGCAAAGCGTCGGCCAAGGCGAACAGGAATTCTTCCTCGGTCTCGTAGTATTCATTGAAGATGAAGTGGTCGAGCCAGCCGGGTGCGAGCACCGCGATGAACGCCTCCTCGACCTTGGCACCCGATCGCTCAATCGCCGCCTTGAAGCTGTCGAGCTGGCGATTGATGGCTTCGGGCCCCTTCGATTTGATCGGGCCGCGGGCGACGACGCGCACGGTGACGGGTGGCATAGGCTTCTCGCCGGGGACAAGAAACAACGTTCCGGCGTTATCCATATCGGCGTAGAAATCGGGAAATTCGTCGCGTTCTCGGGTCGAATGCCGAGTGGTGGGTGGCTCGCCCGCCGCCACCGGGCGCGCCTCAACGCCAGTAAAATGCGCGGTGTAATGGACAAGGCTGCGGGCAGTCCAGAACTCGCCGTCGCCGATACAATCGATACCAGTTTCGACCTGCCGCTTCACCGTTTCCGCAATGGCTGGTGTGACCTGTGCGGCGATGACCGCGGCGTCCGTTATCTCGGCGCTGGCAAGCCGCCCCGGCATGTCCTCCCAGCCTTTGGGAGGCGGCAGCCGGCCGACATGTGAGGTTCTGATCCGTGTCGTGCTCCGTTGCATCTTCCTGTCCTCCCCGGTGCAGCTCCGATCCGAGGGAAGCTGTCGCTTGCGGAGTTCGCGCGCCCTGGGTGCGGTATACGAGTCGAATCAACGGCACGGTGTCACTCAGAGAGCGGTCTTTGGCAGGGGTCCGCTTATTGAGGTTGAGCCGCCGCGCCACTGACCGGCGGGTACCGCCGGAAATGACCCGTTTGAGACATTCGGCGAAAGGCAAAGACACCCTGAAGGCTCCAAAGCGCCGGGACACTCAGCTGCGGACTATCCAGGCATGGACGGAATTGGGATTGAGCCCCGCGCGATCGATCACAGTCGCCGCTACGGCGCGCTTCCCGGTGTTTCTCGCCTCCGCAGACGGCGCCTACCTCACCGGCGTCGAGCTGTTCGTCGACGGCAGCGCCCCACAGTGCTGCGAGACCGATAGAGCGAGCTCTTCTCGCCCCATCAGCGGTCAAATCGCCAAGACCGTTGTGTCGAGCGGGCTTGCTTCCTCGTCGAACTCGCCGACAGGCAGGATGTCGAGCTCTGGGATACCCGAGCCGGTGCGGCTGTTAACTGAACTCATTGTTAATAAATTAAACCGAGAGATGGCTAACCTCGCCCACGCACTGGACGTCGAACCGGCGAAGCTGCTTGAGGAAGCCAGCGGAGTAAGGGTCAGGGCCAAGGGTGATTATTCGCTGTGCGGGATCAGACTACGCACTAGGGAACTTTGAGACCTGAACCGAGGCGGTACCGGTCTAGGACCAGCGCCAGACCAGCGCGTCTAACGAGCCCCGCCGCGGTTGGTCTCGCACGGTTAATGAGAAAGACCGGCGGAAACCCTTAACCACGATTCCGACTTGACGCTCCGAGTAGATTACCCACCTTCCGCGGGCGACGCTGTGGCGCAGCCCGTTGTTGCTAGAACCTTGTGACCCAAATATGCACATTATCCCGCTGGGCGTCGCCCTCATCATCGGCGGCGCTGCACTGATCGCGATCACCGTAGGACGCCGCCGCCCAAGATCGAAACGTCAGGCAAATCATTTACCGAACCGACATTGGCGACGATCAGTCTGGCCCCGAGGCGACCGGCTCTATGAACTGCTGCGTGGCAAGTTGGCTCCAGGTTCCATGGGTATGACGACGACAATGGTTGAGCCGCTGCTGACCGTAGCAGCCGGTTGCGCGACGACTGGGGCAGCGCTAGCCCTCTGGATGCATGGTAGGCAAATGCTGCATAAGCGAATTTTCGCCGTGCTGGTCAGCGTCACCGCCACTGTGAGCTTGTTCTCGATGATCGGCTGGACCGCGGTCGCCGTCGCTGCCGTCGCGCCCGTTTTGATGACCTGGGCTTTCGTCGGCACCCTGGCTTTGCTCTTTGCCGTCCGCCTTTATCGGGAGCTGCGCAAATCCTAATGGTGCTGACCGAATGGAAGACTCCTGAAGTGTCTTTTTGGTCGTTACCGCCGTAAGCCGGACCCGAGAGTCTATATCTCTAAGCCGCCGGTTCCGAACGGGATTACGCAGGACGAGATGAACAGGCGCCTTGACGATCGGGTCGGCATAAAGTGATTAAGTGACCCGTGTTGGTTTGAAGCGCCAACGGCAAAATGATGCTGTTTCATGAGTCAAGCCGGGATGCCGCTGAGGTCGACCGGGTCGCCGTCGAGACTCGCCAACTCTATCTCTTGATCCGCTCGCCCACGGGCTGGGTTACGACGTGGGAGGGCGAATAGGCTGCGCGGCTGCTCCCCCTCGACCGCGGTCCTGAGCCGGTTGCGGCCACGCGAGAGGTTCATGCGAACGGAGGCGACGGATGCACCCATCGCCTTCGCCGCATCCTCATAGCTCATTCCCTCGATGCAAATGTAATACACCGCCCGGCGCTGCTCGGCTGGAAGGCGCTTTAGGGCACGCGAGACATCCCGGAGCTTGTGCCGTTCCTCGCTCGGGTCGCCGCCGGCACCGTGATCACTCTCGGCGAAGACACGCAGCATCGACGTCAGGCTCGCCGCCTTCTGCCGACCCGAGAGGAACTCATTGCGCATAATCGTGGAGAGCCAGGCGCGCAGATTGGTGCCCGGCTCATAGGTGCTCGCGTAGGTCAACGCCCGGACCACGGTATCCTGCACAAGGTCATCGGCGTGGGCCTTCTCCTGGCACCACCTGCGCACCAGCTTGCGCAGGAACGGCACCTCCTGTTCGACCTGTCGTGCCAAGGTGTCCATCGAACCGAAAACCAACCGAGCGTTGGGTCGGTCATATGGTTAGTGAAACAATAATGTCCCCCGCGACGTTTTGTCATCGTAGGTTCTCTCGGTCGCCCGGTTTATCGCCGCTTTGGCTCCCCGAAGACCAACTCGAGGCGCCGGTTTCCACATCTGGAACCAACGAGCCGTTCGAGAGGACCGTGGTCTCGCGCTATAGCGTGTCGCCATCTCGGTGGGTCCGAGACTGGCGGCCGAACAAACAGCCCCGGATCTCAGCAGCAGTGCTCCAGACTCGCAGGAATTTGCGTTTTATGTGGTCACGGCCGACCCAGCGCCAGCGCCCTACCGTTTCTCTCGGGCTCGAAGCTGGCGCCGTGCCAATCAGGCTGCACGGCGGTTCCTGCCACCCGATCACGGGTGCCGATCTAGTGAAGCCGCCAATTGGAATGGGGCCCCCCGCGGATAACCTGTTGACAACAGGGAGGTCCTCGGGATTAAGCCTTGCCCTGGTTTCCTGGGCTTCGGCTGCACCACTCCCGATCGGTCGAGGTTGACGACGCCGGAAGCAAGATAGAGGCGCTGGAAGGCGGAGAGCGGACCAACGTTTTTTTCCCTACTCGCTCGGTCCCGGTGCCGATCGCGGCTTGCCTGCGGGTTAACCATCTTTTTTTGTGACGTTTTCCGCGTGCCGGTCTTCTTCGTGTCAGACGCAGACCGGACGTGAGGAATGGTAGCAGGTGAAACTAGATCCTGAGGAGCAGATTATCGCCGTCGCACTGGACCAAGCCGAGCTTGACGATGCCAACGAGCACGGTGCTGCTGCGCGGATCGAGTTCAAGCGGGAAGGTCATGCCAAGGTGACGATCACCATTTCGCGCGAGCTGGTAGAGCAGGCCAGGGCGCTCGATTTAACGACCGGGGAACTCTTCGCCGAGGCGATCCGGTTGGCCGTCCCTGGCGCGTTCGAGATAGTCCGCCCACCTCCTCCGCAGTACCACTGACGATCTATCGCCCTCGCTCGGTCCCAGTCAGGACCGAAGAAATCGGCGCGATTGAGCAAATGGCAGCGTTGGAGCGGAGCCATTTAGGACGGTTGTTACACCGTATCGTGCATGAGATCGAGGACGGCGTGGTGCCGGTGGGCAGTCGTACATGACCGCGCGTTGAGAACAGCACAGTTCCTCGTTTGTGGACTGGAGGCGCCGAACTGGGGGTTGTAACTGGAGAAATCGGAGGATCACCCTTGCGCAAATTGATCAATCGCGTGACGAGAGAGGCAGCGCGGTTGTCGAGTATGCTCTGCTGATCGTGCTCGTCGCCGTTGCCATAGCGACCGGAGCGCAATCTCTCGGGACGAGCCTGAATAACCTTTTCAGCCAGATCGGCACCCAGCTCTGGACCATCAGCTTGTCGACGCTTCCCTGATTATCCTCATGCTTCAGGCGCCGAGCCTTGCTTTCGGGGAGCGTAGTCCTTGGGCGGCGACCGGGGCTGGCGCGGCTTCGGCGGCTCCAGCTTCGCCAGTATGGCTATGAGGGGATTGAGACCGGGGGCATAGGGGAATCGCTCTTCGTTCCGCGCCGCCCTCGCCCTCCAGATACGGTCGGAACCTGTGAGCGCTCGCAGCTCGCTAAGGAGATCGGCGAAAGCGGGCCTTAAGCCGGCGAGGAGATTATCGGCCGCGGCTTCCGCTGGGGTAGACTTGGGAGCGGTCATTCAGCGGCCGCGGCTAACTCGCCTTATCGGTCTACGCCTGGTTCACCATAGGCTTCGGCACACCGGATCTCAGAGAGGCAAAGGCGCTGCTTGAGGCACTCCATGCTTTAGCCGACTACGCTTTTGGCCCTCACAACCTCGTGACCGCGAAGGTCCGGAAGTGGCACACCTCAGACTCGGTGATCATGAGGCGAGAGGGTCGGATCATCGGCCTTGAACGGACGCGCATACAATGGGCGCGGACCGCCGCCCTGGACCCAGAAGAGATTCGGTCACCGTCGAGATCACTGTCCCGTCGAGCACATTCTAGCGGCAGTCCCAGGATCATCGCTCATCGTTTCTCTCCTTCGATTTGTTCGTGTTGAGCGATCGGAGTATAGAATGGGAAGGGAACGCGCTGTCCCTGGCGACAAAAACCCGCCAGCGCGTTGGTGCTCGGGCGCTATCGATCCCGGCCGTTCTCAGCGTTGGCTAAGCGCTGTCTCTGACAGGTTGAGGGCGTACCCTGCTCTGTTGCTTGTCGGATGGCGCCTGTGCGCCGTAACCGGCCGTTGTCAGACCGAAGAGGAATCGATGAGATCGGCCGGTCAGCATTCATTCGCAGAACGGTGACCGTCGCGACGCACAACAACATGGTAGCCGGTGCTGATCGCGGTATGATCCGCCCGGGAGGTCGATCCCGATGAGGTCCGCAAATGAGTGCGACGCAAGATAGCACGTTAGAGCCGATCCGCAGCAGATCACTGCCGATCTAATGGCGCCGAGCAATGCGTCGTCTTTGCACCTCGCCGACATATATGTCAGCCGGCTCGCCCCGTTTTTCGGTCGGAGGACTACGCCATATGCTCGGAAGGCGTGCGCAAGGCCGGCTGGCCGGGCTGAACTATTCGGGCGCTCTTTAAATAACGGGCGCGGTACGGAACCGGCTACTCACCTCGGATCCTGTCGTCCGACATGACGATCACTCGGTCAACCGCAGCTGCGAAATCTCGGCTTAAATGATGATGATGATGATACGTGAAACGTCGACCATACCGCCCGATACCCGAAGATACGGGTGAACGATCTGGGCGGGACGGAGCGTAACGTGCTGCGGCGCCGAGCCGCGGCAAGCGTCAGACAGATTCCAGCTCGAGCAGGGCGGGACGGTGAAGGGCTTGTAGGGTGTGAATCCCGACAACTGTGATCCGGCATCGGCTTCAGGTCGTGGATCTTCCGCCGGCTACGCTTGTGGAGACACAATGAAGCAAACGAACAGGGTAGAGATCGATTTCTCGTCCAGAGCCGCGCTAAAAGAGTGTTTAGATCGCGGCATGCGCATTCTGCTTCAAAATTCTAACACCTTAGCTGGTCTTGATCAAAAACAATTCGCTCAACACAAGATCCGTCTCGCCCTACTGAAACTAGGTAGCGTGATCAGGCGGACGTGGAAGGAATCGCTCAACGAAGGAACCCGGGTCGAATTTAGAACCTTGCTAGACGATATGAAAAGACTTTCTACCCGCCTTTCGCACAGCCTCTCGGACGAGCGCCTCGTAAAAGCGTTGCAATTGCCGGTGCTAAGAGAGGAAATCAGGCATAAGCTTCATAAATTCCTCAGCGCGCGATCAAAGCTCATTAATGAATTACAAAGCTTATCTTCCTCGATACCGAACGTAGTAGATGCGTTACAATTATCCGGCAACCGCGGCCACGCCGGACCGTTTTACACAGTTCAGGTGCCTCCTAAGGTATTGGTTGGTATATACGGCCGCAAGTTATTTACTGAGCTCGGGGTAACAAAGCGGCCACCGAGCGCCAGACACGGGATGTTCGTTGATTTTCTAGACTGCGTTTGGACTTTGGCCACCAACAGCTCGGAAGCCGAGAACGACTGGTCAACACCGATAAAAATCGCCGCTCTGCAGCGCGAAACTGGTAGCGGTGCCGGCGCACACCTCTTGGCGAGACTAGAAGCAGGCGATTTCGCCCGTGAGCTATTGCGCGACCTGGGAATAGGCCAAAGGGGGGCTTTAATTGCCCCAAATCCCTCTCGCTAGGACCACCACAGCAAGCTCCTGCATCCGCGATAATCGCGAAACACGCCGCAGCGCAATGGGCGCTGTCGGTCGTGAAGGTAGCGAGGCGCTGTGGCAATAAAACGAGATGGGAAGTCGCTGTCGGCATCGTGCAGGAGGATGCCGACAGCCTTGGCGGGCTCATCCCCGATCCCGTCTACGAGAGCGCCCGACAGACGGCCGGCCGACTGACTACGGGCATTGCGACGGTACACCGGCTGATCAACGCCCGGGCGATCCCCAGCCGGAGCATCAACGGGCGGCGCAAAATACCCAAACTCGCGGTTGGGCAGCTTCTGGCGAGCGCCTACAAGATTTGGCCGCCAGAGTCCCGACCGCAGTACATCACTGAGGAATTGCGCAGGCTCGCGGGAATCACGGTCCAAGAAGTCGCCGCGCAGCTGGGCATTGGCCGCTCCGCCGCGTACGAGGCCGTTCGCAAGCACCAGATCCCGGCAAAACAGCTCCCTCGCACCGATAGGTGGGTCGTCCCCGAGGACGTGGTCGCGCAGATGCAGGCCTACGACCTCACGAATTTCACGCCGATGTCATTGACTGAGCATCCACGAGGGGTCCAGCCGCTGAATACAAGAGCCAGCGATCCAGGGACTGACGACGAGGCCGCCGCGGAGACATCGACCGGGCATGCAGGAAAAATCCGCCAAGTGGAGCACCGCGGTCTTGGCACTTGCGACTCGAGGAGCGACGCGATGAGCCATGTCGTCGGGCGGGCTGTTCGTGCGCTCCGAAAACCTCAGTAAATCAATATGGTGGAAGGCTCCGTGTACAAAACCCTGGTGTCGATCGGGCCGAGAGCGCCGCCGCTTCGCTGCGCCTGCTCGCAGCGGTCGAGTGATCATGCATCTAATACACTGGTAGCAAAGGGCCAATCATATTTGACTACGGGGGTGTATAAATCGTCCGGGTTTTAGTGGTATACGTTCCACTATGGTTTAATACGCGGACTAATGATACAACTCCGTACGAAAAACCCTGGTTCCGTACTAGAGAGTTACTCGTACAGGAGAGAGGATGTCCTCACGAAGGAACCGTCGACCGGTCAACCCCTCACAACCTGCCGCACTCGCCGTCGATCCGGAGACCTTATCGCCGCCGATGCGGCGCGCCTGGGAACGCTATCGCGAACCCGACGCGATCCAACATCGTCCTCAGGGTGATGGTGCCCATCTTTACGCCCGGGTTTCCGACGACGATCAGGCCGGGCCCGGGCGAACCTCCATCGACGAGCAGATCCGGTTTTGCGAAAAGGTGCTCGTTGGCACCGAAATTCCGATCGTCGGGAGATGGCGGGACGAAGGTCACACTGGCGTGTCGCGTCTGAGCGAACGACCTATCGGTCGCCAGTTGTTCGCGGCGGTAAAGAGCGGCGAGATCGTCGTTTGCTATCGCCTCGACAGGTTTTCGCGGAAGACGCCGTTTGGGCTGGCTGATGTCGACGCGTTGCGGCAGCGCGGCGTGGGGCTCTTTATCGCCGCGGATCATCGCTGGATCCCGCCCGCCGGCAACGAGCTTGACCCGATAGATGAATTTAACCTGCAGCAAGGCATCGTTCTCGCGCAATTAGAGCGCGATCTGATCGTCTCCCGTACCAACGCAGGCCGCCGTGCTCTGCTGCAGCGCGGCTATTGGCCCTGGGCAGCGGCGCCCTACGGCTGGAAGAGAGTACATGACGGTATCGGGTGGAAGTTGGTGGAGGATGATTACGAGCAGAAGGCACTAGCTCTAATGCGCCGATGTTACCAACGGGGTGCCTCAGCTCCGAAGATTACGGCGGCGTTGAATGAAGCTGGATTTCGTAATCGCCGCGGCGTCAGATTCGAATATTCCGCAGTGTATGTATTACTGCGAAAATATGTCATTCCCGAAGCCGGGACCAAGTCGGGGGCCGGCACGAGATCGACCAGGGCCAAACCAAATGGCAACCCTGCAATTGGTGCCGCTTCGTCCTCTGGCGTCTCCGCCGTGGTGCAGCAGAAGATCCGTGACGCCGAACGGGTCCAGCCGATCATCCGTAATCAGATCCTGAACCGAGCCTGCACGAGCTACCGGAAACTGGCCGACGCGCTCAATTACCTTGAGGTCGAAACGCCCAGGGGAGGGAATTGGTATCCGTCCAGTGTCAGGAATGCGATGGCCGCGGCGGGCGTGAGTTTCGCCAGTCTGCTCGGCGCCACAGCAGCTCGTAACCAGAAACCGGCCGTTGAAGGAGTGCCGGTGCGCCCAAATCGTTCTGAACGCCACGCCGTTCGCCATCTTTACCAAT
>Ga0306924_10003994_pt1 | contig 14325 bp, 14 predicted proteins | sample sta12Can44000111_FD_203756 | JGI IMG/M metagenome (GOLD analysis project Ga0306924, IMG submission 203756) | Lab enrichment of tropical soil microbial communities from Luquillo Experimental Forest, Puerto Rico - statanox.12C.anox.44.000.111 (v2)... | ecosystem: Environmental > Terrestrial >... | reverse complement strand
TGTTCGGCGAGACCAGCGACAAGCGACCCCTGCGCCTAATCCACACGAAGACCGTGGGGAACGGCCTCGCCCACCTAACCTACGAGCGCGCCCGCGAGGCCTAGACAGTCGAGTCGGCCATCTACGGCCCAGGACTCCTGTAGCTACGACGGGCCGCAAAGTAGGCCCGCTGAGGGTTACCGACGGGTGGGGCGGCGGGTGAGCAGCTGGTCGTATGCGGGTGGCGTCGGGCATGGGCCTGGTGTCGGCGGGCACCCTGCCGAGGTTCTGGTCCAGTGCATCGGCAGCCTGGTCGCGGCGGAGATACTCGTAGCCGGTAGTGCGGTGCACGCCGACGGTGTCGGCGATCTCCTGGACGGTGTGCAGCCGTTTGCCGTCCGGACCGGTCGCGTCGTACATCTTGCGGACGGTCGCGGCTTTCCCGCCGGTGAGCTGCAGGTGCTGGCGATGCTCGCTGCGGGCACACCGAACCAGGCCATGGCCGGGAACTGTTCACCACCCTTGACACCGTCAAAAAACACGTCAGCCACGTCCTGGGCAAGTTCGGCGCGGCCAACCGCACCGAGGCCGTAACCCGGGCTCGAAACCTGGGCCTGATCCCCTGGCCCCCTAGCCCGCGCCGGGAGCCCGATCCGGCGGCACCTTCGTGGTAGCGCCGCCGCAGAGGATTCCACCTGGCAGTGCACCTTCGGGTGATGCCCACCGCAGGCGGCGGCTCATATCGTCCCTCGCAGAACAGTCCCCAAGGACGACCGGATCGGGAGGAACAGCGGAATGCGGAAAGTGATCGAGTACACCCTGGTCTCGGCGGACGGCGCCTTCGACGACCCCGTGAACCTGGGCTTCATGCACTACCAGGACGACGCCTACCTGCACGACGGGCTGGGCCTGCTGACCGCGTGCGATGCGATGCTCTTCGGCCGGAGCACCTACCAGATTTTCGCGAAGCTCTACCAGGGCGGCAGGGCCCACCCCTGGGCCGGCCGGCTGAACGCCATCCCCAAATACGTCTTCAGCTCGACGCTGGGCAGCGCCGACTGGAACAACTCGACCCTCGTCCGGGGCGACGCCGTCGCCGAGGTGACCCGGCTCAAGGAGCAGGAAGGAGGGGACCTGCTGATCTTCGGCCACGGCGTCCTCGCAGAAAGGCTGCTGCGGGCGCAGCTGACCGACGTGATCGACCTGTCCGTCTATCCCGTCCTGGCCGGGAGCGGCAGGCAGTTCTTCCGCGACGGCCAGGCCGCCCAGCTGCGGCTCGCTGCGGTCAAGGCGTTCTCGAAGATCGTGAAAATGACCTACGAACTGCAGCACTGAGCAGGCAGCCGCCCGGCCGCCCACATCAGCAAGCACCGTCCGGCCATCTCGATGGCGACACGAGTGAGGAAAACACAATGGAATCTGCAATGCCGACAGTCGTGCTAGTACACGGAGCCTGGTCCGGGTCGTGGGTCTGGGACGAGGTTCGCCGGTACCTCGACCTCGCCCGGGTCGCGTCCGCGGCTGTCGCACTGCCCAGCGTCGGCGAAGACACCGGCAAGCTCGGCGGGCTCGCCGACGACGTCGCGGCCGTCTCGGCCGTGCTGGACGAACTATCCGGCCCGTTCGTCCTGGTAGGACACTCATACAGCGGTGTGCCGGTCACCGAGGTGGCTGCGGCTCGTGAGGATGTCACCCACGTGGTCTATGTGTGCGCGTTCGCGATGCCCGTCGGCACGAGCATGCTCGACGCTCTCGGCGGACAGCCACCCGAGTGGTGGATCTTCGCCGAAGACGGCGAGAGCATCATGCCGGAGAACCCGGGCACGCTCCTCTTCAGCGAGTGCGCCCCCGCTGTGGCGAACGGTGCGATCGCGAGACTGCGTCCGCACTCGGCGCGCTCGGTTCGCGAGCCACTGCGCGCAGCCGGATACGGGGAGATACCCGCTACGTACGTGATCAGCGAGCGGGACGCGATCCTCCCCGCAGCCGTGGCAGAAGGGGTAGCCGCGCTCGTCCAGGCCACGACCATTTCCCTGGACTCCGACCACCACCCCATGCTCAGCCGCCCCGCCGAGCTGGCCCGCATCCTGGCTGGAATCGTCGCGCGAACCACGCACGCGGAACCGGCCACGTCCTGGTCCGCCGGTTCGTCCTAACCCGGCGAGCCGGAGCGGATGGACGTGGCAAAGCTCGCTATGTGGCGGACTTGCAAGCAAGCAGGCTTGATTCCCAGCTAGCTATCTCGCCTGCAGGCGAGGAGATGCCTGCAGGCGAGAAGATCCGGGTGCGGCGCAGGCGGGCGGCCGCCCTCCGTCCTCGCCGCACCCGGCGGCACCCGCGCCGGGGCACAGTCTTCCCGCAACCGCGCCGCCTGTACCCGCGCCTGGGCCGGCAGCAGGCCATGCTGTTGCTGTGGGCGATCATCTCCGCCGCCCTGCTTGCCGTCGCGCTGGCCCTCAGCACCAGCGGCCATAAAGCCTGCATCCGGTCGATGGGAACGGCGTGCCCCTCTCCCTCCATCCCACAGCATGTCGATGGGTCCCGTTGATGAACCTGCGGCTTCTCGCGGAGGCTTTCCCGCACAGACCGTCGGCAGGCTGCGCAATTGGTCAGCCGGACCGACAAGCGCACATGATCGGCAACACCTGCGCGCGCGAACGGCGGCTCGGGCTCGCCGCCCGGCTGGCTACCTGCCGTGAGCGCTGCCCAGTCGCGCCCTTGATGCAAAGGAAGATTTGTCATGCACAGGAACCGAGTCGCGGCCATGCTAGCCATCGCCGTGTTTGCCGGCGCCCTCGTGGCCGCCGGGTGTGTATCGGCCGCCACCAAGCCAGCGACCGCCGCCCCGGCCAGCGGCCGGGCCGCGGCGGCGACAGGCGGCACCGCCAACATCATGATCTACGCCGTCAACACCGACGGGGCGTACTGGCACGCGATCATGTCCGGAGTGATCGGTGACTACGGGCCGGCCGTGAGCATCTACCCCAACGGCAAGGTCGACCCGGCGTACAACAGCGAGATGGAACTACGGCTGACCCACGGGTCGTTCCGGCTCAGCATCACCGCCCTGGACAAGAAATTCGTGAAGGCGGCCGCCCACGAGCCCGTCTACCCGAGGACCTGCTCCGACCTTGTCAGTGTCACCGGGACCACCCCGATCGTGGCGGGCTCGGGCACCGGCGCCTACCGCGGCATTCGCGGCAGCTTCCCGGTCACCCTCACGCTGAACGAGGTCGAGGCGAGGCCGTGCCACTCAAGCCCAGGCGCGTTCCGCGCACAGTTGATCACGGTGACCGGCTCGGGGACCATCTGGTTCTGAGGCATCGGAACCGGCAAGGTGAGCAGGGCAGGCAGCCAGCTGGCCGCCGCGCGGTCGTAGCGGTCAGCGTGCTGCTCGCCACCACCATGCCGCCGCGGCGAGCCGCCGTCTGGCCCGAGCCGCCGACCGGCCGCGAGCTGGAAGTGCTGCGGCGGCTCGCCGCGGGCAAGTCAAATGCGACAGCGCCCGGCACCGAGATCCGCCTCTTCGGCGACGCCGCCGCCTTCCAGCTCATCCGGCTGCGCTGCGCTCGGGTGCTGCCGCGTCCAGCTCGGGTCCGATTTCGATTCAGCCGGGGCCGCGCTGGCGGACGCGGTTGGCGAAGCGAGTGAGCACCCGGGGCCCAGCCCACCTGCCGAACAGGCCGAGGGCGGGGGCAGCGGCTCGCTGGGCGGGGATGCGGACGCCGCCGAGGAAGGCAAACCTGGTTTGCTGGCCGTCGGGGACGGCGGCTAGGCCGCCGAGCAGGAACCGGCTGCGCATCACGCACCAGCCGGGGCGCAACACGATGTCGAACCCGGCGCGCAGCCCGGCGTAGCCGCGGGCGCGGGCCTCCAGCCGCTCCCCGTCGCGGCGGGTGATGGTAAAGGAGCGGACGTCGGGCAGGTAGGCCGGCAGTTCGTGTTCCAGATCGGCGGCCACGGCCCACACCTGCTCGAACGGGGCGTCGATCACGGTTTCGGCGACGAACGCGCCGGGCGCCGCCGCGGCCAAGACGCGCAGCCGGCGGATGGCGTCCAGGTCGGCCACTGGCCAGGTCATGCCTGCCACCCCTTCCGAAAGCTGGCCCGGGCCCGGGCCAGCCGCGATTTCACCGTACCGGCCGGGACGCCAAGCAGCGCGGCGGCGGTGCGCTCGTCGAGGCCTTCGAGGTCGCGCAGCATCAGCACCGCCCGGTGCTCGGGGACCAGCCGGGAGAGCACGTCCTGTATGTCGGCGGCCAGCATCGGGTCGCCCGGCGCTGGCAGGTCGCCTAGTTCGGCGGGCTGCTCGCGGGCGGCGCGGCGGGCGACCCGGACCGCCTCGCGGACCGCGATCGCCCGGGCCCAGCCAAACAGCGCCGCCGGGTCGCGCAGCCCACGCAGCCCCCGCAGGATGGCGATCATCGCCTCCTGCGCGGCGTCGTCGGCATCCTGCAGCGCGATCGGCCCGCACCAGCGGCCGACCGCGGGGGCGAGGGCGTCGAGCAGCTCGGCCATGGCCAGCCCGTCCCCGCGCTGCGCGGCGCGGACCAGCCCGGCCAGCTGCGCTGCGTCGGTCACCCGCCACCTCCTTACCTGCAAGAGGCTGTTCACCGCGGAAACGTTCCACGCTGTGAACCATGCCACACCGCGGAACCGAACGGCGGGCCCGCCACTCTATCCGGGCATGACCACCACGACGCTTCCCGCGATCACCCACCGCTACCTGACCGCCAACGGAGTGCGCCTGCACGTCGCCGAGGCCGGTGCCAGCGGGCCGCCGGTGCTGCTGCTGCACGGCTACCCTCAGCACTGGTACGCCTGGCGGCACATCATCGCAGACCTGGCCGCCGACCACCGCGTCTACGCCCTGGACCTGCGCGGCGCCGGGCGATCTGACGCCCCCCGCCGCGGCTACGACACCGCCACCCTGGCCGCCGACGTGCTCGCCGTGCTTGACGCGCTGGGTCTGCCGTCCGTGACCCTGGCCGGGCACGAGTGGGGCGGCTGGCTCGGCTTCCACCTGGCCCTAGCAACCCCGCACCGGATCACCGGGTTCGTCGCGGTGAACGCCCCGCACCCGTGGCTGCCACACCGCAGGCTGCTGCCGCAAATGTGGCGGTTCTGGTACACCGCGCTGCTGGAATACCCGCTGCTCGGCGCCTGGGTCATCCGCCGCACCGGGATGCTGGCCTGGCTGCTGCGCCGCGGCCGCCCCGGCCTGCCCGACGCCGACGCTACGGTGTTCACCGGCCCAGCCCGCGAGCCCGCCCGGGCCCGCGCCGGACAGCAACTGCACTGGCAGGTGGTGCTCCGCGACATCCCCCGCCGGGTGCTCGGCGGCTACCGGCACCGCCACCTGTCAGTCCCGGCCCTGCTGCTGGCCGGGGCGAAGGACTTCGCGCTGTCCCCGCGCAGCCTCACCGGCGCCGGGACGCACGCCGACGACCTGGCCGTCCGCGTCATCAGCGGCGCCGGGCACTACCTGCCCGAAGAACAGCCCGGCATCATCGCAGCCGCGATCCGCGAAATGGCCCGGCGATGAACTCGGCGCCGCTGGCTGGTCTCGCAAGCTGGAGAACCCTTCGAGGCAGCTGGTGGTGGTCATCGCGCACCGCCTGCAGCGTTAAGCGCGAACTCCCCGGTCAGGAGGCATTGGCTTTTTGGTGCAATCGGGCCTCGGACACATAGGGGTTCAAGTCCCTAGGGACACAAACCCCAGGATTCGGCAGGTGCCTGCGTGCGAGTCAACACCTTAGGGGCAAGCGCCTCTATCCTCGCGTCGGCAATGCGGGTCACGGTAAGCGGCGCGAACCCCACTCGGCCACAACCGCATCGATAAGGCCGTGGCCTAGGCCGTGCGCTAAGTTTGCCTCCATGCCCAGGCCGAGCGGCCACCTTGCGAGGCGGGCACCGGCATCTTGCGCCGCGCTAGTTGAACGTCACCATCAAACTGGCGTGATCAGGCCATCCATCGCGAGCAGGGCCGACCTAGCCGTTCGTCTGTACCTCGAACTCGGTTCGCGCTCCGGACAGCGCATTCTCGTGGCACGGCAGGTTCGACTGCGTCACCCCTGTCGGCCTGCCTGACCCGGCGGCGCGGAGGCGGGCTGAGACCGCTACCTGGCCGCGATCCCGCACCCTAACCGCGCCACACCGGGCCCTGGATGAGCACCCCGTTGTGGATGAGAAAACTGCGGACCACATTGGCGTTCACCACTGCCTGCTTCCCGGCCCAGCCTTGCTCCGCGGTGAACTCCTCGAGCCAGTTGTTGATCGTTTCCCTGCGCTTGACGCTGAGGAACTGCTCTCCCGTCGCCTTCTTGCGCAGGATGCAGAAGGCGACAAGTTCATCCGGCTGTTTTTCCACCCTGGCGCAGAAAGCCGCGAGAATCCGCAGCCTCTGCTCGCGAACCTCCGCCGGGTCGTTGTGGTGGCCCGCGCTGGCCGCCCATTGCTTGACCGACGAGTGTGATTCGATGTGCTGATCCGTCACAGCGGCAGCCCGAATCGCTCGGCCAGCTGCCTGATCTCCGCCCTCCGCTGGCTGGCGTCGGCCGGCATCGGTTCCTGGATCATCCCCTCACGCTTGAGCCGCTCGGTGGTCTCAGGAATCTCCTGCCACGGATTGCCGTACTGGCCACGGTAGAAGCTGTCCGACAGCGCCCGGCGCGGCCGCTGCCCGCCGCCCTTGGCATCCTCAGCCGGGTAGCCGACCAGCAGGATCCACATCGGAACCCAGTGATCCGGCACCTTCAGGACGTCCTTGACGCCCGCGGCATTGAACGCGTGCAGGCCGACGCCGAGGCCCTCGTCGACGCCGGCGAGCATGGCCTGGGCGATCGCCAGCCCCGTCTCCACTGATACCGCCCAGACGGTGGCGATCTGGTCCTTGGACATCGGCTCGAGGACCTGGGGATAGACGAGATTGTCCACGTAGGCGTGCGTCCAGCCGTGGGTTACCGGGAGCGCGCCCAGGTCCACCAGTTCCTTGAGACGGCCCTGGGCGCCGTTGACGAAGCTCGTGTCGCCGTACCAGAAGATCGTCACCGGCGCGAGGTCGATCTGCACCGTCGAGGTCGGCGTCTTCATCGCTTCGCGGACCTCGTCAGAAAGCTCATCGCGATAGCAGACGATGGCCTTCGCGAAGTCGGCGTTGACCGCCCGTGAAGCACGGTTGGCCGCCTCCAGCATCACCTGGATCTTCTCTTCCTCCACCGGCCGGTTGGGATCGAAGAACCGGATTGTCCGCCGATTGCCGACGACCTGCTTGAATTCCATGCCTGCCTCACTTTCGCCTGTCGCGGAGCCTTACGTGGAAAGCACTGTGACGACCATCGCCGCCGCGTCGGTGCCGAGGAATCCGCCGCCATTCTGGGCGAGCGCCACGCGCGCGCCGGCTACTTCCCGCTGCCCGCACCGGCCGCGAAGCTGGTCGGTCAGCTCGACGAGCTGAGCGCACCCGGTCGCGCCGATCGGATGCCCTTTCGACAGCAGGCCGCCGCTGGGGTTGACCGGCACCTGGCCGCCGAGCCGGGTCGCCCCGGAGGCAAGCAGTGCCGGTCCCTCTCCCTCCCCGCACAGGCCGAGTTCCTCGTAGGTCATCAGCTCGGCGGGAGCGGCCGCGTCATGCAACTCCACCACGTCAAGATCGCTGGGCCCGACGCCCGCCTCCTCGTACGCCGCGTGCGCCGCGCGCTCGACCGCGCCCGGTTCGCCGGGATTCCGGTCCCGCCCGCTGACCAGGGAACAGGCCCGGACTCTGACCCGGGCGCCCAGCCGCCGGGCCGCCTCCGGCGAGCAGACGACAAGGGCCGCCGCACCATCGCCGATTGGAGAGCACATGAGCAGGGTGAGCGGCGGCGCGATCTCGCGGCTGGCGAGCACATCGTCGACCGTGACCTCTGTGCGGTATTGCGCGTAGGGATTGAGTGCCGCGTGCCGGTGGCTCTTGACCGCGACCTCCGCGAAGTCCTGCTGCGTGGCGCCGCTGTGCTTCATATAGGCGCGGGAGTTCGCCGCGTAGATGTCCATGAAGAACGAGCGCTTGCCCGCCGCGCCGCCACGCGCCCCGGCTGGCAGCGAATCGGCCTGTTCGGGAAGCGGAGAGCCAGCCGACCCGGACGATGCCCACTGCTGCAGCTCAGCTACCTGCTGCTGATCTACGGCTGTCCCGATCGCGGCGAACGAGCGCGCCCTGTCTTCGTGGGTCAGTTTTTCTGACCCGATGGCGAGCGCCACGTCGGCGGCGCCTGACCCGACCGCCATGCAGGCGAGATAGAACGCTGAGGACGCCGACGCGCAGGCGTTCTCAACGTTCACCATCGGCACGCCGAGCAGGCCGGTGTAGCGCAACGCTGCCTGGCCCCGGATCATCTCCTGGTTGGTGAGGAGCCCCGCTACCGCGTTGGAGAAGAACACGATGCCGATGTCGGCAGCGGTCACGCCCGCGTCCTCCAGCGCGCCGTTCGCCGCTTCCTCCGCGAGCGTCCGGATCGTCGTGTCCGGAAACTTGCCAAACCGGGTCATCGCCGCACCAGCGACGTAAACCTCATGCATCAGCCACCTCCTGGCCAGACATCGCCGCTCATGTGCGCTCCACGCGATAGCCGGACTCCTCGCGGTCCCATGTGCCTAGAGTGATCCCGCGTGCCTTCAGCGCGGCGTACTGAATGCGGTGCGTCTCCGTCTTGGGCAGCGACGCGACAAACTCCACATAGCGCGGGATGGCGTAGTGCGCCATCTTGCCCTGGCAGTAGTCGAGGATCTCCTCGGGCTTCGGCTGCTCGCCCGGCTGCGCCACAACGGCGATCTTTACCTCGTCCTCCCCGAGTTCCGAGATCACGGCGTGCGCGGCGCTTTCCAGTACCTTCGGGTGGGAGTTGACGACCGTCTCCACCTCCCAGGCGGAGATGTTCTCACCCAGCCGCCGAATGGACTCCTTCTTCCGGCCGCGATAGTAGAAAAAGCCCTCCTCGTCGTATTCGGCGAGGTCGCCGGAGTGGAACCAGCCGCCACGGTAGGCCTCCTCCGTCGCTGCGGGAAGGTTCTCGTAATAGGTCGTCGGACCCGCCGGATGGCGGAACGCGAGTTCGCCCACCTGCCGCGGTCCGAGCGGCCGGTCGTCGGTGTCCACCACGCGGAACTCGACGTCGGCGATGCCGGACCGGCCCATGGAGCCGACCCGGCCGGCGTCGTTCAGCAGGATGCCTGGCGAGTCGACCATCCCGAACCACTCGATGATCCGCACGCCGAACCGCCGCTGGAACTGTTCCCAGCGGTCGGGCGGGCAGCCGGCCGAGAGCACCACCCGGACCTGGTGGTCCCGGTCTCCCGGCCCCGGCGGCTGCTTCAGCAGGATCGAGATCATCCCGCCGAGCGAGTTGAACTCCACGGCCGCATAGCGCCGGCAGTCCGCCCAGAATCGGGACGCGCTGAACCGCGGGGCGAGGGCGAGCTTGGCGTCTAGGATCATCGACCCGATCGCCGACACCAGCAACGCGTTCCCGTGGTAGAGCGGCAGCGGCGTATACATGGTCTCGCCGGGCCGCACGCCAGAGACGCGCAGCAGGGTCTGCAGCGGTGTGGTGTCGTACTTCGCCGCGACCACGCCTTTCGGCGGTCCGGTCGTCCCTGAGGTGTACATCATGCCGACGCTGCCGGCCGACTCGGCCAGTTCCACCTCGGGCTCATGGTCAGCGCCCGACATGAGCCGGTCGAAATCCCAGTCGGCGCCATTGCCCGCGCGCCCGTCCACGACCACGGTGTGCCGCAGCCCCGTCAGGTCGCCAGCCACCGCGGCGAGCGCATCCCGCAGGTCATCGGTGAAGATCACGGCCGTCGCCCCCGAGTCCCTGAGGATGTGCTGCAGGGTGGGGCCGCGCTGCGAGATGTTCACCGGCACGGATGCGGCGCCGATGAACCCGATGCCGAGGTGAGCCCAGAGGAACTCGGGCCGGTTACCCATCAGGATGGCAACCCGCTCCCCTGGGCCTACCCCAAGCTCGAGCAGCCCGTTCGCCGCGCGCTGGGCGTTCGACAGCACGTCCTGCCAGGCGACCTCGGTGTCCTGCCACTTCAGCCAGGTGACACCGGGGTGCTCGGCGACTCGCTGCCTGATGATCTGCTCGACTGAGCCCTGCGCGCGCGCCACGCGGCACCCTCCCTGCTACGTGTGCCACTCCTGCATGTGCCGCCGGATGGCGGGAGTCACCGTCGAGCCGTCGTAGTAGCGCTCATAGAACGCAGGGTCGACGTGATGCACGACCGCCCCGAAGTTGCACTGCATCGGGTTGAAGTAGGCCGGGCACTGACCGTAGTGCTCGACGCAGTAGTCCACGTAGGCGACGCACGCCTCGACAGCCCAGTCGGAGACGCGAGTGGCCGGGTCGTTCACGATGGCCCGCACCGTGTCCGCAGTGAACGGACCGCCGTGACGGAGCATCCAGTTGTCGTCGCCGCGCGACATCGTGCGGCCTTCGCCGTACTTCTCCTCCATCATCGCGGTCATCACCGCACGGCCGTCCGGGTAGCGGGGCGACGGCACGTACGTCGCCTCCTTGATCCCTTCCAGCCCGAAGATCTTGAGCGCGCCGGATGCGGCCGGGGCACGCTCGTTCAGCGGCTCGGCCCGGAACCCTAGCCCCCGGGCGAGGTCGGGGTACGCGCCCATCAGGATGTCGTCGAAGTACCCGCAGAAGATCCAGTTTCCGAGCCCCATCGCCTCCGCGGCCAGCCGCATGTTCTGCACGTACGAGCCGGGAGGGTAGGTCTCGACCTGGAAGATGAACTGCTCGATCTGGCTGATCGCCACCGGGAACTCGAGCTGGCCCTCCTTCACCCAGGGACCGACGCCGGCGGGCTCCATGGTCCGGTCGTCGATGAAGTACAGGTGCCAGGCGTCGAAGAGGTTCAGCATGACGCTGAAGTACAGCCACCCGATGTCGGTGATCGGGATGAACCAGGTCTGCCCGTCCCGGTTGAGGTTGAACTGGTAAGGGCCGAACAGCGAGGCGTTCGGGGCGCCAGGCATACGCAGCCCCCAGTCGATATCCGGCCGGTGGTCGAGGACCTGATGCATCCCGCCGCGGTACCAGTCCAGGACCTTGTGGTAGTCCTCCTCGCCCTGGATTTCCACCGCGCGTTCCCGCTCATCGCCGGGGTTGTAGATAAAGGCACCCTGGTCCTTGATGATGAGCAGATCGTGGGCGAACGAGTTACCGGGCGCGGCCGCGGTCCGCCCGGCGATCGTGACCAGCTCGTGGAATCCGCCGTGCACGGCGATGTCCCAGTGCGCCATGCCGTTAGGGCCGCATGCCGACCACGCGACGATCGCTTCCTCCACCTCGGTGAGCGGAAGGACCGGCTGGCTTGAGGTGAACGCGAGAGGCCCGGCTTCCTGGCGGATGCTCCGCCCGGTCGCGCCGCGGTGCTCCTCCTGGCCGCTTTCGATCGAGTAGCCGCATGCGACGCGACGGCTGCGCAGCGTCGCGAGCAGTTGCGGGAGCGGCCGCGTCTGTTCGAAGTAGCGCCGGAGCTGGCGCTTGTCCTCCTCGGTCAGCGGCGACGTCTGCGGGGGATGCGCTGTCACAGACATATCAGCCTCCTCATTGAGGGCTCTGTGAATTGGGGGCCCATGGTTCCGCCCGCCAAGCGCTTACCTCCATCCTCACCCTGCGCCGGTCGGAGCTGTCAAGACGTGAGGGCCGAGAATGAGAAAGCGTTGGCGAGGCATGGGGTAGGCAGCGGCCTTTGCCAGTCAGAGCCGCTACGGCCCGTTCAGTATGAAAATCGTCGCTTTCCACGGCGGGCACGTGCGATGGCGCCCGCGCCGACGACCTCATAGCTCTGGCATGACCGCCTCAGTGGACAGCCGGCCTATTGTGGACCGCTTTACCCCTGGTGCCTACGATGGGCGTGGTGTTTCCGCGAATCGTCCTTCTGTCCGGCGGCTTCGGTGGAGCGCGGCTGGTCACCGCACTGAGCAAGTCCATTGCTCCCGGCCACCTGAGCGTCATCGCCAATACGGGCGATGACCTCACATGGTTCGGCATGCGCATTTGCCCGGACGTGGATGCCATCCTCTACTCGCTCGCGGGTCTGTGGAACGCCGAGACGGGATGGGGGCGCCGCGGCGAGACCTTCCAGATCCGTGATGCCCTCACGGACCTCGGCGCGCAATCCTGGTTCAATGTCGGCGATCTGGACCTCGCCTTCCACCTGCTGCGTACCGAACTGCTGAATTCCGGCAAGACGCTGACGGAGGCGACCAGTGAACTCGCGCGCCGGCTGCGGGTGCAGGGAGTGACGTTGATTCCTGCCAGCGACCAGCCACAAGAGACTCACGTCGTGCTGCAGGACGGTCGGCTGTTGCATTTCCAGGAGTGGTACGTAGAGGAGGGCGCGCATCCTCTGGTCCGGCAGGTACGCGTACCGGAAGGGCCCGCTTCGCCCGCCGCTCTCGACGCTCTCCGTCATGCTGACACCGTCATCATCGGACCGAGCAACCCGGTCTCCAGCATCGGCCCCATCCTCAGCCGGGACGGGCTGAGCGACCTGGTCCGGCAGGCCCAGGTCCGGATAGCGGTCTCTCCCGTGGTGCTGAGGGCCGAGCCGCCGGACGCCGCCATCAGCCATCACGCGCGCGCCCGCCAGCGCCTGCTCGCCGCCGGAGGAGCCGTGGACACGCCGGACGACATAGCCCGACGCTACGCCGACCTCGTCCAGTACTACGTGCTTGATGAGGCGGATTCCGCCCGGGTACCCGACATCGAGCGACTGGGTCTCCATCCTGTCACCTGCGATCTGCTCGACCCCAGGGAACTAGCCCGCACGTTGACGGACCTGAGCTTGACAGTGCCGTCGTTACGTGACCACAGTGCTGGAAAGACCTCATCGCGTACCTCACCCGGACCATGCTGCGCGTTGCTCTCGTGACTCCCCTGTCCGGCTCGCTCGGCGGCTATGGCCGGGCTGGGGCGGACGCGCTGGCACTGTGGGCAAGCTGGCACAATGACCGGTTCCGGCCGTGGATCGAGTTGACGGTCTTCGACACTCACCCGGACCCGGTCGCAGCGCTGAACCGCTCCAGTCAGGTCGCGCCGGATCTTCTGTTCGGACCCTACGGCAGCGGTCCGACCGCGGCCGTCGTGGGGGCGACGTCCAGGCTAGTGTGGAACCACGGCGGGGCATGGGTACCGGCAGCGGGCAACCTCGTCACGGTCCTCGCGCCGGCGGATACCTATTTCCACGGAGCGATACGAGCAGTGCGGAATGCGGACACCGGAGTCCGCACGCTCTGCGTACTCTCCAGCGAGACGGGGTTCAGTGACGCAGTGGCCCAGGGAGCTGTGGACGAAGCCACCCGGCTTGGGCTCCGGGCTATCAGCGGAAGGCTGCCGGGCGGCGCTCATCCCGCCGACATGCTGCTGGTCTCGGGACGATTCGCGGCCGAAGTGAACGCCGCCGGCCGACTTCTCCCAGGAAACTGGCGTGCGGCGGGATTCGTGGGTGCGGGGGTCGAGGAGGTCCTGGCTGGGCTCGGCCGGGGCCGCGAGGGACTGCTTGGGCCCGCGCAGTGGCTGGCGGAGGCAGCGCCGCGACCCGATGATGGTCCGACAGCCGACGAATTCGTCGCCGCCTATCGTCACCGCGCTGGCGGTGAGCCGCCCTACCCCGCCGCGCAGGCCTTCGCTGCCGGGGTCATCGCGACGCGATGCCTCCGCGAGGCTGGGACCGCAGACGACGACACTCTGCTGGCCGCCGCCTGCGACATTGAGGTCACCACGATGTTCGCGCGGTTTCGACTGGATCCCCGGACCCGCCGCCAGGTCGGGCACCAGGTGCTGACTGTTCAGTGGCAAGACGGCGTGCGGCGCGTGGTCTGGCCGCCGGAACGGGCGCAGGCACCGCTACGGTACCCGCTGGCGGTCACCCGGCACGGTTCCACGGGCCGGGGGGCCTGACGCGAGGCGAAGCAGCGCGTACCAGCCGGGCGCGTGGTCCGAACTGGCAGGTGATGCCACCGCCCATCCTGAACGAAAATGATCAATCAGAACGGAAGATGGCGTCTCATTCCCGGCCACGCTAGTCACCCCGGATCACCGGCTACCACCATCAAGCACGAACGCCGTGGCCAGCATGTATGGGCTTTTTGGTGCAGTCGGTCCTCGGACACATCGTGATCAGTGCCTGACCTGCGGATATGCCATTGGACAGCACTTCGCAACAGTCAGATGAAGGCTATTTCCGCAGGTCAGGACCATGGGGGTTCAAGACGGGTCCAAGTTGCGGAACGGTAACAGCGATCGCTCACCGGCCCCGGACTTGCGGGATTCCTGTGGAGCG
>Ga0306924_10003992_pt1 | contig 14328 bp, 10 predicted proteins | sample sta12Can44000111_FD_203756 | JGI IMG/M metagenome (GOLD analysis project Ga0306924, IMG submission 203756) | Lab enrichment of tropical soil microbial communities from Luquillo Experimental Forest, Puerto Rico - statanox.12C.anox.44.000.111 (v2)... | ecosystem: Environmental > Terrestrial >... | reverse complement strand
CGATGCAGAATGGGACCTCGAACAGACCGTCACACGCGCGCCGGGTCCGGGATTCGTCACCCAGGTCGCGTTGCGGCCGGGCGTCTATGTCGTCCCGGCGCCGCTGCGGCCGGCGATGGTCTTCGTCAACACGGATGTGAAGGACCAGGCGCTCGGCGCGGCGTTCCAGCAGAATTCCCTGCAGCGGGTCAAGGCCGGCGACGAGGCCGAGGTCGCTTTCGACGCCGTGCCCGGCCGCGTGTTCAAGGGCCACGTCCGCCAAGTCCTGGACGCCATCGCAGCCGGCCAAATCCAGCCGACGGGAGCGCTCGTCGATTTTGCGGAGCGCACAGCCGGCGGCAGGGCCTTGGCCCTCATCGACATCACCGATGACATCTCCGGCTATCAAATCCCGCTCGGCGCCGCCGCCCAGGTCGCCATCTATACCGACTATTGGCACCATGTTTCGCTCATTCGCAAAATCCTGCTGCGCATGCGCAGCTGGCAGAACTACATCTTCCTCGAAGGGCATTGAGCCGCCGGCATCCATAGAACGGCTGCTTCGTGCCATGAGCAGAAGTCGGCGGCCCGACCGTAAGCTCGTCGGCGTGACCAAAGAGCGAGATCATGACCACGCTAATCCTGGCACTTGTGGTTGCCGTGGCGTGCTCCTTCGGCGAAACGGCAGCGTCCGCAACAAATCTCAAGCCCTTCGACCGGGTCGCACTTCGGGACACCCTGGAAGCGGCAGCCAAAGAGCTCATGCTGCCCGGCACCATGGTTCTGCTGCGCACGCCGCAGGGAGAGTTCGTGTTCGGCTACGGCACGACGGAACTGGGCGGCACGACGCTTCCGCGAGCCGATACGCATTTTAGGATTGCCTCGAATACCAAGACGATGACGGCCGCCGTGATCGTGCTGCTGGTCCAAGAAGGGAAATTGCGTTTCGACGATCCGGTCTCGAAATATGTTTCCGGCGCTCCGAATGGGACAACATCACCATCAGGCAACTCCTTAAGATGCGGAGCGGCCTGTTCAACTATACCTCTGCGCCCGAGCTTGCCGAAAGCCTCGACCATGACCCGGCCAGGGTTTGGACCACGGACGAACTGCTCGCCATCGCGTTTAAGCATCCGCCAGTCTTCGCTCCGGGAACGAAATACGACTACTGCAACACCAATTACGCGCTGCTCGGTCTCATCGCCGAAAAGGTTGAAGGCGCGCCGCTGGCCAGAATTTTTCAGGATCGCCTCTTCGGGCCGCTTGGAATGAAGGACACCTTGCTCCCTGCCAGCACCTCGAACACCATTCCCGCACCCTACGCACACGGCTATCTGTACGGCAGTTCCTCCTACGCCTTGGCGGATGCGCCTTATCCCGCCGATCTCATGGCTGCGGCCAGGGCGGGCACGCTCAAGCCCAACGACGACACAGGGCAAAATCCTTCCTATGTCTTGGCGGCCGGTGGCGTCATCTCCACCGCCGATGATCTCGCTACCTGGATGCGGGCGTTGGTCGGCGGCAAAATTCTCGATGCCGACTATCAGCGCCGATGGCTCGACAGCCCTGAACCGGAGGATCCAAGCAGGCCTCTCGGCCAGAAATACGGGTATGGGATCGCTCAGATGACGTTTGGGCCGAACAGTTTGTATTTTCACGGCGGCGAGATGCCCGGCTACAACTCCTTCATGGGCTACGATCCGGTCAACGACGTAACGCTGATCGTCTGGACCAACCTGACCATCTCCCTCGACGGTCAGCCGACGGCCAACTCCATCATGCTGAAAATGCTCGACCGGATTTATATGGTGTCGCCGCTTCAGCAAAGCCGGTGAGACGCCATGCCTGAACGGGAAGGTCCGCTCACGTTTTTGATCGAGTGAATGAGTGACGGGTCGGGAATAAGCGGAAAACCAGAAATGACGACCGCAATGACGAATTTAGCGCGGTGCACAAGCACCGCATTGCCGCAGGCGACGGTGCCAAAGCACCGCGTGCGTTTTATGGCTAATCGTAACTACGGTACTCCCGGCCATTGTCGGTATTGGTGGTGACATGGGAGCCACCGCGGCGTGCACGACCTGAAAACGGACAGGTCTGCTGCTGCAAGTTCCGCCGAAGAAGTATAGAATTCTTCACGCTGTCCGGCCCGCTGAGCCTCGACTTGGGGTGGATCAAAACACCGAGGAAAAAAGGGAGAGAAGCAATGCTCAGGTTGATTGCCGTTGCCTTTGCTCTGACCTTGGCGTCATCCGCACAGGCCTTGCCACCCGTTGCATCCCTCAACCAGCCAGACCTACTGGTCATCCCCGCTCGCGAAGCGTGCGGCGCCGGTATGCACATGGTGAATGGTAGATGCTTGAGAACTCCCGCTCGCCGTGCCGCCAGCAGGTGCGTCCGCGGAAGGACTTGCTAAGCCAGGGACTACGGCACGCCGGCTCTCGACACGCAGCAAGGTGAGATAGGCTGGCTTGCGACCGAACCTTCGGGCCAGCATCAAAACGCTGGCCCGATGTCATGTATTGTCGCGAAGAGCAATTGGTGGGCTTACCCGACTATCTCCTTTGCTTTTGGGTCGTCTGGTGTCCAAACCGCAAGCAATTGCCAGGCGATCGAAAGCACGATCGGGCCGACGAATAAACCGATCATGCCATGCACCAACGTGCCTCCGAGCACGCCGATCAATATGACCGGCATTGGTGTGCTCAGACCTTTGGCCACGAGCGGCCGCAATATGTTGTCCAGCAAATTTACCGGCACCATGTAAAGCGTAAACAGAACCGCCGTTGTCGTATCCATCGCAAACCAGCTCCATACGATCAGCGGCAGCAAGATGATCGACGGGCCAATTTGAATTATTCCAAGCACTAGAACCAAAAAGCTGAATAGCCCTGCGGCGGGAACCCCGGCGAACAGCAATCCGATCCCCGCCAAGAGTGCCTGCAGAATCGCAATCCCGATAATGCCTCGCGAAACATTGCGGATCGTTGCCCCCGCCAAATCGATAAACTCTTGACCTCGTGCAGCTGCCACATGGCTGAGCACGTTTTTGATCGAGTGAATGAGTGACGGGCCGGGAATAAGCAGAAAACCAGAAATGACGACTGCAATGACGAATTTAGCCAGATTTATGCCGATGCTGCCTGCCGCATTCAGCAAGCTGCTGCCGAGGGGCTTGAGATGTGGCGCCGCCTCGATGACGAGCGCCCGAAGATTGGTCGAAGCGAGCAGCCAGCTTTCGTAGATCTTTTCACCGATGAGGGGCCAAGCTTTGACCGCCTCAGAAGGAGGAGGGAATGTGAGCGTCCCATCGCCCAGGCGAGCAAGAACCGTTCGAACGGTGTCAGCTAAGCTAAGCGCGAGCCAAGTCGCTGGACCGAACATGACAAGAAGGCTGAGAAGAGTAATTGCAGCCGCCGCCACGGCGCGATGGCCATAAAATTTGGCCGAGAGCCAATCGAACATCGGGTAAAGGGCTACGGCGATGACGATGCTCCAGACGATGATGGTCAAAAACGGTCTAATGAGGATCAGCGACCAGTACCCCAGAAATCCAAGGCAGACTATTCGAATTGCCAACAGCAGGAGTTCGTCATTCGATGCACTGAGCTTCGGTGATCGATGGTCTTCCATTGCTGCGGTCCTCTCTAAGTCAAGATCAAGGACGTTCCCGCAATGTCAGATACTAAGAAATTAGGTAGCGACGAAGGCAGGCTCGAACGCGACCAGCCGGATGTCGGGCGCGGCGTCCGCCTCGAAGCTCTGCCAGCAGCCCGGTAAGGAACAACAGGGACCGCGCGGGGGGTGCAGGAAACTCACGCGCAACCCAGGTGTGCAAAGTTTCCGCCACGTTACTCCATGCTATCCCACTCGCCCAAGGCGCAGAATTGCTAGTTCGCTATGGGAGCGGTGCACGCTGCTGCGCAGACGCATATCTTGAGGGCTTAAGTTTCAATCACCATGCCTAACCGTCTTTAGCCGCAAGTTACAGCATGCTGCACGTCTTATGCGAGATAGCGATTCTTGCCGCGCGATGTGAAAAAGGCTAGCGTATAAAACTCACAGGGCTGGCGGCGGCGCGTGCAAACGCGTCGAGGTGACACGAGAATGGGGCGTGTCACATGAACGATCGCATCCGCTCGCATTGCGGCGGCCGCTCAATAATCGCGCCGCACGCGCCAATTCTGCCGATCCAACGCGGCTGCATTCTCCTCGAAACAAAGTCGAACACGTTGCACCCTCGCAGCGTCCCGGTTTTGGCAGCGGTGCTGTGAATGATAAAGTTGTAGCGTTCACTCTGAACCAACATGGCCCTCTATCGCCGAGCCAGTTGCATGATTCGCCACACCGTCGCGACTGGCGCGACGAAATACCCACATCACTGATACGCGCGACCATTTTCCACCACGTCGAGGCATTCGATGACACGGAATCAGGAGACAAGGACAGCAAATGCTCTGTCCACCAAGGAGCGGACATTGATGGACGCATACTGGCGCGCCGCCAACTACCTGTCGGTGGGTCAGATCTATCTCTACGACAACCCGCTACTTAAACAGCCGCTCGCCAAGGAACACATTAAGCCGCGGCTGCTCGGGCACTGGGGAACTACGCCTGGTTTGAATCTCATCTACGTTCACCTCAATCGGGTGATCAAAAAGCACGGTCTCGACATGATTTACATCACCGGCCCCGGGCACGGCGGTCCCGGTCTGGTCGCAAACGCCTACCTCGAGGGGACCTACAGCGAGGTCTATCCGAACATTTCGGCCGATGAAGAGGGTATGAAGCGCCTGTTCACGCAATTTTCGTTTCCTGGCGGAATCCCGAGCCATGTGGCGCCGGAGACGCCCGGCTCGATCCACGAAGGCGGCGAACTTGGCTACGCGCTCTCGCATGCCTACGGAGCAGCCTTCGACAATCCGGATCTCATTGTTGCTTGCGTTGTCGGCGACGGCGAAGCGGAGACCGGACCGCTGGCGACGAGCTGGCATTCCAACAAATTTCTCGATCCCGTGACCGACGGTGTGGTTCTGCCGATCCTCCACCTCAATGGCTACAAGATCGCCAATCCCTGCGTTCTCGCACGCATCAGCCATGAGGAGCTGGATCAGCTATTCCGCGGCTATGGCTACACGCCGTATTTCGTCGAAGGGCATGAGCCGGAAAAGATGCACGACCTCATGGCAGCCACCCTGGAGAAGATCGTCGAGGAAATTCAGCGCATCAAAGCGGACGCGCGGAAGAAGAGCGGCACGGAACGCCCGCGCTGGCCGATGATCGTGCTTCGCACGCCCAAAGGCTGGACGTGCCCGAAGGAAATCGACGGCAAACGCACGGAAGACTACTGGCGCTCGCATCAGGTGCCGATGGGCGAGATGCACGAGAATGCGGACCATGTGCGCATCCTCGAACAATGGATGAAGAGCTACCGACCCGCCGAGCTGTTCGACGAGGGGGGCCGACTTCGACCCGAATTGGCCGACCTTGCACCTCGAGGCCCCCGCCGCATGAGCGCCAATCCGCACACCAATGGCGGTTTGCTGCTGAGCGAACTGCGGCTGCCGAATTTCCGCGACTACGCCGTCGAAGTGACATCACCCGGCGCCGTGACGGCCGAATCCACGCGAGTCATGGGCCGGTTCCTGCGCGATGTCATGAAGCTGAACATGGAGAAGCGGAATTTCCGGCTGTTCAGTCCGGACGAGAACAATTCCAACCGCTGGCAGGATGTGCTCGAAGTGACCAAGCGTGCCTGGGTCGCGGAAACCTATCCCTGGGATGATCACCTCGCGCCCGACGGGCGCGTGATGGAAATGCTCAGCGAGCACCAATGCCAGGGCTGGCTTGAGGGCTACCTCCTGACCGGCCGGCACGGCTTCTTCTCTTGTTATGAGGCGTTCATCCACATCATCGACTCGATGTTCAACCAGCACGCCAAGTGGCTGAAGGTGTGCAATCACATTCCATGGCGGCGACCTATCGCATCGCTGAACTACCTCTTGTCGAGCCATGTCTGGCGCCAGGACCACAACGGCTTCAGCCATCAGGACCCCGGGTTCATCGACCATGTCGTCAACAAGAAAGCCGAGGTCGTCCGCGTCTATCTTCCGCCGGATGCCAATTGCCTGCTTTCAGTAACTGATCATTGCCTGCGTAGCCGGAACTACGTCAATGTCGTGGTCGCAGGCAAGCAGCCTGCTCCCCAGTGGCTGACGATGGATGAAGCGATCAAACATTGCGAAGCCGGAGTCAGCATCTGGGAATGGGCGAGCAACGACCGCGGCGGGGAGCCCGATGTCGTGATGGCGTGCTGCGGCGACGTACCGACACTCGAGACGCTGGCCGCGGTCGACATTCTCCGGCGGTACACGCCGGACTTGAAGGTCCGCGTCATCAACGTCGTGAACCTTATGACACTGCAACCCGCGAGCGAGCATCCGCACGGTCTGCCGGACCGCGACTTTGATGCACTATTCACCACGGACAAGCCGATCATCTTCGCCTTCCATGGCTACCCGTGGCTCATTCACCGGCTGACCTACCGGCGAGCAGGCCATGAGAACATTCACGTGCGCGGCTACAAGGAAGAGGGCACCACCACGACACCATTCGACATGTGCGTGCTCAACGATCTCGATCGCTTCCATCTGGTCGGCGACGTGATCGATCGCGTCCCGAAGCTTAGAGAACGCGCGGCCTACGCCAAGCAGGCGATTCGCAACAAGCTCATCGACCACAGGCAGTACATCGCCCGCTACGGCGACGACATGCCCGAGATCACCGGCTGGACGTGGGGGCAGGAAGCGGCATCCGTGGGCATCCGCTCGACGGAGGCCGACAACGTCTGATGCTCGTGGAGACGGTAGCGGACGTCGCAACTGGAGTGCGATCGATGCGGCAGCAGCCCCAAGACAGGCGCCTGGTCAGCCGCGGTCAGTACGAAGCAGTGCTCTTTGACCTCGACGGTGTGATTACGAATACCGCCAAGCTCCACGCGGCGTGTTGGAAACAGATGTTCGACGAATACCTTCAGAAACGTGCGAACGAGAGAGGTGAAGCATTTCGACCCTTCGATCTTGCCACCGACTACCGACTCTACCTCGACGGGAAGCCGCGTTTTGACGGCGTTCGCGATTTTCTGGCCTCGCGCGGTATCAAACTGCCAGAGGGAAACTCACACGATTTCCCACAAGCCGAAACAGTGCGCGGGCTTGGCAACCGCAAGAACGAGTTGATGAGTGACGCCATTGAACGCATCGGGGTGGAGGCGTACGAGGGAAGCGTTCGATTCATCGACCAGTTGCGCAGTGACGGATTCAAAATCGCCCTCGTCACCTCGAGTGAGAACTGCACCGCCGTTCTAAAGGCCGCCAGGTTAGACTCGCTCTTCGGTGTGCGGGTCGATGGGCACATGGTCGAAACACAAAACCTCGCCGGAAAACCTGCGCCGGATACGTTCTTGATGGCGGCAAAGCTGCTCGGCGTTGAGCCGAGGCGGGCGGTTGTGGTCGAGGATGCCATCTCCGGGGTTCAGGCCGGCTCCAGCGGCAACTTTGGACTTGTGATCGGTGTCGCGCGCAAGGGCAATGCCGAGGAGCTCAAGCAGCATGGCGCGCATGTGGTGGTGAACGATCTAAGCGAACTGGTCGGCTGACCAAAATCTCTGCCTGGCCTGGACGCGGATCCGATACGGAGACTGTCATGGCCCGCAAGAATGCGTTCTACGCGCAGTCGGGGGGCGTCACCGCGGTGATCAACGCGTCGGCTTGCGGAGTGCTCCAAACTGCGCGCCAACATTCTGACGAGATCGGCAAGGTCTTCGCTGGACGCAACGGCATCATCGGCGCCCTGACTGAAGATCTGATCGATACCAGCATTGAACCCGAAGCCGCGGTCGCCGCGCTCAAATACACACCAGGTGCGGCATTTGGATCGTGTCGCTATAAGCTCGCTTCGATCGACCAGCACCGCGCGCAATACGAACGGCTGATCGAAGTTTTTCAAGCCCATGACATCAGCTTCTTTTTCTACAACGGGGGCGGTGACTCGCAGGACACGGCCTATAAGGTAAGTCAGATCAGCGCGGCCCTGTCGTATCCAGTCGTGTGCGTCGGCGTTCCGAAGACGGTCGACAACGATCTACCGATTACCGACTGCTCGCCCGGCTTCGGTTCGGTCGCGAAGTACCTTGCCACCTGCATTCGCGAGGCCGCGTTCGACCTGTCGTCGATGAGCCGCACCTCGACGAAGGTGTTCGCCCTGGAAGTGATGGGCCGGCATGCCGGCTGGATGACGGCAGCCTGTGCGCTCGCCGCTGAACGGGAGGGAGACGCTCCTCACGTTTTGTTGTTTCCCGAGGTTGCATTCGATGAGAGGCGCTTCCTGGCCAAGGTCGGCCAGGCTGTGGGACGGTACGGCTACTGCGTGATAGCGGTGTCAGAAGGCATCAAGCGACTAGACGGCGAGCTCCTTTCAGCGTCAGGGGTAAAGGACGCCTTTGGTCATACCCAGCTCGGCGGGGTTGCGCCGGTAATAACCAACCTGATAGCCGCGAAGCTCGGCCATAAGTGCCATTGGGCGGTGGCCGATTATCTGCAACGGTCGGCGCGCCACATCGCCTCGGAAACTGATGTCGAGCAGGCCTACGCAATCGGTCGCGCAGCGGTAGAATTCGCAATCGCCGGAAGGAACGCCGTAATGCCCGCGATCCGGCGGATCAGCGATTCCCCATATCGCTGGGATATCATCGAGGCACCGCTTTCGGCGGTCGCCAACCAGGAGAAGCTCTTGCCTCCCGAGTTCATCAGCGCCGACGGCTTCGGCATCACCGAGACGGCTCGCCGCTATTTAGCGCCGCTCATCGTTGGCGAAGCCTTCCCGCCATTCAAGAATGGTCTTCCCGATTATGTCAGGTTGCAGAACGTGGCGACGCCCAAGAAACTAACGAGGCCGTTCGCCGTATGAAGCCGGCACAAATCCCGTTGGTCGAAAACGATCTGGGCGAGCTGGTTGAGGGCCAACGCCTCGCGCTGTCTTGGGAGGAACAGCCCGATGCTCCATCATGAACGCCTCCGGCCACCGTTGCATGATTATCCGGCCGACGAGTGGAACGTCATCGAGAAGGCATTTCACCCAGAATTTTTGGCCCAGTCGGAAACCATGCTCGCGCTCGCCAACGGATATCTGGGCTTGCGTGGATGTCCGGAGGAAGGCGGGCCCAATGCCGAAAATGCCACGCTCATTAACGGGTTCTATGAAACCTGGCCGATCGCCTACGCTGAAGAAGCGTACGGTTTCGCGAAAACCGGCCAAACCATCTGCAACGTAACAGACAGCAAGATCATCAAGCTGTTCGTCGATGACGAGCCCTTTTGGCTGCCCGACGCGAACCTCTTGAGCTACGACCGGCGGCTAAACATGAAGTCGGGCACGCTTGACCGCGAGATCCTGTGGAAGACTCCTGCGGGAAAGCAGGTATCGATCAAATCTCGGCGTTTGGTTTCATTTGAGCACAGGCATGTCGCCGCCATCTCTTATTGCGTGACGCTCCTCAATGCGAAAGCCTTCGTCGTGATCTCTTCGGAGATGACAGCGAATGAACCGGGCGGCCGCGTCGACAGCGACGATCCGCGGCTGGCCAAAGGCTTTTCAGGCCGGGTTCTCCATCCGCGAGCCAGTTACGCGAAGGGCCGTCGCATCGTGCTGTGCCATGCGACGGAAAAGAGCCGTTTGACCGTGGCGTGTGCCACCGACCATGCGCTGGACACGTCGTGCCCGCATACCGACAAAACTGTCTATCGCGACGACTTCGGCCAGGTTGCCTTCACCATCGAAGCCCGGCCGGGCGATCCAATCCAGCTCACCAAATACATGGTCTACCATACCTCCCACACGGCTTCGGCCGAGGAGCTCTGCGGCCGTGCCGAGTGGACTCTGGATCGCGTAACCGCCCAGGGATTCCAGCCTTTGCTGCGTTCGCAAGAGCAGTACATGGACGACTTCTGGCGCCGCAGCGACGTGCGCATGAAGGATGTGCGGGAGGACCGTACGAAGCGCAGTACGGTCGAGATCCAGCAAGCGATCCGATTCAACCTTTTTCACATGTTGCAGGCGTCAGCACGGGCTGAAGACGCGGGTGTGCCGGCGAAAGGTCTCACCGGTAAAGCGTATGAGGGACATTATTTTTGGGACACCGAAATCTATGTGCTGCCTTTTCTAACGTATACCTCTCCGCAGATTGCGAGAAATCTGCTGACTTTTCGCTACAAGATGCTGCCCCAGGCGCGCGCGCGCGCGAAACAACTGGGCCATCGGGGAGCCATGTTCCCCTGGCGAACCATCAGTGGGGAAGAAGCATCGGCCTACTATGCCGCGGGAACGGCTCAGTACCACATCAACGCGGACATCATGTACGCGTTACGAAAGTACGTTCATGCGACAGGGGACGAGTTATTCCTGCGCGACTACGGTGCAGAGATGCTCGTGGAGACGGCGCGGCTGTGGCTGGATCTGGGTTTTTACTCGGAGGCAAAAGGCGGGAAATTCTGCATCAACGGCGTAACCGGGCCCGATGAATACAAGGCGGTGGTCAACAACAACGCATATACCAATTTGATGGCACGAGAGAACCTCCGCTATGCAGCCCAAACCGTGAAGTCGCTACAGACGGCAGAACCGGATGCATATAACGCACTGGTGCACAAAACGGTGCTTGAGCCGTCTGAGGTCGAGACGTGGATTCGTGCAGCCGAGAATATGTACGTACCTTATGATGAGAAGCGGCAGATCATCCTGCAAGATGACAGCTTTCTCGACCGCGAACCTTGGGACTTCCAGAAGACGCCCTCCGAGCACTATCCGCTTCTGCTGTTCTATCACCCGCTCAATATCTATCGCAAACAGGTAATCAAACAAGCGGACGTGGTGCTGGCCATGTTCCTGTTAGGGGACATGTTTTCACTAGAGGCGAAGAAACGTAACTTTTACTTCTACGACCCGTTGACCACCGGAGATTCGTCGTTGTCGTCCTGCGTCGAAGCGATCATTGCCGGACAAATCGGCGATATGGAGAAAGCTATCCAGTATGGGATGGCGGCTCTGCTGATGGACCTCGCCGACGTGGGCGGAAACGTCAAGGACGGGTGCCACATCGCCTCGATGGGCGGCACCTGGATGACGCTCACCTACGGATTCGGTGGAATGCGTGACAATGATGGAACGTTGTCATTCTGGCCACGTCGTGCGCCTGAGGAAAACGCTGTGCTTCGGTTTCCTGTGACGTACCGCGGCCAGCGGCTGGAAGTCGAAATCGGTCTCGACAAGGTGGAATACACGCTGCGTGAGGGCGAATCCCTTCTGATCCGCCATGAAACGGAAGAACTTCATCTGACTCGGAAGAACCCGGTAGCAGTGCGGCCGGTGAGCAGGAGATGAGAATCCTTGCCGGCGGGGTCAATGAGGCCGAGCGCCGCTCCGCCGGGGTGCATACGATGACGCCGGATCGTCTCTCAGCTGTTGAACCTGACGACCTGACTCAAACCCAAGTTCGCCTGCAGCATCGTGTGAGTTGTCGTTACGAGCGTCAAGTTGTCGCCCTCCGCCAAGCGCAAGCGCGAGACAATGTGGCAAGCTCAAAGAGACGTCAGCTCGCGAGATCACCGATAGACTTAGATCGCGGCGCGCCGGGATTTCAGACAATCAAGTCCTGGATCCGGATGCGGTCGGGAAGCAGGCGGTGAGGAGGAGGATACGTATGGCATCCGAAGTTGCCACTAAATCGCCGGCCAAGACACGCATTGCCGGCTCCTCTCAAAGCATTCGCACGGGGCTCGAAGCGGATACGATCTCCAAAGCTCTGATCGGCAATCTGCACTGCATTCAGGGCAAACTGCCGCAGCACGCAACGCGTAACGATTGGTACATGGCGCTCGCGAATACCGTGCGCGACCGAATGATGCGCCGCTACATAGGGACCGTAGAATCGATCTCCCAAACGAACACGAATGCCAAAGTTGTTGCGTATCTTTCAGCGGAGTTCTTGACCGGACCGCATCTTGGCAACGGCCTCATCACTCTCGCGATCTGGGACGCCGTCGAGCAGGCGTTATCGAAGGTTGGGCAAGATCTGTCGAGCCTCCTCGAGCAGGAGGAGGAGCCAGGATTAGGCAATGGCGGGCTGGGCCGCTTGGCGGCGTGCTACATGGATTCGCTGGCGACGCTCAACGTTCCTGCCATCGGCTACGGCATCCGTTACGAGTTTGGCATCTTCGATCAGGCAATTCGAGACGGCTGGCAGGTCGAGCGCACGGACAAGTGGCTGCGTTTCGGCAACCCGTGGGAGCTCGTACGTTCGGAAGTCACTTTCGATGTGAAGCTCGGGGGTCACACAGAGCACTATTACGATGCGGAAGGACGCTATCGCGCACGCTGGGTGCCGCAGAAGGTGGTCAAGGGCGTCGCCTACGACACCCCGGTGCCCGGTTATCGAGTGCCCACCACGAACCTCCTGCGTTTGTGGAAAGCCGAAGCTGTTGAAGCCTTCGATTTTGCGGCCTTCAATGTCGGAGACTATTACGGGGCGGTGGACGAGAAGGTCGCATCGGAGACCATTTCCAAGGTGCTTTATCCCAACGACGAGCCGGAAGCGGGCAAAGAGCTCCGGCTCGAACAGCAGTACTTTTTCGTATCCTGTTCGCTCCAGGACATGATCCGATTGCTTGCGATACGTGGCAAGCCATTGGCCGAACTCCATTCGTACTGGGCTGTGCAGTTGAACGACACGCATCCCTCCATCGCCGTCGCCGAATTGATGCGGCTGCTTGTGGATGAGCACGGCATGGAGTGGGATCAGGCCTGGGGTATCACGCAGCAGACCTGCGCTTACACGAACCACACGCTTCTTGCCGAAGCACTGGAGCGCTGGCCGCTGCCGCTGTTTGCCAAGCTGCTGCCGCGCCATCTGGAGATCATTTACGAGATCAATCGCCGCTTCCTCGACGATCTCCGGCTACGGTATCCTGGAGACATTCAACTCGTTCGGCGGCTTTCGCTCATTGATGAAGCGGGCGACAAATACGTACGCATGGCGCATCTTGCTAGCGTAGGCAGCCACGCGATCAACGGAGTCGCGGCTCTCCATACCGAGCTTCTGAAGCGAACGGTACTCGGCGATTTCTATAAAGTGGCGCCGCAAAAATTCCTGAACGTGACGAACGGTGTCACGCCGCGGCGCTGGCTCGCGCTGAGCAATCCAAAATTGAGCGCGCTCATCACTCGCCACATCGGTGACGGCTGGATAGCGAATCTGGAAGAGGAGCTAGAGCGATTAGAGCCGTTGGCGGTCGACAGCAATTTCCGGAGGGACTGGCAAGCCGTAAAAGCCGACAACAAGCTCGCCCTTGCAGGTGTCATCAAGGAGCGAACCGGCATCATCGTAGATCCGCATTCCTTGTTCGATATCCAGGTAAAGCGGCTACACGAGTACAAGCGCCAGCACCTGAATGTCCTGTATTTGGTCACGCTTTATAACAGGCTGAGGCATACCTCCGCCGCCGCGGGCACACCCCGCACGGTCATCTTCGGGGGCAAGGCCGCTCCCGCATACCGCATGGCCAAGCTGATCATCAAGCTGATCAACTCCGTCGGCGCGGCCATCAATCAAGACCCCGTAGTCTCTCAGGTTCTCAAGGTGGTGTTCCTGCCGGACTTCAACGTCAAGAACAGCCACCGTGTTTATCCCGCCGCCGATCTGTCGGAACAAATCTCGACGGCCGGCAAGGAGGCGTCGGGCACGGGTAACATGAAATTCGCCATGAACGCAGCGTTGACCATCGGCACGTTGGACGGCGCCAACGTCGAGATCCGAGATGCGGTGGGCCACGAGAACTTCTTCTTGTTCGGGCTGACGGCTGACGAGGTCGCTCGACGCAAAGCTGAGGGCTACACGCCGCGCAGCATCTACGAGTCAAACCCGGAGCTGCGCGAGGCGATCGATCTCATCGATTCCAGATTCTTCTCGGACGGTGATCGCGGGCTCTTTCACCCGCTCGTCGAATCGCTGCTCACCCGCGACGATTATATGCTCCTGGCGGACTATCAGGCCTATGTGGACTGCCAACAGCGCGTGAGCGAGGCGTACGCCGATCAGAACAACTGGACGCGCATGTCCATTCTCAACACTGCCAGAGTCGGCCGTTTCTCTTCCGACCGCTCGATCCGGGAGTATTGCCGCGACATCTGGAAGGTCCGGCCGATCGCTCAAGACGAGAGCAGCATGATGTGACCATGAGCACCCGCGTCGTCACATCGGGTGCGAGCGCTCCTCTTGGCGCGACTGTCCGCCCTGGC
>Ga0306924_10003991_pt1 | contig 14328 bp, 7 predicted proteins | sample sta12Can44000111_FD_203756 | JGI IMG/M metagenome (GOLD analysis project Ga0306924, IMG submission 203756) | Lab enrichment of tropical soil microbial communities from Luquillo Experimental Forest, Puerto Rico - statanox.12C.anox.44.000.111 (v2)... | ecosystem: Environmental > Terrestrial > Soil... | reverse complement strand
ATGAAATGGAGAACGTAACAAAACAACGGCTCCGGGACTGCCGTAACAAAACCCAGAACTGCCTTCGGCAACCTCGTGGTGTTGTCGGCGATTGCTAGATCCTTGCTGACTAGAACCAAGCCGCTGGGCGGAGTAACTTCATGGGTAGCCGACATAACTGGTCGACCACGATGCCCGGTTGGATCAAACTCGCGCAGAATGTGAAGGGTAGCAGGCGGAGCCTGATCCACACCTGCAAATTGAACGGCACCAATCCTTTCGATTGCCTCACCGAGCTGCAGAAACACGGCGAGGAGCTGGCAAAGCATCCGGCTTGGAATTACGCCAGAAGCTTTCGCAGGCCCTCCGAGCGACAATCCCGTTTAGGCACTGTCGGATAAACCCTTACGGGTGCGGGTTATTTCGTTGCGACGCCAGCAAGGATCTACCTCCCCTTTGAACCGCTTGAATCATACCCTATCCCAGGAGGCGGTAGCGCATGAAACTTGCGGCCGGCGACCTCGCTTCTCGTCCGTGCCCACGGTTTCTACGTGACTGAGAAGTGCGATGGCTGCGGGAAGCTGCTGAGCCAGACCCTTCGGTATCCCCCTCCAACGAATATAGCGGAACAGAGTCTCCGTGTGCAGGAATTGTGCGCAAGGGTTATCTACGGATCCCAAGGGACTCCTTAGAGTAAGATTTCTCAAGGACGCTTACATTGGGCTATGATCTTCTCTTTCCCGGAGGGGTTGGCTCGGTAAGCCTTCTAGAGTCAAGTGACAGACGTTTCAGCTGGAGTGCTCCTCGCGCTTGCCGCGGGTGTCGTGAACGGAAGCTTCGCGGCGCCTACCAAGTACGCAACGCGCTGGAAATGGGAGAACATCTGGGCGGTGTGGGCGGTGGTAGCTCTTTTGTTTTCCCCCTGGGCTCTGGCTTCCGCCACGGTCCCCAACCTGCTCGGTTTCTACCACCAAGTGAACTCAGGACTCTTCGTCTTGCTGGTTCTCTTTGGGCTTGGCGTTGGTCTGGCGCAGGTGTTTTTTGGACTGGCCCTGGCGGCCGTCGGCCTCTCGATTGGTTTCGCCGTCACGATTGGACTCTCCACTGCTGTTGGAACCTTTGTTCCTCTGATTCTACTTGGGTCCAGGGCGGTCTTGGCTCCCAAAGGACTCACTATTGTTGCCGGTGTCGCCTTCGTGCTAACTGGAACTGCACTTTGCGGACTAGCGAGCAACCGGAAGGAGAGGGAGCGCCTCAGTTCTGGCGAAGCCAAAGACGAGCCTGGAGAGAGGCCGAAGAAGTTTCACACAGGTTTGCTGCTCTGCGTTCTGGCAGGAATACTGTCGCCCCTCGCCAATCTCGCTTTAGCCTTTGGATCGCCTCTGCTTCGTCAGGCCGCTCAAGCAGGTGTGAGCCCCTCGAATCTCGCGAACGTAATTTGGCCGCCTTTGCTCACGGCCACGTTGGTGCCGTATTTAAGCTACTGCGTCCACCTGTGGCGCAGGAACAAGAGCTGGGGTCTCTTTACCCTTACAGGCACTGGTGTGTACTGGTTTTTCGGAGCCGTCATGGGATTGCTGTGGACGGGAAGTCTCGCGGTTTACGGTGCAGCCTCGACACGGCTGGCCGGCATGGGGCCCATCCTGGGCTGGCCGCTATTCATGTCCGTCATCATTATCACCTCGAATGTATGGGGATTCGCGACAGCCGAGTGGAAGGGCGCCAACCGCGGGGCTGTCACAACGATGCTTGTCGGTATCCCCTTCCTGATCTTGGGGTTTTGTACGGTGGCGTTAGGGTCCAGACTCAGCTGAGCCACGGTTCCAGGCCATCACCCAACAACGAGGACAGTCAACGATTGAGCTTTGGCCCGACAATCCTGACGGTAACAAACTGGTGAGGCTTGAGAGCCACCTCCAAGGAGTGGCCTGTAACGGCAAGTTGATTCTGATTCTCTTCGACAGCATTCGCCAGCCAGGCGCGCTCGAGCGAGAATAACGGGAAATCAAGACGCGCACTTGCAGCCTGGCCGCCGTCTTCCAGCAAGCGAAGAATGGTGCCTTGGTTGTCCTCGGCAACCTTCCAGTTCTCGACGACGACGTTCGGAGCTGAAACCGCCAGGAAACTCGTCGGAGAGGTTGTGAGTGGCCTTGTAGGGTCACCGAACTTGTCGTTGCTGATCAACTGCCCGATCTCAATCGGTGTCATCGCGTCGCGTCCTAAGTGGGCCAATGCTTCGGGCGCGAGTTGCTTCCCGCTGGTCAGTACGTAATGGAACGTGAAGTCCCCACTTTGGACACGGCGAAAGTTCGTGTGCCAGTAATTGTTCAGGACATAGGAAAAGATTGTCCCATTCTTCGGCTCAAACCTGTCAGGCCATGTGCCGCGATTAATGTCACCGAGAGTCACTAGCGGCGAGTCAATAGGGACCAAGCCGACGCTGACCTCAGGTGAGGCCACTCTTACCCAATGTTGGACAGTAAACCAAGCCACGTTGCCGCCTTGCAGCAGGTCATGGCTGGGGTCCACCCAGCCGTTCTGGATTTCGTAGCTGAACTCGGGATGCTCGGCCGCAACCGGAAACGCGAAGTAGATGGCTTCCTTGTTGTTGACGGGTTCTTTGTGAAGCCGGTTGACAAACTCAATCCTCTTCTCGTTGTCGAAGAGGATCACGTCGGTCTCAATCGACGGCGCGTGCGGCCCGCTCGTCTGGTAAGTCAGGATCTCGCCATAGGACGTTTTGCGCACGCCCGCCACGCGGCCCACATTGGAGGTGCTAACGGTTAGATCGGCAAACGGCAGCGACTTACGCAGGTAGACAAGCTGCGTGGCGCCGTCCCCACCTGCAACGTACAAGTACTGGTTGAAACGGTAGGGGCTGGAGGCGTCCACCAACTCGCGTGCCGCTTCCTTGTCATAAATGCTCTTAAGGGCTCCGGCTTGGGAATCAAGTTCAACGCGATAATAGGCGTTCTCAATCGCGTTCGAAATGGGCTGGGGTATTTCGCCCGGTGGAGCTGCGGGATGTTCACGTTTGCTAACAATCTGGTAACAGCGATAGCCGAAAGACGGGACGTCGCGGGCGAGAAACCGGACGTGGTCGTAGTCGGCATGATGGGCGAGCACTTCGAGGCAGACCGGAGTCTTATCGGGGTATTCCAGGATCACATGATCCTTGTTGAGGTCCGTTTCAACCAGGCCGCTGCGCGTCCAATTGAGCGAATTGAAGACGATGATCGCGGTAGCCGGTAAACGGATCTTGTCCGCGAGTTGGCTAAGTGACTGGTCAAGGATGGCGTTAACGCGCTCGCGCCCGTTCACAGCGAACTGGTCTTTCGTAGCGAATTGGCGCACGGTTTCTTCGCTCTCCGGCCGGGAATATCCGCCCCAGGAGGTAAACGTATGCTCGGCGTAAAGCACCAAGTCATCCCACATCTGCCTCACCTGCTCGGCTGGCCCGGATACGTTCTTGTGGAGAAATGTGGCGATGGTCGAAAGCTTCTCGGCTGACGGTGCTCGCTGCTGGCTCGAGCGATCGATGGCGAGGAAGTGAGCATCTGTCGCATAGCCATCCTCCCAGTAGGGACCGAAATCACCCACCACGGTCTCCAGCACCGAACCGTAGTGCTGCTCGATATAACGCATGTAATCCGGAAATGTGGCCAGGATCATTTTCGGGTAGGCGTAGCGTGCATTCCACGCCTTTACAAACTCCGGCTCCCCGGGGATTAGATCGGTGTTTTCGATCTGGCTCCCGTACATCAGAACCGCGTCCGGCCTGTAAGAAGGTGATTCATACTGCTGCAGGAACGTGGAAAGGGATTGCCGGCACGCAGCCTCCTGCGCAGGCACACCGCAGACAAAGGAAAGCTGGAAATATTGCCGGGAGTAGGACATCAATACCCTGCCACCGTCAGGTCCTTGCCACCAGAAGGGTGATTTCTCGTTCCAACGGCCGTACAGAAGCACCGGGGCCCTATCATTGTTGCTGGCGGCTGCGAAGTACTTCACCCCCAGCGCGCTCAACGCCGACGCATAGGACCACGTATAGCTCGGGTCGTCGGTAATGTTGGCGTAGTCGAACGGAATGCCCTCTTTCCGATGCAGCCAGTAGGTGTAAGAAGTCGAGCGGATTGTTTCTTCGAGTGTCGGATAACCCGTCATGAGGTTGGCCAACTGCACCGGCACCGTAATCTTTTGGTCTCGCACAAGCTTCAGCAAACGCTCACTGGAACCCGCATTGCGTGAGGCCAAGTATTGGCGCACGATCCAGGACCCGTCGAGGCTGAATCGCATCTCCGGGTGCTCGTCGATTTCATCCAGCAACTTATCGATATTGCGGTTATGAACCTCGGCAACCTTGCCCTGATAATCCGTAAAGCCAATGTCGAGGTGGGCGTGCGGCACCACGTACAGCGTCCACTGCCGCTTCGGTTGGAGCTCGACCTCCGATTTGTGGGTCCTCCCATTGACGCGCAACTCCACCAGACCGGTCGTTTTCCCCCTCAGCTCGGGAATGGCAAAATCGAATCGCTGCTGCCCGAAGTCGGCTGCGGTTGAGAGTTGTCCTTGAAACCTCTCGCTTCCCACCGTGAATGCAAGCTCTCCCTGGCGGACTTTCTCGTTCAGGGTTACAGTCACGTATGTGAGCTCGCGGAGCTGCCCGTCGGTCTCAGTGTAAAGCACCGTCGGCTCTGCCGCCACTCGAGCCGCGACTACAGGCTTGGCGTCGCGATCTTCTGTCAAACGAAGGGCGTCGTACGCAAGCAAAGACTCACCTTCACCATCCTTGGGATCGTCCATCGCTGTGAGAACCAGCTTGTTCTCTCCGGCGCGGAAATATGGGGTGGGTAGGGTGATTTCGAGCTGGTCGCCGCCGTAAATGGGGGAGTCAAAGCCGAAGTCTCCTGGGTAATAACTAAGCTTACGATTGAAATAGAAGAGTCCGGAATGGCCATTGATTTCGACTTGAAGATTCGGAGCTCGCGACCGATAAAGCAACGCGGAGATGATCAGCCGATAGGTACCTTGCGGTGCTGCGTCGAGAGTGAACTGGATCGTATAAGGACGAGGCCTACCGCCTGCCTCCTTGTATGCCGGGCCCGGCTGTAGGGCAGGCCAGTCCTTCGCCGGCGTGCTACGCCCTACGGTAAAGACTGGGTTGGAGTTTGAGTCGACGGACAGGCCGCTGTTGAACTCCACTGAAGATTGATCGAATTTCCCGATTTCCCAAATAGTGCGCTCCTCTGCCGTCGCCGGCAAGACAGGCCAGAACAGGATAAGGAGCAGGGAACAGGGGATCCAAGAAATGTCGTAACTCCGTTGTGTGCTCATCTTTGCCTCCTTGCAACATACACGACCAGGCGTGTTTAGCGATGGCTGACCAAAGGCAACCAAATAACAGAAAGAAAAAAGCTTGACATCCCAGCAATAACTCTGATAAAAACCTCCCCCGTTAGCATATTATAGATTACCGATTATCGGGTATCCGTGACTTTGACCCGTGAGCGGAAAGCAGAGTTTTGGGGCGATCGAGCCAATAAGCTTGAAGGACCAAGTCCTGAAAGCTATCCGGGACGCGATCCTGAAGGGTAGTCTGTCGCCCGGCGAGCGGATCACGGAGAGCCGGCTGAGCAAGCAGATGCAGGTGGGTCAAAATGTTGTGCGGGAGGCTCTGCAAGAACTCGAGTTCCAAGGCTTTGTGGAACGGTTTCCAAACAAAGGAACATCCGTCACAGACTTCTCTCGAGAGGACATCAGGCAGATCTATCAATTCCGCATGGAGGTTGAGGGCTTTGCCGCGCAGCTCGGCCGCGAGTGTGGGCGACCAAGCCACGAAGACGTCTGCCAACTGGAGCGAGCTCTAAGCGGAATGCAGGCCGGAGCGGACGGCAACGACTTCTGGCAGTTCTCCAGAAGCGACCTCGAATTCCATGAAATCATCTGGCGCATGTCGGGAAATCCGTTCGTTGAGAAGGCCTTGCGTACAGTGGCGACACCGCAGTTCTCTTACGTCCTGATTCGTTCGTTTCGCCACACACGACTGGATCTGGCGGCTGTCACCCAGGAGCATCGCGAGATCTTACAAGTTCTCAGGACGGCAGATGCGGTGGCCTGCCGGAAATTCGTGAGGGAGAAGGTCGAGAACTTCTGGCACGAGGTCGAGAGCGGTATTGATGAAGCTTGAGACGGGTGATTCAAGTTGATTGGAACAGAACGTTTCGGAGGAGAGAGCCCCTCCATCTCCTCCGGCCCCTCTCCTGCCCGGTCCCGGTGCGGGAGAGGGGCGCTCCTCTGGCGGGAGGGGAAAAGCTCGGGCGAAAGCTAGACAACACAATCGATTCACCTCAGTTTGCCTGTGGTCGGCCGGGGGACGTAGTAGCCTTCCGAGCGTCGGGAGGGTTTGGGAACGCGTTGGGTCATCAAGAAGAAAAGAGAGGAGATTCCGATGAACCGCGTAAGAAGCACAACAGGCTTTGCAATTCGTGTCATTCTTTTCCTCACGGCCGTCTGCTTGCTGGGCGGACCCGCGAGGGCTCAGACGGTTAACGGCGCGGTCCACGGGACCGTATCAGACAGTACCGGAGCCGTTCTTCCCGGCGCCACTGTCGAGGTCAAGAACAATGGAACCAACCTGGTGCGGCAGGGCGCGGCCGACGACACCGGCTTTTACACCATCGTCAGTCTTCCTCCGGGCGCATACACGGTGTCTGCTTCCAAGACTGGATTTTCGACAGCCGTCCAAAATAACGTGCAGTTGCTGGTGAACCAGGATGTGGAGTTGAACTTTATCCTGAAGGTCGGGACCGTTTCGCAGCAAGTCGAAGTGACAGCAGAGGCGGCGTTGGTATCGACGGCGAACTCCACCATCAGCCAGGTGATTGGCTCCCGGCAGGTTGTTGATCTTCCCCTGAATGGCCGTCAGTTCACCCAATTGGTCCTACTCGCGCCGGGTGCGGCGCCCAAAGAGACTGGCCAGCAGTCGGGCTTCACCATTCCCATCGGCGGTGGTGGGCTTAGCCCCTCCGTGAATGGCAACCGGGGCCAGCAGAATAACTTCACCCTGGACGGAGTGCTGAACAACGCCATTTTCACCAACGTCTGGGCCATCAGTCCTCCTCCCGACGCCATTCAGGAGTTCAACGTTCAATCCCAGATTACTGACGCCCAGTTCAGCATATCGTCGGGCGCGAATGTTAACGTGGTTACCAAGTCCGGCACCAATCAGTTTCATGGCGCGGTTTGGGAATTCCTCAGGAACAACTCGCTGGACGCCGCCAACTTCTTCGATAACTATTACAACAATAAGAAGCCGGCTTTTCGCCAAAACCAATTCGGCTTCGAGGCCGGCGGTCCGCTCTTTATCCCTCATCTCTACGACGGCCGGGCCAAAAAGACTTACATCTCCGGCTACTATGAGGGCTTCCGCTCCACCGAAGGCTTTACCGAGACGAACAACGTGCCGAGCGCGGCCGAGTTGAATGGGGATTTTTCGGATTTGTTGACCCCGAACGCGCAGTATCCCACCGCAGGCCAGCCTTCCGGGGTCGTCGACCCTCTGGGCCGCCCGATTTTGAACGGCCAGATATTCAACCCCTACAGCACACGGCTAGTGACTACCGGCCAGGTTGATTCTGTCACGGGTCTGCCGGTAAACTGCGGCTCAACGACGACTGCCTGCCTGGTTCGGGACCCTTTCCCCGGCAACATGATCAACCTGCCTCTGAATCAGGAGGCTTTGACCTACCTGAAGGCCTTCTACCCATTGCCCAACCTCAACGTGCCGCCAAACACGTTTCCCAACTTTGCCATCTCCAGTCCTCAGATCATCACCAGCAACCAGTTCGGCGTCAGGGCTGACCACACGTTTGCTAACAACGATAACTTGTACGGCGCCTTCTATTACATTCAGCCCCATGAGACCTTTCCAACCTCACTGCTGACGGGCGCGCAAGTTCTCACTAACAAAGCTCGCGTGATCGCGGTGGGCTACACTCACCTGTTCGGTCCCACCTTGCTCGCTTCTTTCCACTACGGGTACAACTATACGAATTATGGCAGCACGAACACTCCCGGTGGCGAGGCGTTGTTGAACGCGACCGGCCAAGCAGCGTTAGAGCCAGTCCGCGACGGTATTCCCATTGTCCCGCAGATCAGTCTGTCGCCGCGCCTCGGGGGCACCGGGCAATTTGCCATTCCGCTGGGACCCATCCGCGGGCAAGAGTTCAGCGTCGACGTCCAGAAAATTAAGGCTGCCCACACCTTCAGCGCGGGCTTTATGCTCTACCACATCCACAGCTTTGACGACGGCTGGGGCCAAGCGACCAGCTTCAACCAGTTCCCCTCGAGCGCGACTTACGGTCAGGGCCTCAATGTCTCGAGTACGGGTGATGGCCTTGCCAGCATGCTGCTGAATCTGCCTTCTAGCCTCTTCGGCTTTGTTGGCGCCACCTATGCCGACGACAAGACTAACTGGACTGGATACTACCTGCAGGACAAATGGCAGGCGTCCCGAAAGCTCAACATCCAGATTGGCATTCGCTATGACTACGTTCCACCGGCCCATTACAAGAACAACCAGGTGTCAGGCTGGAACCCGGATTGCCCGGTGCCTGCCACGCGGGCACTGCCGTATTCCGCCGATGCCATCGAATTGGAGAACGCCTGTTTTCTGATTCCCGTTCCGTTCCCGACCCCTCCCACCAGCACGTTGCCCAACGGGCAAGTTGTAACCAACCCGTCGTGGCCGTTCCCTACTGTGCGGCAGACCTACTTTGACCCGAAGTATAACGGCTGGCAGCCGCGGTTCGGGTTTGCTTACAGCGCCGACCAGAAGACGGTGGTCCGGGGAGCGTTCACGATGTTTACCGATCACAACAATACGCTAGTGCAGGAGTCCCAGGACCCACGTATTGCCTGGCCGTTTGGCGCCGGAATTAGCTTCGGAGGGTTGAACAAGGGCATAGTGAACTGCCAGTCTCCGAACCTGAACCTGAGCCAGACCTGCTGGAGCAACCCACCGGCCGCCGCCCAGTTCCTGCCGCCCATCAGCTATGCCCCGGCCTTCGCCTTTGGAGCTACCCCGCGGCTCAAGATTCCGTATGCCATGGAATACAACTTGAGCGTTGAGCGGCAATTTACGCCCAACTTGACAGGTACGATCAGTTATGTAGGTTCTGAGTCAAGGCACCTGTTCATCCAGCCCATGTACAACGCGCCCCTTCCACAACTGATGGGACCAGGCCCTGTGGCGCCTCGAACACCCTTCCCCTTCTTTGGACAATTCCCTACGGACACGAACTCCGGAGTAGCCAGCTACAACTCGCTCCAGGTCAAGGTTCAGAAACGATTCTCCCAGGGACTGACCTTCCTCGGTTCGTACACTTATTCCCATTGCTTGTCCATCCAGGACGAAGGGCAATCGGGAAGTATCCAGAACCCGTACAACTGGAGCGCAGACAAGGGAAGTTGCGACTTTAACATTCCACACATTTTTGTCTTCAGCTACGCTTACCAAATCCCTTACGGCAGAGGTATGCACTGGGGCAGTAGTGCCAGCGGAGTGGAGAATGCCATCCTGGGCGGTTGGCAGATCAGCGGCATCACCACGGCAGAAAGCGGTTTGCCGTTCACAGCCACCGCCAACGCCACTGACGTTGCCAACATCAATCCCTCCAGCGAAACCGAGCGAGCGAACGTAACCGGGGCGCCCCTCCTACCCTCGGGATTCGTACAGAGCGCCCAGGCCTGGTATAACCCGGCGGCTTTCGTCACTCCGGCGTCCTATACGTTCGGCAACGTGGGTCGCAATACAATGAGAGGACCCAAGTCCATCACGTGGGACTTCGCCTTGCTCAAGAATTTCCGCCTCACCGAGGCCTTGCAGCTCCAGTTTCGGTCGGAGTTCTTCAACATCTTCAATAATGTTAATCTCGCCCCTCCAGGAGGTGGCGCGAGCGGAGGCTTCTCGACCCTAGGGGGAGAGAGCCGAACAGCCGTTAATGGTGCGAATTTCATGCACATCTTCAGTGCGGCGGCTTCGAGAGAAATCCAGTTCTCGTTGAAGTTCCTTTGGTGAGTGTCAAGAAATCGACACCTACGGCGAGTGGCTAAATTTAGCTCTAGTGGCTAGTGGATGGGTGGCGCATACATCGCGCATTTTGCGATGTATACGATTTTGAAGATCGCACACATGGCAAGAAGCAGCCATGTGTGCGCCAACCAGAGAGGCGGGTGAGGGGGTCAGTTCGACCGCCGGTCGAGTTTGGGTGTGCTTTGCCGCGCCATACTTGTCCATGAGCGTCCCAACGTAGCGGATCTGCGAATTGCAGCGCAAACAGACCGAAGCTGAAAAGGCGGCATGGGACCCTGCTGCCAACCTGCCGGTTGGGAACGAAATTCCGCCGGTAGCGTGGCGCGGGAGAGCAACGGGGGCAACGAGGGTTCAGGGGGGTTCAAGATAACGTAGTAACCCCTCACCCGGCTAGCGCCGGCTGGTGAAAGCGCCGGTCGCGATCCACCCTCTCCCCTCGGGAGAGGGCCAATGACTAATCAGATGGATGTTCGGTGCCGGCACTCCGTTCTTGTGTCTTTCATCCTCGCAACCAAGGGCCAATGACTAATCAGATGGATGCTCGGTGCCGGATCCACCTATCCCGGCCCACGTACATCTTGATTCTCAGCCTTCTGCCAGGCGCAACCGTACCCAGGACTTCGTCGTCCCAAACCAATCCACCGTCCAAATCAACGCTCGAACAGTCGGAACCCTCCGGCCAGGGCCAGCAGCAAGCCGACGCTGCCTACCAAAAAGGGATGCAGCTTCTCGGCGAAAAGCGGTACGTCGACGCGCTGCGCGAGTTCCAGATGGTCGAGCAGATTGCGCCCCAAATTCCTCAGGGCCCGAGCGGACAGGGAATTGCGCTGGCGTTGATGGGCAAACCAGACGAAGCGATCAAGGCTCTTCAGAAGGCACTCCAGATTGATCCGAGTTTCTGGGTGCCGCGGAGGGAACTGGGAATTGTGGAGTGGCACCTGGGTAGAAAGGAAGAGGCCGCAAAGGAGCTGCGGCAGATTATCGAACTGTATCCCAACGACGAGGCCGCCAATTCGATCCTAGGCCAGTACGAGTTCGAGCATCAGAACTACGCTCGGGCTCTTGCCTTTTTTTCTAAGGTGTCAGCTCAGGTGGAGGTGGACTCGAGGCTGGCCATCATGCAAGCAAGTGCCTTCCTGAAAACCGGTCAAGAGGACTCGGCCCGCGAAAAACTCCAGCAGCTGGTGGGCCGTCCAGGACTCTCGCGCGAGGACACCTTCCAACTCGCTTGGCTGCTCGGGGAGGCCAAGCTCTATAAACGGGCTATCGAAGCGTTCAATTCGCTGCCCGGGGATTACCCGAACCGTTTCACCCGGAATTACGGCCTGGCTCTTGCTTACTTCGAGGATGAGCAATACTCCCCGTGTGTGGAAACCTTGAAGCAGCTTCAGACCGAGGGAATTACTCGGCCGGAACTGTTCAGCCTGTTGGGTGTGGCCGAGGAAAAGGCTGGTCACACCAAGGAAGCTTACGACGCCTTCCGGGAAGGAATCCTGGCGAACCCCCAGGATCCGCAAAACTACCTCAACATCGCGACGCTCGCCAGCCAGCATCTGAACTACGACCTGGCCATTCAGATCCTTTCTTCAGGAATAGAACGGGTCCCCAGTTCCCACGACTTGATCTTAAGCCGGGGGATTGCTCACACGCTGAAAGCGCAATTCGCTCAAGCTCACGCGGACTACGAGCGCGCCATCCAAATTGCTCCGCGGGATCCGGGAAATTATGTGGCTCTTGGAATATCCCAGCTCGAAGAAGGCGACCTGGACAATGCCATTAGTGCTTTTAAGAAGGCGGGAGACCTGGGGTCGAAGGACCCACAGCCTTACTATTTCCTGGCCGAGGCGTTAATCCAGAAGGGCGCGGAGCCCGAAACGCCTCCCTTCAAACAGGCGCGCCAGGCCACCGACACGGCCCTTTCCCTGGACCCGAATTTCGCTTACGCTTACCTTGACCGCGCCAAACTGGCGCTCCGAGCGCAGGAGATCGACCAGGCTGTGCGCGACTTGGAGCGCGCCCAAGCGCTGGACCCGAAGTCGCAATCGATCACATATTTGCTGGCCCAGACGTACAAGCGAAGGGGTGAGAAAGAAAAGGCCGAAAGACTCTTTGCCCGTGTGAAGGAGTCCAGCGACCGCGAGGCACGCCAATTTCGCGAGGATTCGCTCACGCAGGCCCTGGTCGTTATTTCAAGCAATGATCACTCGAGTTCTCCCAGATAGAGGAGATGGCGATTCGTGGCGGCAATGGACTGCGTCCATGTAGAGCATGGAAATTCACTTGACCACAGCCCTTGGTCGCCCTGGCGACAGAGGGTGTCGCGCGAAGCGGGACGGGTGAGGGGGTCGCAGGACTATTTTCGAAACAGCAAGTGGCCGGGCCGCGGCTCAGAAACCCTCAGGCCGTATTGCGCGGATTACGGTCACCAGGTAGCGGTTCACGTTTGGACCGTCCTGGCCGTTTTGATGGTGGCAGCGGGCGGGCGTGCTCGCACAGAGCAAGACTGTGGCGCCCAGATCGAGAACGTCATGGCGTTGCTCAACCAGCAGAAAGGGCGGGAGGCCCAGCAGTTGGCGTTGACAGCGACCAAAGCCTGCCCTAGGGAGCCGGCGGCTTACAACATGCTTGGCATGACCTATGACCTCGAGAATCGCTTCGGTGAAGCCCAGCAAGCCTACCGGCAGGCGATCTCACTTGACCCGAACGTTGCCGCGTTTCATGACAACCTTGCGGTGTGTTACATGCGTTCCGGGAATCCGGAGGAGGGCGTCCGGGAATTCCAAAGGGCGCTTAAGCTTGATCCGCATAACCAGACCGCCAACTTGAATCTGGGCGCCTACTGCCTGAGCCAAAAGGCCTACCAGCGCGCACTGGACTACTTTCGCGCTGCTCAGGGTGAAAAATCTGGCGACCCCGCAGCACTTCTGGGAATGATCCACGCTTATTTCGGCGCCGGGGAAAAAAACGCCGGGGTGGAAGCTGCCGACCGGCTCTCCCGCTCTGCCGGCTCCGATCCCAGAATCCACTTCTCACTAGGCTTGGTCCTCGCCGAATACGGCGAATATCCGATGGCTGTGAAGGAATTTGAAGCCATCCCTGCCCCGGACCGTGATTTTGCCGCCGTGCTCAATTTAGGGATGGCGCACTCGAGACTTGGGCAGTTCAAGGAAGCACGGCAGGCGTATGAGGAGGCTTTGAAACTTGATCCGTCCAGCCCCGAACCGTACCTGAGAATCGGATTGGACTCCTCGGCCTCCAAAAAAACCAACGAGGCTGTCTCATGGATCAGCCGCGCTCACGAAATGGCGCCCGAGAGGACGGACATTTCCTACGCCTTAGCGGAAGAGGTGATTCGCTCCAGGAACTATGAGAGGGCTCGAGGCCTGTTGTCCTCGGCGCTTCAAAGCCAGCCGAACGAGCCCATGCTCTTGGAAGCGCTGGGAGATCTGTATTCGCGGCAGAATCAGGTGCAGGATGCCATTAACACCTACCTCCGATGCCTTGACTCGGGCCCTCAGCGGGTGAGCGCACGACTCTCGTTGGCACAGCGGTATCTGGAGTCGGGGCGCGCTGACGAGGCGAAGGCCGAGTTCCAGAAGGTCATGCAAGTCGAGCCCGAGAATCCTGAAGCCAACGCCGAACTTGGCAAAATGGCATTCGAGGCAGGAGAACGGGATGCAGCTCTCCAGTTCGCTGAGAAGGCTTTGGCTCGCGACCCTAACAATCTGACAGCCAATGAGGATTTAGCGGAGATTAAGATGCGGGAGGGCAAGCTCCCCGAGGCGCAGGCAGTTCTTGAGAAGCTTGTGAAGCTTGACCCTGAGAATCCGCGTTTCCATTACCTGCTCAGCAGAGTTCTCACCAAGCTCGATCGCCAGCAGGAGGCCCAGAGCGAATTTGAGATCTCGAAGGAGCTGGAAACCGTGCGGAGGAAACAGTAGCTGCGCCCGTCGAAAGTCACCAGAGGCGAACCCTGTCGGGTCGCGCGAGCGACGAGGAATCTGCTTTATGGGAGGTTTCAAGGAAAAGCAGATCCCTCGCTGCGCTCGGGATGACGAGTGCAGGGCTGTATGCGGTGTACTCTACGGGTGATGCAGTGGAAGCCTCTGATTACCAGGTTTCCGTTTCACATGCAGTATGCCGTCTACAGTCTACAGGTGACGCATGCTCTATCCAGTCTCTGAAGTTCGGAACTTCGTAACGGGTCTGGACCATCCTGAAGGCATAGCGGTGGGACGTGACGGCACACTTTATGC
>Ga0306924_10003989_pt1 | contig 14331 bp, 10 predicted proteins | sample sta12Can44000111_FD_203756 | JGI IMG/M metagenome (GOLD analysis project Ga0306924, IMG submission 203756) | Lab enrichment of tropical soil microbial communities from Luquillo Experimental Forest, Puerto Rico - statanox.12C.anox.44.000.111 (v2)... | ecosystem: Environmental > Terrestrial >... | reverse complement strand
AGCTACGGCGCCGTCTATCGGTTCGTCCGCCATCTCGAACCGCGGACGCCAGACGCGTACGTACGCGTGGAAACTGGGCCGGCGGAGGATTATGGTGAGACCGGCGTCATGGTAAGGACTCCGATCGATCGCTGCTGACCGCCTTCGTCTCCGCGCCTTCGTTGGCGCTTCTGCTTCCCATAATCCCTCCTGTGAGTCGGCCCCGGCTCTCAGGAGGGATTTCATGTTTTCGCACTACTACGCTCGCGATCAGGTCTCTCGCTACCAAGCCTCACCGCACAAGCCACGGATCGATCACGTTGCCAGTTGCTTGCTGGCACGGAAGTATCTCGACGTTGTCATTGCCGATCACGTTCGCGAATGGCTGCGGTTTGCAACGTATTGCGATGAGCGCGGCGTGTCACTGCCGACGACCGTCCATGTGCCGGAGGTCACAACGTATATCTCCCAGCGAGTTCCGCACAAGAGTGCGAGCCGGGCGCGATTCGTTCGAGCCGCAATGCGGATCTTCTTGGACACGAACGAGCAGGGAGACATTCGCCGACGGATCGGTACGGCGGAGCGCCGACCACCACCGATGTGGTTTGGGACCGACTTGGAGAGCTACAAGACATTCCTCCGTGACGCGCGGGGTCTCGCCGAACGAACGGTGAGCAAACGGGCTTGGCAATTGACTCAGATCGCCGAGGCTTTCGAACGGAACGGCGTGCACGCCGTGGCAGACATCGAGCCCTCCCACATCCAGCAGTTCTTCATCCAGTTGGAGGGGCAAAAACCCGCGACGCGCCTGACCTACGGCGTCACGCTACGAAGTTTTCTCCGGTGGGCATATGGCAGTGGCGTCTTGCCGGTTGACCTCGGGGCCGCCGTCATCGCCGCGCGTCATTTTCGCCAGACCGGCCTTCGCGATGCTCTCAGCGCCGACGAGATCGGGCGCGTCCTCGATGCCGCTGATCGCTCAAGCCCCATCGGCCGACGAGACTTCGCAGCCCTGCTGCTCGCCGTCCGATATGGCCTGCGGCCATCCGACATCAGGCGCTTACGCCTTGACGATGTGCACTGGCGTAAGGGGGTGATCGCGATTTGCCAGGCAAAGACCGGTAATCCGCTCGTCCTGCCACTGCTGCCAGATGTCACCACGGCGCTGATCGAGTACATCCGGAACGGTCGGCCGACGACGAACGCCCGCGAAATCTTCGTGCGGCACCGCGCACCGTTTGAGCCCTTCGTGCCGGCTAACAACCTTTCCACGATTATGCGGGCAGCCCTCCGAGGCGCCGGAATGGCGCAGCGTCCAGGCCGACGCGGATTCTACTTACTGCGGCATACGTTCGCGACTCGATTGCTGGCGGCCGGCTGCCCCATGAAGACAATCGGCGATCTCATGGGCCACGTGTCGACGGACACCACGATGGAGTACGCCAATGTCGATCTGGCGACCCTGCGAGGCGTCGCCCTCTCACAGGCGGAGGTGTGATCATGACGACCGCCACCTCCTCCCGAGCGGAGCCATTCTCGTGCCCGATCGCCTCCGTCCTGCAACGGTTCCTGGACTTCAAGCGTGCAGCTGGCTATGACTACCGCACCGAAGCGCAAGCGCTGCGGCAGCTCGACCGATTTCTGGCGCGACGTCTGCCATCGACCAAACCGGAGATCACCTGGGACATTATTCGCGCTTACCTCGCCCGCCAAGGGCGGGAATCCGAGACGACGCGCCTGCATCGATTGAGCCTGATCCGACAAGTCTGCCGATTCCTCGCGTTAGAGCAGCCCCAGACGCCGATTCCAGGACCGCGTTTTCTCGAAATCAATCGAAGCGTTTTCGTCCCTCGCGTCTTCACGCGTCAGGAAGGACGCCGATTTCTTCAGGCGTGTGCGACGTTTACATCGCCGCATCGTTCGTCGCTGCGTACCACGATCTTAGGCACGGCGCTCGGGTTGCTCTACCTCACGGGACTCCGCGCGGGTGAGGTCTTGCACCTCACGAATGCTGACGTCGACCTGGATGCCGCCGTCTTACGGGTACGTGATACCAAATTCGGCAAGTCTCGTTTGGTCCCGATCGCTGGTGACGTCGCCACGCGCTTACAGCAGTGCCGGAATGAGATTGCCCGTCGGGTAGGTCCACCCACCCCGGACGCACCCTTCTTTCCCGCCCCGTCGGGTCGTTCGTACTCGAAGAGTGCGCTCCGTGAAGCCTTCCACGATATGCTCGACGCTGCAGGTATCGCTCGGCACAGCGGGGGACGCTCCCTTCGCGTCCACGATACTCGGCACTCGTTCGCCGTTGTGCGCCTCCTGCTCTGGTACGAGCAGGGCGTGAATCTCGGCGCACGGCTTCCCGCCCTCGCCACATACCTCGGGCACGTCGGGCTGAGCAGCTCTCAACGCTATTTGCACCTCACGGAGGAAATCGCGAGAGAGGTCATGCGCCGGCATGAAGCTCGTTTCGGGTACCTCATCACGGCGCGGAGATCGTCATGACGAGCCCCGATCTTGCTCGTCTGGTAACCGGATTTTTCGTTCGCCATCTTGCAGCCGAGCGGAACGTGAGTCCTCACACCGTGGCGGCCTATCGCGACGCACTCAAGCTGCTGCTCCAATTCACCTGCGGGGCTGCGCATCGATCGATTGAGACACTCCGGTTTGAGGATCTGACGGCCGATGTGGTCGGGCAGTTTCTCGATCACCTGGAGACCGCTCGTCACAATACTGGACGGACGCGCAATGCCCGCTTGGCGGCCATTCACAGCTTCATGCGATACGTTCTCAGTCGCGAGCCGAGCCTCGCGGTCGCGTGCCAACGCGTTCTGGCGATCCCGATCAAAAAGACCACACGCCCAATACTGGGCTATCTCACAGAGGCGGAGCTCGCTCATTTATTGGCCCAAATCGACCGTTCGACGGCCGAGGGCGAACGCGATTATCTGCTATTGGCTCTGCTCTACGACACTGGCGCCCGGGTTCAAGAGCTTCTCGATCTGACGCCCGGTGATTGTCGACTTGTGTCGCCGCCGTATGTGCGGATCCGTGGAAAGGGCCGTCGTGAACGCCTCTGTCCCCTACTCCCGCAAACCGCTCGGCTCGTGACTGAATTCCTGCTGCAGACAGGTCGGACGCTGGATGACCAGCAGCCATTGGTGCGGAATCGACGAGGTGAGAAGCTCACGCGTCATGGAGCTCGATACCTCCTCATGAAGTATCTCCGTCGAGCGAGTACGTCGATGCCAACGCTTCAACGAAAGGGCATCAGCCCACACACCATGAGGCATACCAAGGGCATGCACCTTCTCCAAGCTGGTGTTCCGTTGATCACCATTAAGGATTTTCTTGGCCATGTCGACGTGAAATCCACAGAAGTCTATGTGCAGATCGATCTCACGATGAAACGTGACGCGCTCAGTTTGGTGGGATCGCCCGCGCGGCGGGCAGCCAGACGTCCCCTCCCCAAAGACCTGCTTTACTGGCTGGAATCACTGTAGGAATTATGGAAAGACCGGCGTGACCGACCGACACAAACTCCCAGGCTTTGCTGATGCATCGCCGGGCCAGGCAACATGACGCCGGTCTCACCATAATCCTCCGCCGGCCCCGTTTCCACGCGCACGTACGCGTCTGGCGTCCGCGGTTCGAGGTGGCGGACGAACCGATAGACGGCGCCGTAGCTGCCGGTGAAGGCGTGCTCCTCACACAGGATGTCGTAGATCGCTCGGCACTCGACCCCGCGCCGGCGGAGCGCAATCACGTGCTCGCGAAACGGCGCCACCTTCGACGGCACCGTCGGCGGCGCGCTCACCGGCAACGTCGCCTTGAGCCGCGCGTGCAGCGTGGCCGCATCGGGCAAGGAGCCGCCCCCGAGGACGTCGTGTTGCTGCGCCCATGCGCGATATTTCCGCACCGTCTTTCGGCTGACCTGCAGATCACGGGCAATGCGACGATCGGTGTCGCCCAACTGAACCCGTCGAATCAGCTCACGAATCTCCAACACGTCCGCTCTCCTTCCCGCCAAGATCGCCCCCTTCCAAAAGGAGAGAGCAGTACTCGGCTTTGAGGAGAATGGCAAACCGGCAGGTGGCCCCCCATCGGGCGTAAACGCGTGGCCCCCGATCGGGTGAAAACGACTGGCCCCCTATCGCCCGAAAACGGGTGGCCCCCCTTCGAGCGGAAACGTGTGGCCCCCGTTGGGCGAAACGAGTGGCCTACTATAGGGCGTTAACTGACATCGGCCGAGGGGGCGCTGATTGTCTCCGACATCGAAGCGGCCCGTGACGACCTCGTCGGCCGTGGCATCGACGCGAGTGAGGTGTGGCACGGCGCGTCGTTCCCCCTTGAGGCACGAGTGGGCGGCCCCGACCCCAAGCGCACGAGCTACGGGTCGTTCTGCTCCTTCAACGATCCCGACGGCAACACGTGGCTAGTCCAGGAGGTCACGACGCGGCACCCCGGCCGAATCTGATACGGCATTCGCATCCACGGCGGACGTGGCCAGTGCGCTTCGGGTCAGCGCGAGGCGCCTTCCGCTCCCGTAGTGAAGAACAGGCCCGAAATGCCATTTCGCGTCTTGATCATCGGTGGTACGGGGCAGGTCGGAGCTGCAGTGGTTCGTGCGCTGGCTGCAGCGCCGTCCTGCACTGAAGTCGTGATGGTCAATCGCCAAGCGATTTCTCTGACCGCAGATCCTCGCGTGCAGCAGGTGATCTTGGACACGGCTGCCGCTCGGTTTGGGGCAGAAGTGACCGCCCTTGCGCAGAGCATGGTTGCCCAAGGCGACCCTGTCTATGGGGCATCCTGTGTTGGCATCGGTAGAGGCAGCACGAAGTGGCGCGAGGAGGAATTGAAGGCTGTCGAAATTGGGGTTGTCGGGGGTTTTGCCCGTGGTTGTCACGCCGGAGGTATCACGCAGTTTGCTCTGCTCTCGGCGGCTGGAAGCACCCCAAGAAGCAGGATCCGCTATGTGCGGGTAATGGGGTTAAAAGAAGAAACGGTTCGAGCGATAGGCTTCAAGACCTTGGCGATCTTCCGTCCCGGCATCATCGCAGGCAATGCCCACACGCCGAGCTATGCGGCTTGGTTCGGGCGCCTGATTCCTGGCCCATTCGGGACGATTGAGCAGGATGATATCGGGCGCGCCTTTGTCGCCGAATTCATCAGCAGCTCGATCCCAAACGGGATTGTTTATCTCGGAAATGCGGAGATGAGACAGAAGTCTCGTGCGCTCAAATAGTCCGCTATTTACGGTCGTTGAGTTTCTCCGTGGGTGGGCGGCTTCGACCTCGCAATTGGTCAGGGCTGGTCCTCACCCTTCGCCGTTCGAACTGGTACTCTCCCTCGACTTCGACATCAGACACCACTACGGCCAGCATTATTCTGGGTCACGGGCTACCGGGTTCCGCGGAGGAGACCACAGCGTCGCCGCTCCGATCTCTTTCGCTTGATACGCCGATACGTCGTTATAATCGCTGCGTCGTCTACGCGTAACTACTGGTGCATCGGTCGTGCGAGGCGTAGCTCATCGGCCTGATTCCGAGAGGTCTCACATGCCACGGTTCAGTCGCCTGACACTTCGTGCGAGTCTCGCGTTCTGCCTCGCGGCACTGGCCGGCACGTACGCCCAGGAAACACCGGAGGCGCTGGCCCAAGAAACAGGGGAGCAATGGCTGACGCTCCTGGACGCCGGAAAATACGGTGAGAGCTGGGATGCAGCGTCGGAGGGGTTTAAGGAGACGGTCAGTCGCCAGGATTGGGTGAATCAGCTCAAGGCACGTGCTGCTCTTGGAAAGGTCATCTCACGGAAGGTAACGAAATCGGATTTGATGACGAATCCACCCGACGTGCCACCGGGGGACTATGTAGCCATTCGGTACGCGAGTTCCTTCGAGCACCTCGAATCCGCTGTTGAGCTCGTAATCCCGATGCTGGAGAAGGATGGAAAATGGCGGGTATCCAATTACCTTATCAGAAGGGCCGACTAGCCGAGTTCCAGCAGGGAGAGGAGTGCCGCCGTGAAGTCCACTGCGACAATGTTGGCAGCGATCGTTGTTTCTCTCGGCATCTGGACTTTCTTTTACGAGCAGAACATGCCCCTGACGACCTCCGACACTGTGGTAGTCGTCGGCGCTTCTTTGGTGGCAGTGCTCTTCGTTAAATGGGTCTGGGCACGGATTCGCAACAAGGCGGGAAAGGAAGGCAAGGCGGCGAAGGACATCAAGACTGTTGGTGTAGTGTTTCTTGCCTTTCTCCTGGCTCCGGGACCGCGTCAAAATCTTTTGGCCACTTCCGAGCCACAGGGACGGAGCAGTATGCCCCCTGAGAGCCCTGTGCCGGTCGCATGCAGCCCGGAAACGCCCGTTGTGCCGCCTGACGGAAGCGTGGTGCTCAAGGCATGGGTCCCGGACCAGCCGGCAAAAACACTGCGATACACCTGGGTGGTGACGGCCGGCACGATTGGGAGCCAAGGGCGGGAAGTGCGCTGGGATTTGAAAGGGACATCTTCCGGCATCTATGAGGCGGACGTGAAAGTAGAGGACGGCGCGACTCCTGCCGGCACCTGCTCCATTCGGATTGTCCTGGCTGACACCGAGCGTGGAACGGGGAGTGTGCGAGCGACAGCCCGGACATTCCTGTTGAAGGGGCAGCAAGAAGCGGCAGGCTACGGTCTCTACAGCTACTTGCTTCTTGGTTCGCACCCTACGGAAACGACGCTTCCACGTTATCAAAGAGTTGTGCAAGCGTACCTGGGAATGATCGACGACATCGCGAAGTTCGAAAACGAGGTGGGTGGCAAGCTGAATATCACTTACGTGCCGTTGGAGACGGCAGCACCTGAAGCCGTTGACGCCCCTTGGGTTCTGCAGCACTACGATTACGCGAGAACCCGGCTGCTCCTGGACGCGCTGCCTGGAGATCGCAAAGCGGGAATCTATCTGGTCTCCAGTCTGAAACCGTTGAGCAGCAGGCCGAACCCTCCCTATATGGTCCAGGATCTGTCTAGTGTTCCGGCGGAACGGTCCGACTTGATCTCCTGGTGGCTCAATGAATTCCAGAACCAGGCAGCACAAGAACGGTTTTGGGAACCGAGGACGGCCGAACTCTTCGTTTTGAAGCTGCGCACCACAATCACGGTTCTGGCCACAGGCCTGCCGGACGTTCAAAGGGCGTTGGGAACTTGGATCACGTCGATCCACTGAGGAGAGAGCGGTGAGGCGAAAGGAGCGAATCATGTGCTCCCGTCGACACGCTGTCAAGGCGTTTGCCTGCATATTCTCACTAGCGATTGCCCTGCCCGCAGCTTCTCAGAACGAGCGGTGGCTCGAACTCAACCGTCGAGCTCTGGAACTCTACGACCAAGGTAACTATGCGGACGCAATTCCCATCGCCCAGGAAGTTGTGCGGCTGGCCGAGAGCAACTTCGGCCCCGTTCATGCCAACGTGGCTGCGTCGCTGACCAATCTGGCAATGCTTTACAGAGCTCAGTGGTCACTCAGCAAGTCGGAGCCGATCCTCAGACGAGCCCTCGACATCTGGGAGAAACTCGTGAACCCTGAGGACCCGCGACTGATCCAGCCTCTGGCCAACTTGGCGAATGTGTACCATTCCGAGGCGAAATATGGTTTGGAAGAGCCGCTTCTCAAGCGCACGCTCCTGATTCAGGAAAAGGCGTACGGCCCAGTGAATTCGCATGTGGCTGAATCGCTGAACAACTTGGGGCTCATGTTCCGCGCTGAGTCGAGGTTCGCCGACGCCGAGCAGTTCTACCAGGGCGCCTTGGCCGTCGAGGAGGCAGTTCAGGGCAAAGAGCACGTGGACGTGGCGGCCATTTCGATCAACTTGGCCGAGCTCTACGTGGCCATGGGAAGGTACACCGAGGCCGAGTCGCTCTGCCAGCGCGCTCTCGCCATTCACGAGAAGACGCCCGGCAGCCGCGATGCCAACGAGGCCGCTGCACGAGACATCCTGGCGAGCGTCTATCAGGAAGAAGGAAAGTACGCGAAGGCCGAGCCACTTTTCCAGAACGCGATAGCCATCCGGGAAGAGGCTGTCGGCAAGGAACGCCCCGAAGTCGCCACGTTGTTGAATCATCTCGCCGGTCTGTACAAAGACCAGGGAGCTTATGGAAAAGCCGAGCCGCTCTACAAACGGAGCCTGACGATTGATGAGAACGCTTTAGGCAAGACACACCTCAACGTGGCGCGCGATCTGGGCGATCTGGCGGCGCTCGAGTTTGCCGAGGGACGATATTCGGACGCAGAGCCGCTTTTCAAGCGCGCTTTGACCATGTACCAGGCGCTGCTGGGCGACGAGCACCCCAACGTCGCGACGTCTATGAACAATCTGGCGTCATTAGATTACGCGCGAGGGAACTACGCCGAAGCGGAGTCGCTCTCTCAGCGTGCCTTGGATATCGACGAAAAAGTTCTGGGCGCGAATCACCCCCTTGTGGCCACGTCGCTGGGCAATCTGGCGCTCTTGTACAGGTCTGAAGGCCGTGACGGAGATGCTGAACTGATGCTCCGGCGTGCCCTGACGATTTACGAGAACGCCTTAGGAAAAACGCATCCCAGGGTCGCCACGGCGCTGGCAAACCTGGCGGCGCTCTACGAAGCCCAGGGGAAGTATGGCCAGGCAGAAGCGATGTACCAGCAAGCGGTCGCCATCCGCGGGGGGACCGCTGATAGCGAACACCCGGACGTGGCAATTTACTTGAACGATCTCGGCTCAGTGAGCAGAGTCCAAGCAAAAAGAGTAGAAGCAGAAAAGCTGTTCCAGCGCGCACTGGATATCTACGAAAGGTCTCTGGGCAAGGACCATCCTTTCGTGGCTATAACGCTGAACAATCTGGCCCTCGTCTATAGAGACGAGGGAAGGCCGGCACAGGCCGAGCCGCTTCAACGGCGCGCGTTGGCCATCTTGGAGGCGAATGTTGGCCAAGATCACCCCGACGTTGCTTTGTCTCTGAACAATCTTGCAGGGATATGCGAAGCCGAGGGAAAACGTGTTGAGGCTGAGAGGCTCTTTCGGCGCGCGTTGGCCATGGACGAGAAGACCTTCGGCAGTAAGAGCCCACGTCTTGCCAACTACTTGAATAATCTGGCAGGGCTCTATTATTCAGACGGCAGATACGCTCAGGCTGGACCGTTGTTTGACCGCGCCCGTCAGCTACTGGAAGATGAATTCGACTATCGGTTCACGTACATGAGCGAGAAGGACAGGCTGTCATTTCTCGATAAGGTCGCCGGGAATGCTCCACTGTTCTTCAGCTTTGCCCTCACGTACTCGAAAAAGGACCCGACGCTCACCGGAAAGATGTACGACTCCGCGCTCTGGGAAAAGGGTCTGGTCGCACGGAGCGTGACCGCCGCGCGCGCGAAAATCGGCGCAAGTGGAGATAAGGAAGCCCTGTCCCTCTTTGAGGTGCTGACCGGCCTGCGAACGCAGCTGGCCAATCTGCGCGACCGGCCGGGAAACGACGTCGATCATTGGCGAGAGACCGTGCAGCGGCTGGAGCAGGAATCTAACGACGTTGAAGCGAACGTCGCGCGCCGAATCGGGACGCTCGGCGGGCCGACGCATCTGGACAGGGCGACTTGGCAAGATGTCCGAAAGGCGTTGCGGCCTGGTGAGGCGGCAGTGGAATTCGTCCGTTTCCCTTACAATGACGGCAAGAAGTGGACCGACAAGAGCTACTACATTGCGCTGATCGTGACGGCTGCGACCGAGGCCGCGCCCATTCTGGTGCAGTTGGGCGAGGCAGGCGTTCTGGAAGGCGAGCCTATGGCCGACTATCGAGATCGAGTCGCAGAGCGTCCTACGGAGGGAGCCGGCGCGCGGTTCTATCAGGCGGTTTGGAAGCCGCTGAAAGCGTACCTCGCGGGCCACTCCCGCATCTATATCTCGCCGGACGGAGTTCTGAACGAAGTGGCCTTCGGCGTCGTGCCTGCTGACGATGGGCACCTACTGATGGACGACTATGATATCGATATCGAATTGAGTACTCGTGACCTTTTGCGTGAGTCTCGTCACCCTGGAGGAAACTCGGCCGTGCTAATTGGCAATCCAGAATTCGGCCTGGATGCGTCGCAACAGAAGGCTGAGCTCGAAAAGCTGTCGGCAGGCGGTGCCTCCCAGGTTGAGCTCGCGGCTGGTCTCAGGCCCGCATCGATCGCGCGCGGCTCTGGCAGCACGAAATGTCCGGACCTTCCACCAGGCGGTGTGCTGTGTCCGTTGAAGGACACTCAGATCGAAGTGGATGACATCTTTTCACGGCTCGAGCACGCGAACTGGCAGGTCCCGCCACCTTACGTGCGGGCGCGGGCGTTGAAAGAGGTGGTGAAGCGGGTCGAGCATCCGCGGCTCCTGCACGTGGCGACGCACGGATTCTTTTTTCCCGATCAGGAGCGAAAACTGAGCGACCTCACCGCTGATACCCCGTCTGGATTGGAAGATCCGATGTTGCGATCGGGACTCATGTTTGCCGGAGCCGACCGCGCCCTGAAGGGCGCGCTACCGGCGAACGAAATGGATGATGGAGTGTTGACTGCCTATGAAGCGAGCGGGTTGGATCTGGAGGGGACCGAACTGGTGGTCTTGAGCGCTTGTGAAACGGGCCTCGGCAAAATCCGGGATGGCGAGGGAGTCTTCGGCCTGCGGAGAGCACTGCAGGAAGCGGGAGCAGAGTCCGTGTTGATGAGCATGTGGTCGGTCCCGAGCAAAGAGACAAGGGAACTGATGATGGAGTTCTACGTGAATTGGCTTTCTGGTATAGACAAACACCAGGCCCTGCACAAGGCACAGAAGGAGATGAGAGACAAAGTGAAGGCCCGTTTCTCCGGACAAGACCGGCCGTACTATTGGGGCGCATTCGTCCTCGTGGGTTCCCTCGAGGCATCGCGCCGCTGATTCGCCTCAAGCCCACGCGGATCCTTCGTGGCCTCACTTTGATGCTCAGGACGACACATCATGCCTGCGCGCCGCCCCGCCAAGCCCTTGCGCCCGCGAGTCACGGCTGCACGTCGCGCTCCGGTTAAGACCGAACCGCTCCGCTTCGCCCATCCGTCCTTCACGACGGTGCCGGTTGCACAGCGCGCGACAACGCGCCTCCTCACCCATATTCAGGGCACCCTGCAGCCGATTCCCGCCGCCAGGGGTGACGCCACAATGACACTCGCCGACATCATCGGCACGACTGGAAGCGCGGAAATCGCGCAGTCTGGACACCTGCGGTTCCATTGCACGGGGGACACGGGCAAGGGCGTCAATTCACCGCAGGGCGATGTCGCCGAAGCAATGGCGCTCGACTATGACATCGCCCACCCCGGCCAGTCGCCGGCCTTCTTCTTTCATTTGGGCGATGTGATCTATGGCCCTGGGAAGGACAACGGCTACCGCGGGGAGTTCTACGAACCCTACATCCATTACCCGGGCAAGATTATCGCGATTCCCGGGAATCACGACGGCGAAGTCTTTCCCTCATCGGACCCGACCACGCTGAAGGCATTCCTGGCGAACTTCTGCGCGACGTCCGCGACCGTGCCTTCGATTGCCGGCTCGATCTTTCGCCAGACGATGACGCAGCCCGGTGCCTACTGGCTACTCGACGCGCCCTTCGCCCACATTATCGGGCTGTATTCCAACGCGGCAGAAAACCCCGGCTTCCTCTCGGGGCGATTCCCGGAACGGCGCAGTCGCAATGGCTCGCAAAACCCCTCACGCGCATCCAGCAGCAACGCACCCAGGGCGCGCGGAAGGCGTTGATCATGGCCACCCATCATCCCCCCTTTACCGAAGGCGGGCATTCACCCAGCACCGACATGCTTGCCGAGATCGACGCGGCGTGCCAGCAGGCGCACATCATGCCCGACCTGTTTCTATCGGGCCATGCCCATAGCTATCAACGCTACACGCGGCGGGTCCCATTCAACGGGAAAACGCTTGAGATCCCGTATCTGGTGGTGGGGATCGGCGGGATCAACGATCAAGCGGTGCCAACCGCGACGGGGCAAGTCACCGGCGACCACACGTTCGTGACGTCGCGCCAGGGGTATGGCTACGTGCTGCTCGACGTCACCACGACGACCATCACTGGAACGATGACAGGGGTGAACGGGACCCAACGGAGCCAAGTCGAGCAGTTCTCCGTCTCGCTGACCTCGAACCGGGTGACGTAACGGGGACGTCAGAATCTTCTTCACTCACGCCGGATTGCCTGCTGGATTGGTGAGGTTTGCGGACTGTTGCGCCGGTTTCTTGAGGCTGCGATCGCTCCTGGCGAGGCCGCGCGTTACGCCCGCGAGCCGGTAAACGCCGCCGTACCTTGGCTCGTCCAACATCTTTATGCGCAGTCTCACGTTCGCCATCCGCTCGCTTTTCAGAACTCCCTTCATCACGGCCACCGCCATCGTCTCGCTCGCGCTCGGCATTGGCGCGACCGCTGGAATCTTTTCAGTGTTCCATCAGGTGCTGCTCCAGTCGCTCGCGGTTCCCGATCCGTCGGCACTCGTGAACTTGAGCGCGCCCGGCCCGAAGCCCGGCTTCGGGAGCTGTGGTCGCGCGGGCGACTGCGATGTGGTTTTCAGCTATGCCATGTTCCGCGACTTGCAGAAGATCCAAACCATCTTCACGGACATCGCGGCGCACGTCGGCTTCGGCGCAAACCTCGCGTACGAGGGGCAGACTTCGAGCGGCGGGGGCCTGCTCGTGTCTGGCAGCTATTTTCCAGTCCTGGAGCTGCAGCCGGCGCTGGGACGACTGCTCAATTCGAATGACGACAAACTCGTGGGCGAGTCGCGCGTTGTGATGCTCAGCTACAACTATTGGTCGTCGCGATATGGGCTCGATCCAACGATCCTCAACAAACAGATCATCGTCAACGGCCAAAGCCTCACCATCGTCGGCGTCGCGCCGAAGGGCTTCGACGGCACAACGATCGGGATGCGGCCTGCCGTGTTCGTCCCGATCACGCTGCGCTCGGTGCTGGACGCCGACACGGGTTGGTCGCTTCGGACGGACTATTGGGCGTACTTGTTCGCGCGCCTGCGGCCGGGGGTCACCATCGACGCCGCGCGCGCGTCACTCGGCACGCAGTATCACGCCATTATCAATGATGTCGAAGCGCCGCTGCAGCATGACATGAGCCCGCAGACGATGGCGCATTTTCGCGCGAAGCCCATCCTCCTCGCGCCGGGCGGACGCGGCCAGAGCTTGATTCCTGACGAGGCGAAGACACCGCTCCGCCTCTTGCTTGGCGTCACGGCGTTCGTGCTGCTCATTGCCTGCGCCAACATCGCCAACCTGCTGCTCGTGCGATCGGCCGCGCGCGCGGGAGAGATGGCCATCCGGGTCTCGATCGGCGCGAGCCGGGCGCGCTTGATCAGACAGCTCCTCACCGAATCGCTCCTGCTGGCGGTCCTCGGCGGAATTGCCGGCATGGTCGTCGCACACTGGACGCTCGTGCTCGTCATCTCGCTGCTCCCGGCCGAAGTGCAACACATGATCACGTTCAGCCTGAGCGGCACCGTCATCCTGTTCGGAATCGGCCTGACGTTCGCCACGGGCCTGCTCTTCGGGCTCTTCCCCGCGCTTCACAGCACCCGGCCGGACCTCGTCTCGACGCTCAAGAACCAGGCTGGCCAGCCGTCCGGCGCGAAAGGCGCTGCGCGCGTCCGGCAACTGCTCGCTACATCGCAGATCGCGCTCGCCATGATGCTGCTCGCCTCGTCGGGTTTCTTTGTGAAGAGCCTGCTGAACGTCAGTCGGGTGGATCTCGGATTCAAGGTCGATCACGTTGCCACGTTCGGGCTGTCGCCCGACCTGAACGGCTACTCGTCCGACCGCGCTCGTCTGTTCTTCCAGCGCCTCGAAGACGAGCTTCGGGCAGCGCCGGGCGTGACGGCCGTGACCGTGTCGAACGTGCCGCTTCTGGCCGGCCACAACCGGGCAAGAGATGTCGCGGTACAAGGGTTCAAGGCCGGACCAGACACGGACAGCAACTCCCACTACAACAAAGTCGGTCCGGGCTACTTCTCCGCGCTCGGCATCCCGCTCATCGCCGGACGCGAGTTCACGGATGCCGACACCGTGAATTCCGCGAAGGTCGCCCTCATCAACCAGACGTTCGCAAAGAAGTTCGGGCTGGGGAACGACGCCGTCGGCAAGTTGATGGGATGGGCCCCGGGAGACGGCTACCGCAGCAAGCTCGATACGACTATCGTCGGAGTCGTCGAGGATGCGAAGTACAGCGAAGTGAAGCAGAAGGTGCCGCCGCAATTCTTCGTGCCGTATCTGCAGGACAAGGGGCTAGGCGGGATGCACGTCTACGTGCGGACATCCGTTGAT
>Ga0306924_10003987_pt1 | contig 14333 bp, 10 predicted proteins | sample sta12Can44000111_FD_203756 | JGI IMG/M metagenome (GOLD analysis project Ga0306924, IMG submission 203756) | Lab enrichment of tropical soil microbial communities from Luquillo Experimental Forest, Puerto Rico - statanox.12C.anox.44.000.111 (v2)... | ecosystem: Environmental > Terrestrial >... | reverse complement strand
TACCGGATATACCACTTCGTCAACGACTGACGTTCGTACTCGCACGGTTCGGACGGCGTCCGCGCTACGGGGGGTCATGAGGGCGCGTTCGACACGCTCACGCAGGCTCTACAACACCGTGCCGGGTCAGTCTGCAGCCACGAATCACCGTACAGCACAAGGAAATCGTTCTCGAGCACACCGGAATTCAGAGCGAGGCGTGGCGCGCCGGCGGTACCTAGCAGGTGCGCGCCCTCGTCAATGTAGACGACTGATACCCCCGAGAAGAACCGTCGCCCAAATAGTCTCGGACGTCGTCGCCGAGGTATCCGATGCTCTAGACAACCCAACGAATACTCAAGCGGGCCAGCCACGAAAGTTGCCCGCCGCAAAGGGACCGTTCTCACGTATCGGGCGCGAGGTGCTCAGCAAGTACGCTCCGATGCAGCGCCGTCAGGCCATAATCGACCTAGCACATCTCCGGGTTCTTGGAAGGCTATTCGAGCCATTTTGATCACTTGATTGCCGCTGTAGTCGATGACGTAGGCGGTGCCCGCGGTGTCCACTGCCACACCGTTGGCATGGGGGGTGGGGAACACCACCGCCGTCGGAGTGAGCGAATCCGCCGCCAGTTTCAGTACGCAATTGCCGCTCCTGTTGGTGACGTAAACGGCCCCGGCGGGGTCCACCGCCACACCGTTGGGGCTGCTGATAAATCCCCTGAACGGCAGCACGGTCTGGGTGTCGTACCACAGCTGTCGACGCGGGTAAGGCTGATGCGGGAGGCTGGGCGAGCCCGCCGCCAGTTTCACAATCCGAGAGTTGTGATTGTCGGCGACGTAAACGGCGCCCTCGGCGTCGACCGCCAGACCTTCGGGATGGTTGAGGCCGGTGAACGGCAAGTCGGACTGGGTGCTTGATCCGGCCACCAAGACCAACACCCGATTATTGCCAGCGTCACTGACGTAGATGTTGCCGGCGGCATCCACCGCCACACCGGCGGGGCTTATCCCGTTGAAGGGCAGCACGACCTGATTGCTGGAGCCCGGCGCCAGCTTCACCACCCGATGGTTGTAACTGTCGGCAACATAAACAGCACCGGCGGCGTCCACCGCCACACCGCCGGGATCGTTGAGGTCGGTGAACCGCAGCACCGTCTGGGTGCTTGAGCCCGCCGCCAAACGCACCACCCGATTGTTGCCGGCGTCGGTGACGTAGAGGTCACCGGCGGCGTCCACCGCCACACCGGAGGGCCATTTGAGGCCGGTGAACGGCAACCTGACATCCCACGAAACCGGCGGTGAGAGGTAGCCGGTGATGCCGGCAGCGGCCAAGGTCACCACCACGACCACGGGGATCAGGCCCACCTTCACTTTTCGGCGCACCTCGTCGGCCTGGCCCTGCGGTTTCGGTGTGGTCAGGCACACCGTGGACATGATCATGTCGGCGAGTGTGCGCCGCTTGGCATCCCAAAGTGGGAACAAGTAGCCGATGTAGCAGAAGACCCAATCCACGACATGCGCTAACTCGCGCATGATCGACCTTCCGAACCCGATCGGTTGGCCCGTCCCCTCGCTGACCACCGTTAACTGCAAAACCGACTTGCCGATGGTCGACCCGGTGGTGCCTTGACGGTAGCCCCAGTTCCAGATCGCGTACACCAGCAGCAGCACTACCTCGGTGCCGAGCAGAAGCGGCGGTATTTGTTGGGCGGCGAGCAGCAGCGGCAATAGCCGGGAACCGACCGCCGACTGCAGCACTGCCATGGTGCCAAGGGCAAAGTGCAGCAGCAGTACCAGCAGCAGCACCGGCTTCGAGCCGAACGTCAGCAGCAACAACCCCAACCCGGCGAGGAGTCCCAACGATGTGTCCTTGAGTGGCGGACCGCAGAACGCGTACCCGTTGGCGTGGCACGTCACGCCAAACACCATCAAGTAAACGAAGTTAAAACCAACGAACAGCATGAAAGGTATTACGTCGATCGTCGCGGCGCCGACACGCCGGATCCACGACGCGTAGGACTCTCTCGGTAGCGCGCCCGGCGGTTGGCCGGGCTGGTCGAGCTTCTGGTCGCCCGCGGCGCCGCGACCCAACAGCTCCAACAACCCGTGGCGCACGAACGGCGTCCCTTGCATACGTCTCCCAGGCCCTGAGCGGCTCAATGGAACCCGAAGCCGCCGTACTGGCTTAGCTTAGGGGCAGAAAACGGATGCACGAGCAGCAACCGGTGAGATGCCCCCATCCCGGTTGCCGCCGTTGCGCGGTACGCATCCACTTTGGAAAGGTCCACCATGGCCGGGGCGCTGGCGTATCCCACTTGCAGCCGACCGTTAGCGATAAAGTGCCCCAGTGAGTGTTCTTTCGAGCCAACGCGTTCGAAGCGTACGTCTCCGGCCGCAGGTGTTGGTTGCTGTGGCGGCGCTGACTGTGTGCCTCGCGATCCCCACGCCCCTTGTGTATGGCGTCTACCAGAAGACGGTGCTGTGGGGCGGTGTCATCCTGGTGTCGGCGGTGGGTTGGGGCGCGATCGTCGCGCGTCGCCTTTACGGGGCTGATGCTCGGGTCGGCTGGGGGCTCGAGGCGGCGCTGGGGTTGGCGGTGCACGTTGCGCTGGGCGGTCTTTTGGCCCTGCTTTCCTTGGTGTCGGTGACGACGTGCTACGTCGTCGTGACTTTGGGGGTGGCGCTTTTCGCCCTTGAGGTATGGCGGCGCGGCGCAGCGGAGGCCACACCGCCGGGCTCTGACCCTCGGAAGGGGAGCCCAGACTATGCCAGGATCGCGGCCGTAACCGTGGTCGTTGCCTTCTTCGGACTCGCGCTGCTCAGCTACCTCGCGATGGCGCTGGACCGCCCCGGCAACGGTGGTGACGACTACTTGGCGTATTTCGTCTTTCCGAAGCAGCTGCTGGCGACCGGAACATTGATCGACCCCTTCTCCTCGCGGCGGATTTTCGCCTATGGGGGCCAGTCCTACCTTCAGGCGCTCGTCCTGGCGTTCTCGACGGTGTCTCGCATCGGGGTGCTCGACAACGGACTCTGCCTGCTCGTGCTCGGCGGGCTCGTCCTCGGCTGGGTGCGGGAGCGCCCGCGCCTGCCGCTCGCGGTGGTCGTGCCGGCGCTGCTGGGCTTCATGACGGTCCGCTACTACCAACACAGCGCAGCCAGCGAGTTGTCGGGGGCGGTCTTCTTCCTCGCGTTGTTCCGTGTCCTCGATCGCCCGCGGCGCGCCGGCGAGAGCGCCTGGGCTAGCGCGCTGGCGCTCGCCCTGGTGGTATCCGCCGTCTGTACGCTCCGCCAGACCTACTTTGCGGCGGCCGCGCTAATCCCAGCGTTCTACTATTGCGCTCGGATCGTGCGTGAGGGCGACACGCGTCGGTGCTGGGCGAAGGAGGCGGCGCTAGCCGCCCTATTCTCGCTCGTATTGCTCCTTCCCTGGATGGTCCTGGCCTATCGCTCCTGCGGGACCCCGCTCTACCCCCTCATCCTCGGGAACGGGTCCAAGGACTTCGTTAGTTACCAACCACCCATCTCCCCCATGGAAAAGGCCCGGTTCTTCGTGATGACCAGCCTGTTCCCAGGCCGCCTCCCTGGACTCCTGCTGGCGTTCTTGGCGGGGCTACTCGTGCCAGGCCGGGCCAGTCTTTCGCTACGCGCATCGCTGGCCGGCACCGCGTTGGCCACGATGTTGCTCTTCAACGCTTTAGCGTCTGCGGACGATGTCGACTCGACCGATCGATATCTGTTCCCGATTGGGCTTGCTTACTTCCTCGCCGTATCGCTGGTCGTCGCCGGGGCGGTGGCAGATCCCACAACGAGACGCGGCCGCGACGTGACCGCCATGGCCCTGCTCGTCGGCGCGCTAGTGCTGCAGCTAGGTCTCCCACCCAAGAAAACGCTCTGGGAGAAGCCTCTGACCCCCTTGTCTATGGTCGGCCGGACGTGGGAGATGATCGGCCCGGTTTCCCGAGAGCTAATGGATCCCCACCGATCCCCTCTCGATCCCGCCGACGCTCCTTATGCGGCCCTCCAACGCACCGTCCCGCAGCACGTGACGCTCCTCGTCCTGCTGGATCAGCCTTCTCGTCTCGATTTCAAGCGCAACCGCATCCTTTTGTGGGATCAGCCGGGCAACGTCAGCCCCCCGCCCCATCTACCCATCAACCGTGGACCGGAAGCCCTGGCAGAGTACCTCCGCGACCAGGGCATCCGCTACGTTGCCTACTCATCGCATTGGAACTCCATGTGGGAGGGCTTGCTCCTGGGTCCCGTGCCGCCCCGCGACGGAATTCACAGCGGCCCGGTATTTCACCAGATGGGCCGTCTATACCTGGACATCGCTGGCAACCTCCAAAAGCTCACCGCCACACGGAAATTGCTATACGCCGACGACGGCAACTACGTCATCGACCTAGCCACGCCCGCCATGGCTCCTGCCTGACACCGTTGGCCCAGGCTCGGACCGCTGCTCGTGGAGCAGGGCCTCGAGTTCGGCCCGGCCCTGCGGCGAGCCGATCTCGTAGAAACGATCGGGAACCTCGAATCCGGCCAACTTCCCCCCGGCCGCCAGCGCCGACAGCACGGGAGCGAGGTCGAAAACCGTATCGGGCGGCACCCGCTCCGCGAGCACACTGCGGCGCAGCGCGGTCAAACCGTAGTCGATCCAGCACATCTCGGGAGGGCGCTCAGAAAGTCCCTTGTCGTAGCGCACGACCCGGCGACCATCGAAGATCACATTGCTTGTATCCCAATGGCCCTCGTTGCGGTGCACCGTCATGAGCGCCGGCTCGGGGTGCTTGCGCAGGCTTTCCAACACCATCGCCGGGTCGACCTGCAGCCACGAATCGCCGTACAGCACAAGGAAATCGTCGTCGAGCACGCCGGAGTCCAGCGCGAGACGGAGCGCGCCCGCCGTGCCGCGCAGGTGTTCGCCCTCGTCAACATAGACGACTGACAACCCCCAAGAAGAGCCGTCGCCCACGTAAGCTCGGACGTCATCGCCGAGGTAGCCGATGCTGTAGACCACCGAACGGATGCCCGAGCGGGCCAGCCACGAAAGTTGCCATGCTGCAAACGGTTTGCCGTGCACTGGCAGCAGCGTTTTAGCGACGGTCTTTGTTTCCGGCCACATTCGGCTGCCAATGCCGCCGGCAAGGATCACGCACTGCATGGCCCGGGCTCAGGACCGAACGACGACGACGCTGCCATCGATGTCGAAGCGGAACCGGACCTCGGGTAACCCCTCGGCGGCCATCGCGCTGCGCAGACGGCGCGGTTCCCGGGTGTAGAAGAGCAGGAACCCACCGGCTCCGGCGCCTACGAGCTTGCCGCCAAGCGCACCGTTTTCACGTCCGACGTCGTACCACCGGTCGATGTTCGGGTTGGACATCGCAGTCGAGCGCTTCTTCTTGTGCTCCCAGTGCTCGTGCATCAGGGCAGCGAAACCCTCGCAGTCACCGTTCTCCAGGGCGACCTGCGTACGCAAGCCGAGCTTTTTGACGTAGTGGAGGTTGTCGATCATCGCCGCGTCGCCCGCTGTCGACTTGGTCCGCTGCTCCTCGAGCACTTTGTCGGCTGCGCGCGAGTAGCCCGTGAAGAACATCAGCAGATGCTCTTCCAGGTCGTGGAACGTCGCATCCGAAACCCGCAGGGGCGAAACCCGCACGTGGCCGTCAGGTTCGAAGTGGTAGATCTTGAGGCCACCGAACGCCGCGACATACTGGTCCTGCTTCCCTACCGGTCGGCCCAGCCGCTCGATCTCGATACGGCAGGCCTCCGCGGCGACCTCCGCGGCGCCGACGTGGTCGCGCTTCATCGCGTACATCGCCTGCAGCAGGCCGACCGTGAACGACCCCGAGGAACCCAACCCCGTCCCGGATGGGATGTCGGCCATGCTGACGATCTCGACCGACGGTTCAATGTCGTGGGAGAGCAGGACCTCCCGCATGATCGGGTGGTCGATGTCGGCCGCGTGTTCTACTCGCTCCAGGGCCGAGTACTTGAGGAAGTAGTCGGGGGTGAATGTGGCGTTGCTGGAGATGTAGATGTGCTTGTCGATCGCTGCCGAAATCACCAGTCCGCCAAAGCGTTCGTAATACGACGGCAGGTCGGTGCCTCCGCCGCCGAGGGTGATCCGCAGCGGCGTTCGGGTAATGATCATGAACGGTCCTTCGCCGAAACCCACGCCAAGCCGGCGCCGCCAAAAGTCACAACTTGTACCCCACGGCACGCGCGTCGTTGTCGAACATCTTCACGGTCTCCAGCGAGTAGTCGTCGAGATCCTTGCCGAACAACGACAGCTTGGCCAACATGTCGTGGGTCACCGTGATGATATCCACGCCGATGTCGTCGGCCTGCCGGACGTTGAGGATTTCCCGTGGGCTGGCCCACAGCAGTTCGACGCCGGGCTGAGCCGACGTGACGGCCAGGGCGGAAGTCATGATCGGAATCGGATCCCGGCCGGTGTCGGCGATCCGACCGGCGAAGACCGATACGATAGCCCCCCGGGTGCCGGCGAGTGCGGCCGTCACCGTCTCGACCTGGGCCACCGTCATCAGCGCGGTCACATTGAGCTGCACACCGTCCGCCGTCAGCTCGGCGACCACGTCGGCCATCGAGTTGCGTTTGGTGTCGGTCACCGGAACCTTGACGTATACGTTCGAACCCCACGACGAGATGAGCCGGGCTTGGCGCAGCATCCCGGAGGCGTCGTCGGCAAACACCTCAAACGAGATCGGGTGGTCGGTGATGGTCTCGAGCACCTTGCGAGCAAAGCCCTCGTAGTCGCTGACCCCGGACTTCCGCATGAGGGTGGGGTTCGTCGTGAAGCCCGCGATGTGCGGCTTCTCGGCAAGCGCGACCATCGACTCAAGGTCGGCACCATCGGCATAGATCTTGACGTGGCGCAGAACAACATTATCGCTCATACGGTGGTTCCCCCTTTAACACGTTGGGACTCAATAACTTCGACCGCTTCGGGCAGACTCGCCACGGTGGCGTCGGCGTCGGTGGGACGGCGCTCGCCGTAACCCCGGTCGACGAAGATGGCCATCACCCCGGCGCGCTTCCCGGCCTCGACATCACGCCAGCGGTCGCCAACACAGACGCTCTCCGCAAGGTCGAGGTCCAAGCGCGCGGCCGCGTCGAGAATCATCCCAGGACGCGGCTTGCGGCACGGACAGTCATCGGCATCATCGTGGGCGCACACCACGATGTCGTCCAGCGGCAGCCGCGCGCACAGCGCATCATGCAACCGGTCGACCTCGTCGCGGGTCTGTTTGCCCCGAGCGATGTCCGGCTGGTTGGTCACGACGACGAGCGCAAATCCCAACTCCCGCAGACGATAACAAGCCTCGACGACGCCGGGCAGCACGCGCAGGTGCTCCACACCGGACGGAGGATGCGGGGTGCCGTCACGCACGTCGACCTCGTTGAGCACCCCGTCACGGTCCAGGAAAACCGCGGCGCGGGTGCCGATGGCGGGGCTCTGGCCGATCATGCGTCGAACCGACCGGCACGGGCGTCGATGAGCATCGCGGCCATCGAATCACGCAGGGCCTCTTGACAAGTGCGTTCGTTCTTCCAGCCGAGCGACCGGATCCGTTCGGAGTTGAGTCGCACGATCGGGACATCGCCCTTCCAACCGCGATCGCCTCCGGTGTATTCGAACTTCGTCTGACCGGCAGGCAGCCCAACCACCTCGACGGCCATCTCAGCGATCTCTGTAACGGTCAGATAGTCCTCGGTGGCGACGTTGAACGCCGCGAACGGCTCCGCCACCGCCTCCGCACCGACCATCACCGCCGCGATCACGTCGTCGACGTGCACATACGACTTGCTTTGCCGCCCATCGCCGAGGATGCGCAGTCGGCTCGGGTCGGCGAGGAGCCGGCGGACGAAGTCGAAGCCAACCCCGTGCGTTTGTCGCGGCCCGACGACATTGCCGAAGCGATAACAGCGGGCCGAGACGTCGAACATGGCCGCGTAAGAGCAGAGCAACGCCTCCCCCGCCAGCTTGCTGGCACCGTAGGTTGACGTGGGCAGCATCGGACCGTGGTCCTCCTGTGCCTCGACCTCGCCGAGGTCGCCGTACACGCCGCTGCCTGAGGCGTAGAGGACGAGCTCGACGCCGCCTCGTCGGGCCGCCTCGGCGACGTGGTGCGTTAGCGCCGTGCCCTGATCGAAGTCGATGGCGGGATTGGTTGCCGCGGCGGCGATGTCGGGGTTGGATGCCAGGTGGATCACGGTGTCGTGTCCCGCCACCGTCTGCAACAGGTGCTCGAGATCCCCGACTTCGCCGACCTCGACACGCAGCCGTGGGTCGTCGGCGACGTCGGCGAGGTGCCAGCGGCGTCCCGAGGAGAAGTTGTCGTAAACGGTGACCTGCTCGGCTCCCTTGCCCAGCAGATGCTCCACAAAATGACCGCCAATGAAGCCTGCGCCGCCCACGACGGCGAAGCGGCGCAGTGCAGCGGTCACTTCAGCGACTCCCAGCGGGTCGCGATTTTGGCCAGAGCCGGGTGAGTGACCAGAAGGTGCCAGACGACCGCGCAAAGCCCCTCGGTGTGCGGGGTGATGTGGTCGGGATAGAGCGGCGGAATGATGACCGCGGCCGTGGCGAGTTTCGCGGTGGTGCCGCCGTCGCGTCCCACGATGCCGAAGATCGGCGCGCCCCGCTCGACCGCCAGCCGTAGCGCGGCAACGATATTCGCGGACACGCCCTTAACCTCGTCGCCGCCACCGACCGAGAAGATCAGCAGCGCATCCTTTGCGGACAGACGCGATCCGCGGAGCCACTCGGCAAAAGTGGTATCCCAACCCTCATCGTTGACGCGGGCGGTCAGCTCGGAGACGTTGTCGGTCGGCGTATAGGCCTCGATGTCGCAGATCTTACGAAAGTCGTTGACCGCGTGGGACGCATGCCCGGCCGACCCGCCGACCCCGATGATGAACAGTCGGCCTCCCCGCTCCCGCAAAGCTGCGAGCCCGCGCGCGACGTCCTCGATCCGCTCGGTGTCAATCGCATCGATCACGGCGACCGATTCACCGAGAAACTCTTTGCTAAACGTCACTGTTCTAGGACTCCTTTTCTGCACGGCAGACCGCGAATGTGTTGAGGCGGAACTTGTGTTTGAAGACGCGAATGTGACTGGGGCGGAAGCCCGCCCGCACCAGTAGCGGCCAGATGTCCCGCGGGTCGTAGTAAGTCTTGTGGTCTTCCATCTCCTCGGCCGGAGAAAAGCCGAGCTTGAAGGCCGAGAACTCCAGGAACCGCTTGCCGGCCCAGGACGGAACGTTGATGGCGCAGACGCCACCCGGTCGCAGCAGGCGCCGGAATTCCCGCAAGGTCAATTCCGGCTCCCACAGGTGCTCGATGACCGACATGCAGAGGATCGCATCCAGTGAGCGGGTGGGTAGTCCGGTGAGCACCCCGGGAAGTTCACCTTCGACCGCCGTGACCTTAGGGTGGGCTTTCAGATCGTCGGCGAGGCTGAGGTCGACCAGCAGCGCGCTGCGCACGCTGTCGAGGTAGCGACGCATGTTGGTGGCCTCATACCCGCAGCCGATGTCGGCGACGTCCTTACCGGCAAGGCCGCCTACAGTGTGCTGAATCTGGCGCTTGGACAGCCACACCCCGAAGCGGTCAACCAGGCTCGGATCGCTGATCTCTCCAAACGACGTCGCGCGGGTGTCACGACTTGTCATTGGCGGTTCCATAGCGGACCCGGGTGGCGTGCAGCAGCAGGGTGAAGCAGAAGGTCGAGAACCCGGTGGCCATAAACAGCAGACCTGTGATCGCGAGATAGTTGATCGTCGCCCGCGGCTCGGGCAGTCGGAACGAGTGCTGCACGTAGTAAACGGCGAAAGCGACGTCCAGCGCGAACCCGACGAAGAACAGGACGGCACTGACAAGGACCGCCTTGGTGTAGTCGAACAACCGCCGCAGTCGTTCCCTGTTCCGGTCGGTGTAATCGAGGAAGACGTGGGCCAGGCATCCGAAGTAGATGCTCTGCAACCCGATCACCGACAGCACCATTCCGATGAACATGCTGTCGAGGTCGAGCGTGGCCGGGCCAACCCTGATCGGTCCGAAGCTCAACGGCAGGGTGAGTAACAGGCCAAGCGTGAACATCACAATGCCGGGCTTGAACAGGAAGAACTCGGCGCCGTGGATGAACATGGCGCGCAGATTGATCCACGCGGCGTGAAATGGGGAGAACCAGCCGGAACGCTTGTGGTGGGAGAGTCGCCCGTCGCGGTCCTTGAGGAAGGTCACCGGAACCTCGACGGTCTTCAGCCCCATCCGGACCGATTTCAGGACCATCTCCGACGCGTACTCCCACGACTGTGATACCAAGCCCATGCGCAGAAGCGCGTCGCGGGTGATGCCCCGCATGCCGCAGTGGATATCGCTGAAACGGCTGCCGAAAAGGACGTTCAGCGCCCAGGTCGTGATCGGCGTGCCGAAGTACTGGTGGAGCTTGGGCATCGCCCCGGGCTCGATCGAGCCGCGCCACCGCGAGCCCATCGCGTATTCGTTACCGTCCTGCAGCGCTTTGACGAACAGACCGACCTGGCGGAAGTCGTAGGTGCAGTCGGCGTCGCCCATTACGACGTAGCGACCGCGGACGTACGGGAGGGCGTCGATGTAGGCGCGACCGAGTCCCCGCCTCGGGGTGCGCAGGACGCGGGCACCGCCCTCGAGCGCGATCTCCGCGGTGCGGTCGGTCGAGCTGTCAACGATGAGTATCTCCCCCACCACCCCCGCTTCCCGGATGCCTTCGTGGCACCAGGCGACGAAGTCACCGACGGTCAGCTCTTCATTCATCGCGGGGATGAGGATCGTTAGCTCTGGGTCGCCCACGTCGTCCTTGGGCAGCAGCAGCTCCACGTCTGACCGAATGGGAGCGGCCATCTCCGATGGAGCGTCGACGGCGCGGGTCATATTGGTTCCCCCTGCGATGATTCGGTTGTTGGGACGCTGGTCAAGCCACGGTGGCATATCGCACCGAACGGGCGGCGCAAGCTCACGCAGCGTTACCTTTCGGCTCGTATTTGCCGGTCCGAATGCGCATCACTGTAGAGGCATAAGCGGAAGCCGGAGGCAGATTCGTCGAATCCGTGGCACTTAGTTGCCCTTGCGCCCGCTAGCGGCGGATGGCAGACAGGGTTACCGAGGTCACCGGCGGACCGCCGCTCTGCATTACGTAGAGCGGCTTGGATGCCTCGTAGCCATACCACTGCGGGCAACTGCCGACTCGCAGAGACAGCCGGGATCCGGCCTTGTCCAGCCACTTCGCCGACATGTCGTGGTAGAGACGACCGGGCTCATCGCTCAATGCCACGTTGGCCCCACCAAGGCCGGCGGTCGACGACAGCGTCGCCAGATCGTAGTCACGCAGAGTGATGCCGTTGGGCAGCTGGAGCTCCCCAATCCGGTAGACATCGGCTTTCTGGAGGTCGAGGTGGCCGGCCGCGGTCGGCGTGACCCTGACCTGGTTCCCGTTCGGCATGCGCAGCGCGGCCACGGACCCTGCCGGCGACCCGCCGACCAGATGGGCCTGCCCGTCCGCGGCGACGAGATACGCCGAAGGGGGGGCCGTGGCGTCGAGCACGCCGTTGTACTCGAAACCACTCACCGACGTGGGCTGATGTAGGTACTGGGTCAAGTCTGGGCGGTTGATCGCGGGAGTCACGGTGCCAACGACCCGGTCGCCGTCGGCAATCAGGACCATGCTGGCCGGACGGTTGGTGGCCGGGTCGACCGCCCAGCCCGAGTAGTGCACGAACATCTTCTGGGTCACCGAACCCACCTGCAGGGTCGTCGCTCGATCGCTGTCGGGGACCGGCAGGTAGTTCGGGGTCGCGCCCCAATCGCAGGTTGGGCCACTGAAGTAGAGGTCGGTCGTCTGCGGCGGCGTAGTCAGCGCGGGCAGGGGCCTGGACGCGACCAGGTCGTTGCGCGCCATGACCAGAACCCCATGGGTGCGCAGCACCGGAGTCCAGCCACGCAGCACGTACTCGCTCACCTCATAGTGGCGCACATTGTTGGTGACAAGGTCCCACGTCGGCATTCCGATCGAGTCGGCGTCGTAGATCACGACCGGCGGTCGCGTCGCCTGCAATTCTTTGATGAGCAGCCGTTGTGCGTACTCGGGCATGGCCATAAGGACGTGGATGAACCTGGTGCCCGGCAGACGGCCCAGCACGAAGTAGAGGTAACCGAGACTGTTGGTCATGTCGAACACCGGCCCGTCGGCGCCGGCGTAGGCGCGGATAGCGGTGTCGAGATCACGCAACAGGCCGGTGTCAACCGCCCCCGGGGCCGCGTACCCCAGCCGGCCATAGCTCGCTTCGTCAACGCCGACGAGATAGTGCTGTGCATTCACTTTGCGGAGCGGCCCGGCGAAGACGACGCCGATCGCAAGCACGGGAACGAGAACGGCGGTGACCGGCCGGGCGAATCGGATCAGCGTGGCGTCCCGCCCGTTCCACCAGGCGACGAGCAGACGACCCACCCATGCGCAAAGACGCGATGACCACAACAGCACAAGCGGCAGGCCGGCTGCGAACACCTGCCAGACGTGGACGGCGTCGAAGCGCCCGAGCGCTTTCTCCACATACAGCGCCATGAACGCGGCCGCGGCGACGGCCACCCAATCGCGGGCTTCCCAATCGGCCCGATTCGCGACCTTCACCGCGACCGCCCAGACCGTGAGCAGTACGAACCCGACGTCGATAGCGAGCATCCCCCACTCGGTTGGGCCCACCCCGGTCAGCGGAAGGGTTCCCGCCAGGTTGTGCCCCGGCCCGAAGACGACGTAATAGTCGATGAATGGACCGAGCGCGCGGAAAGCCGCCAGGAACGCGGCCCATGCGGCCGTCGCGACGAGCCCGGTGCCAACGCACCAGCGGGTGAGCCGCAGGCCCGTCCATAGGGTCTGCCCCGGCCGGCGGTGGACGAGATCGGCCGCGACCACACAGGCCAGCGCCGGCCCGGCGACGAAGAGCGTCTCCGGGACGAGGATGTCCTCCACGAACAGCAGCAGCGTCAACCCAACCGCCCACGCGGGACTGCGCCGGCGCAACGTTTCGCCGAGCACGATCAACGCGACGGGCAAGCCTATGAACCGCTCCGACCACAGCAGCTCCCAGCTTGGGCGGGAAAACCGCTCCGAATTCAGCAGCGGCCGCACGAAGCTGATCGCCCAAAAAAAGGTAAGGGCGAGGAACCACGGGCTGCGCCGGCTGACCCAAACGGCGAAGAGATACGTGCTCACCCAGAACAAGGGCACCAGGATCGCGGTGTGGACGGCGAAGACGCCCCAGATGCTGTCGCCGAAGATGGCCCGGCCGAGGCTTCCGGTCAGGATGTCCGGGAATACGCCGTGGACGAAAAGCACATCGCGCCAGGGGAAGTAACCACGGGCGACCACGCTCGCGCCGGCCATCTCCGCGGCGTCGTCGAAGCCTTGAAAGTGGGTGACCTGTCCGGGGAGAACCGACATCGCCAGGAATACGGCGATCGCACCCACGACGACTGTCAGCAGTGTCAGCTCGACATCGCGCGCCCCGCGACCACCGCGGAGCTGGCGCACTGCCCACCACACGATCCCAATCACGCCGAGCACGGGCAGCCACCAGGCCAGCCATGGCCACGTCCGCGTACCGGCGGCGGTCTGCACGACTGTGTGGGCCGAAACGAACCACAGGCTCAGCACGGCGGCGACGGCACCACCTATACCGTTGACCATCGACACGGCGTGCCAGCGTTGGCCATCAGTGCGGCGCTTCACCGCCTCAGCCGCGACGACGACCAACGCTGCATAGAGCACGCCCGCGGCGATGGCTAACAGATCGATGTGACCGGTGCGGGCGCTGCAAGCAGCGACGACCACCGCCGCCGGCAGCACGATGCGCGCCAAGGCGCCCCACGACGCCTGCTGCGGCGTGGGTGGGGCCGTGGGCGGCGGCTCGACCAACTCGATGGTCCCCTTGGCGGGTCGCGGGCTGCGCGACCGCAGCGGTCCGAAACGGGCCAGCAGCACATACCCGACGATCGCGAAGAACGGGAAGGCGTACACGATCAGCCGGTAGTCCCACAGCTGCGGCTCGAAGTTGAAGTTCACGAACGTCGGATAGCCAACGATGTCGCTGGAGCCGGGGAGGTTAGGCGCGGCGAACACGGCGAGCAACGCGCACAGCACCGCCGAGACGCTGACCGCGATCAAGAACCGCGCCACCGACCGCCAACCACCCGTCAGCGCAAACCACCGACCCGGCGGCGACGGCTCCGGATCGCGCGCCCTGTCCTGGGGTGAGTGTCGTTGGGGCGGTGCGGAAGCCTGAGAGTCGGTG
>Ga0306924_10003986_pt1 | contig 14333 bp, 14 predicted proteins | sample sta12Can44000111_FD_203756 | JGI IMG/M metagenome (GOLD analysis project Ga0306924, IMG submission 203756) | Lab enrichment of tropical soil microbial communities from Luquillo Experimental Forest, Puerto Rico - statanox.12C.anox.44.000.111 (v2)... | ecosystem: Environmental > Terrestrial >... | reverse complement strand
CCTGGACGCACCGATACTGCAGAAGCAGGCCGGACCTATCCACTTTCCGCTCGTGCACCGAGGCCGACGGAATAACGCATGATTTTCATTGGAGTCTATACAGAGGCTCTCGATGTATCGGGAAAATATTATCATGCTCACTGCTTTTTAGAGGTCGTTTCGAACAGGGAAAATCTAACTTGATTCATTCGTTAGAGTTGAGAGTGATTCGGTAGGCGACGCAGGTGACGATCGATGATCACCCCTGAGATAGTAGAGCGGTATTTTCCCAAGGCAGTGCAATGGGTTACCGAAACGGAAAAGGCGATTTTGGAATGTGGCCAAGCGCTCTTGCCGCAGAACCGAAAAGATGCAGAAGCTATTGGTATTCGCCGAATCGACGATGTGCGTATTGCCGTTTTTAACGCTATTCCGCTTCCTGATGATCTGGGATTGCGGCAACTCGCGCAGCAGACGGGGCTGATATCGGGTTCGACGGGCGGAATGACTTTTGGGCATGGAATTGCGCTTAAGAATCGGGCGTACGACCGAGGATTGATTGCGCACGAACTGGTCCATGTAATGCAGTATGAAAGATTCGGCAGCCTTGAGGCGTTCCTAAAAAATTATGTCAAGGAAATCGCCTTTCCGCCCGGGTATCCGAACGGACCCCTGGAGCGCGAGGCAGAGTTAATAGCGCATTCTGTCTTGCAGAATCCCTGAACGGGGAAACCCAAGCCCGAACCTTCATCGGGATAAGCGGCGGCCTTAGAACCAGTCGAGGAAGATGTCTGTTCATGCTGTTGTCACCATTCGGAAATTGGACTTGAATCCCCGATTTGCGGCAGTCAAAAACTGATATTCACATAATTCTACCTTCTGCGGCCCTCGATGCGCTTACTTGAATGATTGGCACAGTTCGTTTTTCAAAGATTGTTGAAACCGTAGGGAAGCCTAGCGTTCACCTGTTATGGATAGACCCCGAGAAGGATAACATTCTGCAAAAAGCGATTAAGGCGAATCGCGTGATGACGATCCATCAACTCACAGTCGGTACGAAAACCGACTACGGAACGATAGGATTCGAGAAGAATGTTTCGGGACAAGTGCTGATTTTTCCAAAGTCGCTAAGATCATTCGCAGATAAGCGAGTTATTGGCGTGAAATATGACCTCCTTGAATGGGAGTCAGCTCCAAAAAGCCAACAAGCACCCAAGCCAGAGCCAGCCAAGCCCCCTATCAAAAGCAAACCGAAAGAAATTCCTGTTGCAGCTGTCGAGCCGCCTGTTGCCAAGGAGGGCGCACTTCCAAAAAGCCAACAAGCACCCAAGCCAGAGCCAGCCAAGCCCCCTATCAAAAGCAAACCGAAGGAAATTCCTGTTGCAACAGTCGAGCCGCCTTTCGCCAAGGAGAGCGCGCCTGGCAGAGTGGTAAAATTCCCGGTTCCGGAGGTCGAGGCTAAGGACCTGCCAAACGAAGATGTAGAACAACCCGAGCTTAGATTTATCGAGGGTGGCGCTGAGTTGCTAGACACTGTGCGACCGCTATGGGAGAAGCTGAACGCTTTGCACGCAGAAAAGTCTCCGCATTTCGCGGAAGCCTTTGCCAAGACAAGCTTTTTGGAACGAAAGGCAGACCTAGAAAATAAGGCGATAAAAGGAGCACTTCTCGTCATTTTGGCGGTCACAAAAGCGGATGAGTACATTGCCTATAGCGTCTGCTCGGTTGATAAAGAGAGTCGCGATTCCGGCACAGGCAAGGTAGGGGAGATTGACTCAATGTTCGTATCGCTACCGTATCGTCGGCAAGGAATCGGTCAGAAATTGGTGAAAAGGTGCATGGAGTGGTTTGAAAAGAACGAGGCGGAGAAAGTCATCGTCTTTGTTGGAGTTGGAAACGAGGAGGTCCTTGAATTTTACAAAATTTTTGGATTGCTGCCGTTTGCGATCCGTCTTGAGCAAAAGAGGAGTTCAAAACCATGATATACTTTCGGGCCAGATCGAATAATCGACAGATTATATGCCCGGAACATTTCTGGTGTTGGGCGACATCAAATGCCGGCACAGAATCGCCTTTTTGCGGGCCAACCCGCTGCTGCGACGTAGCAGACCTGTGCCAGGCATTCTCGCAATTGTTCGCCGGTTCCAATTCGTGGAATTAAATCTGCCAGCGAATCGGCGGCGGACGCAAAGCCTGGTCTGCAAGATTCGAATGCCTCTCGCTTATCCAAAGAGCAGCAAGAGTGGAGCGAACCGTTTTTGGGTTAATGGAGCTTTCAGCGGGTACTTGGGATCGATCGTTCCGTCCTCGGCTTTGCGGCTTTTGGAAATCGCGGCCAGGCGTATCAAACCAATCAAGGCTTCGCGATCCGCTGCAAACGACTTTCGCGATGACAATAGACGGTGATTGGATTAGACAATCTGAATAGTTCTCAAGAGGACAAGCGCTCCCCGAACCCGAATACAACTTGAACAATCCGACAGTAAAAAACAGCGTTAATCCGGGGAGTGGCCAGCTGCCACCTGGCGTGAAGTTTATTCGCACTCTGCGGGGACATACCAATAGGGTCGGTCGCATCGCGTGGTCACCAGACGGACGCGTGCTGGCATCGCCATCGGCGGATAAGACTATCCGGTTGTGGGATTCCAAGAGTGGTGTATGCATGCATACTTTGAGGGGCCACGACGATATGGCATTCGCTGTGACGTTTGATCCAACAGGGCAGATGTTAGCGAGCGCAGGCAGTCTGGACGAAAACGTCATTTTGTGGTCCACCGAAAAACGTGAATTTCTGCGCAACTTAGGAACACATAAGGATGGCGCTTTCACAGTCGCGTTCGACTACAGCGACGGCACTCTATTCAGTGGTGGAAACGACTCGAACATCAAGGTGTGGAATCCGATCAACGGGGAACTACTGTTCAAGCTAGTCGGACATAACGGTTCTGTGAATTGTATCGCCTTTGACTCGGAGAACCATCGTCTTGCCAGCGGAAGTTTGGATTCAACGATTCGGATTTGGGACGTCAAGAAGAAGGAACTGCTCCATACACTACGCGGCCATCGGAGCAGCGTGCTAACAGTAGCGGTCGCTTCCACCAAACATATAGTCGCCAGCGGGAATCAGGATGAGACCATAAGGTTGTGGGATATTATCACCGGTAAGCTAATTCGCGTTATTGAAGGCCACACCGGAATGCTTCAAAGTATCGCCTTCTCGGCCAACGGCGAGTTGCTGGTGTCAAAGTCCGCCGACGGCTTTGTTCGGGTTTGGAACACGGATACCGGCAGTTGCCTCGCAACGATTGCAGAGCCAACTCGAGACTACTGGGCGCCGGGAGTGGCCTTTCACCCTAAGTTACCCGTCTTTGCGACTGTTGGTTCTGATCCCGATAGATCCTCCGAAAAGAGAGATCGCGACATTCATATCTATGAATTGGACTTGAGCGTTCTCCTCGGTCTGCTCGCAAATCCGACTGTTACCTACACGAGTGCAAAAATTGTATTGGTCGGCGATTCAGGCGTCGGCAAAACGGGACTGGGCTAGCGGTTGGCGCATAACGAGTTCAAGGAGCATGCTTCGACACACGGCCAGCAGTTCTGGCCATTAAGACACCTCGACCGCAAACGGGGCGACGGGGCGCAGTGCGAGGCGGTGCTATGGGATCTCGCTGGGCAGCAGCCCGACTATCGGCTGATCCACGCACTCTTCCTCGAAGATGCCGATCTAGCGCTGGTGCTCTTTGATCCCACGCGCAACGACGATCCGCTCCAAGGTGTCGGGTTTTGGCTGAAGCAACTGGGTTGGGAGCGAGTTCGAGACCGAGTTGTCGCAGGGAGCGGCCGCTCTGCTCACGAAGAACCGCCTTCCGAGGCACGCGCCTGCCAGACCATCCTCGTCGCAGCGCGCTGTGATCGGGGGGGTGCGCGACTGTCGCGCCAGGATCTTGAGGTCTTCTGCCAGCAGCGCGGGATCGGCGCGTACCACACCACGAGCGCACTCACGGGCGATGGTGTAGAGGAATTGATCGAACGGATGAAGGATTTGGTTCCGTGGGAGGATAAGCCGGCAACCGTCACGACTGAAACGTTCAAGCGGATTAAGGACTTCGTGCTCGGCCTGAAGGCAGACAGCCGCCGCTCCGAGGTGATTCTCACACCGGCCGAGCTGCGCCAGCGGCTGACGAGGACAGACAGCGCTTGGGAATTTACCGAAGCGGAAATGCTGACCGCTGTAGCGCACCTCGCTAATCACGGCTACGTGACGCGGCTGAAAACTTCCCAAGGAGAACCGCGGATCTTGCTCGTGCCGGAGCTGCTAAATAATCTTGCCGCGTCCTTCGTGCTAGAGGCGCGGCGTAATGACCGCGGACTCGGCGCGCTAGAGGAGAGGCGGCTCCTCGCGGGTGAATATTCCTTTCCCGAACTCGCGAATCTTACGTCCGCCGAGCGGTACATCTTACTGGATTCCGCAACGGTCCTTTTTCTGGGACGAAACGTCTGCTTTCGGGAAACGGACCCTCTGACTTCCATCGCCTACCTCGTCTTTCCCGAACTCATCAACTTGAAGAAACCAGAAGTCGACGATGAAGAGACGGTCGAGGACGGAGTAGCCTATAGCGTCAGCGGGGCGGTGGAGAACGTTTATGCGTCGCTGGTTGTCCTGCTCGGCTACACTCACACCTTCACTCGTCGAAACCAATGGCGGAGCCACGCGCGCTACCAGGTAGGCAATGGCCTCGTGTGCGGCTTTCGTCGGGAGGCAGAACAGGATGGTCAAGTGGATTTTGTGCTGTATTTCGGTCTAGGCGTGACCGAGACAGTGCGAACGCTCTTCCAAAGCCTGTTCGAGAACTTTCTCGCCGGGCGAAATCTGACGGTAATGCGTTATCAGCCGGTGAGCTGCTCGAACGGACACGCGCTCAATCGCGCGGTAGTTCGCGAGCAAGTTTTAAGTGGCGCTGACTTCGCCTATTGCAGTCGATGCGGCAAAAGGGTCGATCTTCTGAATTCCTACAAGGCGATTCAATTTCCTAAAGAAGACGTCGCCATCGTGGAAGCGCAACGTCGAGTCGCGGATCAGCGGTCGCACTTCGAGCAGGTCGTTTTCCGCCTCAAAACTTACGTCACGGAACAGAAGATTACTCCGCCGACCTGCTTCATCAGTTATGCATGGGGCACTCCCGAGCACGAGCGTTGGGTGGAGCACAGCCTTGCTAGTGATTTAGTCAACGCTGGCCTCGTAGTCGTATTAGACCGCTGGGAGAACGCACGCATCGGCTCCAGCGTGCCAAGGTTCGTTGAGCGTGCGGGCAAATGCGATCGCGTGATTGTGGTGGGAACGCCACTCTACCAGACTAAGTATGAGAACGATGAGCCGATGGGCGGCTTCGTGGTCGCTGCGGAAGGAGACCTGATTGGCGGGCGGATGATCGGATCCGAGGCGGAGAAGCTGAGCGTACTTCCAATTCTTCTTGCGGGGACCGACGAACTGTCCTTTCCATACTTGTTGCGAGGCCGCGTCTATGCTGACTTTCGTAAGAGTGAGGCGTATTTTGACACGATTCTGAATCTGATGCTGACCCTCTACGAGATTCGACCGCGAAGTCCGGTCGCCGTTGAATTGCGGGAGTCGTTGCATACAAGGACTGATAAGAGCGCTTCGCGTATTCTCCGGGCGGCTGCTTCAGCCTAGAGGACTTACGCGAATTTACTTCGAATAAGTCCTACTAGGTTGAGCCACTTTCGAGCCATTTGTCTGACTTTGATTTGTGCCGGTCGCGGGAAGGCTTTGCTTTGAATGGGGTTGGTTAGGGATATGCGATCAGCTACAATGACCGAGGACTAGGCAGGCAAGAGATGGCCGATCTGGACGGAGCGTTGGCTGATTGCAATCAGTCCATCAAGCTCGGTCGAAAGTCTGGCGACGTGGCGGAGACTCCCGATTGAGAGTATTCCGATGGGATGGTGGACCATGTAGTAGGTGACAGGATTTTTTAGAAAACAGTTGTAGAGACAGGAATTGCAACAAAGCCATGAAAGTCTTTCTCAGCTCCACATATGAGGATCTCGTAGAGTACCGAGCGAAGGCAGCGCAGGCGATCGAACGCCTCGGACAACGGGGAATTCGAATGGAGGTTTTCGGTGCTAGGGCGCAAGAAGCTTCCGATGTTTGCGTTGGGGAAAAACCCACGGAACCTTGTTTAAGGGTTCACCTGTTTTTCAGGCAGACGCCTTCTTCATATGTAGCCCTGTCAAATGGACAGGGCTAGCGGTTTGCACATCGATGTCGCCGTCGTCGCCGCCGGCGGCGTGGGCGTTTCGCCATGCGGGATCAAGAAAAGGCGCGCCGCTCCATGCGCGTGTTTCAAGCGCACCGCCGACTATCCTCGCGACGATAGCTGACGAAGATTTGCCCGTACATTTTCTTGCAGAGCCGAGCCTGAAAAACGGCATTAAGCCCTAAATCATCACTCTTATCTTAAGAGATCGCCGTTCGCGAGAGGTGTTCGTTACTGATCGTCAGACGTAAAGGCTATTATGTCTCGCCGCTACCCCATGCGAAAGCGATTCAGGACAACCGCCGTAGCAAACCCCACGCCAAATGAGGTATCGCCGGGACCCCTGACTGTAACTCCTGGGTAAGCAGGGGTAAGCAGGTGAGACGTAAGGATTTTCATTGCATCGCTGGTCGAGGCGCAGGAATAGTTTTCAAACTATTCAACACAGGTCAGATCGGTGAGCCAAAACCCTCTAGCGTTCCTTAGCTAAGCTACGTCCGCTTTGACGATCAGCACGAGAATGGACGGTTGACTGAGTTTTGCCAGCGTCTCAGCGGTGAAGTCCGGCTACAGTCAGGGTCAGAGTTTAGCATTTTTCAGGATCGGAAGGACATAGCCTGGGGCCAGCGATGGCAGGAACGCATCGATGATTCCCTCGATGAGGTCACCTTTCTCGTTCCAATCCTCACGCCCAGTTTTTTCAAAAGTGATGCTTGCCGCAGCGAACTCGAACGCTTTCTTGATCGCGAAAAGCAGCTAAAGCGCAACGACCTGATCTTGCCGGTCTACTACGTCAACTGCGCCGTCCTTAACGAAGCGGCCAAGCGGGATGCCGATCCGCTGGCAAAAGCGATTGCTTCTCGCCAATACGCCGACTGGCGGGAGTTGCGCTTTGAGCCCTTCACTTCACCTCAAGTTGGGAAAACGCTCGCCAAAATGGCCACACAGATTGTCGAGGCGCTGGACCGCGCGGATCAGTCACAGCGTAACGCTGCACCTGCACCTCAGGGAACGGCTTCGACAAAAAGTATCCGTAGGGGTGAGGAGATAAGTGCCAAGCCCGCAGAATCCCCTTCGGCACAGCTTGGCGATGTGACGCGCCTTCCAACGCACAAAACCGAGCCCCCGACGCGTGTGGTCGATGCGTTTTTCCGAGGGGATCACGCAACATTGACCGAGGCACTCAACTTTGCCAAGCCGGGCGACCGGATTTTGGTGCGTCCTGGCTTGTACCAGGAAGGCATCGTTATCGACAAGCCCGTTGAGATTATCGGGGACGGTGATCTCGGTGAAGTGGTGATCGAGGCGAAGGGCAGTGATGTCGTGCTGTTCCAGGCGACTATGGGTCGGATCGCAAATCTCACGTTACGGCAGGGAGGCGGCAAGGGAATCTGGTTTGGGGTAGATATCACACAGGGGCGTCTTCTTTTAGAGGGATGCGACATCACAAGTCAAAGCGTCGCATGCGTCGGAATTCATGGTGGAGCCGATCCGCGGCTGCTCCGCAACCGCATCCACGATGGAAAGGATGCCGGCGTCTATGTGGACGACAACGGCCAGGGAACGCTGGAGGACAACGACATCTTCGGCAACGCTTCTTCGGGCGTGGAAATCAAGACGGGCGCTAATCCCACGCTTCGGCGCAACCGCATCCACGATGGGAAGAGTACCGGCGTTTCAGCGAGGGAGAACGGCCAGGGAACGCTGGAGGACAACGACATCTTCGGCAATGCTTTTTCGGGCGTGCAGATCAGCGAAGGCAGCAATCCCACGCTTCGGCGCAACCGCATCCACGATGGGAAGAGCGACGGCGTCTTTGTGTACGAGAACGGCCGGGGGACGCTGGAGGACAACGACATCTTCGGCAATGCTTTTTCGGGCGTGGAAATCAGGGAGGGCGGGAACCCCGGCATTCGGAAGAACCGGATTTCAAAAAACGAGTACGTAGCGATACGGATTCACGATGGCGGTGGGGGGGTCTTCGAAGACAATGACTTGCGCGGAAATAAGAAGGGAGCCTGGGACGTTTCACCAGACTGTCGGGGCAAGGTAAAACGTGAGCGAAATCTCGAGTAGGCTTTTTACTATTAACCGATGCAGCAGTCTTGTGAGGGTCCGCTGCCTTTTGCAGGATCGACTTTCTGCTGTGATCGATTCCATTACTAGCTAGCCTGCTGCGTAGCGCTCCCATCGCTCGTCGGTACCTCAACCAGCATTGATAGGAACGGTAAAAAGCCGATGCATGACGAAGTCCAAACCTGAGCGGATTCTTGCTCGCATGCTGAATTGCGCCAAGCTGCACCACCTCCGAAACGCGATTTGGAGAAATCATAAGGTGATCGGCGAGCGTCCGCCTATTAACAATAGGGTCATTTCCACGACTCATAAAGCGCCATCCACTCTTTCGCATAGTCGTCGTATCGCGGATCATCGTAAGGGTAGGTTTTCATAGTCTGTTACATCTGGTCTTTGTTAATCGTCGGGACGGTTCAAGAATAGCCGAGGTGCCTGCAGCCCGCAGTTGGTGATTATGCAGCGCGCCTCAATTTCTACGCTTTCGCACCATTTGGAAAAGCTCAAGCACGAGAATGTGGTGAGAGAAGAACCGCCGGTTGCCTTGGAATTGAATGCGCGAATACCACTCTCTCGTCAGCCTCCGTTAACCATTTTACGTGTACCGCTATTCATCGTTCAAAACATTTCTCCAGCGTGGGACGATCCCGGTGGTCGGGGTGGCGCTCGTTAATGGTTTGAACGAAGTCATCGGCACGTTTCCCGGGGATTGAATTTAACCGTTGCCAATCGGCGAAGCGGCTCGAGAATGACGGCGTTTCCGTGCCGCCGTATGCGAACTTCCTCTCCATGAATCGAAACTTTTTGGAAGGCGAACCGCTTGTGACCGGCCAGACCAAAATATTTTGGCTCTATCCATGATGCTATCTGAACAGACGATCAAACTTCACCATGCCCAATGACGTCGCAACGCAAGTTCTGTGGGACCACGAGCGCGAAGAAATCCTCGCGGTTCTTGGGATAGACGAGATCGATCCTCGTGCCTGGTCAACTAAGGCTCTTGTTGAGAAGATCAAGGATTCGATCGAGCCGCTTGGCAGCGATCTGCTGGGAGAAGGCTTAGCGCTCGGTCACGGCGCGCATCAGGCGTTCGACGTAACGCTTGAAGAGATCGAAAACTGGTTTGATGGGGTGCCGCTCTTTGACGCTTCGACGCCCGCCACACATCAAGACGCGCTGCAGAAGCGCGACGGTCCCTTGACTGTGACGCAGGCCCTCTGGGACCACGAACGTAGAGAGATCCTTCGCGTCCTTGGAATCGATGGCGACAGCGTCCATCTCCGCTCCTGGTCAACCGAAAGTCTGGTGAACGAGATCAAAGACTGCATCGAGGGGAGGAATGTGCTCGCCGGCGAAGCCCATTGGCTGGCTGGAAGGCCCGTCGAAAAAATTGTGGAGCTGAATGCGGAGGATCCCGAGCTGCTCCGGGCGTGGCGGAGTTTCCCGAATGCCGTTGCGGACCATCACGGTCAAAGCTGGGAATACCTCGCGACGGAATTAATTGAGGGGCATTGGGTGCATATTTTTGTCAACGGGAAGAGCTCCGCCAGAGTTCCGGCGCGTCCTGGATGGGTTCCTTTAAACTCGTGAAATGAAAGCCTGGTTACTAGCCTTGCCTGCTTGCTTTAAGTCCCGTGCTGCAAGTTTGAGCGAGGTCCTCTCTCGAAGAGGCGTAAGGAAGAAGGTTCTCCAGAGGCGCTGCTGGATGGCTTTCTTATCGTTGGTGTCGCCTTGCACTTCTTGAAAATTCCCTCAAGGGAAGCTTAGTCAATCGCGACCGAAATCCTTCCCCCCTTGTCCGTGCACACCCCCAGAAACCACTGATTTACGAAGCTGTTCCTCGAGCATTTCATTTCTGCCGGCGTGATGCCCTGACCCCAACGCCCTCGTCTTTTTGATAAAGTGGCACGTCGGGTGGATGATCTTTTGCAGACCACCATACAGAGTCAAGCGCGGTGATCTCACCGTCGATGGTCGCGGATTTGGCAGGGAGCTGTTTTATGGAGTTTCGATCTGAACAAAAATACGGTGCGTCGCTTACGCGATGCCGTGCTTCAGCAGCAGTTTCCGCTTGTCGGAGACCTATGCTTGAACACTTGAACATGTCATCCCGGCGATTGAGACCGCTGGATCCAGCCGGCCTTAAGTTTATCGTATTTGGATAAACTACGATAAGTTCTTTATAAAATGGATCCGCGCGCGAATCCATACGCCTCTGGGGGGAGGAAGGAAGTCCACCCCCGAATTTGGCTGGCGTAGACGAGCCGCCGTAGCCCTTGTGAATTCACACCCATTGATCAGCTGAAATGAAAGAGACATTCAAGGTGATCGATCAAATGCAGCGGGACGGGGTGATTGATGGATATGCAGTTGCCGGTGCCGTCGGCACGATCTTTTACGTAGAACCTTTCAACACGGAGGATGTCGATATTCTCGTGAATCTGCATCCGTCTAACGACGCTCTAGTTTCACTAGAGCCGATATTTTCCTATTTACGCGAGAGAGGGTACCGCAGCTTCACGAACGCGGGACTGGAGATTGAAGGCTGGCCCGTTCAGTTTATGCCGGTCTCGGATGCTCTCACGAGCGAAGCTTTAACTGAGGCGCACTATCTGCCCTACGACGATGAATTGAAAGTCCGAGTGGTTCGAGCTGAATATCTCGCGGCAGAGGCTATCAAAGTGGGACGGCCGAAAGACCTTCAGCGAGTAGTATCGCTTCTTGAAATCGACGACTTTGATCGCGGCCTATTCCGCGACATCATCGAGAAACATGGACTAGCCGAGCGATTGGCTAGGGTGCAGAGTATCATCGATCCTGGATCGGAAGGACTTGCAAGACGCCTCTGAAAAAAATGGATGCAAAACCCAAAAACACTCCGACCGGAATATTGGAGCAGCAACTTGCAGCCAAAAAAGCTTGGCGCAAGAAGCGGGCAGCTTTGCCGATTGCGGAGAAGGTTAAAGTGCTGGAGAAACTCCGCGCTCAGAACCGGGTTTTCCGGGCGATGCGAAAGGCGCGATCGGGCTAAGTCGATGAGGAGGAAGAGCTCGCCCGACTTATCATATCCAGATCCCCCGTTACCTCATTTGTTTGCTTTCCAATCTCCAATCACCAGCGATTGACTAGGCTTCCCTCAAGGAAATTTTCAAGAAGTGCAAGGCAACGACGCAAGTGTCCGGCAAGCCCATTGCTAATCGGAAAAGCGGCTCGAGAATGACGGCGTTTTTGTGCCGCCGTATGTTTTGGAAGGCGAAACGCTTGCGATCGGCGGGACTAAAAATGTTTTGGCTTCTTTATTTATGGACAATGACGTCGCGACACAAGTTCTGTGGGACCACGAGCGGGAAGAAATCCTCGCGGTTCTTGGGGAAGAGGAGATCGATCCTCGCGCCTGGTCAACCGAGGCTCTTGTTGAGAAGATCAAGGACTCGATCGAGGGCAGGGAACCGCACCGCGAAGCTTTGCTAGGAGAAGGCTTTGCGTTCAGTCCTGGCGGGCGCCAAGGGTTTGACGTGACGCTTGATGAGATCGAAGACTGGCTTGATGGCGTGCCGCTCTTTGACTCTTCGACGCAAGTGTGCAGCAACGCGGCCCGGAAACTTCGAGGCGTTATCCGGTTCGGTTGGGACGAGGAACGGCGAGCGATCCTGAGAGTCCTGGGGATCGAGCATGCCAATCCTCGCTCCTGGTCCACGGCGGCCCTGGTCAAGGAGATCAAAGACTGCATCGACGGTCAAAAGTTGCTCTCCGGTTGACGCCCAGTGGCTTGAGGGACGGCGCGTCGAGAGAATTGTGGAGCTTGATCCGGATGATCCCGAGCTCAAGCGGGCTTGGGCTAGTTTTCCCGATCCGGAAGCGGACAACTCTTGGGAATATCTCGCGACAGAGTTAATTGAAAAGCATTGGGTGCATATCTTTCTTAACCTGGGGACATCGGCCCGAGTGCCGGCGAGGTCCGGATGGGGGCCGTGAAGACTGGTGCGACAACCAAAAGATGAAACACATTCGAAAGAGCGTACGGAAATCCGGCAGCGAGGGCCTCACGGTATTTGAGCGTATCCGGCGATTGAACGCCAGTTGTAGCGGCGGGACGGAGGCGGGATCTTCGCTGGTGGGTCGATGGGCTGCTAGTGGAAAACAGAAGCCAAGCAGCAGAGAGCAACGCTGATCAGAGTCGCCAGCAGAGCAGCAAAGAAGGGATTCCGCGAGAAGGACCAACAGAAGAGGAAGGTTGCCGCGTAGAGGAGGAAAAGCATCAGGGCATTCAATGGATTCCCCAGTTCAGGAGCAGCCAATCACCTGAACCGGGGAAGAATGATTGCCATACATTCGTCAAAAAGAGATTCTTTCAGGAATCAGCGGGAGAGGCAATCACATCCGATTCTCGAAACAGCAAAAGAAGGCTAGGCGTAAATTCCTGATCAGTACCTCGAACCTTTGCTCAGATTTTCGGTGTGCCACATTGGTTCAAGGTTCCGGTAGTGGTAACAGGCAAGAGCTTGCTTTGGATCAGAAAGATCGAACGAAGCAACCGGGATGTTGTGGTGAGTGTGCCAACCGTATCTGCCGTAATCGTCCCACGTCATGTCAGGTGAGAACTGAGACTCGATGTGAGCGGCGAAATGGTAGATCGAAGGGACCGACAGGAAAGCAACCGATGGATTGCCTTGCCCTTTCAGAATTGCTCGCATCACACCGACAAGCTTACCTCGCATCCGGTGCATCATCTGATGGTGAGGATCTTCCCGGTATCGTGCATACCATCTCCGTGTATTGTTCGAGCTGCGGCTCGTTGAAAGAATTTTCATACGATCCTGGAATCAACGACCGTCTGTTTCTTCTGTTTAGCCGTCCTTTTAGAGGATGTTGCGATCCCTAGATGTAGCGGCCTGAAAACATAAAGGCTCAGACATCCGGGCGGAGGCAGGAGAAGTATTTAGAGCGGTTCCTCCAGCTACGTGACTATCTGGGGAACGATTCGATGCCAAAAGCCTAAGGACCTGTTTTTGAAACTCCGTCAATGGCATCTTGGATTTCCTGTGCTTTTTGCCAACCTTTTCGACCGCCGTACTTGCGCAGCATTGCCGCGGCGAGTCTGGCCTCGTCCAGAGAGGTGACTGTGAAGCCCGGAAAACTCCAGAACACGATAGCCCCAAACTGCTGAACCGCAGCTTGCGCTAAGTTGATTGTTTGCGTGTGTGTCATTTTCAGCTCAATCACAGCCTCCGCGCTGCCGCCACGTCTCAATCTGTGCTTGGAATCTTTTCCAGAATATCCTTTCCCGCCCGTTAGCGCCAATTCCACGCGCTTTTATTGCGTTAAGCGGGAAATCAACCGTGCCCAACTCCGCAAATAGTTCCTCTGGCCGTTTCAGGCACAAGATGGCGTCGAACGATTGGATCGAACTGGCTGAGAAATTTCATTGAACAATCGCCATATCAGCGTGCCGGTCGGATTCTGCGGGAGCTTCGAGATGTTATTGGATCCCGTTGGGACCAGGAACGACAAGCAATCTTGAGTGTCCTAGGGATCGAGTGTGACAACGTTAATCGTCAAACATACGGCGTCCCTGGTCGATGAGATCAAAGACTGCATCGACGGTCAACGGTTGCTCTCGGGTGACGCCCAGTGGCTGGCGGGACGGCGCGTCGAGAGAATTGTGGAGCTGGATGCGGATGATCCCGAGTTGCTCCGGGCATGGCGGAGTTTCCCGAATTCCGTTGCGGATAATCACGGTCAAAGCTGCGAATACCTGGCGACGGAATTATTGAGGGGCATTGGGTTCACTTATTCGTTAACGGGAGCACCTCCGCGCGGGTGCCGGCGCGATCCGAATGGGGGCCTTGACGCACTCCCACGGCTAAAGCTCAGTGGGATTCGGCGGTGACTAACGCGTCTTGCCGCCCGTGGGCGGTCTTACTTGACGCTCCCGACCGGAGACGGCGCCCCGCCTCCAAAATATTGTGAGACGCGTTAACGTCCCGGTGTTCGACATGG
>Ga0306924_10003984_pt1 | contig 14335 bp, 8 predicted proteins | sample sta12Can44000111_FD_203756 | JGI IMG/M metagenome (GOLD analysis project Ga0306924, IMG submission 203756) | Lab enrichment of tropical soil microbial communities from Luquillo Experimental Forest, Puerto Rico - statanox.12C.anox.44.000.111 (v2)... | ecosystem: Environmental > Terrestrial > Soil... | reverse complement strand
TAGCCGCGGCATTGAGTCGCTCGACGTCTCCGTTGGCCCGCACCACGATGGGTGGATTATGACCACAATTCACATAACGCAAGCGACGTGTTTCGTCATCGTAAACGGCGAAGAAGGTAGTTGCGTAATGGTTGGTCTCGGTGTTTTTGTAGAACAGACGGTTCACTGAGCGCAGCAGTCGGGGAATATCTTCCAGCGCCAGCGCATATTGGCTGCGCAGATTGGCCTGCAGATTGGCCATGAGAAGCGCCCCTGAAATTCCCTTCCCCGCAATATCAGCCAGCACCAACCCAAGTCCGCCTGTGCCGAGATCGAGGAAGTCATAGTAGTCGCCGCCGACAGCGCGCGTCTGGACGCATTTGCCGGCGCACTCCAGCGTCCTGAGCAATGGCGCCTCCTGTGGCAGCAGCCGGCTCTGCACCTGGCTGGCGATTTGCATTTCCTGCTCCACACGCCGCTCTGCCTCCATGCGCTCCGCCATTTTTTCCGCCAGCGTCATACTGTGCATGGCAATGCCCGCCTGACTCGCCACCGACCCCAGCAGGCGCTTATCGCTGACCGAATACGGCTCTTCGGAAAGTCGCCCGCCCAGCACGATGCCTCCCTGCAACTCGCCTTCGCTGGAGCCGCGAATTGGTACCAGGCACTCAGGCTGCAGCGGCTCCAATTGCGTGCCGTAGGTTTCCTCGGGGTTCAGATCCTTGGGCCCGCTGCGTTTCGACAGCATGGCAATCGCGTCTCCCTTTGGCGACAGAGTCATCGCCTCGGCCGGCGGATTACCTGCATATGCAAGGAACTGTCGTGCGCCGTCTTCCAGGTAGACAAACATCGAGGTGGGATGGAGCGCGTCCCGAATCTTCTGCTCCAGCAACGAAGCCAGATCTGCGCGGGTCGTAACCGTGAGCGCTCTGGCCGCGAGATCCTCCAGAATCTGCTGTGCGTCGTAGGAGCTACGGAAGAAAGCCCGGTCCAGCCGCGTCCTGACCCGGCGATGGAGCTGCGTTGCTCCCGAGATCATCAGCACGCCAAAGGTCGCGCCAATCGGAATGGCTGCCCTCGATCCGGCGGAAAAATAACGAGAGAAAGCCTGCCCGAACCATAACGTCAGCCCAACCGAAAGCGCCAGAATCAGGATGACAAATCCGCGTTCGACGAGGAAGTAGCGCGCGCTACGCTTGAGCAGGACGGGAATGTCCAACACTCGGTGCTTCACTACAGCGTAGGCGAAGGAGAGAGGGAAAAGAAACAGCAGGCTAACCTTGGCGAAGTTCAGCCAGAAGGGTTCCTGGAAGCGCCACACGTCGCCCATAACTCCGATCAACACGGCAGGTGTGACTCCGACGATGGTGCCCCACAGCATCACTTTGAGCTTGCGCCGGTCTTCGATGCTAGAAACGCTGAAGACATTCAGCAGCAGTGACAGCACGCCCAAAAGGACGGCGCCGTACCCCAGAACCAGCCTCACCCAGCCGGTGACGCCCATTCCCAGCCACGACAGCAGAAAAGGCAGCGGCTCAAAGTCACCTTGGCGGATCCCGCCCACAAAGAGGCTGGCAAGCAGCACCAGCAGCACCCACTTGAGCCAGGGGGTCTTGCGGTCAATGGGAGAGCGCGTGGGAAAAACCGCAAAGAAGAAATAGAAAAGCGGCGCCAGCAGCATGCTAAACACCGTCCGGTAGGCGAAAAGAAAAGCGCGAAGCGGTGCGTACACGAAAGCGCTCGGCAAATCGGCCACCGCGATAAACGAGGCAAACAGCAGCGCCAGCAGCCAGGCATCGCGGTTCTCGACCCGGAGAAACAGGACTACCAGGCCGACCACCAGAAACAAAATGGGGTAGGTCCTTCGAATCTGCTCTGCGACCGAGTGCGCCGTGCCGGTGTCGCCGGTCCCACGCGCGGCTCGAAAATACACAGTAATCTGCAACGGCTGGGGAAATCCCGGGCGTTGAACGGTCAGCCGAACCGCATCCCCGGGCTTCGCCTCCACCCAGGCCCTGACGCGGGCGGGGGAATCGTTTCCCGTGACACCGGCCGGTTTGCCATTGACCGCCAGAATGCGATCACCCGCTTTCAGACCGGCCCGTTCCGCGGGGCTGTCCTTGTACACGTTGCGGATTTCCAATGCGCCCCGAACCAGATTGTTATCAATCCCGATTTCAACCCGCTCCTGCTGGCGGATGTAGTACATCCACGCTGCGCTGTAGAGAATGGTCGAGGCCGCGAACAGGATCGCGGCTGCGTACAGCAGCGGCCGGTAGCGTCGAACGGGATCGGACGTCGGCATCGGTTCGCCCGCTGTCAACACAGTACCATGTAGTAGAGGGCGTTATTTGCGCACGTTCAGGCAAGATGAGCTTGAACTAGAGCTGGCTCAAGCCCAAAGCGCTTTCTCCACGGAAGAAGCAAAGCTGGTCGCGCACTTGGGCCGGGTAGGCCCCGTAATGCTCATCGCGCTAGGGCTAGCGTTCATTCCATACCTGCGCAACCCTACCCGCCGGTTGATGCCATCTCTAGTGATTTGTGCCGTGTTACTCGCCGACGCTTCATGGCTCGTTGGTCGTACACTTCCGAGCAAGGCCGAGAACCATGACTTCGTACTCTCAGTGGAGACAAGAGTGTGTCGGAATGCGTTTGGGTGCAGTCTGCCGGCGGACATCGATGGGTTAGTCGCCGAGTGCATCCAAAAGAAGATGGGGGACTTAACGGGCGTCGTCGGGCTGCTTGCCGGGGGCTACGTTGATCAGAAGGCGTGGGAGAAGTGTCAGTCCCTAGTTTGCGACGATTTCGCGAACTGCTTCGATCGCGAAGCGGGCCTATTGGCGATGCCTCCCGACGAGGACCGCCGAGTGCTGAGGCTTGTCTGCGAAGCGATCCAGCAGGAGCAAACTTCATCGAAATGGACGGAGATGGAGCGAGCTCTCAAAGAGCTACAGAATCCCGCGCTGGCTGGGGCGCTCCTCGAAGAGGGGCGTCAGACGTGCCGTGTCACCAACGGTACGGAACCGAGGACTGGCAATCGCGTTCGAAAGTAGCATTTGACTCTGACCGCCGCCTAACCTGGACACCAGGGACAAGGGGCATTGTCTAATCACGATGAGCGGCATCGTCCTTCCACTCCTCGAACGACGGATAGCGGGTCGGTTTGGTCTGAGTCCATCGGTCCACGCATTCGTACCAATACGCATTGGCTCTTAGATAACGCGAGGTACGGTTGGCGTAGTAGCCAGCCGCAAAACTCCAACTCTCGTTCTCCCGCGGCTGAAATATGTGCTCATCAATCCAGGCTGCCGGTGGGGGACGAGTCGCGCACCATTACTTATAGGTTCCCGAAATCATTTGTATGTGCCGTTAGTCTTGGGAAGGAGGTGTCAGGTGGTCTCGGCCGAGCCAGCAGAGCGGTCTGAGCAACCAAAATTTCAGTGCCGATTTTTTAGGTCCCGGTTTTGAAACCTCTAGCTCCAGGTTTCACGGGGAAGGCGCACGTTGGAGCTGATTTCGCCTCATGAGGGCTATTGTGGGACTCCGCGTCTGACATAACGAGCGGACGATTTGGGGGCGATAAGAACGGTTCGAATTGTGGAAGTGCCGGTATTTCAGTGCGCGAAAAGAGGGTGCTGATCATGCACGAGCTTTCTCAGTCAACGTGGGGGCTGTACCTTGAACAGGATGATCTTCTTGCGCTCCTACCATGACTTACGTTGTTATCACGTTGCAGTGAGTCACCCGTCACAGTGGTCACTAGCATAGCGGCGTTATTGTTTTCGCAACCTCTCCCAGGGGAGGGAGAAAATTCGATCCGAAGGATTCTGGAAACAGGTCACTTCCGGCAGGACAATACCTTGTCTTCACGGTCACGCCTGAGCGCTCGATTCGCATTGTCAGCGCCAATGGTAAACATTCGGCGATCGTCAACACCCTTGTGGGTGAACGCATAAGGTGGGAATGGCAGGTCAGCAGGTCAGCAAGAACAACGACTTAGATCAACCGTGTCTCGATAAAGTGAGAATCGTGGAGCCCATCAGATTAAAATATCACCACAAATTGACGCATAAGATGAAAACGCCCGCCACAGCGGATCAGCGAGCTTCACTACAGGTTGAGAAGGATGGTGTGGGGTGCAGCAGCATGCAGAGTATTTTAGTTCAAACTACTATTGCTTCATCGGCAGCTTCCTCGCAGGATCGGTAATGGCGTCAATTTTAACTGCATAGCTCGAGCGCTCTGCGATGTCCATATCGGTAATCAGCTCAACGTCGAGCAGACCTTCGGTGCGATAGCCGGTGCGCAGGAAATTGATCTCACCAAGGCATCGACTCCAGCCCTCCAGCCAGAGCATCAGTTCCTTCCTCTGCTCCTCGGTGCCCTGGACATGAAGCACCAGATCGATATCGCTCGCCGGGCCAGCGGTTGCATTCTTCGTGCTGCCGATCAGGTAAAAGGCCTTGACCCCGAACTGCTCGGGATCGAGCTGCGCCGCGATCCTCTGGGCCATCCGAAAGCGCCAGCGCCAGTGTTCCTCGCCTGTACGATCAACTACCTCGATGCCTGATTCAGCCTGTCCGCCTCGTTGTTGTGGAGGTGACAAATACGCCACCGCCTGGTCCAGCTCTGCATTCATCAGCACTCGTAAGATCAGGCCGGCGGTTTCTTTCGGCACATCGACAACGCGGAGGGTATCCGACAGGTGTGCGAACTCCGGAAGAAGTTCCTCAAGCACGCTGTGGGAGCGGCGCAGAAACTCTTCCTTGAATACTGTCTGAGGATCGTCAGGATAGAGAGGCAGGTAGCGAATCGAGGCTTCCACAAGGTCCTGAAAAAAATGGGTGCCAAAAGAGAGATCGGGCAGATAGTTTCCCTTTTGCCGGGCAACTTCGATCAGCATGGCACTATTGTTGATATCGGAGTAGGTGACTGGAACGCCCAGCTTGATGTCACCTCGGCTGCCCCAGCGACCAGGGCCCATAAGGATGAATTGCCTCTTGGGAAGCAGCTTGTTCAGGCGGCCCACAGCGCGACCGACATCGCGCATCGTGTTCTCATCGGGCAACTGGCTGTACCCCTCTGGATCCACGTAAACAACGTGCGTGATCTCCGGCACTCGGCCGTTGGAGACGAAGCGGCTGGCAGAGAAGAACACCCGTTCCGCAGGCAGGTCCTGGGGAATCGGGACGGGCACCGCATCGCCGCTGTAGCTTTGTGCTCGGCACTGGACCAGATAGAAGTCGCTGCCATCAAAGGCAAACTCGATGTCAACCGGCGCTCCCAATTTGTCCTGTAGCAAGGTCAACAGCTCACGCACATAGCTCACAAAAGGCGTCTTGCGGATCAGGCCTTCAAAAGTGAACACCACTTCACGCTTGTCGAAGTCCACCAGTCCTATCGCCTGTTCGATTCTGTCCTGGTCGACTAACGAAACTAACAGCCGGATCTGCGGATATCGTGTCCCGCAGCTTCGCAGCAGTTCCTTCACCTCAACGGTTTCGAAAGAGTTGGTTTCGAGGTTGATAACGTCAACGCGCTTGGGCGAGTACCTCAGAACTTCCTCCACGGTGACGTTGGCCCTCAGATTGGGTTGACCGGGAGCGATGAGAACAGGATAGTCGTCCGCGACTCGATCGACGGCGCGCGTGCCGAGTCCCGGGACAAGTCGGATCAATCCATCACCCCGGTTGATCCGCGCCGACCAGCGGAATTCATTGTTGCTGAAGGCAACACCAGAACAAGCGGGCAAGAAGTATTTCCCGACGGCCTGGCCAACAACTTCCTGTATAAGAATTCCCATCTCTTCGTGGACATCGAGCAAGCCCCTCTCGGCCCGGTATTCGGTGGGATCAGGACCGAAGATGGAAGCATAGACTTCCGCGATGGCGTCCATCAGCGCGGCGAGGCGCTCCTCTTTCGAGCCCCGGTTGCCTAGGAAGAGGCTCTTGTACTTCCCGGAAAAGGCTGATCCGGCGCGGTCCTCAAGCAGGCTTGAGCTGCGTACGATAATCGGACGATCGCCCATGTCGTCGAGTGCCAGCGACAACCCTTTCTCCAGCTCGGAGGGGAAGGATGAGTCCTTGAACCGCGCAACCAGGCGCGGATATTCCTGGCGCACCTGGTCGATTTCCATGTACTTCCAGTTCAGCACGTCTTCCAGTTCATTGTGATGAACAAAATTCAGAATCCAATCTGACGTGATGTACCAAGTTTTGGGAACCTTCACCCGGCGCAGAACGCTATCGGGCGCTGCGTATTTGTCGACGATCTTCTTGGCCAGAAAAAGTCCAGCGCTCTTGCTCCCCAGTTTGCCATGGCAGCGCGGCGGAAAGATGATTCTTCCCAACAAATCGTAGAAGTCCGTGACGGTGATGACATTTTTGGCGACGTTGATGAACGCAAGGCTCTCAGAGAAGAAGCGGCGGATCAGCGAAACCCGCAGTCCTTTCTGGGTGGACAAAGTGAGTTCGGATTCGTCCATGCCGGCGTGGCGGTAGCGCTCGACTGCCTCAATGATTTCGCCCAGGGGAGTATCCAGTTGCTCGAGGGCGCGAACCAGAAAGCTAGACTTCTCTTCCTTGATCCACGTGGTCACACACGTCAGGATTTCGTTTTCGCTCAGATGTTCGCTTGCGATACGGAAGGCGTCGGTAGTCAGGTCGTTAAACTTGGGCAATGGCTCGAGGCGCAGCGGCCGATTTTCATCACCAGGCAGTGCTGCTTCAACCGCAGCAGCGGCGCCGCCTCGCTGCAACAGCTCCTTCGCCTCCTGGATCCCGTTCCAACTCAGGTGATTGATGAGTTTCCGCGAGATCCGTTGCAGCAGCACCGGGTCGGTGTCGCGCAGGAACTCCACTACAATGCGCCACTCGCCCTTGGCCGGCGGGTGGCCGTTGGCAGCAGCGGTCAAACCCTCAAATGCCGCTTTGAGTCGGCGTTGCATCACGTGACCGGCGATGCGCTCCGCGATGGTTTCGATCAGCTTGCGCTCTTCTTTAAGAAACGGTCCTTCGTCGGAGCGAGGCATCTGCTCGCGATAGGAGACCTCGACCGCGCCTACGATCTGTCCCTGCACCACGATGTTGGCACTCTGCACCCACGTCGTAGGCCGGAAGTTGGCGGACTCGACCGTCATGTTTTCGAAGACAATTCGTGCCTGGCAATCATGCGGGTACTGCCAGCCGGGGGGGAGAATCTCCACGGTACCGCGCAGGATCTGCTCAAGCGGCAGCTCCGACTGATTCAGCAGCTCGTCCACGCGATACAGGCAGTTCAGTTCCTTTGCCCGCTCCTGCAACTCATGCAGGATCGCCGCTACCTGGGGCTCATCTTTATTCATGATTCATGGCTGCTTCTCGCGGGAGCTTTGTGTTACACGCTTGCACAACGCCCCGCGCGCTGCGTCCGTCCACACGAATGAAGAGCGGAACAGACGGCCGTACGTGGCGAACGAATTCGGTTTCGTGCACCACCGGCTGCCGGTTCAGCCATTCCCAGTTTATGGGGAATGGCCCGTCATGTTGCACCATGAAGTAGCTGGCTCGGAAGCTCGATAGATTGTGGAAAAAATGTGATCCCTGGCTGAGTTCCACGTTCATGTCCGGCAGGGTGGCTTCCACAACGGTCCTAGCCCCCGAAATCTGGCTCCAGTCCACGGGAATTCCCAGTGAGGGATGAGAACTGCCCCAGCGGCCGAACCCGATCAGCACGTAAGGCCGGTGCTCACTCATCAGTGTGCGGTTGACTGACTCCAGTTGCTGGGCAATAGCTGGGGTTTGCATCGGAGAGAACACTTCGGGCCGCACAAACACTACGTCCTGAATGCCCTGTTCAATGCCGTTGCCCATGACCATGTCCGAAGCGACGATCACAGCAGAGTCGGAGAGATCTTCGGCAGTCACCTCGACGACATCTTCCGACACCACCATGGGACGAACCTGCAGGAAGCCCAGCCTCAACTTTGCCGCCTCGCCTCGGAGCTGTTCCATGGTGACAGCGAACTCGATTTCGACCTTGGCGTCAAGCGCCTTCTCTGCCGCCCGAAGGAGTTCCCGCACCAGACTATTGAGCGGGAAGTACTCCAGCACGAGCAGCGGTGCAAAGTCCAGCACCCGCGCTCCCCGCGTTCCTACGCCTGGAACCACTCGGTCACGCGCGGGATCGTAAGTCGAGGCAACAAAGCGGAGCACATCGTCTGTCTCGGCATCCTTCATGCTTGCCCGTGTGAGATATTCGACCTCGCTCACCGGGTCGTACGCGGGCGGCTTGCCCATGTTGACCGCCCAAAATTCCGTCTGCGTCCCGCGAAGCAGCTCGTTCACGGTACCAAACGGCGGCGGCTTCTTCGGATAAGCAGGTGAGTATGTCCAAGTCACGCCGCCATCCACAATCGTCTTTCCCAATCCAAGGGCGAGGTTCACAACGCCATCTTCGGGCAAAGCCGGAGGAACGGAGTAGAAGTTGTACGAACGGCCAACTCCCGACAGGTTGGGATAGAAGCGATCATCATGCCGCTGGCCCACGACCTCCTGGATGATGACGGCCATCTTCTCTTCCGTGGTGGGGCGACCGGTCGTCCGGATGTAATCGCGCGCCTCGCGGAAGAAGGTCGAGGCGTAGACGAACTTGATGGCCTCCACCAGCCGGCGGAACCGCGTGTCCGCGTCGAACTGGTTATTGGGAATCATCTTCGTCGCGTACACCCCGGCGAAAGGACGATCCAGCGCATCTTCCAGCAGACTGGAAGACCTTATGGCGAGAGGTGTCTTGACCTCCTGGCTCAGGGCGCGGAGATCACCGAGCAATTCAACAGGAAGACCGGCTTGCTGGAAAGCATGGCCGATGCGGTCGTCAGTTAGTTCGTCGAACCGCAGTTCTGAAAGTCGATTACGCTGGATGAATCGGTCGAAGTAGTCGGTTGCTATGACCGCCATCGTCGGTACATTGACTTCGACGTCTGGGTACGGGGCTGGATCGATCCCTTGTCCCAGCAGGTTCTTGATGAACACTAGGCCCCTGGCTTTACCTCCAAGCGCACCGTTTCCGATGCGGGTAAAACAAAACCTCCCATCCCAGAAGTTCCGGTCGAATACCGGAAGATCAGCAAACGCAGGTTTGGTCTCGATCATCGCTGCCTCCGGCGGACATCACCGCGGCTGACTCATCAGGTGTGTGGGGGCAGGCATTACACCCAGCCGCGTTCATGGCAAGCCTTGGCCACGCGGCCAATCGCAATGGCGTAGGCTGCATCCCGCATATAGAGATGTTCGCGGCGGGCCAGGTCCGACACGGCGAAATACGCCGACGTCATCTTGACATCGAGCTTGCCCAGCACCTCGTCCTTCTCCCAAAAGTAGTTCATATTGCTCTGCACCTGCTCAAAGTAGCTGCAGGTGACGCCGCCTGCGTTGGCCAGAAAATCCGGGATTAGCAGGATGTCGCGCTCGCGAATCTGGGCGTCGGCCTCCGGTGTGGTCGGGCCGTTCGCTCCCTCTGCAATGATCCGGACGCCTGGGCTGATCCTACCAACATTCTCGCCGGTGATTTGATTTTCAATCGCTGCCGGAATCAGGATGTCAACCTTCTGCTGAATCCAGGCGTCTCCCGGTAGTAGTTCGTATCCCAGTTCCGTCGCCCTGCTCTTGTTAATGCCGCCAAATCTGTCGGTAATCGACAGGAGTTGCTGGAGATCGATTCCCTCACGCTTGCGGTAGGTGTAAGAGCACTGCTCCGCCTGGTCCCAGCAGGACACGGCAATCACGCGGCCGCCCACCCGGTGGTAGAGTTCGATGGCATATTGCGCCACGTTTCCGAAGCCCTGAACGCTGGCCGCGGTGTTCTCCGGACGGATATCCAGCTCCTTGAGGGCCTCCCTTAGCGTGAACACCACGCCGTAGCCGGTGGCCTCGGTTCTGCCTTGCGAGCCGCCCAGTTCGACTGGTTTGCCGGTAATAAAGCCGGGATAGCGGCCGCCATGGATGTGCTCGAACTCATCGAGGATCCACAGCATGTGCTGCGCGTTGGTCATGATGTCGGGCGCCGGCACGTCGGAGATCGGGCCGATGTTCTTCGCAATCTGGCGCACCCAGCCACGGCAAATCTGCTCCTGCTCGCGGGCGCTCAGGTTGTGAGGATCACAAATGACTCCGCCCTTCGCGCCACCCAGCGGGACATCCACCACGGCACACTTCCAGGTCATCCACATCGCGAGCGCTCGTACGGTATCAATCGTCTCCTGAGGATGGAAGCGTATCCCACCTTTGCCCGGACCGCGCGCATCGTTGTGCTGCACACGGAAGCCTCGGAAAACCTTCACCGTTCCATCGTCCATTCGTATAGGGATGGCAAAGTGGAACTCACGTAAAGGGTAGCGCAGAAGTTCCCGGGTAGCTGGGTCTAAACCCAAATATTCGGCTACCTTGTCGAACTGGGTTTGCGCTATCTGAAATGAATTGAATGCCTTGGTCGACTTCTTCGGCGTCTGTCCGGGAGCCGATTGGTGTACTTCCTTTGCGACTTCGATCGGCTCGCTCACTGCGCTCTCCGGCATGATCTTCTCCTTGGTTCTTGATAGACAGTCCAACCTTCTATGTTCCATTAACCTGGTCCCGTCGAACAGTGACCGCGGACAGTTACGACCCCCGTGGCGCCGACAGTGTCGCTCTACCTCGACGCAGCATTTCATGAACGGTCCATCGGGTGGTCTCCTATAAGAACAGGCTGCCTGGGCCAAGACCCCAGTTCAGATGGTGTCAGCGATCTGGAGCGAAATCGGTGCCGGGACTACCTTTCCCCGCGTGGGTCGTAAGAACTGGACACGGCGAACGCGCGATTACTGCATGAGCAATTGAACCAAAATGGCTGGCTTGCGAAGCAAAAGCCCCTACTCCTCGAACTCCCATCGCAATTAGATGTACAGAGCGTTCGGCTGCAAACTCTAAAATGCCATCGGCCACCGGACCTCCTTGAACTACGATCTCAGGCTCATACGAAAGTTGGGGTTGCAAAGAGATCAGTTCTCGCAGCGCTTGGCTGAGCAGCTGTACCGCATGAGAGGGAGGCTCGTCCATCGAGCCCCCGACAACATGCAGCAGTGCAAGGTGTGCTTTGTGCTCTTGCGCCAGGAAAAAGGCATATTCTGAAGCATGCAGAGACTCTTGCGAGAAATCGATCGCGCAAAGAATACTTTTGATATCTTGCGGCCGTCATGCCGGAAGCATTTGCCCCGACAGTTAGCACCGGGCAGGCCGCATCTCGGATGATTTCCTCAGCTACTGACCCAAGAAACACTTTTCCCAATCCTGCGCGCCCGCTGGTGCCGACAATCACCAGATCTGCTTTGTACTTTTCCACGAACTCGGCTAGCACATTGGTTATATCTCCCACGCCGACCAGAGCCTCGCAAGGCAATCCCTGCCTCCTCGCCGGTGCAAGCAGTTCGCCCAAAGTACGTTCCGTGTAGTCGTTGGTTTCCTTCAGAATCCGATCCAAGGCTTCGGGATGCGCAAGAGCGAGGGCATCGGGGGAAATGACGTGCGCTGCATAAAGCTTTCCGCCGTATCGAGCGGCCAACGAAATAGCGTACCGTGTGGCGTGGATGCTAGCCTCGGACAGGTCCGTCGCAAGCAGAACGTTTTTTAGCTTGATCTGAGTCATAGAATTCGCCGTTTTCATCTCACTCCTCCGCTCACGGCTTGATACAAGGGACGGTCAGCAACCGAGACAGCTTCTACGATCTATTCACCAAACCAGACTCCGGTGCTCTGGCTTGCGTCGGTTCTATTCGCCGCGAACCATTCGCCGCGGACGGTTAGCACCGGGCAATGTGCGCGCTGCAAAACGTGATGCAGAGTCGTCCAGGGCAAATGCGTCGACATTGCGCCGCCTAAGTGACAACCCATAACGATGAGGTCTGCTTTCCTGGTGTCAGCCAGCCGGACAATTTCAACTTCAGGAATCCCGATCCCAACCTCGATCCCAGGCTTGTACGCCAGATCGACGTCGGGCGGAATTATTTGACTCAGTCTCTCGCGATCCTGTTGCTTCCATTCCAGCAACTCCGACTCCGATGCCGGTTCGCTTTCGATGACATGAAGTAAGGTCAACTCGGCCCGGTCCTGTTCCGCCAGCAACAAGGCATAGGTCAGGGCTCGCGTGGATCCAGACGAGAAATCGCTGGCAAAAAAAATGTGACCAAACCGGTTCGGCGATACCAATCGGACATGAGGACCAACAGTAAGCACCGGACAAGTGGCGTGTCTTATTACCTTTTCCGCCGTAGATCCCAGGAACAGCTTTTTGATTCCTCCATGTCCCTGCGTGCCTATCACAATCAGGTCAACATTCTTGTCCGACAGAACCTCCGAGATCACGTCCCAGGTGTCACCCGACTGTAGGATGACTTCGTGAGGAAGGAGCCTCAGATCCTCTGTGTTCGCTAGTTTCGCCATGCTCCGTTCGGCATTGCGGCGCGTTACATCACTAAATGTAGGCCATCCCTCAACAGCAGCTCCGACGGAGCCTTCCGTGGCGAGAACATGGGTGAGAAAAATTGTGGAGCCATAGCGCCTTGCGAGAGAGACGGCACATTGCAGAGCGTTTTGCGTTTCAGGAGAGAAATCAGTTGCAAGTAGGATTCTCTTAATGGTTATGCAGGAGAGTTTCGCTTGAGATGCCATAGCACACCTCCGTGGTAACTGTGTAAAGAAACACGTCCCCCATCGAGCATTTCAGAAAGTCAGTGATCGCAATCACGAAGTAGGACGACAGCGCCGGGTGCTCGGCAGCGCGGCAGAATTCCTCGTGGCCGAGTGCCCAAAGACTGGGGTGGCGAATGCCGGGGGACAAGTCACGGCATTCGCCGTTCGCGATGAGTAGAGATGGAGTCAGGCCGCGACAGCGCGTTCCGTTCCCAACAACTCTTCCTCAGCGTGAAACCAGTCTTCAAGATCATGTCCGTCTTCCATCCCTCGGTCCATGTAGAGTTCGTATGCTCGTTTCCGGATCGTCTCTTCGTCGGTGGGGGGATCAGGCATAACGGACAAGGGCAGCTTCTTCTCAGGATCCTTCTTCATAACCTCTCCTTATGATTTGTGGGCACGAGAATTGAACTGCTAACTCAGTGCTCCTAGCCTGGGTTTACTGCAAATGTCCTTCCACTCTGTTCGCTTCAATTGCCATCCAAGGTAAAGGTGAGATCGACAGCGTTTCCCGTCTCGTCAGAACGACTTATGGACGCTTGGCGGAACTGAGGCTCTGATCTCTGCGTTTGAGTTTTTTGACAGGTTCGGCGGGTTGTTCAAAAACTTGAACATCCCTGTAGTTGCCCATCCTCAGCCGGCGCCCCAAGTACTTCGCTTTGGAGTATTTGTAACGCGATGCCGGTCTGGCAGGCAAAGTGCTTTCGAGACGCTTGGATTGAGAGAGTTGTGTCTACGTTCACTAATGGAGAATACATATGAAGACCTTAGTTAACATTCTTGCTTTAACGCTCTTGCTGATCACCGCTGCGATCGCAGCCCATGCAACCCAGAGCTCCCCGACCCGCGATCGCACAGTGGAGAATCTGCAGACCGCCTTCAACGGCGAGAGCAATGCGCACGCAAGGTATCTTGCATTCGCCGTGAAGGCAGATCAGCAAGGCTACGGCGGAGTTGCAAGCCTCTTCCGAGCCGCGGCTCGCGCCGAGGAAATCCACGCCGCGAATCACTTAGCGGAAATCCAGAAGCTTGGAGGTTCTGCCCAGGCTAAGATTGACAGTCCAGAGGTGAAGTCCACGAAAGAGAATCTGGAAGTTTCGATTAGGGGCGAACGCTACGAGCGCGACATCATGTATCCCGATTTCTATAAGCAGGCACGCGCAGTGGGAAATAACGACGCTTTCAGGACGTTTAATTACGCGCGCGAGGCAGAGGCAGAACACGCCAAGCTGTTCGAGGAGGCCTATAGTAACCTGGACAACATGCGAGGCAAGACGACCTATTATGTGTGCACTGTGTGTGGATTTACTACGACAAATCTAGACTTTGCCAAGTGCCACACCTGCTTCAGCGCAAAGGAAAAGTTCGTAGCTGTCACCTAGGGCACAGGTGCGGTCCGCGATAAGGCAAAAGCAAATACTGACGAAAAGGCGCAGCCATACAAGGTGACCAGTCATGATTCAGTTTCCACCAATTCCGAGTTGGGATGCTCTACACCCGCTCGTCATTCACTTCCCGATCGCTTTGCTGCTGGTCGTACCGTTCCTTATCGTGCCCGGGGCACTGCGTCCACCAGAGAGGGGCCAAACAATACTCTATGTTGCATTGGCACTGATGATTGCGGGCACATTGGGTACCTTCCTGGCAGTCGCGAC
>Ga0306924_10003977_pt1 | contig 14346 bp, 9 predicted proteins | sample sta12Can44000111_FD_203756 | JGI IMG/M metagenome (GOLD analysis project Ga0306924, IMG submission 203756) | Lab enrichment of tropical soil microbial communities from Luquillo Experimental Forest, Puerto Rico - statanox.12C.anox.44.000.111 (v2)... | ecosystem: Environmental > Terrestrial > Soil... | reverse complement strand
AGCTGAGCGATGAGCGCGGGTGTGGGCAGGCGGGTGAGGGTGTCGGAGATCTCGGCGCAGGCGTACTGGCGGTGCCCCGCGGCGGCACGGGGGTCCAGCGCTACGCTCGCCTGCGCCCGCAGGAAGTTGAGCATGCAGGCGATGAGCATGCCGAATGAATGCTGGTCGCGGATCCGGCCTGGCCCGCCGGCCGCCTGGTATGCGGCCAGGGTGCGTCGCACCGCGGCGGCATCGGGCTGGCCGTCATGGACGTGCCAGGCAACCAGGAGGTAGGCAAGCTCGCGGCCTGGGCTGGCCGGCCCGGCGTCATCCCAGTCCAGCAGCACCAGCTCGCCCGAGCCGTCGACGAGCACGTTGTCGGGGTGCAGGTCGCGATGGCAGGTGATCAGCGATTCGCCCGTCTGGGGCATGACCACCGCAGACAGTTCGCGCAGCAGGCCCGCGCGCTCGGCCAAGGACGCGGCCCATGGCGCCCGGTTCGCCCGCGCGCAGTCAGCCAGCTGGTCCCAGCTCGCCGGGTCCGGGACGGTGTCGTACCAGGGATCGGCCTCGCCGTGCGGCGGCGGTACGCAGGCATGCAGCCGGCCCAGCAAGCCGCCGACCCGGGCGGCGACGCCCGCGTTGGTCAGGTCGACTGGCACGCCGTCAACCCACCGGTAGAGCCGCAGCCAGCCGCCGCCGGAACCGGCAGGCAGGCTGGCGACGAAACACCCGCCCGGGCCGGGCACGCTGGCCGGCAGCCTGATACCGGCCGCTTCCAGGTGGGCGGTCAGCTCCGCCTCACGGCGCGCCGATTCCTCGCTGGCCTCCCAGAACAGCTCCTTGACCGCGAAACGATCCGTGCCCAGGTCAAGGCGCCAGATCCGTCCCATCGCCCCGCGGGACACCGGGATGATCGCCGCGCCCGGTACTTCCGGGAGCCCGAAGGCAGCGCAGATCCAGCCGACTGTTGTCCTGGCCGCGCGGATCACACGCTCAGCCAACCAGCCCGCCTGCGGTCACCGCCAGCGCATATCCGCCGCCGCGGTCCGCGTCGGCCTCTTCGGCACCAGCGGCCGCGTCGTAGTACGGCGGCTCCGGCCGGCCGGACGCCGCGTTCAGTCACCCGTTTGCCCGTCGATCGACTCGCGTATCAGATCGGCGTGCCCGTTATGTCGCGCGTACTCCTCGATCATGTGCACCAGGACCCACCGCAGCGACACAGGACGCGGGAGTTGCCAGTCAGCGTGCGTCTCGCCTAGCGCCGCCTCGTCACCCCCGCTGAGCTGTGCCTGCACGACGGCGCGGGACCGGTTAACCCCCTGCGTCCACAGTGCCCGCAGGTACTCGCCGGAGTCGAACGCTGCGGTGTGCCATGTCCACTCCGGGTCCGCCTGGAAGTCCGCACTGGACCATGGCTCGACGGCCGGTTCACCGGCCACCACCTCGGTGAACCAGGAGTCCTCGACACAGGCCAAGTGCTTGAGCAGCCCGCCTAGCGTTATCGGCGAAGGCCGCAGCGCCACCCGCAACTGCTCATCGCTCAGCCCCCGGCACTTCCACTCCAGCGTCGCCCGCTGATAGTCGAGAAAACCAAGCAGCGTCGCGACTTCGCCACCTTCGCAGGGCGGCTCGGGCCGCCCGTACTCGTCAACCGTCACCTCAGCCATGAGCCGCACCCTACCGATGACGGGGCGTTCACCCGGCGCCGTGTCAGGGGTGCCGGAGGCGTGTCAGGGCCGTGTCAGGGCCGCGTCAGGCCGGGCGCCGATGGTGGTCGCATGAGGAACTCAGCGATTGCGGCTTCGGGGCTGCGGAAGGCCTTCGGGGACAAGGTCGTGCTCGATGGCATCGATCTAGATGTTCCCGCGGGCACGGTTTTTTCCCTGCTCGGCCCGAATGGGGCGGGCAAGACGACGACGGTGAACGTGCTGACCACGTTGATGAAGGCCGACGCCGGGACGGTACGGGTGGCCAGGCATGACATCGCGACCGAGACCAAGGCGGTGCGCGCGGCAGTCGGGGTCACCGGTCAGTTCGCAGCGGTGGATGAGCTGCTGACGGGCCAGGAGAACCTGCAGTTGATGGCGGATCTCAAGCGCATGGGCTCCGGCGAGCGCAGGCGGGTCGTCACGGAGTTGCTGGAGCGGTTCGATCTGGCGGAGTCGGCGCAGAAGCTGGTGTCGACCTATTCCGGGGGTATGCGCCGGAAGCTGGATTTGGCGATGACGCTGGTCGGCAACCCGCAGATCATTTTCCTGGACGAGCCGACGACGGGACTGGATCCGCGCAGCCGCCGCACGATGTGGAACATCGTCCGCGAACTCGTGGCCGACGGCGTCACCATATTCCTCACCACCCAGTACCTCGACGAAGCCGATCAGCTCGCCGACCGGATTGCGGTACTCGACCAGGGCCGCCTGGTGGCCCAGGGCACTCCCAGCGACCTCAAACGCCAGGTCCCCGGCAGTCATGTCCGATTCCAGTTCACCAACGCCGGTGAACTCGACGCCGCGGCGCGGGTCCTGACCGGCTCCACGCGGGACGACGAGGACCTGACCCTGCGGGTCCCCAGCGATGGTGGGGTGAAATCGATGCGGGCTCTGCTGGTCCAGCTAGATGAGCACTCGATCGATCCGGAAAAGTTCTCGGTGCACACACCGGATCTCGACGACGTTTTCCTTGCCCTGACCGGTCACGCAAACACGGAGGAGATCGCACGATGAGCACTGATTCGGTGATCATGCTGCGCCGTAACTTCAAGCACACCGTCCGGAATCCGACTGCGGTGTTCAACGCGGTCATATTTCCGGTCGTGCTCCTGCTGATGTTCGTCTATGTGATCGGCGGCGCTTTCAATGTCGGCGCCAGTTACATTGATTACGCAACGCCGGGCATGATCGTGCTGGCGATCTGCTACGGGTTGAGCGCGACCGCGCTGGCCGTGAACTCCGACATGACCAAGGGAATCATCAACCGGTTCAAGGTGATGGACATCTCCCGCAGCGCCGTACTGAGCGCACACGTCGTCGCCAGCATGCTCACCAGTTTTATCGCCATTGCGGCCATCATCGGAGTGGCCTTCGGGCTGGGATTCCGGCCGACTGCGAGTTTCCCCGAATGGCTCGCTGCGGTCGGTGTCATCGTGGCGGTCTCCTTCGCGGCCAGCTGGCTCACGGTCGCTCTGGGATTGTTCGCGAAAACGCCGGAATCGGCGGGGATGGCCATCGTGCCGCTGATCTTGCTGCCGTTCCTGAGCAGTGCGATCGTACCCGTGGCCAAGATGGGAGCCGGTGTCCGGCAATTCGCGGAGTATCAGCCCTTCACGCCGATCATCGAGGCCCTGCGCGGGCTGCTGACCGGCGCACCCTCGGCGGGCGACACGATCGCCGCCCTCGCCTGGTGCGCCGGGATCGCCATCGTCGGGTATCTGTGGTCGCTGTCCACCTTCAGGAAGCGAGCCTGACCGCCCGGGCGCCGGCCCCGCCGCCCGCCAACAGATCACGCACGAAACAAGGACAAGGAGTTGTCATGCCTACATTCGCCACGCCAGCGCCCATCGCGGCCACCGTGGAAGTCGCCGGTGCCCGGGTGCGGGTCACCGCGAGCGACCGGACCGACACCGTGGTGCTGGTCGAACCCGTCAACGAGGCGAGCCGGTCGGACGTCAAGGTAGCCGACAAGACCAAGGTCGACTTCGCCGACGGTCGGCTATCGGTCAAAACGACCACACCGGGGGACAAGAACGGCTCGGTCGACATCACGATCGGCCTGCCCGCCGGCTCCGGCCTGGCCGCGTACCTGGCGCATTCGAGCGTTCAGGTTGACGGCCCAGTCGGCCAGTGCGAGCTGCACCTGGCCTCGGGCCAGGTCCAGCTGGACCGCATCGACGCGCTGCAGGCGAGCATCGCGTCCGGTGAGGTCACCATCGGCCACATCGCTGGGCGCGCCGACATCGACGGCGGGGCGTTCGCGATGCGAATCGGCGAGGTCAAGGGCGCTGTCGGGCTCTCGAGCTCCGGCGGGCAGGCCTGGATCGGCCACGCCTCGGCCGACCTCGATCTCAGCAGCGGCAACGGCGCCTTCGACATCGACCGCGCCGACGGCAGCGTCACCGCCACGACCGGCTCTGGCGCCATCCGGATCGGCCGGATGACGCACGGTCAGGCGAAGCTGATGAACGGCTCGGGAAACATCGAGGTCGGCATCGGCCAGGGCACCGCTGCCTCCATCGACGCCAGCAGCGAGCGAGGCGCGGTGCACGACGGCGTCTCGTCGCAGGGAAATCCGGCCACGACCGACGTCTTGGTCTCGGCCCACGCCCGCACGCGGCACGGCGACATCATCATTCGACGCGCAGCAAGCTGACCGTCAAGAAGCGAGCGTGACCTCGACCAGCTCAGGCCAGCTCGTCTGCGCACCCTCCCGCGTCACCTCGGCGAAGCGCGCTTCGCCGAGGTGACGCCGCGCGTCCCGCTCGATCCTGGCCGCATCCGGGTCGGAGCGATCCGGCAGCCCGCGTACGCCGACGCTGGCCGCGAGCAACCGCGCCGCCTGTTCGTACTGGCCGAGGCGAACCGCCAGGTCCGCGACCCCGAGGAGTACCTTGGCGATCAAGAGTGCGTGTCCCGCCTCGGACGCCGCCTGCCACGCCGCCGCGCGGTGGATACGGGCCTCACGGAGATCGTCGGCCAGGTAGCCGAGCATGTCGTTGATTCCGGCGCGGATGATGGCCTGATCCGCGTCGTCGCCCATGAGGGTGATCGCGACGCCGAGTTGATGGCGTGCTTCCTCGGCGTCACCACCCCAGCGAGCGAGGTCGGCCTTGGCGAGACCCAGCTCGACCAGCGCGTACGGCCAGGTGACCCCATCAGCGCACCGCTCGGCCTCGGCGATGGCGGCCGCGCTGGCGGCGTGATCGCCGTTCAGCCAGTACAGCCGGGCCTGCCGGGTCCGCAGCCCGATCACATCCTCGATGGCACCGACCTCGGCGATGACCGCTATCGCCTCTTCGTAATGATCGCAGGCACGGGCGAACTCGCCCCGCATGGCGATAAAGTCCCCCAGCTCGGACAGGGCCAGCGACATCCCGAATCGTTCGCCGAGGGTCCGGAACTCGGCGAGCGCCATCTCCAGCAACGCCTCGGCATCCGGGCCGCCTTGACCGATCATGATCCGCATCTTGCCGAGCTGCCACCGGGCCACGGCCCCCACCCAGGGGTCCTCGGAATCCAGCAACGGCTCGAACGCGGACAAGGAGGCGTCCGGCGCCTCCAGCATGCGTTCCAGCGGGGCAACCAGCCCTAGCAGCGGGTTGCGCCACTGACTGCGCTGGCTGAACCGGTACGCCTGGTGGATCCACTCCGCGACCTGGTGCTCGTCGCCCCGCCCGGAGCCCAGGAACTGCACCACCAGCGCATACACCATGGCCCGCACGTCATCGCTCACCTGGCCGGGGGTCTTGGTGGCTGCGATGATCAGCTCAAGGCCTTCGGCCCGGTGCCCGCCGAGCCACCAGTACCAGCCGGCCGCCGCCGCGAGTCGCATCGCGGGCTGCGCCTCACCGGCCGCGAGCGCCCCCCGCATCGCGGCACCGATGTTGTCGTGCTCGGCTTCGAGCATGGCGAGCCACGCCAGTTGCTCGGCGCGGCGAAGATGCGGCTCCGCAGTCTCGGTGAGCTCGGTGAAGTAGCCGAGATGCGCCTGGCGTGCCAGGTCCGACTCCCCCGCCTCCGCAAGCCGCTGCCCGGCGTACTCCTTGATCGTGCCGAGCATCCGGTAGCGCGGAGCGCCGTCGTCCTCGGCGAGCAGCAGCGACTTCTCGGCGAGCGAGGTGAGCAATTCGAGCACCTCCTCCGGCTCGACCCCACCGCCGGCGCAGACCCGCTCGGCCGCCTCCAGGCTCACCCCTCCCGAGAACACCGAGAGCCGGCGCAGGACCGTCCGCTCGGCGTCGGCGAGCAGCTCCCAGCTCCAGTCGACCATCGCGCGCAGCGTCTTGTGCCGCGGCAACGCGGTACGGCTGCCGCTGGTCAGCAGGCGGAACCGGTCATCGAGCCGGCTGGCGAGCTGATTGACGGACATGGTGCGCAATCTGGCCGAGGCCAGCTCGATGGCCAGCGGTACCCCGTCCAGCGCCCGGCAGATGCGCGCCATCGTCGCCAACGTGCGCTCGTCGGCTCCGAGATCCTTGCGCACCGCCCCCGCTCGGTCCCGCAGCAACCGGACGGCCGGCGAGGAGGCGATCTCTCCCGGGCTGGCGTCTCCCTCCGGCAGGGCCAGCGGCTCGACCTGCCACAGCGCCTCGCCGGTGATGCCGAGCGGCTCTCTGCTCGTGGCCAGGATCCGCAGCCGCCGGCCCTCCCCGAGCACTCGATCGGCGAACTTCGCCGCCGCCTCGATCACGTGCTCGCAGTTGTCCAGTATCAGCAGCGCCTCCCGCTCGCGGATCGCGGCGATCAGGCCGTCCGCCACATCCGCGCTCGGTGCCGCACCGAGCAGAGCATCGCGGAGCCCGAGCGCGGCCAGCGTCGCCTGCGCCACCCCGCCCACCTCCCCTTCCCCCTTCTCTGCGCCGATGGCGGCGAGTTCCACCAGCCAGACCCCGTCCGGCAGGTCGCCGGTCAGCGTACGGGCGGTTTCCGTGGCCAGCCTGGTCTTTCCCGAGCCGCCCGGCCCGACCAGGGTGGTCAGCCGATGCTCCGTGATGAGCTCGCGGACCGCGGCCACGTCGTCGTCCCGGCCGACGAAACTGGTGAGCTCGGCCCGCACGTTGGTCTTCCGGTTCTCTTCCCGGCGCCCCAGCTCGCCCCGCAGCAACGCGACGTGCAAGGCCGACAGCTCCGGTGAGGGGTCGGCGCCTAGCGCGTCGGCCAGCGCTTCCCTCGTGCGCTCGTAGATGAGCAGCGCCTCGGAGTCGCGGCCGGCGGCCACTAGGGCACGCATCAGCGCAGCCACCAGCCGTTCCCGCAGCGGATGCGCGGTCGCCGCGTCGGTCAGTTCCGCGATTACCTCGACGCCTTGGCCGAGGCTGACCTCCGCTTCGAACCGATCTTCCGTCGCCGTCAGCCGCAGCCCCTCGAGCCGGGTCACCGCTGCGTTGAACGCCTCACTGTCCTCCAGCGCGACATCCTGCATGGCCGCACCGCGCCACAAGGCGAGGGCTTCGCGCAGCAGCCGAACCCGCCCGGGGCCCTCCCGTTGGCGAGCCTGAGCAAGGAGGCGTTCGAACCGCACCGCGTCGACAGCGTCGGGTGCCGCCGTCAGCCGGTAGCCGCCCGGCTGGCCCTCAATCAACCCTGCGGGCAGCGCCTTCCGCAGCCGGGAAGCCAGGCGTTGCAGGGCATTCGCGGCGTCGGAGGGCGGACGCTCACCCCAGATCCAGTCGACGAGCGTCGCCTTCGGGACTACGTGACCTGCTTCGAGCGCGAGGGCGATCAACAGCCCGCGCAACCGGGCGCCCGGCACCTCGGCGAAGACGCCGTCGTCCGTGCGAACCTCGAATGGTCCAAGCAGCCCGATCTGCACTAGCTGATTTTGCCATGGGCGATTGGCAGGCCTCCAACTGCTGACACACAGCCGCGAGCCCGCCCGGGCGGCAGGACATCAAGGTCCGGCTGGCGGGCGAACCGGTCAGCGCAAAACCAAGAGGTCGAGCCAGTTGCTTCTGGTTTCCGGGTTCGCTGTGTCCTCGGCATGTCGTATGGCACGGCGCAGACGTTCTTTACCGCGGAGGAACTCGTCCTCGGTGAGATTGCGCATCGTGGTGTCGGCCTGGCGGAAAGTGTCCACCTGGCCGAGGAAGTCCGCCAGGCTGCCCGGCCGCGTCTCACGAACCTGCTCAAGAGCCTCCTGGCGGAATCCTGCGGCCGCGAACGCCTGGCACGTATCCCTGAGGGAAGGGAAGGAATTGGCCGTCCGAGCGGTCTCAGGGAACCATCGGACGAGTTCGATACCGTCCTGCTTCAGGTTCCCCGAGGGCTCGTATCGGTCCGGGAAGCCCTGCCGGATGAGGACGGGAGCACCGGGGCGCAGAACGCGGCGGATCTCGTGTGCAGCAACTCCCAGGTCCGGGATGTGCTGAATGACCAGGGAGAGCCATGCGGCGTCTGCCGATTCATCCGGCAGCGGTAGGGCGCTGGCATTTCCCTCAAGCACCTGAATGGCCGGTGTCCGCGGGATCTGCTCCCGCATCGCGGCCGACGGCTCGACGGCGAGGACGCCGAGGCCGAACCAGTCGCTGAAGGCAGCGGCGAACGCACCGGTCCCCGCGCCGATGTCGACCAGCGTCATTCCCTGCGACGGGCGCAGGTGACGTCGTACCGCCTCGCGCCACTCCGAGAGCCCGTCGCGCGGGACCTCGCGGACCGCCTTGAACGCTGCAGCGGTCTGCTCGTCATAGCTGATCCTGGCCATGTCAGGATGCTATCTGCCGGCGACAGCACGGGCCTGCCTGGCAGTTCCCCATCAACGCAGCCCAGGCCGATATGAGCTCAGCTAGCGGCGGGCGAAAGCCGGATAGCCAGACACCATTCTCCTGAGCATCACTTCTGCAGGCCTCCCTGATCTGCGGCCGAAACAGGGTAAGGTCGGAGACCAACCTCTCGTAGAGGTCTTGCCAGTCCGGACGGAAGCTCATTAATTGCGATGCAAGCCCGACATTTGCTCGCTTTTGGGCAAGGCGCACTTAACCTCTCAAGTTACATTAAGTAGCCATTTATAAGCAGCTTCACGCCGCATAGGCTGCCTGACTCTTCTCCAGAAAGAACTCAAGTACTGGGATGCGGCCTCATGTGAGGGAAACCCTCATTTTGGGGCTCCCAAGGCTAAGGCTAATAAGCGTAAGCTGACGGCAAAGATCTCCAATGGAGAGGATCTGCCATGAGGCGCGTCGGCATCGCATTAGGAGCAGCAGCGCTGCTCGCCCTGGGCCTGCCCGTAGCCGCCCAGGCCAGCACCCACCCGATTCCCGGCTCAGCGGTCCCCGCCGCGGCGGGGCCGAATGTCTACACGCCCGAGCAGGTCGGCTACGCGCTGACCGGCAACACCTTCAAGAGCGTGACGCAGACCCTGACCCTGCCGGATGCGTCGAAGTTCGCGGCCAACCTGACCGGTTTCGGCGAGTCGGTACAGATGGCCAGCAGCAAGTTCTTTGTCGTTCTGGGCATCAGCAATTCGACCACGACAAGCCCATGGAGTCCCGCCTTCGCGATCTTCGACAACGCGACGAAGGCGCTGATCTGCGGCTCAGGCGCCCCGCCCTGCGGCACGTCCTCCGGGACGGGGACGATGTCGGCCGGTGACCGGGTAACCCAGGTCATGTCGTACGACGCAACGAGCGGGGTCCTGACCTTCACGGTCTCCGACGCCACGAGCGGGGCCGGGTTCATCGGCAGCTACCCCGCCGGGGCCACGTCATTCAGCCAGGTCCGCTCGGGCACTGAGTTCGGCGTGGACCCGTTCCACCAGCCGCCCAGCTACCACGCGCCGGCCAGCCAGGTGAGCATTACCGGCTTCTCGCTGGTGAAGGCGACCAGCACGGCCGGTCACACGGGCCCGTTCGGCGGCGACTCGCACTGGGTGCTGCGCAAGCTGATCTGGACCCGCAACGGCCAGTCCACGGGCGCGGTGAACGCGCTGCCGTCATCGCCGGCCACCATCAATGGCGGCTCGTCCTACAACACCTACCTGGAGCCGTAACGTCCGTCACCGCCTCCTGATTTAGCGGTGTCGAATAATCAGCGCCCGGAGAATGTGAAACGAGGGGCCAGCGGATTCCGCTGGCCCCTGCTGATGCTCGCCGGGCGCCGTCAGTTGATGTCGAACTCGTTGCCCTCGGGGTCCCGCAGCGCGACCGCGTAGTGGTCACGGCCCTCCTCGAGTTCCTCGCTCAGGTCGCTGAGCAGCGTGGCGCCCAGATCGCACAGCCGCCTGGCCTCGGCGTCCACGCGCTTCTTGCGGGTCTCGATCGGGAGGTCCCGCCCGCCGCTGGCTTGGATGTCGAGATGGAGCCGGTTGCTGACGGTCTTGCGATCGGGCACGACCTGGATCCAGATGCGAGGTCCGGCACCGTCCGGATCGATGATGGCGTCCGTGCCCCGGCCGACCCAGGACTCGGGCAGCCCGACGTCACGCCGCCAGTCGTCCCAGGTGACAAAGCCGGCCGGCGGCGGCTCCAGCACGTAGCCCAGGGCCTCGGCCCAGAAGCGGGCCAGCGGCTCGGGGTGGCCGACGCAGTTGATGACGAGCTGGTACCGGACAGCCATGGGTCTCCTCCCGATCAGGCCGCGGCCTCGCCGGACGGCCCGGCAAGTATGCCAGGGCCCTACGACAGTCCGTCAGTCGCCGGTCCATGGACGAGCCCTGTGGAGAGTCAGGCCTGCTCGCGGGCGTTCACCGGCCCGGGGTGAGGCTGGCGTGCCAGGCGAGGCCCGGGGGCCTGCGGTGCGGGTCTGTCCCTGCGGAGCACGGTGAGAAGTTCGTCATAGGGCCCGATCAGGTAGGCCTCGTCATCGGGTTCGAACCGGGTAGCACGCCGCGGCAGGTGCTCGAGGACGGCCTTGTCGGCCGCGCGCCTGATCGCGAGCACCCGGGTCCTGGCTCCCAGGTCGTTCATCTGCAGGCCATGCAGCCCGCCATCTGGGGTGATGGTCAGCCGGGCCACCAGCAGCAGTTCATCGCCCACGTAGAACGTGTTAAGCACGTCAAGGCCGAGCGCGGCGCCCACGAACCACAACGCGGCCAGCGCCGCGGTGGAGCGGACGAATTGGAACCCGAAGCTCTCCTTCACCGAGCGGGCGAGTTGCGGATCGAAGATCCGGAGCACCACCGGCGTGCTGTCCCGCCGCGGACCGAGCTGGTCGCGCACGGCCAGGCCGGTCTCCAGGTTGGCGAGGTCGTTACTGGTCAGCACGGCGACGGCGGAGGCGCTGGCCAGCCGGACCGACTCCAGAACCTGCGGCAGGGTGGCGTCGGCGATGACCGCGGGCACGCCGAGGCCACGGACCTGCCCCAGCCGGAGGTTGCGGTCGTCCTTTTCCACGACCACGACCTCGCTCCCCGCAGCGGCCAGCTGCTCGACCACCCGCATGCCGACCGAGCCCAGGCCGATCACCAGGACGTGGCCGGTCAGCCCGGTGATCCGCTGGCGCCCGAGCGATTCCTCGATCCGGCGGCTGACGATGATGTTGGTAAGCAAGGCGAAGAAAACCGCGACGAACGTGGCCCCCGCCAGCATCAGGGCGATCGCGCTGGCTATCAGCCACGGAGCCTGGCCGTGGAAGGAGAAGTCGCCATAGCCGACGGTCGTGATCGTCTCGACGGTGAAGTACGCGGCGTCAAGGACCGAGATGTGCCCTGCTCCCGCCAGGTGGTAAGCCAGCCGCAGCACGACCGTCGATGCGATCAGCACCGCCGCCAGCGCAGCCAGGGCCAGCGCGAGCCGCCGGTCGGCGGCGTCCAGCAGCGACATCGCCAGGTTCCTGACGTACCTGGCCCGCCGGGTGGCCGCTGAGGGAACCGGACTCCCGGGCTCGTCCGCGTACCTGCCCATGTCCGCGGCACGCAGCCACTCCGGCGTGCCGACCAGCGTCACCTCATCCCCCGCCGCGACCTGCACGTCACGGCCGGGGCAGACCATCACGTCGCCGTCAGCGGCGGAGACGACGGCGACCGGCGCCAGCGCCCCGTACAGCTCGCGCAGGCTGGCAGATCGCGAAGCTGTGCTCCTCGCAAAGATGAAACGTTCCCTGGACAGCACGATCTCCCGCGAATTCGACCGCAGGCAGAGTTCGACGACGGACGGTGCCGACAGCCCGGCGACGTCCAGCACCGACACCCCGGCCTGGGCCAGCGCCCGGCCCACGGCGGGATTCCCCAGTTGCACGACCACCCGCACGTCCTCGCGGAGCCGACGGGTCAGCAGCGCCGTCCCGAGCGTGGACAGGTCATCCTCGTGCGCACAGATCACCGCCGTGGCGCCGGCCAGTCCGGCGCGGGCGAGAGTCCCGGCGGTGCGCGAGCTGGCGGCGATATGCGGCACGTTCCAGCTGGCCAGAATCCGGGCCAGGCGCATGTCCGGGTCGTCGTCGATGACCACCGCCGGGACGCCGGACAAACTCAGCTGCTCGACGATGCGAAGGCCGACGCCGCGGAGCCCGCAGACGATCACATGCCCGCGCCAGTCAGCGTATTCACCTGTCACGCCGCCTACTGTCCTAGGTGAGGGTGACGGGCACGTTAGCTCCGCGTCTCCACCTGGTGATAAACGCGCAGATCCCGGCGCGGCGGGCCGCGGGAACCTGGTGTTTCAGCCAGCGGCCGGCGGCCCGTCGGCCGCCCCGCCCCGGCTGAGCTCGAACACGGCCTGGTCGCCCGGGCACAGCTCGCGGACGTCGCCGGGTATTCCGGCGCGTATCGGCTGGCTGGGGCCCTCTGGATGGACGGCGAGCGTCAGCCGGTCGCCGCCGAGCGTGACCTGGATCGGGGTCTTCCGGAACTGCATCGGGAAGGACAGGTCACCCAGCCCGCTCGGGAGCTGGGGGTCGAAGCACAGAACGCTGTCGCGGATCCGGGCGCCCGCGTAATACCGCTGCACGACGTCGAGTGTCCCGGCCATGACGCCCAGGTGGATCCCTTCCTTGGTCGTGCCGCCCTGGATGTCGTCGACATCGCTGCGGAGCGCGACAAGAAACCGGTCCCATGAGCTCTCCGGGTCGAGTGCGGCGAGCACGCCCGCGTGGGTGACAAAACTGAGCGTCGAGCCGTGGGACGTTCGCCGGTCGTAGTACGCGACATTCCGCGCGGCCGTGTCGGAGCGGTAGTCATACCCCAGCCGGTCGAAGATCTCGTGCAGTTCCTCCCCGGTGAAGAGGAAGAAGAGCATCACCGTGTCGGCCTGCTTGGTGATCTTGTAGCGGTTGGGGTCGTCGCCTTCCGCGCGCAGGATCCGGTCGAGGCGCTGGATGTTCCCGTACTTCGCGCGGTAGGCGTCCCAGTCGAGTTCTTCGAGGTCGTCATAGCCCTCGAATTGGCTGATGATGGCATCTCCATGGAACGGGACGAACATGCGGCGGCTCATGTCCTGCCACAGCGTCAGCTCCTCGTCCCGGATCCCCAGCCGTGCACGCAACCCTTCCGCGCTGCTCGCGGGGAGCAGCGACGGCAGCTTCCCGGCGATGTTGCATAGCCAGGCCACCATGACGTTGGTGTAGGCGTTGTTGCGCAGCCCGCCATGCGTCGCGCCCGGGTATTTCTCGTGGAACTCGTCGGGGCCCATCACGCCGTGGATCTCGTAGCGCTCGCGCTCGGGGTTGAAGTGCGCGATAGAGGCCCAGAATCGCGTGATCTCCAGCATCATCTCCGCGCCGTAGCTCTCGACGAACTCGTAGTCGTGGGTGGCCTGGAAGTAGCTCCAGATGTTGAAGAAGATCGCGGCGTTAACGTGCCGCTGGTTGTGGCTGAGATCGGGCTCCCACCGGCCCGACATCGGGTTGAGGTGGACGCGCTGGGTTTCCTCGCTGCCCTCGCTGCCGCTCTGCCACGGGAACATCGCGCCCCGGAACCCGGCCTCCCGGGCGGCCGCCCGTGCCTCGCCGATCCGGCGGTAGCGATACATCAGCAGCCCGCGCGTGACCTCGGGCAGCCGGACATTGAAGAACGGGAACGCGTACAACTCGTCCCAGAACACGTGCCCGCGGTAAGCCTCGCCGTTGAGCCCGCGGGCGGGGAGGCCGGCATCGAGGTCGGCGGTGTGCGGGGAGCAGACCTGGAGTAGGTGCGCGATGTGCAGCCGGAGCAGCAACTGGACCTGGTCGTTCCCGGACACGCACCCATCGCATGTCCGCCACAATGCATCCCATGCTGCGCTGTGGCGCTGGAAAGACGCGCGGAAGTCGCTGTGGCGCGCCGCCGACCTGGCCGCCCTGACCAGCGTGTCGCTGACCGCCGGGTCTCGTGACGTGTAGAAGGCGACCATCTTCTCGACCCGCGTCGCTTCGCCTTGGCGTACGTCGAAGGCCAGGACCTGCTGGATGTAGTCCTCCATCTGGTAGAGCGCCCGCATCGCGGGCAGCAGTTCGCCGCCGCGGAACACGCGCGTGCGGGTCGCCTGGCTGATGTACAGATTCGACTGCCGGGTCTCGGCCTTGAGCGCGATGACCTCCGGCCCGAACGTCCGGGGGGAAATGGGGTTCAGGTGGCGGCCTTCGAGCTGCCGGTAGCGGGCGACGCCGCGGTTGCTCACCCGGGCGTCGAGCGCTGAGATGACCTCGACGTGGCCGGACCAGTTCTGGGGGATGAGGGTCCACTCGATCCCGGCGTGGTGCGGGTCGGCCATGCTGACGAACCGGTGGCTTTTCAGCGTCGTCT
>Ga0306924_10003972_pt1 | contig 14349 bp, 10 predicted proteins | sample sta12Can44000111_FD_203756 | JGI IMG/M metagenome (GOLD analysis project Ga0306924, IMG submission 203756) | Lab enrichment of tropical soil microbial communities from Luquillo Experimental Forest, Puerto Rico - statanox.12C.anox.44.000.111 (v2)... | ecosystem: Environmental > Terrestrial >... | reverse complement strand
CGCCATCATGAGGGCGCTGGCGATCGTCGGCTTGGCAAGCGACGGCTCCGCGAGATCGATCGGAACCAGAATCTTTCTGTACATGGCACCGTCCCTCTGCGTTGGCTTTTCCCGCATATTGCGCCTACGCCCATTGCTTGTCATCCCGGCCGAGCCTAAAGCGCGTTTACGCGCGTCTGCGACGCGCTATGGCGAGAGCCGGGATCCAGTAACCACTGGACAAGACGTTGGCGGCAGCACTGCCAAATCGGACCGCCGGTGATTACTGGGTCCCCGCTATCCGGGTCCCCACGAAAATCGCCGGCCGCAGCAGCGGAGCGACCATCGTCTTCCGTCGGCGATTTTCGTAGGTGCCCGGCGCGGGGACGACGGCGAGAGATGCCTCACACCTTGGCGGCGGCGAGGGAACGCGGCGTGACGAAGTGCACAATCCGCCCGGAGCGCGCGTGCAACTTGCGCCAATCCTCGCCGGCAAAATCGATCACCACCAGGCCCGAGGTCGGCAAGCCTTCGTTGAGCCGCTCGCGCGCCTCGACGTCGCCCGAGGCGATCAGGTTGCGCGCGACGTCATGCAGGCCGGGATTGTGGCCGATCACCATGAGCGTGCGCACCGCCGGCGCGGTCTCCTTGATGAGCGCGACGATCGCCGCGCGGCCGGCGTTGTAGAGGCGCTCCTCGAATTTTTCCCGCGGCCGCTCGGCAAGCTCGGCGACGACGCGCTCGCAAGTCTCGCGCGTGCGCACGGAGGGCGAGATCAGCACCAGGTCGGGGATCAGCCCATGCCGCGCGATATAGGCGCCGACCACCGGCGCGTCGCTCTTCCCGCGCGCGTTGAGATGGCGCTCGCGGTCGGCCTCGCCCGGCTCGGCCTTTTCCGACTTGGCGTGTCGCAACAGGATGAGGCGCATGGCAGCAGTGTAGCGCGTGCCTCATTCACCGTCATGGCCGGGCTTGTCCCGGCCATCCACGTCTTGTAGTCCCGAATAAAAGACGTGGATGCCCGGCACAAGGCCGGGCATGACGGACTGCAATGCAAGACTCCGTGAACGCAGCGGCATCCTCCTATCCGCCCACCTGGTACAGCGCGACCATGGTGCCGGCGGCGGTGCGCGCGCCGCTCTCCTACGATCTCGACGTCGACGTGTGCGTGATCGGCGGCGGACTCGCCGGGCTCACCGCCGCGCGCGAGCTCGCGCGCCGCGGCCGCTCGGTCGCGCTCATCGAAGCGCGCCGCATTGCCTGGGGCGCATCGGGCGCGAACGACGGATTCGTGCTGCCCGGCTTTGCCGAGTCGATGCAGGACGTGATCGACCGCGTCGGCTTCGATCATGCCAGGGAGCTATGGTCGCTCGCGGAAATGGGTTTCGAATACGTGCGCACGGCGGTCGCCGAGGCGCGTATCGAAGACCTCGATCCGACTCCCGGCTGGCTCAAGCCGTCGAAGGTCGACAAGGGCGACGAGCTCATCGACACGCTCGCGCTCTATGAGAAGCTCGGCTGCGAAGCCGAGGGCTGGCCGACCGAGCGCGTGCGCGCGGTGCTCAAGACCGACCACTACTTTCACGCGCTGCATCTGCCGCAGGCGTTTCACATCCATCCGCTCAACTATGCGCTGGGACTGGCGGCGGCCGCGGAGGCGAGCGGCGCGCGCATCTTCGAAGACACGACGGCGCTCGCGATCGACACCGAAGGCGTGCGCAAGCGCGTTGCTACCGGCGCGGGCCGGGTGCGCGCCGCGCATATCGTGCTCGCCTGTAGCGCGCATCTCGGCGCGTTGTTGCCGCGCATTGCCGGCACGCTCGTTCCCGCCTGGACGACCGTGATCACCACCGCGCCGCTCGGCGCGCGGCTTGCCGATGCGATCGCCTATCGCGGCGCGGTGAGCGACGGCGACCTCGCCAATTATCACTACCGCATCGTCCCCGGATCGTTGTCCGGGGCAGGCAACGGTGATCGCCTGCTGTGGTCGGGCAGCGCCAGCACGTGGCCGGTCGATGCGCAACGCATCGCACCCTCGCTGCAGGCGGCGATCGCCGAGACTTATCCGCAACTCGGCAAAGTACAGATCGAGCATGCCTGGTCGGCGCTGCTCGGCATCGCGCTCCACCGCATGCCGCAGATCGGCGAACTCGCGCCGGGGCTGTGGCTCGCCAGCGCGTTCGGCGGGCACGGCATCAACACGACCGCGATGGCGGGCACGATCATCGCGCGGGCGATCGCCGAGGCGGACGACACTTGGCGCTTGTTTGCGCCGTTCGAGCTGGTCTGGGCCGGCGGGCGGCTCGGCCGCGCCGCGATGCAGGTCTATTACTGGTGGATCGACGCGCGCGATCGTTTCAAGGCGAAGGAGGCGCGCACCCGCGAGCAGTACCACCGGCGCGCGTCGCAATTGGCGGGGTTGCGGGCGGCGGAAGCGCCGGCGCACGGCGAAGCCGAGTTGGGCGCAGTGGTGCCGCGCGAGCAGTTGCCACAGGAGCCGGCTGCCGCCGAGTTGCCGCGTGATCCGGTAGGCACTGAAGTAAGAGAAAGATAGGGTGTCGTCCCCGCGAAGGGCGCCGCAAAAATTCGCTACGCGAATTTTTGGGGACCCCGAAAGCGGGGACCCAGTAAACACCGGTCCCGCGATGTGGCACCGTCGCGAGTAACTTCGCGCTCAGTGGTTACTGGATTCCGGCTCTCGCTGCGCTCGCCGAGCGTGGCACGCAAGAGCAAATCAACGGCGGAAAAAAATAAATACTTGGCTGAAAAAACGAGCCGCCCGTGAGACAGCCTGCGGAGAAAGCTTTAAGCACGAAGCCGGTGGGATTGGGTTGGCTGGAGGGTCGGATGCATCCGATTGCCGAGACAATCCCGTGCGCGCTTGCGAAATGCGTGCGCGCCATCGTGCTGGTTACCCATTCATTCCATTGGCGCCAATTATTGACTCGTCATGCCCGGCCTTGTGCCGGGCATTCACGTCTCACTTTCGGTATAGCAGCGAGCAAGACGTGGATGCGCGGGCCAAGCCCGCGCATGACGGGGATAGATCTCGGATCATTCCGTTTGCGCCGTGCGTGCCGCATGCCGCTGCGCCGCGGCGGCGCCATCGCGGCGATCGCCGCCGCCGCGCTATTTGGGCCGGCGCAGCCGTCGCTGGCGGACTTCGTGCAGCAGGGCCCCAAGCTGGTCGGCACCGGCGCGGTTGGGTCGAACGTCGTGCAAGGCACCTCCGTCGCGGTTTCGGCCGACGGCAACACCGCCATCGTGGGCGGGCCGCAAGACGACACCAATCTTGCCGGGGCGGTGTGGGTGTACACCCGCAGCGGCGGGGTGTGGGCCCAGCAGGGCAGCAAGCTGGTCGGCACCGGCGCGGCTGGAGGCGCCCACCAGGGCAACTCCGTCGCGGTTTCGGCCGATGGCAACACCGCCATCGTGGGCGGGCCGTTCGACAACACCCAGGCCGGCGCGGTGTGGGTGTTCACCCGCAGCGGCGGGGTGTGGTCCCAGCAAGGAAGCAAGCTGGTCGGCACCGGCGCGGCTGGAAGCTTCGCCCAGCAAGGCTTCTCCGTCGCGCTGTCGGCCGACGGCAACACCGCCATCGTGGGCGGGCCTGGCGACAGCACTTCCGTCGGGGCCGTCTGGGTGTTCACCCGCAGCGGCGGCGTGTGGACCCAGCAGGGCGCCAAGCTGGTCGGGAGCGGCGGAGCTGGCACCAGCCGCCAAGGCAACTCCGTCGCGCTGTCCGCCGATGGCAACACCGCCATCGTGGGCGGGTCTGGCGATAGCAGTCAGGCCGGGGCGGCGTGGGTATACACCCGCAGCGGCGGCGTGTGGACCCAGCAGGGCGGCAAGCTGGTCGGCAGCGGCGCGGTTGGAAGCCTCGTCCATCAAGGCGCCTCCGCCGCGCTGTCCGCCGACGGCAATACCGCGCTCGTGGGTGGATGGGGCGACAACAGCAATGCCGGCGCGGCGTGGGTGTTCACCCGCAGCGGCGGGGTGTGGACCCAGCAGGGCAGCAAGCTGGTCGGCAGCGGCGCGGTTGGAAGCTTCGTCCAGCAAGGCGTCTCCGCCGCGCTGTCCGCCGACGGCAACACCGCGATCGTGGGCGGACAGACCGACAACAATGCTACCGGGGCGGCGTGGGTGTTCACCCGCAGCGGCGGCGTGTGGACCCAGCAGGGCAGCAAGCTGGTCGGCACCGGCGCGGCTGGAGGCGGCGCCCAGCAAGGCGCCTCCGTCGCGCTGTCCGACAACACCGCGATCGTGGGCGGAAATTCCGACAACCTTGGTGTCGGCGCGGCCTGGGTGTTCGTCCTGCCCAGCGCCGCACCGCGCACGGCCACCCACGACTTCAATGGTGACTGGATGAGCGACATCTTGTGGCGCGACGCAAACTCCAACGCCCTCGCAATGTGGATGCTGAGCGGCTTGCAGGTGTGGGGGACCGGCGGCTACGGCATCGTGGCCAGCAACTGGACCGTCATCGGCCAGCATGACTTCGACGGCGACGGATTCGCCGATCTCCTCTGGCGCGACGCCAATACCGGCTCGCTCGGGCTCTGGCTGCTCAACGGCTTCACGGTCGCGCAGACCGGCGGCTTCGGCGCGCAGGACAGCACCTGGGCGATCGTCGGCATCGCCGACTTTAATAATGACGGCAAGGCCGACCTGCTCTGGCACCACGCGCCCACCGGCATGGTGGGCATGTGGCTGATGAACGGGCTTGCGGCTCCGCAGACCGGCGTTGTCGGCACACTTCCCAGCGGCTGGGCGATCGCCGGCACCGGCGACTTCGACGGCGACGGCAACGCGGACATTCTCAACGGCGCCGTCGGCATCTGGCTGATGAACGGGATGCAGGTGTTGCAGACCGGGACCGTCGGCGTGCTCGCCAACGGCTGGGGCATCGCCGGCACCGGCGATTTCAACGGCGATGGGAAGTCGGACATCCTCTGGTATCGCAACACGACCGGCGCGACCGGGGCGTGGCTGCTGAACGGCCTGCAGGTGTTGCAGACCGGAGCCTACGGCATCGTCGCGGCCAATTGGCAGATCGCCGGCACCGGCGATTACGATGGCGACGGCAAGTCCGACATTCTGTGGCGCGATACCAGCGTCGGCTCGGTGGGACTCTGGCTGATCGACGGCCTGCAGGTCAGCCAGTTCGGCGGCCTCGGCACGGTCGGGTTGAACTGGCAGATCCAGGGCACCAACGCGGATTGACGCGGCGCTGATCGGCGCGGCGATGCTTTCTTGCCGTCCCCCGCGATGCCGCGCGCGGCGCGGTGGTGCCGCCGGACCAGCTGCCGGCGGAGCCGGCCGCCGCCGAGCTGGCTGCTGATCCGGTGGGGGCGGAAGATAGAAACAGCTAGCGCCCGATCCTCTCCTGTCGTCCCGGCCAAGCGCGCGTCAGCGCGCGCGAGCCGGGATCCATGAACACAGGAAATCCAATTTTGGCACGGTCGAGAGGCCTGGGGTTATGGGTCCCCGCTATCCGGGTCCCCACGAAAATCGCCGGGTACACCAGCGCAGGCACGCGATAGTCTCGCATCGGCGATTTTCGTGGGTGCCCGGCGCGGGGACGACACGCGGCGTAAGGATGAACTGTCAGTGGAGTACGGCCATGCAAGGAATGATGCGTCCGGCAATAGTCGGCATTGCGATTGTTTTTGCTGTTGCTGCCACCGCCGCATCGGCGGACGAGCGCAAGCAGCTCGCGTTCGACGTGGTCGAACGCAACGCGCAGCAGATGACCGACATCAGCGACTCGCTGTTCTATTTCGGCGAGCTCGGCATGCAGGAAATCGAGAGCACGAAGCTCCTCAAAGACACGCTCAGCGCGGCCGGCTTCAAGGTGGAGCTGGGCGGCGCCGGCATGCCGACCAACCTCTGGGCCGAGTACGGCAGCGGCCGGCCGAAGATCGCGATCGTCACCGAGGTCGATGCCTTGCCCGGCGGCTCGCAGACCCCCGGCACTTACGAGCGCAAGCCGCTGGTCAAGGACGGCCCCGGCCACATGGAAGGGCACAACACCCACGGCGGCGTCGCTTCGCTCGCCGCGTTCGCCGTCAAGCAGGTGATGCAGCGTACCAACCTGCCGGGCACGGTCGCGATCTCGTTCGGGCCGGCCGAGGAGCAGATCGCGAGCCGCCCGTTCCTGGTGCGCGCCGGCTATTTCAAGGACGTCGACGCGATCATCTACCTGCACATCGGCGAGGGGCTTACGACCGGCTACGGCGTGCAGAACTACGCCGCGATCAGCTCGATCTTCACGTTCCACGGCAAGACCGCGCACGGCGCGGTCAATCCCTGGGACGGCAAGGACGCGGTCGACGCGGTCGAGCTGATGGACATCGGCTTCGACAAGTTGCGCGAGCACCTGCGCCCCACCTACCGGGCGCACCGCACCATCACCGTCGGCGGCATCCAGCCCAACATCATTCCGGACAAGGGGCAGATCTGGTGGTTCGTGCGCGACGCGTCGATGCCCGCGGCGAAGGAGACCTACGACAAGCTCGTCAAAATCGCCGAAGGCGCGGCGCTCATGACCGGCACCACCTGGGACGTGCAATACGCGGCTTCGGCGTGGCCGCAGCTCGCCAGCAAGACGATCGCCGAGGCGGTGCAGAAGAACATCGATATGGTCGGCATGCCGAAATGGACGGAGCAGGAGCAAAGCTTTGCGCGCGACTTTCAGAAATTCGCGGAGAAGCCGGTCGTGGGATTGCGCACCGCGGTAACCCCGCTCGGCGGCCGCGCGCAGTCGACGTCGTCGAACGACAACGGCGACGTGTCCTGGGTGGTGCCGGCGGGACTGTTGAATTTTCCCTCGTCGGTGCCGGGTGTCCAGTACCACGAGTGGAAGGCGGCGGTGACGCCGGTGAGCTCGATCTCACACAAGGGGCAGGTCATGGGCGCAAAAGTGCTGGCGGCCTCGATCATCGATCTCCTGACCACGCCGGAGCTCGTCGCCAAGGCACGGGCCGAGTTCGAAACGGAATCGAAGAAGACGCCGTATTTCTCGCTGCTGCCGCCCGAGGCGCAGCCGCCGGTCGAATTGAACCGCGCCGAGATGGAGAAGTACCGCGCCGCGATGCGCGCCTTCTACCTCAACAAGCAGCCGCGGTTTAACTGACGGCTCTTTGCGACTCTCCGCTGTCGTCCCCGCGAAAGCGGGGACCCAGTAATCACCGGCGGTGCGACGAAGCACTATCGCGGCCAACCGCTCGCCTAGTGTTTACTGGTTCCCGGCTCTCGCGCCATCAGCGCGTTTACGCGCGTCTTTGACGCGCTATGGCGCTCGGCCGGGATGACAACGGGGGGACGCATCCGGGACACGCGAACGTGAGCGGAATTGTAGCGGGCGGATTGCACGCGCCGGCTATATATTTGCCTCGCGGGAGAAGCACATGCGTCACGGGCAGCAAACTATCGTCGTCGCCGCCGCGCTCTGGCTTGCCTTCGTCGCGAGCGCGGCAGGGCAGGGGACGCCGCAGCAGCAAGTCGCCACCTTTGCCGGCGGCTGCTTCTGGTGCGTGGAGGCCGATTTCGACAAGGTGCCGGGCGTAATCAGCACCACCTCAGGATACACCGGTGGGGAAAAGCCCAACCCCAGCTATGAGCAGGTCTCGCGCGGCGGCACCGGCCATGCCGAGGCGGTGGAAATCGCCTTCGACCCGAGCAAGGTGAGCTACCAGAAGCTGCTCGACGTGTTCTGGCACAACATCGATCCGCTCGCGAAGGACTACCAGTTCTGCGATCACGGCCGCCAGTATCGCAGCGCCATTTTCTATCACGATGACGAGCAGCGCCGTCTGGCCGAGGCGTCGAAGGCCGAGGTCGCCAAGCGCTTCGAGCATGCGATCGCGACCGAGATCGTGCCGGCCGGCCCGTTCTACAAGGCCGAGGAGTACCACCAGGACTACTATTTAAAGAATCCGATCCGCTACAAATTCTACCGGTTCAACTGTGGCCGCGACGCCCGCCTCGAGGCGTTGTGGGGAAAGAAAGAGTAGTTAGATACGCCTCGGCAAGTGGAACGAGCGAGCCGCAAAACTCGGTCTATTCCCTCCCCGACCAAACCCCGGCCTGCCGGGGTTTGGTCAATGTTAAAATTTGCCGGAAGCGGGCAAGCCCGCAGCCGGCTGGGGGAGGGCAAGGGAGGGGGGTAGCGGCGAAAACAAACTGTGAGAACAAACATGATCGATCGTCGCGTGTTGCTGGCAGGAACGGGGATCCTGGCCGCCCTGGCGGCGTTGCGCGTTTGGCTGGGTGGCGGCGGCGAGGTCGAGGCGGCCGGGCAGGCCGGGCGCTTCGAAATCGAGAAAAGCGATGACGAGTGGCGCCAACTCCTGTCGAAGGCGCAATACGAGGTGCTGCGGCGCCATCGCACCGAACCGCCGGGGTCGAGCCCGCTCAACGATGAGCACCGCAAGGGCACGTTCGTCTGCGCAGGCTGCGAGCTGCCGGTGTATTCCTCGGACGCCAAGTACGACAGCGGAACCGGCTGGCCGAGCTTCCACACCCCGCTGCCCAACGCGATCGGGACCGCGCCCGACCGCTCCTTGTTCATGCTGCGCACCGAGGTGCACTGCCGCCGCTGCGGCGGGCATCTGGGCCATGTGTTCGAGGACGGGCCGCCGCCGACGGGGCTGCGCTATTGCATGAACGGCCTCGCCCTGAAATTCGTGCCGGACGCGCCGGCCTGAGCCGGTTTTTTTGCACCGCAGCGTTCCGGCCACAAACTCGGTTATTGTCGCGCGCTTCGCGGCCCGATATAAGCTCGCCCCGCGAATGGGGGTTCGCGACGAGCAAAACGGGGTTGCAATGCCTGCGCAAAAGAACGGCGCCGCGATTTTCGACAAGAACACGCTCTACAAGCCTTCCGACAAAGAGCCGTTCATGAACGAGCGGCAACGCGAGTATTTCCGGCGGAAGCTGCTGGCGTGGCGGGAGGAGATCCTCAGGGAGAGCAGGGAGACGCTGGCCCACCTGCAGGCCGAGAACGAGAACCATCCCGACCTCGCCGACCGCGCCTCCTCGGAGACCGAGCGCGCCATCGAGCTGCGCGCGCGCGACCGCCAGCGCAAGCTCATCGCCAAGATCGACGCGGCGCTCGGCCGGCTCGATGACGGAACCTACGGCTATTGCGAGGAGACCGGCGAGCCGATCGCGCTCAAGCGGCTCGAGGCGCGCCCGATCGCCACCCTCTCGGTCGAGGCGCAGGAACGCCACGAGCGGCGCGAGCGCATCTACCGCGACGAGTAGAGTTCACGCGCCGCGGCTCCCCTCGCCGCGTCACGGCTTGCTGTTGGGCCGGCCCAAGAGGCTCGCCATTTCCTCTTCGAGGTTGTCGTAGGCCGATTTCTTCGGCGCTGCAGGCTCGGCCGCGGCGGGGGCGTGGGGCGCCGGCTCGGACGCAGGCTTCGGCGCCGCTGTCTCGGCGGGCCGTGCGCCGTCGCTCTTTTCCGGAACCTTGTCCAGGCTGCGCGAGGGGCGGCGCAACGCCGCCTCGAGCCGCTGCGCCATCTCGGTGAGATTCTGATCCGGCACGGGGGGCGCGGGGGGCGCGGCGGGGGCGGCGGGGGGCGCGGCCTTGGCCTCACCCTCGCCGGCCGACGCCAGTGGTCGCACGGGCCGCCGCACGGCGGGACGCTCGCCGGTGCCGCCGCCCTCGCCCGCAGGCGCGGGGGGCGCGGCCGTCGCCACGCGCGACAATTCTTCCGCCAAGCCGGCCAGCGCATCGGTGGCGCGCACCCTGCGCTCGCGGGTCGGCGCGCCGGGCGGCGGCGTCTCCGGCCGCGAGAGTTCCGCGCGCGGCTCGGCCCGCAACGACGGCTCGATCTTTGGTGCCGGCTCCGGCTGCAGCGGCCACAGCGAAGTTTCGGTCAGCGGCACCGGGCCCGGCAACGCATCGGCCGCAGCCGCCGGCCGCGGCGGCGCCGCCTCGCGCGCCGGCGCCGCGCGCAAAATGTTTTGCTCGACCACCACGTCGCTCGGCCCGCCGATCATGATCAGATGCTCGACATTGTCGCGGCGGATGAGCACGAGCCGGCGCCGTCCGTCGACCGGCGCGGAATCGATCACCGCAAGCCGCGGCACGCGACCGCGCGCGGCCCCGCGCAAGCGGCGGCCGCTCAACCGCCGCAGCGCCCAGAACGCCACGGCGATGACCGCGATCACCGCGATCGCCGCCAGTACAAGTTTCAGCCCGTTGCTTCCCCCACTGAATAAAGCGTCCACCATCACCTCCCCTGCGCGGCCCAAACGGCACGCGCCGACTGGATTTGCCCGAATGGTTAATGCCGGGACGGCCCGTTGCGGCCGTAAATACTAACAAAGCATTAAGAAAGATAGGCCTCGATATTCCGGCGCCGAGCGCTGCCGCTTTGCTTTGGTAAATGGCGGCTAAATCGCGGGAGTTACGGTCTATTTTGCGCGCGCGCCGGCGTTAACCATAAGCTCTTGCGCGTCATCATTGCCTGGGGCACTGACAACGAGGCGAAGGGGAACCGATTCCACGCCGATGATGACGCAATTGTCCCAAGGCAAATCGCACGAAGGCAAATCGCACGACGACCGATCGCGTGCGTTGCTCGCTCGTACCCGTGCGGCGGGGGCGGGGGGCGGCGGCAGCATCGGTTTCGTGCTGCTCATCGCGCTGTTGCTGTGCGCGGCGACGGTCGGCCTCATCGTGATCGGCCGCGCGCACGCCGAGCCGTACATCTTCGCGCTGCTCGCGGTGCTGGCCACCGTCGGCGTGTTTGTCATTTTTGCGCTCGCCGCCGGTCTGCTGCGCGGCCCCGCCCGCGACCGCGCAACGCCGCTGCTCAAAGCCGTGCTGGACGGTGCCGATGATGCAACGCTGGTGACCGATGCGGGCGGCCGCGTGCTTTATGCCAACGCCGCTTACCGCAAGCTCATGGCAAGCATCAGCGGCGGCGAACTGCGCAGCGTGGAACGTGCCTTCGTCGGCGACGCAAGCGTGTCGGAAGCCATCTACCGGCTGCTCAAGGCCGCGCGCGCAGGCCGCCGCGCCGGGGAGGAGGTGCGCATCGCCGCGCGCAAGGGCGAGGCGGAACGATGCCTGCGCATTTCGGTGCGACCGCTCGCGGCTGGGAAAAGCGAGGCTGGCGTCGCAGTGTGGTCGCTCGCGCAGAGCGCAGGCGGAGCGGCGTCGAACGCGAGCGTCGCGCATGAATTGCACCACGTCGCCGATTATCTCGACCATGCGCCGGCCGGTTTCTTTTCCGCCGACGCCGACGGCCGCGTTGCCTATCTCAATGCCACGCTCGCCAACTGGATCGAGCACGACCACGCGCACGCCGGCGACGGCCTCACCCTCGACGACATCGTGGCGGGGGAGGGTGCCGCGCTGTTGACCACGCTTTCCGGCGAGCCGGGCGAGGTGAAGACCGAGATCCGCGACATCGATCTCAAGACGCGCAGCGGCCGCACGCTGCCGGCGCGGCTTTATCATCGCGTCGCGTTCGGTCCCGACGGAGCGCCCGGCGCGTCGCGCACGCTCGTGCTCAACCGCGCGCGCAACGCGGGCGAGGATCCCCAGCGCGCCGCTGAGGTTCGCTTCATGCGCTTCTTCCAGAACACGCCGATGGCAATCGCCACCGTCGACAGGCATGGCCGGATCGCCGATTCCAATGCGCGCTTTGCCCGCCTGTTCCACCCCGCCCTCAAGGGCGAGACCGAGCGCTCGATCCTGACGGTGATCGCCGAGCGCGACCGCATCGCGCTGGAAGCGGCGATCCGCAGGGCGGCGGACGGGCAGGGCGAGATCGCTCCGGTCGAGGCGGCGCTCGCCGGGGGGGCCGGGCCGGGCGAGCGGTTCGCGCAGTTCTTCGTCACGCCGATCGAGGACGGCGAGCAGCGCGAGCGCGAGGCAGCGATCGTCTACGCGCTCGACACCACGCAGCAGCGCATCCTCGAGAACCAGCTCAATCAGCAACAGAAGATGGAGACGATCGGACGCCTCGCCGGCAACATCGCGCACGACTTCAACAATCTGCTCAGCGCGATCATGATGGCGACCGATTTCCTGCTCAACGCGCACAAGCCGACCGACCCGTCGTTCCAGGATATCATGCAGATCAAGCAGAACGCGAACCGGGCGGCGAGCCTGGTGCGCCAGCTGCTCGCCTTCTCGCGCAAGCAGACGCTGCGCCCGCAGGTGATCGATCTCGGCGAGGCGCTGTCCGACCTGAGCGTGCTGCTGCGCCGGCTGATCGGCGCGAACGTGACGCTGGACGTGCCGCAGGTACGCGAGCTGTGGCCGGTGAAGGCCGATGTGGGACAGTTCGAGCAGGTGATCATCAACCTCGCGGTCAACGCGCGCGACGCCATGTCAGACGGCGGCAAGCTCACCTTGCGCACGGCGAACGTCGAGGCGGGCGACGCGGTGCTGCGCCGTTACCGCGGCATGCCGCTCGGTGAATACGTGCTGGTCGAGATCGAGGACACGGGCTCGGGCATCGCGCCGGAAATCATCAACAAGATCTTCGACCCGTTCTACACGACCAAGGAGGTGGGCAAGGGCACCGGGCTCGGGCTTTCCACCGTCTACGGCATCGTCAAGCAGACCGGCGGCTTCATCTTCGTGGATTCGCAGGTCGGCAGGGGTACGACCTTCCGCATCTTCCTGCCGCGCCACGTGCCGGCGGCCGACGACATCGAGCCGCCGCAGCTGCCGGAGACGACGGCGCCGGCGATGGCGATGTCCGCGGCCGACGAGATCCGGCGCGCTGCCGCCGCCGATCTCACCGGGCAGGGCACCATCCTCCTGGTCGAGGACGAGGAAGGCTTGCGCGCGCTCAACGCGCGCGGGCTCGCCTCGCGCGGCTACACCGTGATCGAGGCGGGCAACGGCGCAGAAGCGCTCGCCGAGCTCGACCGCCAGGGCGGCCGCGTCGATCTCGTTGTCTCCGACGTGGTAATGCCGGAGATGGACGGACCCACTTTGCTCAAAGAGCTGCGCCGGCGCAGTCCCGACGTGAAGATCATTTTCGTCTCGGGCTATGCCGAGGACGCGTTCGAGAAGAACCTTTCCGACGCGAACGAGTTCGAGTTTTTATCGAAGCCGTTCACGCTCAAGCAGCTGGTCACCAAGGTGAAGGAGGCGATGGCGGCGTGAGTTTGCTTGCTAATGGCGGCGACGGCGCGCGCACCGAACCGCGCGAAGCCTTTGTGCAAAGGTCTCCCGGCGGGATAGGTCCAGCTTTATTTAGCGCCTATGCGCGCTTCCGCAGCGATGCCCCATGTGCCCGTGAACGATGAGCCCGGGTTCAGCCTGATCAGAGACTCCCCGGTTCGAAATGCGTTCGGCGGGCAGGTCATAGGCTCGACTGCAAGACTGCGACGGCGGACGTCGGGAAGCGGGTCGCCGCTGAAGAGCATCAAGTAGGGGTAGCTCTCGTCGACCCAGAGCGAGACCTCAGTTCCGTGGTCCGGATCTCGGAGCTCCACACGAGCGAGGCCGTCCTCGTCCCGCTCGAGGTCGGTGAACGCATGGTCGAGCCTTATCGAGCCGATCCGTCTAGGCTTCTGAAAACTGTATTCGGTATGCTCCACGGCTTCCGTGCCGATCGGAAGGCCGCGCTCGTCGGACCGCAGGACGGTTCGTCCGGGTACGCGCAAAATCAAACGATCAATAGTTGCGGTCCCGAGCGTCAAGTACGGATGAGCGCCACTTCCGTAGGGACACGGGTCCGTGCCGATGTTCCGGGCCGTTGTCCGCACTCGGAGTCCGCGGTCCGTCAGCGCATATTCGATGCTAATTCTGAGCGAGAAGGGATAGCCCGGTTGTGGATGGAGGACGTGTTCCATCACGGCGCGGTATGGCTCGCGCTCGGCAGTGGTCCAGGCTGCCCAGCGAACGAGGCCGTGGATTGCATTGCGTTGCTCCGGCTCGTTCAGCGGGAGCTGATGGCGCCGGCCGTCGAACTCGTAGCGGCCATCTTGCAGCCGGTTCGGCCACGGGATCAGTACCTGACCTCGGCCCGAGGAGCTCATCTCGTCGGCCCTGTATCCGTCGACAAGCTGCCGGCCGCCGGCGGAGTATGAGCGGAGTCCACCGCCAACCTCGACGACCACAGCTTGCTGATCTCCGACCGCGATCTCGATCTGTTCGCCGGATGGCGCGATCATCGCTCGCCTCACGTTAGGCTGGCGCCGTCAGCGGGGGTCGCCGACGCCGAGCGCATGGGGCCGCCGCGGTCAAGTGCATGTTGCAGAGTGCCCCGATCTGCCCGGTCTCCTCGCCTATACTACGCATTCGGCGATGTTGACTTATACGCCATTGTCGATTTGCCCGATAACATAACCGCCGCCGCCACCCTCGCGCTCGCCGTCAATGAGGCT
>Ga0306924_10003965_pt1 | contig 14360 bp, 11 predicted proteins | sample sta12Can44000111_FD_203756 | JGI IMG/M metagenome (GOLD analysis project Ga0306924, IMG submission 203756) | Lab enrichment of tropical soil microbial communities from Luquillo Experimental Forest, Puerto Rico - statanox.12C.anox.44.000.111 (v2)... | ecosystem: Environmental > Terrestrial >... | reverse complement strand
CCACACCTCCACGCACGGCGCCGTCGGCGCCATCGCATTCGGCATCGGCACGACACAGGTGCGCGACGTGCTCGCGACGCAGTGTCTCGCGATGGCCAAGCCGAAGCTCCGCCAGGTGCGCGTGGATGGGGCACTCGCCCGGGGCGTCTACGCGAAAGACGTGATCCTGGCGATCATCAACCAGCTCGGCGTGAAGGGTGGCGTCGGCTATGCATACGAGTACGCGGGGCCCGTCATCGATCGCATGACGATGGAGGAGCGGCTCACCGTCTGCAACATGTCGATCGAGGGCGGCGCGCGCTGCGGCTACGTCAATCCGGATCAGACGACGATCGACTACATGCGTGGCCGGCAGTACGCGCCCGCGGGCGCGGCATTCGACAAGGCGGCCGCGTGGTGGAAATCGGTCGCGACCGAGCCGGGCGCTTCGTTCGACGACGTCGCGCGGCTCGACGGCAGCGCCATCGAGCCGATGGTGACGTGGGGCATCAACCCGGGCATGTCAGTCGGCGTGGGCCAGCGCATCCCCGCGCCCGAGTCGGCGCCCGAGGCCGATCGCTCGACCTTCCGAGAGGCGCTTGCGCACATGAGCTTCCAGGCGGGCCAGCCGATCAAGGGCGCCAAGATCGACGTCGCGTTCGTGGGCTCGTGCACCAACGGCCGTCTATCCGACCTGCGCGTCGCCGCCGAGGTCGCGAGGAAGGGCAAGGTCGCCAAGCACGTTCGCGCACTGATCGTCCCGGGCTCGCAGCAGGTCGCCAGGGCCGCAGAGGCCGAGGGTCTGCACGAAATCTTCCAGCAGGCGGGCTTCCAGTGGCGCAAGGCCGGCTGCTCGATGTGCCTCGGCATGAACCCGGATCAGCTCGTCGGCCGCGAGATGAGCGCGTCGTCGAGCAACCGCAACTTCATCGGCCGCCAGGGAAGCCCGACCGGCCGCACTTTGCTGATGAGCCCGGCCATGGTCGCCGCCGCCGCCATCAACGGCGCCGTCGCCGACGTGAGGGAGATCCTGAAATGAGCACGGCCACCGACTACACGCGCCGCCAGATCACCGGGCGCGGGATTCCCGTACCCGGCAACGACATCGACACCGACCGCATCATCCCGGCGCGCTTCCTGAAAGAAGTGACGTTCGAGACGATGGGGCAGCACGCGTTCGAGGATGCTCGCAAGCAGAACCCGGAGCACCCGTTCAATTCTCCGGCGTACAAGGGCGCTTCCGTGCTCGTGGTCGGCCAGAACTTTGGCTGTGGCTCTTCGCGCGAGCACGCGCCGCAGGCGCTGATGCGCTGGGGCATCGCGGCCATCGTCGGGGGGTCGTTCGGCGAGATCTTCTTCGGCAACTGCACGATGCTCGGCATTCCGTGCCTGCGGGCGTCGCAGGAGGATCTCGAGTGGCTGCAGCGGGAGATCAGCCGGGCGCCGCAGTCGCCGGTCGCGGTGGACGTGGAGAAGCAAGAGGTGAAGTTCGGCAACCGGACGATCAAGGCGACGATTCCGGACGGGCCTCGGAATCAGCTGGTCGGCGGAACCTGGGATTCGACGGCGGTGCTGTTAGACGCGGGCGCGGCGATCGAGACGACCGCGCGGAAGCTGCCATACGTGGCGGGCTGGTAGACGCTCTCAGCACGAGGGAGAGGCATTCATGATCGGAGTGCTGACCCATCACTGGGCCAAGACCGAGCGAATCGACGACGCCAAGAGACTCCTGGATCGAAACGGCGTCGCACAAAGCAAGGCGCCAGGATTCGTGAGCCGTCAAACCCTGTACTCGGTCGGCGATGCGACGAAAATCAGCACGCTGGTGGTGTGGACGAGCAGCGAGATCTATGATCAATGGCGGGCGAGCCCGGAGCGCGCGGTAGCTATGAAAGGGGCCGAGGCGTTGTGGTCGAAGCCCCCCGAGTCGGAGCGTTTTCACGTGGCTTGACCGCGGTAACGCACGCCCAAGGAAGCCCGATGGCACCCGAGACCAGAGCCAAACCCCAGGTCGCGATCATGAACGCGGTCCACGACCTGCCCGTCCTGGTCGCCCGCGACAAGGGGTTCTTCCGCGACGAGGGGCTCGACCTCGAGTTCGTGACCACGCCCGGAATGGCCCAGGTCACGACCTCGCACGCCGTCAAGTTCGACTCCGTCTTCGAGCGTCCGCTCGATTCGGTCTACAACGAGGGCGGCATCGACTGCTACCGCATGTGCGAGTGGGGCATCATGAAGCGCGCCGTCGAGGCCAACGCGCAGGGGCTGCGCGGCCGCAAGATCGTGGCGCTGGGTGCCTCGATGTCGAAGTTCGCCGTCGTCGTCGCGCGCGACTCCCGCATCTACGAGCCCGAGATGCTGAAGGACCAGCCGATCGCGGTGACGCCGAACAATGGCTCCGAGTTCACGACGCTGAAGATGATGGAAGGCTTCCTGGCACCCGACCACGTCAAGCGGGTCACCGTCGGCTCGATGCTCAAGCGCCTCGAGGCGGTGCGCGATGGCAAGGTCGCGGCCGCGAGCCTGATGGAGCCGTGGATCAGCGTGGCCCAGAAGTGGGGGCTACGCATCCTGATCGAGTCACACTCGACGCGCAGCGAAGCCGCGGGTGACGACCTCGACGGCCCGACCCTCGCCCGGATGTTCCGCGCGCAGGCACGCGCCGTCGAGCTCCTCGAGAAGGACCCGACGCCGTTCGTCCACTACCTGACGCGCGAGACCGGCGGCCTGCTCGAGCCCCACGAGCTCCAGATCTGGCGTCTGCTTCACGCCGCGCCGCAGCCCTACACGCGCGAGCGCTTCGAGGACACCTATGCCTGGACGGTCAAGTGGAACATGACCGTACCCGGCGCGACCTACGAGAATACGGTCGACAACCGGGCCTGGCCGTAAGACCGGATCCGCCTACGGCCGGATCCCCTTCCAGTCTCCCGCCTTCTCGAACGCCGATGCCGCCCGGTAGATCGCCATCTCGTCGAAGTGCTTGGCGACGAGCATCATCCCGGCCGGCAGCCCCTCGCTGAGCCCGCACGGCACGCTCATCGCCGGGTGCCCGGTCACGTCGAACGGTGCGGTGTTCGGCAGCATCTCGAACGCCCGCTGGATGATCTCCATGCGCGGCGCGCCCGGCGCCGGCAGTGGCGTCGCCTTCAACGGTAGGGTCGGCATCAGCAGCAGGTCATAGTCGTTCAGCACCGCGTCGTACGCCGCGCGCAGCGAGCGCGCGAGATTCTGGCACTTCGCGTAGTAGTGCCCGCGATACTTGTTCAGCGCGTACTGTCCAAACAGGATCGTCGTCTTGAGCGTGTCGGAGAACTCGTCGGCGCGCTGGCGCCAGGCCGAGTGCGCGTCGACGAGGCTCGTGACGTAGAGACCCTTCCAGTTGAAGCCGAACCCGTTGCCGTTCAGCATCTGCCACGTCGCGCCCTCGACGGCGATCGGCGTCCAGATGGCGGGACCGGCCAGGTGCAGCGGGATCGCCACCTCGTCCACCTGAGCGCCGAGCTGCCGGAACGCCGCCGCGCCCTTGCGCACGAGCGCGTCGACGTCCGACTCCGAGCTCGCGTGGCCGAAGCCTTCCTTCACGACCGCGATCTTCATGCCCCGCGCGTCGCCCGTGAGCGCGCTCGTGTAGATCGCGGTCTTCACATTGATCTGACGCGGGTCGAGCCCGTCGGGGCCGGCGAGTACCTCGAGCAAGAGCGCATTGTCGGCCACCGTGGCCGTCATCGGGCCCGTGTGATCGAGCGTCATCTCGATGGGGAAGATCCCGGTGTACGGCACGAGGCCATGCGTGGGCTTGAGGCCGTAGACGCCGCAGTAGGCGGACGGGATGCGGATCGAGCCGCCCTGATCGCCGCCGATCGCCATGTCGACTTCGCCTGCCGCCACGACCGCCGCGCTGCCCGATGACGAGCCGCCGGCGGAGTAACCCGGGCGACGCGGGTTCTGCACGGGCCCCGCCGCACTGGTATGACTGCCGCCCGAGAAGCAGAAGTACTCGCAGTGCGCCTTGCCCACGATGGTGCCGCCCGCATCGAGCATGCGCGTCACGATGGTGGCATCGACGTCGGGGACGTAGCCCTCCAGAGTCGACGCGCCATTCATCATCGGCACGCCCGCGAGGCACACGTTGTCCTTGAGCGCGATACGCTTACCCCGCAGCTTGCCGGCCGAAGCGCCCTGCACCTCGCTCTTGTAGTACCAGGCGTTGTATTTGTTCTCGGCGCCTCCCGGTCGATAGCCGGGCGTACGCGGATACTTGACGGCCGGTATCGGATCGGCCATCGCCTCGATCGCGTGGTAGGCCGTCACGGTGCCGGCCATGGTCTCCAGAAAGAACGCCACGTCGGCGTCAGAGAGACTCATCCCCATCTGACGGCCGACGGCCTTGAGCTCGTCCGGAGTCGGAAGCTTCGCGCTGGCCATTGTGTTCTCCTTCATTCATCAGAAGCGCACCTCGGCCGGCGGGGCCCCAGCCCCGCGTCGGCCTGCGGCGCGGACAACGTCACTGCTTTCGCAGACGCATCTCCTCGTACGGCGCGGCGAAGTAGAGGAGCGAGTTCAAGCCGACGGCCGGCTCTTCGAGCCGCGGACCCACGCCGTGCAGGGTCGCGGGCTCGAAGATCGGCGCGTGCATGACACGCTCGTGCATCAGCTTCTGGATCTGGTACAGCAAGGTCTCGCGTCGCTTGCGATCGCGCTCGCTCGCCTGCTGCACGAACAAGTCGTCGATGTCTGGATAGCCGCCGTAGGCGTACGTCGCGCCGCTGATCACGAATGCCTCCAGGCGGGTCGCCGCGTTGCCCAGCGCCGCCGTGGCCGCCAGGATCATGCCCGCGGGTTTCTTGGCTTTCCAGACTTCGAAGAAGGTCGCGCGTTCAACGGGACGCACCTGCGTACGAATCCCGACCGACGCCAGCGAGTTGGCCACGGCTTCGCCGAACGAGCTGAATTCGCTCGTCGTGCGGAACTCGCCGGCGTCAAATCCGTTTGGATAACCCGCCTCGGCCAGAAGACGCTTGGCCCGGGCCGGATCGTACGGATACGGGTCTATACGCAGCGCATAGTCCAGCACGCTCGGGATGATCGATCCCGTCAGCCGTGAGAAGCCCAGGCGCTCGGCCTCGTTGATCGCCTGCGCGTTCACGCCCAGTGCCGCCGCCAGTCGGACGCGGCGGTCGTGCCAGGGAGACTTGGGGTTCCACTGCTCGGGGAACTCGAGCCACCAGGTGGCGGACGCGATCACCTTGGCCATGCGGAGCTTCGGGTCTGCTTTGACGGTCGCCCCTTCGACGCCGATCATGAGATACGCGAGATCCGCCTCCCCGGTCTTCAGCATGGCCAGGCGCGTCGTGCGGTCGGGAATGCCCTTGATCACGATACCCTTGATCGTCGGCCTCTTCCGCCAGTACTGCTCGTTTGCGTCGAGCACGAGCTCGACACCCGGGGTCATCCGCACGAACCGATAGGGCCCGAGGCCAATAGGATGGCGCTTGAAGCCGTCCTCTCCGACCTTCTCGATGTACTTCTTCGGCACGACCCAGGCCGCACCGGTCGCCGGGGTGGCATAGAACACGAGAAAATCGGGCCACGGTGCGTTGAGCACGAAACGTACGCGATACGGATCGACGATGTCGACCGCTTTCACGCGATCGTGCAGCATCTTGGCCGCCGTGCCCTTGTAGCGCAGGAAGCTGAACTTCACGTCCTCCGCGGTGAAAGGGTCGCCGTTGTGGAACTTGAGGCCCTCGCGCAGCTTGAACTCGTACACGAGCCCGTCGGCGCTCTCGGTCCAGGATTCTGCCAGGCAGGGCGCCATCGTGTTTCCGGGCAGCGGCTTGATCAACGCATCGTGCAACGCATACAGGAACACGAACGGCGTGCCGATGCCGGGCGTCTCGGCCGGATCGAGGAAGGATGTCGCGATCGACGCATCGAATGCGATCGTGAGCTGGCCGTCCGGCTGACTCTGACCGCTGACTGCTCCGCCCGAAAGTCCAACGACGAAGAACAGGAAGGAGACGAGTACCTTTCTGCTCACGGTTGATCTCCTCGAGTCGGGTCGTGTGGGGTCCACCTCCGGTGAAGCGCCGAGGTTCGGCGCGTTCCGAGGGCCTACATCTAGCCCTGCGTGAAGCGAGCTGTCAAGGCGGGGTCGACGGAGAGAAGGCGGCGCTACCCCCTGTAGTCCGCCGCCGGCCGCTTCATCTCGAAGATGTCGTGCACGTGCGTGTAGAGCTGACCGGCCAGGCGGCCCACTGGCCGCAGACGGTGCATGTCGAGCCGCCCGGTCGTCGGGTCATAGACGTCGTCGCGGAAGTGTAGCTGCACGATCTGCCCGATCACGAGGTTGCTCGGGCCGTTGCCGATCGGGATGATCTGCACCACGCGGCATTCCATGTTGATCGGCGCCCCCGCCACGCGCGGCGCCTTCACCCTCGCACTCGGTGCGGTCGCCAGCCCAGCCAGCTCGAACTCGTCGATTTGCGGCGCATAGTCGCCCGACGTCCGGTTCATCTGCTCGGCCAGCGCGTCGTCGACCACATTGACGACGAACTCCCGCGTGGCCTCGATGTTGCGCAGCGTGTCCTTCTTCCCCCGCCCTCCACCGGCCAGCGAGCGCGGGGAGGACGAGAACGCGATCGTCGGCGGGTCGTGGGTGATGGCCATGAAGTAGCTGAACGGCGCCAGATTGGGCACGCCGTCGGCGTCCACGCTCGAGACCCACGCGATCGGCCGCGGGACGACGCATCCGATCATGAGCTTGTACATCGCCTCCGCGCCGATCTTCTGCGGGTCGAGCTGCATGGGCCGACGTTCCTCCTGGGGTCAGGTGTCGATACGTCGCGGCATTGTACCGCACGGCCCGGATCGTGTAGCCTCCGGCCAGGCGCTCACATGCCGCCCGCCAGACCTCACGTCGTGATCGTGGTCGCCGATGACATGGGCTACTCCGACCTCGGCTGCTACGGCGGCGAGATCGCCACCCCGAACCTCGATCGCCTCGGACGGGCGGGCGTCCGCCTGACGCGGTTCTACAACACGACGCGCTGCAGCCCGTCGCGCGCGTCGCTGCTGACGGGCCTCCATCCGCACCAGACCGGCATCGGTATCCTGACCAGCGACGATCGCCCGGACGGCTATCGCGGATCACTGAACGAGCGCTGTCTCACCATCGCCGAAGTGCTCCGCGGCGCCGGCTACGCGACCTGCCTCAGCGGCAAATGGCACCTCGCCTCCGAGATGTGGACGCCGACCGACGCCTGGCCGACGCGCCGCGGCTTCGCACACTTCTTCGGCACGCTCTCTGGCTGCGGAAGCTACTATCGCCCCACGACGCTCACTCGCGGCGAGCACAACGTCGAGAACGAAGCCGCGACGCCGGGCTTCTTCTACACCGACGCCATCGCGGCCGAGGCGGCGAGCTTCATCCGGACGCAGAGCGCGCGTGAGCCGAGTCGTCCCTTCCTTCTGTATGTGGCGTTCACCGCGCCGCACTGGCCGCTGCATGCTCCGCCCGAAGACGTCGCGCGGTACCGTGGCATCTTCGACGCCGGCTGGGACGTGCTCCGCGAGGCCCGATTGCGGCGGCTCGTGGCCGAAGGCCTCATGCCGGCCAGCACCACGCTCAGCGATCGCGATCCGACCCAGCCGGCGTGGCGGGATGCGTCCGACAAGGCGTGGCAGCTCATCCGAATGCAGACGTACGCCGCGCAGATCGACCGGATGGATCGCGGCGTCGGCCGAATCGTGGCCGCGCTGACCGAGACGGGCGCGCTGCCGAACACGCTCCTGTGCCTTCTCTCCGACAACGGCGCCAGCGCCGAGGGCCTGCCGATCGCCGATCCCGAGACGTTCCGCCATCGTCGCAGCATCGTGCCGCCCTCGACGTGGGCCGGGGCCGCGCTGCGCATCGGTAACACACCCGACATCGAGCCCGGCCCCGACGACACCTACGCGAGCTACGGGCGCGCCTGGGCCAATCTGTCGAACACGCCCTTCCGTTTCTACAAGCGCTGGGTGCACGAAGGCGGTATCTCGACTCCGCTGATCGTTCACTGGCCCGACGGAGGGATCAAAGCCAGCATCCTCCACACGCCGTTTCAGCTCACCGACGTCGTCCCGACCGTGCTCGACGCGACCGGTGTCGCCCATCCCGCGAGCTATCCCGGCCGCGAGCCGCTGCCGCTCGAGGGCCGCAGCATGCTGCCCGCCTTGCGGAGCGCCCAGGTCGAGCCGGCCACGCTCTACTGGGAGCATCTCGGAAACGCCGCGATCCGGCAGGGGCGCTTCAAGCTGGTGCGGGAACACCCGCATTCGTGGGAGCTCTACGAGATCGACGCCGATCGCGCCGAGCTCTGCGATCTGGCACGCAACCGGCCCGAGATCGTCGTCGAGCTCGGGGCTGCCTGGGCCGCGTGGGCGAAGCGCGTCGGCGTCATTCCCTGGGAGCGCATCCAGGAGATATATCGCCGCGACGGCAAGGGCGACCCGACGGGCTGAGCCCGCACCCGGCAGCTGCAACAGCGGCAGCGGCAAGCGCGCGTCGCGGCTTGACAGCGATCGGCACCTCGGTTACGTGAGGGCGAGCGCTCGATCTCACGTGGTTCCACGGAGACAGAAGGAGAGCCCGCATGAGCGACGACGCAGGCCACCGTCAAACGCACCCGACGCGCGGGATGTCCCGCCGAAAACTACTCGAGCTGGGCCTCGTCTCGGCCGCCGCGTCGCCCCTGCTCCGCGCCGGCCGCGCCCGCGCCCAAACCGGCGGCGCGCGGCCGACGGTCACCAAGACGCCGACCGGCGAGCTCAAGAACCCCGCCGAGCTCAAGGCTCCCAAGGTCAAGGCGAGCGCACCGACCACGATCTCGTTCTGGCAGTACGTCGGGTTCCACGTCGACGCTCAGAAGTTCATCGCGGAGGAATACAAGAAGCGCCACGATCCGAACCTCACGCTCGAGATCACCGCCTACCCCGGGCTGAACGAGCAGCGGGTCGGCGTGAAATCGGCCTTCGCCGCGCAGAGCGGGACGCCCGACATCGTGGCGATCGAGCCGGGGGCCTACGCGGTCGACGTCTACACCAGCGGCAGCGTGCTCGACTTCACGAAGGTCTTCGCCGACGATCCCGAGTACAAGCGCGGGTTCTGGCCGAACGCGCTCCAGCTCCTGACGATCAACGGCGCGATCGTCTCGGTGCCCGCCGTGACCAACACCGTGATCGTCTACTACAACCGCGGCATGTTCCAGCAGCACGGCCTCGAGGTGCCCAACACGCTCGAGGAGCTCAAGAAGGTCGGCGCGGCGCTCAACGCCAAGGGCATCATGCCGATCGCCTACCCGGCCGGGCAGGATCGCAACTTCCCGATCTTCCCGTACTACACCTACACGGGTGGGATCAAAGCCGACAAGCTGATGCGCGAGGCGGATCTGGGGCTCAAACCCTGGACCAGCCCCGAGCTGGTCGCGGGCGCGGAGTTCGTCGAGATGATGGCGAAGTCGGGCCTCTACGCGAAGGGCCCGCTCGGCATCAAGGAGCCAGACGCGATCCAGATCTTCGCCACGGGCAAGTCGGCGATGTTCTGGGGCGGGCAGTGGATGCGCCGGTCGATCCGCGCCGCCCTGCCCCCGAACTTCGATCTGGCCATCTTCCCCTTCCCGGCCGTCGTGGCCGGCGGCCACAAGCCCGTGCTGAGCTCGGTCGGGATCACGCTCACGGTGAACGCGCGCAGCAAGTACCCGGATCTCGCCTTCGAGATGATCAAGGCCCTCACCGGGCCGTGGGGCAAGATCGAGTACACGCGCAATCTCGGCCTCTCGCCGAATGGCCCCATCAGCGCGGACGCGATCGCCTACCAGATGCAGTCGCTCAAGGATCCGCTCTACCCCGAGTTCCTGAAGCTCCAGCCGACCGGAACGACGCGAGTCATCTTCACGCCGGCCGTCGAGGAAGCCATGACTCAGGGCATGCAGGCGCTCATCACCGGCCAGAAGACGCCGAAGGCCGTGATGGAGTCCGTGGAGGCGGCTTCCCAGAAGCTCGGCGCGCGCAAGTTCCGGGCGGGCTGAGGCTCGGTCCTTCGATGTCCCCGGCCGCCCGACGCCGCTGGCGGAGCAACCTGGCGGGGTACGCCTTCGCGGGGCCCGCGCTGGTCGTGCTGGCGGCGTTCCTCCTCTACCCCATCGCCTACTCGGTGTCGTTGAGCCTTCACGAGTGGGACGGCTACACCCCGCACTGGGGTCCATTCGTCGGCTTCGAGAACTATCGCGCGCTGGCCGGGGACGAGGTGTTCTGGCGCGCCACCTGGAACTCCATCCTTTTCGTCGTCGTGCGGACGCCGCTCGAGGTGGGCTTCGGATTCCTGCTGGCGCTCTTGCTGAACCGGCGGCTCGCGCTGCGGCCGCTGCTGCGCACTCTCTTTTTCGTCCCGGTCGTCATGTCGCTGATCGTGGTCACGATCATCTTCCAGCGTGTCTTCGAGCCGAACACGGGGCTCTTGAACACCTTCCTGCGGGCCGTCGGTCTCGGTGACTGGGCGCATCCCTGGCTCGGCGATCCGGCGACCGCGTTGCCGGCCGTCATCGCGGTGAGCGTGTGGAAGAACGTCGGCTTCAGCCTCGTCATCTTGCTGGCCGGGCTCCAGGGGCTGCCGCAGGACGTCGTCGAGGCCGCGCGGGTCGACGGCGCCAACGCCTGGCAGCTCACCCTTCGCGTGATCACGCCGCTCATGCGGCCGATCCTGGCGCTCACCGCGCTCCTCTCGATCATCGGCGGATTGAAGGTCTTCGACCTGGTGTTCATCATGACGCGCGGCGGGCCGACCTACTCGACCGAGGTGCTCGCCACCATGCTCTATCGCGAGGCGTTCGAGCTGAACCACATGGGTATCGCGTCGGCGGTCGCGGTGATCCTGGTCGCGCTGGTGCTATCGATCGCCCGCCTCCAGACGTTCGTGCTGGACGAATCGCCCGAGGGCGGCCAGGCGTGAGCACCGCAGTCGCGCGCGCGTCGGTGGCCCGCCGGCAGCGAGCGGCCGGCCGCGCCACGCGCATCGGGCGCGTCGCGATGTGGGCCGTTCTGCTCGCCGCGCTCGGCGTGTCTCTCGCGCCCGGTCTCTACATGATCAGCCTGTCGTTCATGGACAACCCGCAGCTCTTCGCCGGGCGTCTCGTGCCGTGGCCGCCGCACGCCGAGAACTATCCGCGGGCCTGGGTGGCGAGCAACATCGGACAGCTCTACTGGAACAGCATCTACGTCTCGACCGCGTCGATGGTCGCGACGGTTGCGATCTCGGCGCTCGCCGGCTACGGTCTGGGCCGGATCCGCTTCGCGGGTCGCGGTCTCGTGTACGGGATCGTCCTCGTCGGCCTGACGATTCCGCTCCAGATCGCCCTCATCCCGCTCTTCATGAATCTGAGAGTGCTCGGCCTTCTCAACACGCGCCTGGCCTTGATCGGGCCGTACACGGCGTTCGGATTGGCGTTCGGCACCTACATCATGAAGGGATTCTTCCAGGGGCTGCCGCGCGAGCTCGAGGAAGCCGCGCGACTCGACGGCGCCGGCGAGCTCGGGATCTTCGCGCGGGTCATGCTGCCGCTGACGCGTCCGGCCCTCGCGACGGTCGCGATCTTCGTCTTCTTGCAGAACTGGAACGAGTTCCTGTTCGCGCTGACCTTCATCACCGAGGGGAAGATGCGAACCCTGCCGACGGGGATCTACGCGCTGCTCTCGAGCGAGTTCTACGGCAACTACCCGATCCTGGCGGCCTCGCTGGTGCTCTTCTCGGTACCGGTGCTCGTGCTCTACTTCGTGTTCCAGCGAGAGTTCGTGGAGGGATTGACGGCGGGAGCCCTGAAGCACTGAGCCTCGGGGCTCCCGCCCGAAGGTCAGCGCCTCTAGTTGACCGTCACCACCTGCTGGCCACGCGCCAGCTCCGCGGCCGCGGCCCTGGCCACCCGGGTGCCTTCGAAGAACTTCGGATTCTGCGAGCCCCAGAGGTGCACGGTGTTGGCGAAGACGAAGTCGCGGAAGTGATCCGGTGTGATGGCCCCTTCCTCCACCAGCTCGTACGCCTCCGGCAGCGGGTGGCGCATGTCGATCACGTCGAAGTGGCCGATGTCCGAGCTGTAGAGCGCGTTGAGCTTCGTGCCGAACGGATTGTGCTTGCTGAACGCCCACGCGGTGGCGCGGTCATCGGCCTCGCAGCCGAAGAAGAAGGGCTTGGCGTAGAGGTCGATCCAGTCCTGCTTGCGCGAGATCTTGCAGGCGGAGAAGTCGTCGAGGTCCTCGACGCCGCCGGTCAGGCCGGCGTCGTGGTCCGGCCAGCCGTCGCGCGCCCGCAGCGCCTCGGCCACGTCCGGGTCGCCGTACTTCTCGGCCAGGCTCATCAGCATCCCGCGATCCAGCTTGCGCGGATCCATGTTGTCGAGCGCCTTGCGATTGCGCCGCTCCCAGTGCTCCATCAGGTCGCCGAAGAGCTGGCACGCCCAGCCCACGCCGCCCTCGAGGAACGCGAAGCGAAGCTCCGGGAATCGGCGCGTCACGCCGCCCAGGAAGATCGCCTTGGAAACCGCGTGGCCGGCGGCCGCGAAGTGGCCGATGTGGTTGTAGACGAAGTTCGACGGCGAGTTGCGCAGGCCCTGGTTGCTCCCGGCGCTGTGGAAGGTCGGCGCGATGCCGAGCTCGCGGCACTTGGACCAGACCGGGTCGTAGTTGTGGTCGCTGTCGATCGCCAGCACGTCGTACCAGACCGCCATGCGCGCCCCGTCGGGATCGCTCTGCGGGCTCGACGGCACCTTGCGCGACATGCCGCTGCCGAACATGCCGACCTTCGAGCCGAGTTGCTTCGTCACGAACTCGAGCTCTTCGATGGCCTCGTCCGGCGTGTGCATCGGGATGATCGCGGCCGGCGTCATCCGGTCGCTCAGCTTGCGGAAGTAGTCCGCGGTGACGATGTTGTGGGCGCGCACGACGGCGCGCCGGGTGGCGTCGTCGCCGATGCGCGGGACGCGCAGGCCCGCGGTCGGATAGATGATCGCGAAGTCGCAGCCGAACTCGTCGAGGCGCTCGTAGAGCAGGCGCGGCATCATCGCGGTCGCGCGGTCGAGCGTGTTACCGGCCTGGCGGGTCCAGAAGCCCGGCTGGGCGAGGCGCCGGCGCCGCCGCTCGGCGAGCGACATGCTGAGCGCGTCCTGCGTGGTCTTCATCGCGGCGTTGAAGCCGTCGGCGGCCTTGTCACCCCCGACCTTCCTCATCCGCTCGCTGAAGACGGGGTCGAACTCGACCCAGTGGCCGTCGCCGTCGATGACTGGATGATCGAGACTCGACCGGATTTGCGCCGCTGTCAGGTGCCCGTTCCCGCTCATGTGCTCTCCTCCCAGGGCTTTACCGGATGCGCCACTCGTGCTGCTTTTGTGCGTAACTGTAGTCCACCTCAGACCCGGAGCCAAGTCGATTGTCGGGATCGCCTTCCGCGCTCGCCAAGGGCTCGCCGTCACGCGCGGAATTCTAGTCCGTGGCGCGCGGGGAGATCGCCTGCATCGGCGCGGTGGTCGAAGGGGTTGCAGAGTACGAGCAGGACCGAGAGGGCAAGACGCCTTGGGACCGATCGGTACATTCGCCGGCAATGCGAACTCAGCCCGGCCCTTGGGAGTAGACTCTAGCGGCTTGCACTCGTCCGCCCTGGAGGACAGACGCTGATGGCCGAGAGACGCGCCGACGACGTCCACCCGCCCTACCTCTACCCCGACTACAAGAGCACGCGCCTGCGCGCGCCCGTGCAGCCGCTGGTCCGCGTGCCGCCGAGCCCGCTCGAGGTGACGGGTCCCGCGTTTCCGAAGGCCTTCGTGAAGGAGAGCGAGGCCGACCTGACCACCTGGGGCCGCAGCGCGCCGCTCGGCGAGAAGATGGTGCTGGTCGGCCGCGTGCTGGACGGCGACGGCCGGCCCGTGCGGCGCTCGCTGGTCGAGGTGTGGCAGGCCAATGCCTCCGGAAAATATCCGCATCCCGTCGACGACCACGATGCTCCGCTGGATCCGAACTTTCTCGGCAAGGGCCAGGTGCTGACCGACGACGAGGGCCGCTACCGGATCGTGACGATCAAGCCCGGCGCCTATCCGTGGCAGAACCACGCCTTCGGGTGGCGCCCGGCTCACATCCACTTCTCCCTGTTCGGCCACGCGTACGCGCAGCGGCTCATCACGCAGATGTTCTTCCCGGGCGATCCCCTGCTGGCCGTCGACCCGATCTTCCAGAGCGTACCCGAGGCCGGGCGCAATCTCCTGATCGCCGACCTCGATCTGGAGCACGGCATCGAGGGCGTCGCGCTCGGCTACCGCTGGGACATGGTCTTGAGCGGCCAACGCGCCACGCCGATGGGG
>Ga0306924_10003963_pt1 | contig 14362 bp, 14 predicted proteins | sample sta12Can44000111_FD_203756 | JGI IMG/M metagenome (GOLD analysis project Ga0306924, IMG submission 203756) | Lab enrichment of tropical soil microbial communities from Luquillo Experimental Forest, Puerto Rico - statanox.12C.anox.44.000.111 (v2)... | ecosystem: Environmental > Terrestrial >... | reverse complement strand
GTTCTGGATTGACCTCTTCAGCCGGACGCAAATCCTCGATTCGTACGGTTTGGTTCTGGGTCGCCGCGGTACTGTCCAGCAACGATAGCGCTTCGCGCATTTGCTCCGGACTCAGCTCGCGTTGGAACTCCAGATCGCTCAATGTTGCGTCCCCCGCAGATCTCAGAGACGTCCTGCGCTGAGATTTAAGTTTTATGCAGCCGATATTCCCCGGACACTCGGTGTTTTTCGACAGCAAGGTAAAACGCTAAAAGTCTGAAGCCGATCCATCGTAAGCGGCGGTGATAAAGCAGATGGCGGTCAGCGCTGCCGCAATTGCTATCAGCAACTCTCGTTTCGACCACCGCATGCCCAAGCCTCAAGTCGCGTAGGGGTCTTGTATTGTTCCCCATAAAAAGATCTTGAAGCAGCGTTATCGCCGGGTCAATCGGCAGATGGCGTAACGGCTGCCGTCGAGCCGACAGTCTGAGTTCCCTTCCGGGAGGCGAAGCTGTACTTCTTTTCTGGGACGAGGCGGAAGATCGCGGGTTTTGCGCCGGGACGACGACTTTGCGCCGGGTTTGACCACTCTTTGACAAGACCGTGTCGCGGCGTTAGGCGCGGTTCCCGGCTGCCATCCTTCGAGGACGGCCGGCCCGACCTACTCGATGCAAACGGTCGACTGATGGGTCCCAAGAGTAGGCGAAAATGTCCATTTTGAGCGATCGAAGACAGGCGAGATTTGTAGAGGGTACGTTCCCGTTTCTCTTTTCCGTCGTCGTACCGGCCGCTCTCGGCCTGCTTGCGCTGATCCTAACGGCGGCTGCGGTTCAGATCGTCGGCGCACAATTGTTCCGGGATACTTCGGAAATCGCGGGCTTCGCGCCGCGGTACTAAAAGTTCGAATCCAGTCCCCTCCAGCGGGGAGTCTGCGAACTTTCGGTCCCTGAGCGGCAGACGATATCCAGCGGCGGCCTGAAGCGCTCGTCCATGACTTGTCTTGGTGCCGCGCGCTTTGAGTTCCTCGTTCAACAACCCGATCACGGCCTTGAGTTGCCGAGAACCTCCGAGCGCAGTGGTCGGATTGAATCCGTCAGGCATTTCGCGCCGCGTACCGGCTTGCGGTTTCGGCTGCCGCCTGTGCTTCGGGCACGAACGGCAGTTACGAACTGGCGTCGGTTCAGCATCGCCAGCATCGGATATTCTCCGCTCACGCCTTCAGCTCGCGTTTGACTTCGTCCAAAAAGCGCCAGTCGGTGCCTTTGGCGATGATCTGCTGCGGCGTGGATGTGATCAATCCGGCCTCGCGCATTCGCAAAGCATAGAACCGCAGCGAGTCCTCGATGTCGAAGTCGCGCCAGTTATTGTACGGGATGTCGCTCAATGTCTGCAGTGCGTAATCGTAACGCGCCGTGAAGCCGCCATCGACGATGCGCCGGGCGATGCCGGCCGGATCGGTGGCGCAGAGGTCGGTTGTCTTGAGGATCGCGCGCACTACGCGCTTAGTCGCGACGGGATACTTGCGGACGTAGTCGCGATTGCCGACCAGCGTGCAGCAGAAATACTGCGACCACGGCCGATCGATGGCAGTGTTGAGAATGACGTGGCTGGCGCCGCGGGCCCGTAATTCCTGCGGCTCTGGCGGAAACCCGAGAAAGGCGTCGATTTTGCGTGCGGCGAACAGATCGAGCGGCCTGACCTGCGGTTCAGCGCCGGTGACCCAATTTATGTCTTTCGCCGGGTCGAGACCGACCTCCAAAGCCATCAGCCGCAGCAAATCGGGCGGGCTCCTCTGCAACCCGACGCCTTTGCCCCTCAAACCGGCGATGCTGCGAATCTCGTCTCTGGCGAACAGCTCAAAACACCCGACATGCACACCGGCGAGCACGGTCTGCCCGCTCAGCTCCTCGAGCGCGGCGACCTCGAACAGCGCAAAATTCAGCCCGAAATCGGCCTTGCCCCCAGCCAATGCGCTACCGACGATGTGCGGCACGTCCAGCGGGACGCTGACATATCGGATATCGGTGAAGCCCTCGGCTCTCAGGAGCTCTGTCGCCGCCATCAGCGGCGCTTCGCGAATCACGCCGTCGTTGATGAGACGTACACTGGTCGTTTCCAGTTCCTCGCTTGCGCTGAGTGCCGTTCGCGCGCGGACAAGAGCAGCCCAGCCTGAGAGCGAGGCCCCGGCGAGGAAACGACGACGCGTCTGTGCCAATAACATCGCGTATCCTCCGTGTTTGCGTCACACCTTCAGCTCGCGCTTGAGCTCATTGAAGAAGCGCCAGTCGGTGCCCTCGGCGATGATCTTGTTGGGAGTAGATCTTATCAGCTTTGCCTCGTGCAGACGGAGCGCATAGAACCGCATGGTGTCTTCCGGGTCGTATTCTCGCCACCTGTCGTAAGGCAGTTCGCGAAGCACCTCCAGCAGACGGTCGTAAGACTCCGCAGCGCCGTCGTCGAAGAGTTGACGAGCGACCCGTTCGGGCTGGCTGGCGCAGAGGTCCGTGGCCTTAAGGATAGCGCGCAGCACGCGCTTGGTCGCTACTGGATATTTTTGGACGTAACCCGTATTGCCGTAAAGCAGGCAACAGAAATATTGGGACCACGGGCGGTCCACTGCGCTATCGACAACGAGGTGCCCGATCTGCCGAGCCCGTAGCTCTTGCGGCTGAGGTGGAAAGCCGAGAAACGCATCTGCCTTGCCGTCGATGAACAGTTCAATGGAGTTGGGGCTCGGAGCCGTGATCCAATGAATATCCGTGCCGGGATCGATCCCGACCTGAGAAGCCATCGCAGCGACGAAGAGGTGTGCGGGGCTGCCCATCGACGCCACCGCGACACGCCTCCCTTTGAGATCGGCGATGCCACGGATTACCTCATGGCCAAAGAGCCCGAAGCAGCCAGCATGGATGCCAGACAAGACCGTGATCGCAACCCCGCGATCGATCGCGGCCGTCAGGGATGAGGCGAAGTTCAAAGCGAAATCCAACGTGCCATCCCCGACCGCCTGCGTGACGTCGCCTGACCCTGAAGACACGAGGCGAACATCGGTAAAGCCCTCGGCGCGTAACAGCTCCCCGACGATCCGCACGGGCGCGGCACAGATGCCGCCTTGGGATGATATCTTCTGTAAGCGGACTGTCGGGGTTTCGAGAACTCCCTCCGCGGCGAGCACCGATGGAGCGCCGAGTAGACCCGTGGCGCCGGCCAATGAAAGGGTGGCCAAGAAGCTGCGGCGGGTCTGCGTGACCGGCATTTGTAAACCCCCCTTTGTCCCGATGCTCATGCCTTCAGATCGCGTTTGAGCTCGTCGAGGAATCGCCAATCAGTGTTTTCCGTGATGATCTTTTGTGGGGTCGACTTGATGAACCCGGCGTCGCGCATGCGCAGCGCATAGAACCGGATCGCGTCCTCCGCGTCGTATTCCCGCCATCTGTCGTATGGGACGTCCTTTAGCGTCTGCAGCGCATAGTCGTAGCTCGGAGTGAAGCCGCCATCGACGAGCAGCCGCGCGGCACGCGCCGGCTCGCTCGCGCAAAGATCAGTCGCCTTCAAGATCGCGCGCATCGCCCGCTTGGTCGCGACTGGATGCCGCCGAATGAACTCGCGATTGCCCGCTAGCATGCAGCAGAAATATTGCGACCACGGCCGGTCCACTGCAGTGTCGAAGATGACGCGACCGATCTGCTTTGCGCGCAGTTCCTGCGGCTCCGGTGGGAAGCCGAGGAACGCATCGATCTTGCCCTCAATAAACAGATCTTTCGGCTTCTCCGCAGGATCGGCGATCCAGCGCAGGTCCTTTTTGGGATCGAGCCCGACCTCGGCGGCCATCACGGTCAGCAATAGATCCGGGCCCGTCCCGAACCCCGGGACGCCAACGGTCTTTCCCTTCAGACCGGCGATGCCGTGAATTTCCTCATGTCCGAACAATACGAAGCAGCCGACATGCACGCCGGCCAGCAGCGTGGACGCTTCTCCCTTATCGAGGGCGAGGATGAAGTTCGAGGCATAGTTCACCATCAGATCCATCTCGCCGCGCGCCAGCTGCTCGGTGGCTGTGGTCGTCTCATCGACAAAGCGGATGTCGGTGAAGCCCTCCGCCTCCAGCAGCTGCTGAGGGATCATTTGCGGCATCGTGCAGATCGCGGAGGCTTTGCCCAGTCTGATGGTCGTAGTCTCCGGGCTCTGGTCGGCCGCTCGCGCGCCAAGCGACGGCAGAATGCTAGCGCCGCCAGCAAAGGCCGCGCTGCAGAGAAAGCGGCGTCTCGTCTGCATGATCGACATCGAAACCCTCCACGTTCTCCGGTGCTCACGCCTTCAGCTCGCGTTTGAGCTCGTTTAGAAACCGCCAATCAGTGCCGTCGGCGATGATTTTCTGTGGGGTCGATTTGATGAACCCCACTTCGCGCATACGCAGGGCATAAAACCGTACTGTATCTTCAGGGTCGTATTCGCGCCATTTGTCGTAGGGAAGCTCGCTCAAGGCCTGGGCGGCATAATCGTATCGGGGAGTGAAACCGCCATTAACGATCTGGCGCGCAACCCGCGTCGGCTCCGTGGCGCAGAGGTCGGTTGCCTTGAGGATGGCGCGCACCGCTCGTTTGGTCGCAACCGGGTGGCTCTGCACATATTCCCGATTGCCTACCAGCATGCAGCAAAAATACTGGGACCACGGGCGGTCCAAAGTGCTGTTGACAATCACGTGGCCGATATGCCGCGCGCGCAGATCCTGCGGCTGGGGCGGAAAGCCCAAAACGGCATCGATCTTTCCTTCGATGAATTGATCGATCGGCCTGACTTTGGGGTCGGCGGCCCAGCGAATATCCCTGGCGGGGTCGAGCCCGACATGCGCGGCCATCAAAGCCACGAGGACATGCGCGGTCGACCCCCAATCTTGCACACCGACGCTCCTGCCTTTGAGGTCTGCGACGTTTCCGATGTCCTCCTTCGCGAACAATTCGAAACAGCCGACATGGATGCCTGCCAACATCGTAAGCGGCTCTCCGGCGTCGATCGCGGGGATCGCCAGCGGCGCATAATTCAAACCAAAATCGAGCTCGCCGTGCCCGATCGCCCCGGCTACCCGGGCCGCCTCTGTTTCGATATAGTGGACATCGGTGAAACCCTCGGCGCGCAACAGCTCCTCGGCAACGTCTTGGGGACTGATGCAGACGCCGAAAACTTTCGGAAGCCGCACTGAGGTCGTTTCGAGTCTGCCCTCGGCGGCGAATACTCGCCGCCGGAGGACCAGGGCTGCAGTGCCGGCGGCTGCGAGCCCGCTGATAAAGCGTCGCCTTGCAATCATCATTATCCGAGACCTTTCCCTCCAGTCGGGCTCACGCTTTCAGCTCGCGTTTGAGCTCGTCAAGGAAGCGCCAGTCCGTGCCGTCGACGATGATCTTCTGCGGGCTCGACTTGATGAAGCCCGCTTCGCGCATGCGCAGGGCGTAGAACCGGAGCGTATCATCGGGATCGTATTCGCGCCATTTGTCGTACGGGTTGTCGTTCAAAGTCTGCAATGCGTAGTCGTAGCGCTGCGCGAAACCGCGATCGACGAGTTGCCGCGCGGCACTCGCCGGATCGCTGGCGCACAGATCGGTGGTCTTCAGGATTGCCCGCAGCACCCGTTTGCTCGCGACCGGGTTCTTGCGCACGAATTCGCGATTGCCGGCGAGCAGGCAACAGAAATATTGCGACCACGGCCGATCTAATGCGGTATTGACCAGCACGTGACCGATCTTGCGGGCGCGCAATTCCTGCGGCTCAGGCGGGAAGCCGAGGAAAGCGTCGATCTTGCCGGCAGCGAACAGCTCGATCGGCTTCAGCTTGGGGTCGATAATGAACCGGATGTCGGTTTTCGGGTCGAGCCCAACCTGCGCGGCCATCAACGTCACCAACGTGTGCGGCTGCGAGCCGATCGCCTGCACGCCGACGGTTTTGCCCTTCAAGTCGCCGATGCTGCGTACATTGTCACCGCCAAACAATTCGAAACAGCCGACCATGATGCCGCCGAGCAAAGTCACCGGCTCGCCGGCGTCGATCGCGGCGACGAATTGCGAGGCGTTGGCCATGCTGAAATCGACCTTGCCGGCGCCTACCGCGCTCGGCACGTCGGGCGCGATCGTCTCGACGTACCGGATCTCGGTGAAACCCTCCGCGCGCAGCAACTCCTCGGCGATAAATTGCGGCGCAGTACACAGCGCCGGGGTTTTGGCGAGGGTCACGCTGGTGATTTCCGGCGCGCTCTCCGCCGCGTTAATCGAAATCGGGCGCAGCAGCGAGCCGCCGACCGCCGCGGCAACGCCGCTGATGAAACCTCGCCTCTGCATGATCATGCCTTCAACTCGCGTTTAACTTCGTCGAGGAAGCGCCAATCGGTGCCGTCGGCGATGATCTTCTGCGGCGTTGCCTTGATCATCCCGGCCTCATGCATCCGTAGAGCATAGAAGCGGATCGTGTCCTCGGCGTCGTATTCCCGCCATTTGTCATAAGAGATCGTACGCAGCGCCTCGAAAGCATAATCGTATCGAGGGGTGAAGCCGCCATCGACGAGCCGCTGCGCAGCGCGAGCCGGCTCGGCAGCGCAAAAATCGGCCGCTTTGAGGATAGCGCGCAGCACGCGCTTGGTCGCAACAGGATATTTGCGAACGAATTCTCTGTTGCCCGCCAAAACGCAGCAGAAATACTGCGACCACGGGCGGTCGACCGAGCTGCTGAAGATCACGTGGCCGATATTCCGGGCGCGCAGCTCCTGTGGTTGAGGCGGAACCCCCAGGAACGCATCGACCTTGCCGTCCACGAACAGCTCGCTCGGTTTGACCTTCAGGCTGCTCTCGACCCACCGGATTTCTTTGACAGGGTCGAGCCCGACATGGGCGGCGATGACCGACACGAAGAGGTGCGCACTCGATCCCAAGGCTTCCACCCCGACACTCTTGCCCTTGAGGTCGGTCAGAGTGCGGACGGATTCATTCGCGAACAATTCAAAGCAGCCGACATGCGCACCGGCCAATATGGTGACTGGAGCACCGCCATCGATCGCGGTGACAAGCAGTGAGGCATAGTGTAAATTGAAATCTATCTTGCCACGCGCGATCGCCTCATTGATCTCGGCACCGGATGCCGCATCGACGAATCGGATGTCGGTAAAACCCTCCGCGCGCAGCAGTTCCCCGGCAACAAATTGGGGGGCATGGCAGATTGCGGGGATTCGCATCAGGCGCACGCTGGTCATTTCGAGCGCGCCCTCTGCGGCCAACGCATGCGGCACGCGGACAAGACCCGCGGCGCCGCCCAATGCGAGGCTGGTAATAAACTCGCGTCGGGTCTGCAATGTCGACATTGCTAGCCTCCCTTGAATGATCATGCCTTCAGCTCGCGTTTGAGCTCGTTGAAGAAGCGCCAATCGGTGCCGTCGGCGATGACCTTCTGCGGCACCGATTTGACGAAGCCGAGCTCATGAAGTCGCAGCGCGTAGAAGCGAAGCGTGTCCTCTGGATCGTACTCCCGCCATTTGTTTGTCATAGGGGACATCACGCATCGCTTGCAGCGCATAGTCGTAGCGGGCGGCAAAACCTTCATCGACAAGGCGCCGAGCAGCGCGTACCGGGTCACCGGCGCAGAAATCGACACCCTTGAGGATGGCGCGCACCACGCGTTTGGTCGCGACCGGATATTTCCTTACGAACTCCCGGTTGCCGGCCAGCATGCAGCAAAAATATTGCGACCACGGGCGGTCCATCGCGCTGTTGACGACCACGTGGCCGATATTGCGGGCGCGAAGTTCCTGGGGCACCGGCGGCAGTCCAAGGCAGGCGTCGATCTTGCCGTCGGCAAACAGCTCGGCCGGTGTCGGAGATTGACTGGCGATCCAGTTGATCTCGTTGACCGGGTCCAGTCCGATATGCGCGGCCATAACGGAGACGAAGAGATGATCGCTCGATCCCAGCGCCGCGATCCCGACCGCCTTGCCTTTTAGATCGGCAATGCTGCGGATACCCTCTTTTCCAAAGAGTTCAAAGCAGCCGACATGCACGCCGCTCAACACGGTGACCGGTCCGCCGCCATCGATCACCGAAACCCACTGCGGAGCAAAGTGCGTATTGAAATCCACCTTGCCGCTTGTGACCGCCTCGTTGATCTCAGCGCTGGACTTCCCCTCGATATACTGGATCTCGGTGAAGCCCTCGGCCCGCAACAGTTCCTCGGCGACAAACTGTGGCGCATGGCAGAGTGACGGGGTACGCATAAAGCGCACCGAAGTGGTCTCCAGTCGCTCCTCTGCGGCGATTGCCGGCACTCGGAGCCACCAGGCAGTGCCGGCTAATGAAAACCGGTCAGGAACCGGCGGCGGGTGTGCATCATGGACATCTGAACTCCTCCCTCGTGCCGCGTTGTTCACGCTTTCAGCTCTCTCTTGACCTCGTCGAGAAAACGCCAGTCGGTGCCGTCGGCAATGATCTTCTGCGGGGTCGACTTAATCATGCCGGCTTCATGCAAGCGCAACGCGTAGAACCGGAGCGTATCCTCGGGGTCATATTCATGCCATTTGTCGTAAGGCAATTCGCCAAGCGCCTGGAGTGCATAGTCGTATCGGTCGGTGAGACCGCCGTCGACGAGCTGCCTTGCGACGCGCTGCGGGTCGCTCACGCAGAGATCGGCAGCCTTGAGGATAGCGCGCAACACATGCTTGGTGGCGATCGGGTATTTGCGAGCATAGTCGCGGTTGCCGGCAAGCATGCAACAGAAGTACTGCGACCATGGACGGTCCACCGCGCTGTTGACGACCACGTGGCCGATATGGCGCGTTCCCAGATCCTGTGGCTCCGGCGGAAACCCCAGAAACGCGTCGATCTGGCCCTTTTCGTAGAGCTCTGTCGGTTTGACCGCGGGGTTGATGACCCAGTGGATTTCCTTTGTCGGATCGAGCCCTACATAGGCGGCCATCGCAGCCGCATATACGTGCTGGCTCGATCCCAAGGCCTGCACGCCGACACTCTTCCCCTTCAAATCGACAATGCTGCGGATACCTTCGTTTCCAAACAATTCGAAGCAGCCGACATGCACCCCCGACATTAGGGTGAGCGGAGCGCCGCCATCGATCGCGATGGCGAGCGGCGCAGCAAAGCTGACCGTGAAATCGGCGTCGCCGGAGCCGACCGCCTGGGCTGCGGGAAGCCCCGTCGCCGTCGTCAGGCCCACGAAGCGGATATCGGTGAAACCCTCGGCGCGCAACAACGGCTCGGCGATATATTGCGGGGCGACGCAAATGCCAGGGCGGTTGGCAAAGATCCGCACGGAGTCTGTTTCCAGCTCACGCTCCCCGGCAGGCGCTGGCCGAGCGCCGAAGACCGCCGCGGTGCAGGTCATTGAGAGCCCGGTCAAAAATTGCCGCCTGGTCCGTATGATCGGCATCAGAACCCTCCCCTCGCTTTTTCCGCTCACGCCTTCAGCTCGCGTTTGAGCTCATCGAGGAAGCGCCAATCGGTGCCGTCGGCGATGATCTTTTGCGGAGATGACTTGATCAGGCCAACGTCGCGCATGCGCAATGCGTAGAACCACACCGTATCTTCAGGGTCGTACTCTCGCCATTTGTAACCGTTTTCACTCAGCGTCTCGAGGGCAAAGTCGTAGCGTGGGGTAAGCCCACGATCGGCAAGCCATTGCGCTGAGCGTGCCGGTTCAGTCGCGCAGAGATCCGTTGCCTTCAGGATGGCACGCGTCACGCGCTTGGTCGCGACCGGATGCATGGCAGCGAACTCCCGGTTGGTCGCCAGCATGCAGCAGAAATATTGCGACCATGGTCGGTCCACGGCAGTGTTGACGATTACGTGGCCGATCTGCCGGGCACGCAGATCCTGCGGCTCGGCCGGAAAGGCTAAAAACGCGTCGATCTTGCCCTGTACGAACAAATCGATCGGATTGACCGAGGGGTCGGTGACCCAATGAATGTCCTTGGCAGGGTCGAGCCCCACCTGGGCGGCCAGGAGCGTCAGCAACGCGTGCGGGTTCGACCCCACGGCTTGTATCCCAACGCTTTTACCCTTCAGATCGGTAATGTTGCGGATGGCTTCGTTGCCAAACAGTTCGAAGCAGCCGACCATCACGCCCGCCAACAGCACCAGCGGTTCACCGGCATCAATGTCCCTGACGCAGTCAGAGGCATAAAGCGGGGCAAAATCAACCTTGCCGTGCGCGACTGCCCCGGTAGCACCCATTGGTGCGTCGACATATCGGATATCGGTGAAGCCCTCCGCGCGCAGCAGTTCCTCGGCAATGTACAGAGACGAGACGCAGAGGGCATGCTTCTGAAGGCGAACGGCCGTCGTTTCGAGGGCTCCCTCCGCAGCCTCCGCCCGTGGGGCGCCGATTAGGCCGGCGGCGCCAGCGGCCGCGATACCGCCCAGGAAACCGCGTCGAGTCTGCAACAGTACCATTGCAAGCCTCCTCCGCTCACGCCTTCAGCTCGCGTTTGAGCTCGTTCAGGAAGCGCCAATCGGTACCCTCGGCGATGATCTTCTGCGGGGTGGACTTGATCAAACCCGCATCGCGCAGCAGCAGCGCATAGAAGCGCACCGTGTCCTCGGCATCGTAGTCGCGCCATTTGTCGTAGACGACATCGTGCATCGTCTGCAGCGCGTAATCGTAACGCGGCGTGAAGCCGCCATCGACGAGCCGGCGTGCGGCCCCGGCCGGCTCGGTGGTGCAGAAATCAGCCGCCTTCAGGACCGCGCGCAATACGCGCTTCGTCGCGACCGGATGATCGCGCACATACTCTCGATTGCCCGCGAACATGCAGCAGAAATATTGCGACCACGGGCGGTCCAGCCCGGTATTCACGAGCACGTGGCCGATTTGCTGGGCCCGCAGCTCTTGCGGTTCCGGCGGGGTACCGACGAACGCGTCGACCTTGCCGTCGGTAAAAAGCTCCATCGGCGTGGGGGATTTGCTGACGACCCAGCGGATGTCCTTGCCCGGGTCGAGCCCGACCCGAGCGACCAAGGCCGAGACGAGCACCGACTGGGTCGAAGTCGGGATTGGAACCGCGACGCTTCTCCCTTTCAGGTCGGTAATGCTGCGGATGTCGTCGCGGGCGAACAGCTCCTGGCAGCCGACATGCACTCCGGAGAGGATCGTGATCGCGTCGCCGCCCTCGATCGCTGGCAGCAGCTCGGCGCTGTAATGGGTTCCGAAATCGGCGTCGTTCCGCGCCAGCGCTTCGTTGAACTCCGCGCTCGATTCGCGTTCGACATCGCGGATGTCGGTGAACCCTTCGGCTCGCAGCAGCGTCTCGGCGACGTATTGCGGAGCGCGGCAGATGCCCGGCGACTTCAGCAGCCGCACGGTCGTGGTTTCGAGGGTCCCCTCAGCAGCCGCCGCGCGCGGGGCGCGGACGAGGCCCGCGGCGCTGGCGGCCGCGATGCCGCCCAGGAAGCCGCGTCGTGTCTGGATCAGCGCCATCGAAGCCTGCTCCTCGGGCTCACGCCTTCAGCTCGCGCTTCAGCTCGTCGAGAAAGCGCCAATCCGTGCCGTCGGCGATGATCTTCTGCGGGCTCGACTTGATGAAGCCGGCCTCGCGCAGCCGTAGCGCATAAAAGCGCATTGTGTCCTCGGGATCGTATTCCCGCCATTTGTCATACGGAAGTTCGTTGAGCGTTTGCACCGCATAGTCATACCGCGGGGTAAACCCGCCATCGACGATACGTCGCGCGGCGGGCTCCGGCTGAGCCGCGCAGAGATCGGCCGCCTTAAGGATGGCGCGGAGTACCCGTTGGTCGCGACCGGGTATTTCCGGATGAATTCTCGGTTACCGATCAGCATGCAGCAGAAATATTGCGACCACGGCCGGTCCACGGCACTGTTCACGACGACATGGCCAATGTGCCGCGCCCGCAGATCCTGCGGTTCCGGCGCAAAGCCGAGGAATGCGTCGACCTTGCCGCTAGCGAAAAGTTCGCTCGGCTTGGGCGACGTGCTCGTGACCCAGGTGATGTCCTTGTCGGGATCGCGCCCGATATAAGCGAGCATCGTGGCCAGATACACATGCTGGCTCGAGCCCACTGGTTGGACACCCACGCTTTTCCCTTTGAGATCGGTAATGCTTCGAATTCCCTCGTGTCCAAACAATTCGAAGCAACCGACATGCACGCCGGCAAGGATCACAAGCGGTTCGCCAGCGTCGACAGCGATGATGTTCGGCCCGGCATAGTTCAAGCTGAAATCCACCGAGCCGCTTGCGACCGCCGCCGCCACCGGTGCGCCCGACGCCGAAAGGACGTATTGGATATCGGTAAAGCCTTCGGCGCGCAGCAGATCGTCGGCGACGTATTGCGGGCCAATGCAGATACCCGGAGGCAACTTCGCGAGCCGGACCGCGGTCGTTTCGGGCGGCCCCTCCGCTGCCATTACAGGGCGCACGCGGATGACACTGGCGGCGCCAGCCAGCGAGACCGTGGTCAGAAAGCGGCGTCGGGATAGTGTTATCTGCACTCGCATACCTCCCTCGCTGCGGCGGATTTTTAACGGCACCGACCCAGCGGCCGCCCGATCCTTCTGCTTTAACGAAGAATACCATTCGGGCAGCGCGGCGTCCATTCGACGGCTTGCGGCACAGGCCGCAGCCCTTCTGGGATGCCGGCAATGTTCGGCATCGGCCTGCGCGCAGGCAGTCACGCGGCCGGGCCCCGATATCCGCACCCGCCGCCGGCAACGGGCGGATGAGCCCTCCGGTAGCGGCCAGCGAGAGGGCGGCCATAAAGCGGCGTCGGGTTTGCGTAATTGGCATTGGAATTCTCTATTTCGAACTTACGCCTTCAGCTCACGTTTGAGCTCGTCGAGGAACCGCCAGTCGGTGTTTTCGGCGATGATCTTTTGCGGACTCGACTTGATGAAGCCCACTTCGCGCAGCCGCAAGGCGTAGAAGCGGACGCTGTCCTCGGGATCGTACTCGCGCCATTTGTCATACGGGTTCTCGCGGAGCGTCTGTAGGGCAAAATCCTCGCGCGGCGTAAACTTGTACTCGACGAGGCGCCGCGCCGCCTGCTCGGGCTCGGTGGCGCAGAGGTCCGTCGCCTTAAGGATTGCGCGTAAGACGCGTTTGGTCGCAATGGGATGGTTCCGCACATACTCGCGATTGCCACCCAACATGCAGCAGAAATATTGCGCCCAGGGGCGGTCTACCGCGCTCCTAAGGAGTATCTCCCCGATATGCCGCTCGCGCAAATCCAGGGACCAGGGTGGCGAGCCCACGAACGCGTCGACCTTTCCGTCAATGAACAGCTGCATCGGGTCGACCTTGGGGCCGGTAACCCAGCGGATATCATTGACAGGGTCGAGCCCGATCTGGGCGGCCATGATCGAGAGAAGCACGTGCGGGGTCGATCCGATAAACTCGACACCGACGCGCTTGTCCTTCAGGTCTGAAATGCTGTGAATCCCTTTACTACCGAACACCTCGACGCAGCCGACGTGAAGCCCTGCAAGGATCACGATTGGCGCGCCGGCGTCGATCGCCGTCAGCAGTGCGGAGGCAAAGCCAAAGCTGAAGTCGACATCGCCCCGCCCGATCCATCCTGCCGTGGGGTTTGGCACATCGACATATCGGATATCGGTGAAGCCCTCGGCACGCAGCAGCTGCTCGGCAACATACTGTGGCGCCCCACAAATATCCGGAGTCTTGGCGAGGCGCAGAGGGCTGGTTTCGAGGGCCGCGTCCCCGCTGAACGACGGCGGTGCGCGGAGCAGAGTCGCCGCGCCGGCGAAAGAGAGAGTGGCCAGAAAGCATCGGCGGGTCTGGGAAATCTGCATTGCATGCCTCCGTATCCCGGCGCCTACGCCTTCAGTTCGCGTTTGACCTCGTCGAGGAAGCGCCAGTCCGTGCCCTCCGCGATGATCTTGTTGGGAGCGGATTTGATCAGACCGACCTCGTGCAGGCGCAGCGCATAGAACCGCGTGGTGTCTTCGGGATCGTATTCCCGCCACTTGTCGTAAGGGAGCTCGCTCACCGTCTGCGAGGCATAGGCGTAACGGGCCGCGAAGTTGCGATCGACCATGCTGCGGGCGACCCGGAGGGGTTCGACCCCGCAGAGGTCCGCCGCCTTGAGGATTGCGCGCACCACCCGCTTGGTTGCCACCGGATACTTTCGCACGAATTCGCGGTTTCCGGCCAGCATGCAGCAAAAGTATTGCGACCACGGCCGGTCGGCCGACGTGCTCAGGATGACGTGGCCCGCATGCCGGGCGCGCAATTCCTGGGGTTCGGGCGCGAACCCGAGGAAGGCATCGATCTTGCCCTCCGCGAAAAGCTGTAGAGGGTCGATCGATGGGTCTGCGCCAGTGACCCAGTTTATATCTTTGGCTGGATCGAGCCCCACCTGAGAGGCCA
>Ga0306924_10003961_pt1 | contig 14364 bp, 16 predicted proteins | sample sta12Can44000111_FD_203756 | JGI IMG/M metagenome (GOLD analysis project Ga0306924, IMG submission 203756) | Lab enrichment of tropical soil microbial communities from Luquillo Experimental Forest, Puerto Rico - statanox.12C.anox.44.000.111 (v2)... | ecosystem: Environmental > Terrestrial >... | reverse complement strand
GGCGGCCGCCGCTCGCACACCACATCCGGTCGTACGTACCACGTCAAGTTCAATCCGCCCAAAGTGCCTGGCGTGGACGACGTGACGGGAGAGCCGCTGATCCAGCGGGACGACGACAAGGAAGAGACCGTCAAGAAGCGCCTCGAGGTGTACGCGGCGCAGACGCGCCCGCTGGTGGACTACTACGCCAGCTGGGCCAAGACCGATCCGGCGGGCGCGCCGAAATACCGCGCCATCAGCGGCATGGGCAGCGTCGAAGACATCACCGCCCGCGCCTTGCAGGCGCTCGAGAGCTAAGCCTCCAGCAACCCCAGCAGCAATTCGATCCTCGCCTTGACCGGCGAGAGATCGGTTGCCGGGATCGGGTCTTCGTGACTCGCGATCACGCCACCTTCGGCGCATCGGCTCGCCCGCACGATCCGCACGCCATGCTTCTGCGCTTCGAGCAACGCGACCAACAGGTCCGCGTGAATGGTGCCGTTGCCTGTGGCCGCGACGACCAGGCCCGCAACACCTTGCGCCAACAAGGCGCGAACGATCGTGCCGTCCGCGCCGGCGTGGCTCATCACGATATCGACGCGCGGCCAGGCCGTCGTTGAGGTCGCTTTTTCCAGCCGGTGCCGCGCCCGTTGCCGTTCGCCTTCCGGCCAGGGGCGCAATTGCCGGAGGCGGCCCTCCTCGACGTAGCCGACAGGGCCCGCATCACCCGAGCTGAACGGGTTCAACCGGTAGTGATGCACCTTCATCACCTCGCGTGGACCGTGGACGACACCGGCGCACACCCCCAGCACGCCGCGCGCCCCCTCGGTCGATGCCACCGCGATGGCATCGACGATATTCTGTGGCCCATCCGGCGTGAGTGCCGTGGCCGGCCGCATGGCGCAGGTGATCACCACCGGCTTCGTCGGTCCCAGCACTTCCTGCAGGAAGTACGCCGTTTCCTCCAGGGTGTCGGTGCCGTGGGTCACCACAATGCCCCCGACATCCTCCTGCGCAAGCCAGTGCGCGCAGCGCAGCGCCAGGTCGCGCCAGATGGCGAAACTCATGTCCTTGCTGTCGATCTGGGCGACCTGTTCGGCCTCCAGCGGCAGGCCGCGCATTGCCGGGATGGCCGCCAGCAACTGGGCCACGCCAATTTGTGCCGCCGCGTAGCCAACGTTGTCGCCTGCGATGGCGGATGTGCCGGCGAGCGTGCCGCCGGTACCGAGAACCACGATCTTTGTGCCGCTCACTTGCGTTTCTTACAAAACTGGTTAAAAATACAGTTACTGGATATGAAAACAGGAGCCGCCATGCTCGACTCGCCCAAGCTCACCGCCCGCCAGCAGCAGATTCTGGACTTGATCCAGAGCGCGATTGCCCGCACAGGCGCACCGCCCACCCGTGCCGAGATCGCCGCGGAACTTGGCTTCAAGTCCGCCAACGCGGCCGAAGAGCATCTCCAGGCGCTGGCACGCAAGGGCGTCATCGAACTGGTCGCCGGCACTTCGCGCGGCATTCGCCTGCGCAGCGAGGCCCTTCGCTCCATCAACGAATCGCGCATCAAGCAGTTCTCCCTGCCCTTGCCCAGCCTGGCCCAGCTGGCCTTGCCGCTGATCGGGCGCGTTGCCGCAGGCTCGCCGATTCTCGCGCAGGAACACGTCGACCAGACCTATTACGTGGAAAGCAGCCTGTTCCAGCGCCGTCCCGACTACCTGCTCAAGGTGCGCGGCATGTCCATGCGCGACGCCGGCATCATGGATGGCGACCTGCTCGCCGTGCAGGCCACCAAGGACGCGAAGAACGGCCAGATCATCGTCGCGCGCCTGGGCGAGGAAGTCACCGTCAAGCGCTTTCGCCGCAACAAGCACCTGATCGAACTGCACGCCGAGAATCCCGACTATCCCACCATCGTCGTCGAGCCGGGCGAGCCCTTCGAAATCGAGGGCCTGGCCGTCGGCCTGATCCGCAACACGATGCTGATGTAGCACTTCGGCTCAGCCGCAGGTGGCGGGCGTATGGCGCGCAAGGCGCCATGACCCTGCGGCAAGGCCTTCCCTTTGCAATCCTGCCTGTGTCCAAGCTCTGGAGTTCAAGGAGATTTGCATGGGAATCACGATGCTGATGTCGGGCGGATTGCTCGCGCCTTTCAAGGCGCTCCTAGGTCTTCGCAGTTGTCGTGGGGCGGGCCCTCAGGCTGGCGCTGGCAGACGCTTGTCCGCCAGCGCACAGCCGAACGGCTTGCCCCACGAGTTTTCTTCTGCAAGACGCATTTGCAAGCCGCTTCGCATCGTCCACGGTGCGGCGGGCCGGATGGTGATCTCCGGCCGCATGGCCGACGTGTGCGCCGAACTCGATCGGCTGGCGGCGCTCGAAGCCGCTCAGGCCTTGGCGCCGAGCAGGTAGTCGGAATTGCCCAGCTCCACACCGTTGTGCCGAAGGATTGCATACGCCGTCGTCACATGGAAGAACAGATTGGGCAGCACCCAGTGCTTGAGATAGGCCTCGGCCTTCATGGTCCGGGTTGACTCGCGGCCCACCGGGAATGTGATCTCCTTGTCCTCGGTGCCGTCGATCCTGTCGGCGGGCACCGTCGCCAGCCAGTCCAGCGTCTTCTGGATGCGCGCCTTCAATTCAGGAAAGCTCGCCTCCTTGTCTTCATAGCGCGGCGCCTCGATGCCCGCGATGCGTGCGGCGCCGAATTTCGCCGCGTCGCAGGCAATCTGGATCTGCTTGGTGAACGGCAGCATGTCCGGCGACAGGCGGTACTGCATCAGAACGGCCGGGTCGAACTTGCGCGCTTCGGCATGGGCCGCGCCTTTGTCGAGGATGTGGCTCAGGTTTTCGAGCATGGTCCGGAAGACCGGAAGGCTCGCGGAAGACATGGAAATCGTCATCGATCGCTCCTCGGAGTAACAGAAAGAAGCACGGATGCTAACCGTCGCCGAATTCCATTGCAGGGAGCGCATGCGCTGGCCTTGGCACAATCGGGCCATGAACATTGTGATCCTCGACGACTACCAGGACGCGGTACGCAAGCTCAAGTGCGCGTCCAAGCTCGAAGACTATCCGGCGAAGGTCTACACCAACACGGTCAAGGGCATCGGGCAGCTGTCGGTTCGCCTGCGCGACGCCGAGGTGATCGTGCTCATTCGCGAGCGCACGCAGATGACCCGCCAACTGCTAGAAAAGCTTCCGCGCCTGCGTCTGATTGCGCAGACAGGGCGCGTGGGTGCGCACGTCGATGTGCAGGCCTGCACCGAGCGCGGGATCTCGGTCGCTGAAGGCGTGGGCTCGCCGGTGGCCCCGGCCGAATTGACCTGGGCCCTGATCATGGCCGCCATGCGGCGCCTGCCCCAATACATCGCCACACTCAAGCACGGTGGCTGGCAGCAATCGGGCATGAAGTCCGCGTCGATGCCGCCGAACTTCGGACTGGGCATGGTGCTGCGCGGGCGCACGCTGGGCATCTGGGGTTACGGCAAGATCGGCCAGCTCGTCGCCGGCTATGGCAAGGCATTCGGCATGCGGGTGCTCGTGGGAGGCAGCCAATCGTCGCGCGAACGCGCGGTGAGCGATGGATTTCAGGCCGTCAGCCGCGAGGAACTGTTCCAGGAGAGCGATGTGCTAAGCCTACACCTGCGCCTGTCCGAGGAAACCACAGGCATCGTGACGCTTGAGGATCTGAGCCGCATGAAGCCCACCTCGCTGCTGGTCAATACCTCGCGCGCCGAACTGATCGAGCAAGACGCGCTGATCGCGGGCCTGAACCGCGGCCGTCCAGGCATGGCCGCGGTGGACGTGTTCGAGAGCGAGCCGATCTTGCAGGGCCACGCCCTGCTGCGCCTGGAGAACTGCATCTGCACGCCGCATATCGGCTATGTCGAGCTGGACAGCTACGAGCTGTACTTCGGTGCGGCCTTCGACAACGTGGTCAACTTCATCCGCGGCACGCCGACCAACATCGTGAACCCGGGCGCGCTCCAGGTCAGGCGCTGACTTGTCCTCCACAACCACTGCCAGCGCACCGGCCAGCGGTGCGCTCCCTGCGGTCTTGTGGCCGCTGCTGTTCGGTAACTTCGTCATCGGCAGCGGCGTCATGGTGGTGCCGGGAACGCTGAATGACATCAGCGCCTCTCTGGACATTTCGGTCGCCACCGCCGGCCAGCTGATCTCAGCGGCGGCGCTGCTCATGTGCGTGGGCGCGCCGTTGCTCGCCGCGGTCGTGGCCGGCTGGGACCGCCGGCGCCTGTTGGCCTTGTCGATGGTGTGGTACGGGTTGATGCACCTGGCCAGCACCGCCTCCGCCAGCTTCGCCGCGCTGTTGCCGCTGCGCGTTCTCACCGTGATCTCGCCAGCCATCTTCACGCCGCAGGCCGCCGCCTGCGTGGGGCTGCTGGTACCCGCCCATCAGCGCGGCCGAGCCATCACCTTCGTCTTCCTGGGCTGGTCGGTCGCATCGGTGCTCGGCATGCCGATGGGCGCCTTCGTTGGCGGCACCTTGGGCTGGCGTGCCGCCTTCGGACTGGTCGGCTTCCTGAGCCTGGCCAGCGCCTGGTGGGTCTGGCGTGCCATGCCCGACGGCGTGAAGCCACCCGCGCTATCGGCGGCCGCCTGGGCGCAAACCTTGCGCTCGCCAGCCCTGATGCTTTGCGTGCTGGTGACCGTGCTCTATGCGGGCGGCCAGTTCGTGCTGTTCTCGTATTTCGCGCCGTACTACAAGCAGAAGATAGGCATCACGCCCACCGAGCTCAGCTTGCTGTTCCTGTGGTTCGGCGCGTTCGGCTTCATCGGCAACATGCTCATGTCGCGCAACATCGATCGCGTCGGTCCTTCGCGTTCGGTGATGATCGGCGTGTGCGCGATGGCGGTGAGCCTGCTCATATGGCCGCTGGGCACCAGCATCATGCTGGCCGCGCTGGTTTCCATTCCGTGGGCGCTGGGATGTTTCTCGTCCAATTCCGCGCAGCAGGCACGGCTCGTCGGCATCGCCCCGGCATTGGCTTCCGCGTCGATCGCCCTCAACAGCTCGGCGATGTACGCGGGCCAGGCGGTGGGTGCGGCCACGGGTGGTTGGCTGATCTCACAGGGCGCCATGGACACGCTGCACTGGGCGGGATTCATCGGCCTGCTACTCGCCATGGCGGTCAGCGCCTGGGCCAGCAGCTTCGCGCGCGAACATCGCTGACCCAGGCGCGATCCAGCGCTCCCCGATAATCGAGCGCATGACATTGACATATAAAACAGTTGGCGTCGTTGGCGCCGGTGCCATGGGCCGCGGCATCGCGCAGATCGCGGCCCAGGCCGGCAGCACGGTCCGCCTGTTCGATACGCAGCCCGAAGCCGTCGCCAAAGCCGCCGCCGAACTCGGCACGCAATGGGATCGCCTGCAGGAAAAAGGCCGCATGGACGAAGCCGCCGTGCGCGGCTGCAAGGAAAGGCTCAAGCCCGCACTCGCCCTGCAGGACCTGGCCGACTGCGACATGGTGGTCGAGGCCATCGTGGAGCGCGTCGATGTGAAGAAGGCGGTGTTCACACAGCTCGAGGACATCGTCGGCGAGCAGGCGACGCTGGTCACCAACACCTCGTCGCTGTCGGTGACTGCCATCGCGGCCGGACTGAAGCGACCCCAGCGCTTTGCGGGCTACCACTTCTTCAACCCGGTGCCGCTGATGAAGGTGGTCGAGGTGATCGCCGGATTGAAGACCGATCCGCAGGTCTGCTCGCAACTGGCCGCCTACGCGCGCGAGATGGGCCATACGCCGGTGCAAGCGCAGGACACGCCCGGCTTCATCGTCAACCACGCGGGCCGCGGCTACATCACCGAGGCGCTGCGCATTGCCAGTGAGGGCATTGCGGACTTTGCGACCATCGATCGCATCCTGAAGGACCAAGTCGGCTTCAAGCTGGGGCCGTTCGAACTGATGGATCTCACGGCCCTGGATGTGTCGCATCCGGTGATGGAATCGATCTACCGCCAGTTTTACGATGACCCGCGCTACCGCCCGAACGTGATCACCGCACAGCGACTGGCCGGCGGTGTCGTGGGCAAGAAGGTGGGCGAAGGCTTCTACAAGTACGTGGAGGGCAAGGCCCAATGGCCCGCCGAGCCCGCGGTGCCCCAGGTCGATGAGCTGCCGCCCGTGTGGGTCTCCACCCGCGCCGCCCGCCGCCAAGAATTGCTCCAGTTGCTCAAGGACCTGGGCGCCAAGATCGAAACCGGCCAATCGCCCTCGATGAATGCGCTGACGCTGGTCGCGCCGCTGGGCTTCGACGTCACCACGGTAGCCGTGGTCGAACGGCTCGATCCGGCCCGCACCGTGGGCATCGACATGCTGGTCGAAGACGCCGCAACCAAGCGCCGCGTGCTGGCCACCAATCCCGCCACCCGTGCCGACATGCGCGACGCGGCGCACGCCCTGTTCGCACGCGATGGCAAGGCGGTGAGCGTGATCCGCGACTCGGGCGGGTTCGTCACGCAGCGCGTGGTCGCCGCCATCGTGAACATCGCAAGCGACATCTGCCAACAGCGCATCTGCACCCCGCCGGACCTGGAGACCGCCGTGACGCTGGGCCTGGGCTATCCGCTCGGGCCGCTGGCCATGGGCAACCGCTGGGGTCCGGCCAATGTGCTGGAAGTGCTGTTCAACCTGCAGACCGTCTATGGCGATCCGCGCTATCGCCCCAGCCCCTGGTTGCGCCGGCGCGGCGCGATCGGCTTGTCGCTGCTGCACGAGGAGGAATGAAGCCCATGACCGCCGAACTCAAGAGCACCAGCCAGGGCCGCACCATGGTGCTGACCATCAGCAACCCGGAGCATCGCAACGCGCTGGGCCCGGAGATGTATGCGGCGGGCGTGGAAGCACTGAACGTGGCCGAATCCAGCCCGGACGTGCGCAGCGTCGTCATCACCGGCGAGGGGGCCATGTTCTGCGCCGGCGGCAACCTCAATCGGCTGCAGGCCAACCGTCACGAACCGCCCGAAGTGCAGGCGCAAAGCATCGAGGGTTTGCACAGCTGGATCGAAGCGATCCGCACTTTTCCGAAGCCGGTCATCGCGGCCGTTGAAGGCGCTGCGGCAGGCGCCGGCTTCTCGCTGTGCCTGGCCTGTGACTTCATCGTCGCCGCCGAGGACGCCTTGTTCGTGATGGCGTACAGCGCTGTCGCGTTGTCGCCCGATGGCGGCGGCAGTTGGCAGCTCGCGCGCGCCTTACCGCGCCAGCTCGTCAGCGAACTCCTGATGAACGCACAGCGGATCGATGCGCCACGCCTGCACCAGCTGGGCATCGTCAACCGCGTCACCCCGCACGGCAACGCCTTGGCCGACGCGCTCGTGCTGGCCGAGAAACTCAACGGCCGCGCGCCCAACGCACTGGCCAGCGTCAAGGAACTCATGAATGACGCGCTGGACAACAGCCTCAGTCGCCACCTGGCGAGCGAGCGCGACCACTTCGTGAAGAACCTGCATCACGCCAACGCCGGCATCGGCATCGCCGCGTTCCTGGCCAAAGAAACGCCCCGTTTCGAATAAGGTCATCGAACCAGGTCCTGCCCCGCGCTCCACGCTGCAGGCAGACCTGTGCTGGTCACGCACGGGACTTCCCCCGTTGTTGGGGCTGGTCCCCGACGCGACAATCTTGACGCGCGAAAGCAGGAACCAGTCGCGCATTGGACAGACCATGGACGAGCCAATTCTTACCATCGAAGAACGAGAAGCGATCAATTCCGGCCGCTGGTTCTCGTCACTTTCACCATCCCTTCGACACGACATCCTGCGATGCGCCTATGTCAAACGCTACAAGGACGGCGAGCTGATCTGCGCGCGCGGCGACTCGGCCGAAGCCTGGAGCGCAGTGGCTCGCGGCGCGGTGCGGGTGAGCTCAACCTCGATCACCGGCAAGCAGGTGACCTTCACCTATGTGGAGCCGGGCATCTGGTTCGGCGATGTGTCGATCTTCGACGGCGACCGGCGCACGCACGATGCCTTTGCGCATGGCGACACGACCTTGCTGTCGGTCTCGCGTGCCGATCTCAAGAAGATCATGGCGCAGCACCTGGAGTTGTACGACGCCTTGCTGAAGCTGCAGGCACGGCGCATCCGGCAGTTGTTCGGCCTGGTCGAGGATCTCAACACCCTGCCCTTGCGCGCGCGCCTGGCCAAGCAGCTGACGCACCTGGTGCGCAGCTACGGCGTGCCTTCGCTGTCGGAGGCAAACGAAGTGCGCATCGGACTGCAACTGGCGCAGGAGGAACTGGCGCAATTGCTGGGCGCGTCCCGCCAGCGTGTGAACCAGGAGCTCAAGGCCATGGAGCGCGAGGAAGTGATCCGCATCGGGCCGGGCGGGCTGGTGGTGCGCAATCGCGATGCGCTGATGCGCATCATCGAATCAGACAAATGAGCGGGGCCGCACGATGAGCGAATTCGACCACTTCGTCGGCACCCGGCCGGTGTCGGACAAGCATGCTTTCGACACCGGCGCACTGGCCGCCTGGCTGGAAAAGCATCTGGAAGGCTTCCAGGGCCCGCTCTCGGTCGAGATGTTCAAGGGCGGCCAGTCCAATCCCACCTACAAGTTGAGCACGCCATCGCGCAGTTGGGTGATGCGGGCCAAGCCCGGGCCGGTGGCCAAGCTGCTGCCTTCGGCCCATGCCATCGAGCGCGAGTTCGCGGTGATGAGTGGACTGGCGGGCACCGACGTGCCGGTGCCCCGCATGTTCTGCCTGTGCGAAGACGAATCGGTCATCGGCCGCGCCTTCTACATCATGGAGTTCATGCAGGGCCGCGTGTTGTGGGACCAGGCACTGCCCGGCATGACGCCACAGCAGCGCGGCGAGATCTACGATGAGATGAACCGCGTGATCTCGGCGCTGCACACGGTCAAGTTCGCCGAGCGCGGCCTGGCGGCTTACGGCAAGCCGGGCAACTACTTCGAGCGGCAGATCGGCCGCTGGAGCAAGCAGTACAAGGCTTCGGCCGATGGTGCCGGACCCATGTCGCAGCCGATTCCCGAGATGGAAAAGCTGGTGGAGTGGCTGCCGCAGAACATTCCCGCGGCCGCGCGCGACGAGAGCAAGGTTTCCATCGTGCACGGCGATTTCCGGCTGGACAACCTGATGTTCCACCCCAACGAACCTCGCGTGATCGCGGTGCTCGATTGGGAACTGTCCACGCTCGGCCATCCACTGGCCGATTTCAGCTACCACTGCATGGCCTGGCACATCCCGCACGGGTCGTTCCGCGGCATCGGCGGCCTGGACCACGCAGGCCTGGGCATCCCGAGCGAAGACGACTACATCCGCCGCTACTGCGAGCGCACCGGCCTAGCCACGCCCGCATCGCTGAAGGCCGACTGGAACTTCTACATGGCCTACAACATGTTCCGCATCGCCGCGATCCTGCAAGGCATCGCCAAGCGGGTCGAGGCGGGAACGGCATCCAGCGCGCAGGCCGCAGCATCGGGCGCCAGCGCGCGACCGATGGCGACACTGGCCTGGCAATTCGCTCAGCGCACCTGAGTTTTCACCCAAGGAAAGACGATGGACTTCGACTACTCGCCAAAGACCAAGGAACTTCAGGCCAAGCTGATGAAGTTCATGGACGACTACATCTATCCATCGGAGCACGAGTACGAAGCCGAGCTTCGGGCCAACACCGAGGCCGGCAAGCGCTGGAGCCCGCTGCAGACGATCGAAAAGCTCAAGCCCAAGGCACGTGCCGCCGGCTTGTGGAACCTGTTCCTGCCGGTCGACAGCGCTGCCGTCTCCGGTTATGAAGGCGCGGGCCTGACCAACCAGGAATACGCGCCGCTGGCAGAGATCATGGGCCGCGTGCAGTGGTCGAGCGAAGTCTTCAATTGCTCGGCACCGGACACCGGCAACATGGAGACCATCGCCCGCTATGGCTCCGACGAAATCAAGGCCCGCTGGCTCAAGCCCTTGCTGGAAGGCCAGATCCGCTCCGCCTTCGCGATGACCGAGCCCGAAGTCGCGTCGTCCGACGCCACCAACATCAGCACGCGCATCGAGCGCCAGGGCGACGAGTACGTGATCAACGGCCACAAGTGGTGGACCTCCGGCGCCAATGATCCGCGCTGCGCCGTCTTCATCACCATGGGCAAGACCGACCCGGATGCGCCCAAGCACTCGCAGCAAAGCATGATCGTGGTGCCGTCCGACGCGCCCGGCATCCGTATCGTTCGGCCGCTGACGGTGTTCGGCTACGACGACGCGCCGCACGGCCACGCCGAGGTGTTCTTCGAGAATGTGCGCGTGCCGGCCCAGAACATCCTGCTCGGCGAAGGCCGCGGCTTCGAGATCGCACAGGGGCGCCTGGGCCCCGGCCGCATCCACCACTGCATGCGCCTGATCGGCCTGGCCGAGCGCGCGCTGGAGCTGATGTGCCGCCGCTCGCTGTCGCGCGTCGCTTTCGGCAAGACCATCGCGCAGCAGACGGTGACGCAGGAGCGCATCGCCGAAGCCCGCTGCAAGATCGACATGGCGCGGCTGCTCACGCTCAAGGCCGCCTGGATGATGGACGTCGCCGGCAACAAGGTCGCCAAGTCCGAGATCGCGATGATCAAGGTGGTGGCGCCCAACATGGCCTGCCAGGTGATCGACTGGGCCATCCAGGCCCATGGCGGCGGCGGCGTCAGCGGTGATTTCCCGCTGGCCTCGGCCTACGCTGGCGCGCGCACGCTGCGCTTTGCCGACGGCCCGGATGAAGTGCACCGCAACGCGATCGCCAAGTGGGAGCTGGGCAAGTACGGCGCCTATGGCAAGAACGCGCCGGTGCCGGTCACCCGCGGGGCCTGAAGGCGTCCATGGCAGCCTCGCAGGCGCTCGTGAAGACCTGCGATGCGTGTTGCAGCGTGACGAGGTCGGCCGGCGTGTACTCCGTGCGCAGATAGGCCTTGCCATTGAGCAGCAACAGCAGGAACGGGACCTCGGCGGACGGCGCGGGTTGCGGCGGGCTCATCATCAACTCGGCCAGTGCCGGGGCCAGCCAGGCCACGGCGCTGTCCCGGCGATCGCTCAGGACCGCCAGCCGGCTCCAGAACGCCATCGGCAGGCTGTCCCAGCCGACTTCCTCGAACATCGACAGCCAGCGCATCTCCTCGGGCAGGCTGCGGTCCACCGACGTTTGCAGCGGGTCGGTATAGAGCTGGAAGGCGCGCTTTTCCAGCGCTTCCTTCAGCGGCCGATTGATGACCAGGACAGCGACGCTCTCATCGATGCCCAGCTCCGCACGCGCCCGCACCTCCTGGCCGAAGATGTAGTCGCGCGAGGGCCGGCCCAACTGCAGGCGCCACGGCTTGCCGCCGACCTGGCCTTCCAGCGACATGCCTTGTCCATCGCGCTCGACCGAAAAACCGAAGCCCTGCGTTGCGGCCCACTCGGAGACCGGGCCAGTCGGAAACATCGAAGCCGGCAGTTCCGATACGGCTTTGTCGGATTTGTCCGGCTTCGAGAAAGTTTTCCTGATTCGGTCGAACATACAAGGACGTTCCCGTAAATCAGCCATTATTAACTCAGCCGCCAAACGATGATCAATGTCTATTCCTGGGCGACGCCCAACGGCCACAAGGTCCACATCATGCTGGAGGAGTGCGCCCTGCCCTATCGAGCCATTCCCGTGAACATCGGCGCAGGCGACCAGTTCACGCCGCAGTTCCTCGCCATCAGCCCCAACAACAAGATCCCCGCCATCACCGATCCGCAAGGACCGGATGGCCAGCCGATCTCGTTGTTCGAATCAGGCGCGATCCTGCTGTACCTCGCGGGCAAGACCGGCAAACTCCTTCCGCGCAGCGATCGCGACCGGTATGAAGTATTGCAATGGGTGATGTTCCAGATGGGAACCGTGGGCCCCATGCTGGGTCAGGCGAATCACTTTCGCCAATATGCGCCGGAGAAAGTCCCCTATGCCATCGACCGCTACAGCAACGAAGCCAGGCGCATCTACGGTGTCATCGACAAGCGGCTGTCGCACAGTGAGTGGCTGGGGTGCGGCGAGTACTCGATCGCCGACATCGCGACATTTCCCTGGCTGCGCAACTGGCACAACCAGGGCATCGCGCTCGACGAATACCCGCACCTGAAGGCCTGGTTCGAGCGCATCGCCGAGCGCCCGGCCGTTCAGCGCGGCGTCAAGGTATTGGCCGATCTGCGACGGCCGATCACCGATGACAAGGCGCGCGACGTGCTGTTCGGCAAGACGCAGTACGAACGCCACTGAAGCACGGCGCGCCAGAAGCCTGGCGCGCCCGCGCCCGAGCCTTAGCGCGTCGTCGCGCGCAAGGCTTCGATCATTGCCTTGACCTCGCGCGCATCCTCGGACTCGGGCTCCAGCAGCGCGAGCAACTGCTCCCAGAGGTGAAGGGCGCCGGCAGTGTCGCCGCGCTCCCGCGCCGCGGAGCCCGCCAACCACAGCACCATGGGATTGCTCGGGTCTGCGCGCATCGCCTTTTCGATCAATTGGGCGGGCTTGCCGGCAAAACGGCCGCCGGCATTGGTGACCGCGACGTCGGCGTAATTGGCCAGTTCCTGCGCATCGCCATCGATGAAGTCGCCGGCCTTCTCGTAGGCACGCTCGGCTTCCGCCATGCGGCCCATGGCCTTGTACGACCGCCCGAGCATCACCCATCCTTTCTTGTCCGAGGGGTTTTGCTCCAGCTTGGCCTCCAGCCGCGCCACCATCTGAAGGATCTGCGGGTTACCCGCGATGGGATTGTCGCTACGAGGAGAAAGCGCACCGATGTTGCCAATCAGCAGGTAGACACCCGCCGCTGCGGCCGGGATCACAAGCGACAAACCGACCAGGGTACGGCGTGGCGCGTGCCACTCCGTCTGGGGGTCGGCATCGACCACGTCGGCAAGTGCCCGGCTTTCGAGCTCTACACGCGAACGGGTGTGTTCAGCGCGGTCCAGTGATCCATCGGCGAGGTCCTGGTCCAGCCGCGCCAGTTGGTCGCGGTACACAGCCACGTTGACCCGCTGCCGGCTCGGGTGCGCCGCTGCCCGCCGCCATAACAATGGACGCAATAGCACGGCCAGGGTGGCCAGCACCAACAGCGCCGCGCAGGCAATGAATCCGATCATGTTTCCTCCCCTTCGCGCAACAAGGCGCGAGCGCGTTCACGCTCCTCGTTTGAAAGCTCGGCCGGCTGTTCTTCGCCGCGCCGGCGACGCAAGTAGATCAACAGCGCCGCAACCGCACCCGCCATCAGCACGAAGGGACCGATCCACAGCAGCCAGGTGGTGGGCTTCAACGGTGGCCGGTACAGCACGAAGTCGCCATAGCGGCTCACCATGAAGGTCTTGATTTCCTCGTCGCTGCGCCCTTGCCGGATCATCTCGCGCAGTTCGCGGCGCAGATCTTCTGCCAGGCCCGCGCGCGACCCCGCCAGCGATTCGTTCTGACAGACCAGGCAGCGCATTTCCTCGGAGATGGCGATCAGGCGCTGCTCCACCACCGGATCTTCGGCGAGCGGCGTGGCCTCCTTGGCCGAGGCAATCCACGACGCACAGGCCAGCAGGAGAAGAACAAGGATGCGCTTCATGACTGATTCAGCTTCTCGATCAGCGGCAGGATCGTCTGGCTCCACGATTCCGCGGTAATGGGCCCGATCTGCTTGTGCCGGATCACCCCGTTCTTGTCGATCAGGAAGGTTTCCGGCACGCCGTACACGCCGTAGTTGATGCCTACGCGCCCGTCCAGGTCGTGCACGGACAGCTGGTAGGGGTTGCCCGAGCGCGCCAAGGTCTTGAGCGCGTCGGGGCGCTGATCCTTGTAGTTCAGGCCGATCAAGGGAATGACCTTGCTCTTCGACAGCTCCATCAGCAACGGATGCTCTTCGCGGCATGCGGTGCACCAGGAAGCCCAGACATTGAGCATCCACACACGGCCCTTCATGCTCTCGGGCGTGAAGCGCTGGTCTGCCGCGGCCAGCTGTGGCAGGTCGAAAACGGGGGCCGGCTTGTCAATCAAAGGCGAAGGGACTTCACGCGGATCGCGAGTGAGCCCAACGGCGAGGAAGGCCACGATCACGCCGAACAGCGCCAGCGGCAACAGGAACCTGAGCTTCATGCCGCACTCCTCTCAAGCGACTCCCTCGCCGCTGCGGCGGCCCGCTTGGACGCGCGGTAGCGCCGATCCGACAAAACGCACAGTCCACCCAGGGCCATCAGCACGCACCCGGCCCAAATCCAATCGACGAAGGGCTTGTAATAAACACGCACCGCCCACGCCTGTCCCTCCAGTGGTTCACCCAGAGACACGTAGAGGTCGCCAATGAAACCTGCGTCGATCGCCGCCTCGGTCATTGGCATGGCCGATGAAAAGTAATTGCGCTTTTCGGGGTACAGACGCAGCGGTTTCCCGCCGCG